>Ga0315281_10000507_pt1 | contig 54122 bp, 52 predicted proteins | sample YL17G07_0_MG_FD_204540 | JGI IMG/M metagenome (GOLD analysis project Ga0315281, IMG submission 204540) | Sediment microbial communities from Yellowstone Lake, YNP, Wyoming, USA - YL17G07_0 | ecosystem: Environmental > Aquatic > Freshwater > Lake > Sediment | place: USA: Wyoming | collected...
CGAGCTGGAGGACTCTCCGAGCCGGAAGCTGGGGCGGAGCCTGGGCCGGCGGCAAAAAGGTAGAAACAGCCTTTTGATGGGGGCATGCAGTTGATTCAACCACATCTTTATGCAACAACGGGGTTAAGCAGTTCCTTATCGGTCCGCAAAGGCATACACTTTCCCCTTTCTCCATTAACTAATATCAGGAATGGTTTTGAATATCAACTTTTTTCACCCCCCTCACCCCCCCTTGGAGGTTGTGTCACAATGAGGGAAATGCCATGTTTGTCATTCTGAACCCTTCGCCATGTGTCACCCTGACCCTGAGTGAAGCGAAGGGGAAGGGTCTCGCTTTTTGGCTCAGGGTAAACTCCGTGAAGAATCTGACACGAAGTGTCATCCTGAACGAAGTGAAGGATCTCATGAGTTCCTTCGCTTTGCTCAGGACATGCTTCGGCTAACATTTCAGAATGACATTGTAACACAGTTTCTTGAGGGGGAGGGGTGAGTGGGGGGGTGAATTTAATGAACGAGAATGGAATAAAGGATATTCGTTTCATTCGATGCCATTCGTTCTGTTCTATTTTTATATAGATTTTGATTGACAAGGAGAATAAAATTAGTTAACCCCGTTAATGGGGGGTGAGAAATGCCAACAAAAAAGATTGATATTGATCGATGGTTGGATAAGTTGAGACGTATTGAGGATAAAGTTGAACGACTCGCCTTACTCTCCCATTTAAGTCAAATTCTCAACTCCACATTAGATCATAAAGAGATTCGAAGGAGAGCCATGGAGGCAGCCACTCAATTGATGAAAGCGGAGGTGGGTTCCCTTCTCCTCGTTGACGAAGAGGAGCGCCAGCTCTATTTCGAGGTGGCTCTGGGTGACCGTGAGAAGGAAATCAAAACGATCTCTCTCAACTTTGGAGAGGGAATTGCGGGATGGGTGGCTCAGCACGGGAAACCACTGATTGTGAATGCTCCTGGGAAAGATCGGCGTTTTTTTAAAGGGGTGGACGAGAGGACAGAGTTTAAGACGCGAAACATTATCTGTGTTCCAGTGAAGGTCAAAAAAAAGATCATTGGCGTTCTGGAAGCGATCAATAAAAATGGAAAAAGGGGCTTTGATAAGGAGGATCTATCTCTACTCACATCCTTGGCCGATCAGGTGGCTATTGCCCTGGACAACTCCCGCCTCTATCAGGAATTGGAGGAGATGTTCTTTCAAACTGCCGATTCATTAGCCGATGCCATTGAGCAGCGGGATCCCTATACAGGAGGACATATCCAGAGGGTGACTTTATACAGTCAGGCCATTGCTAAGTACCTTCAATTGAAACCTTTGGAGAGGAAGTGGTTGAAGATTACTTCTGTGCTTCATGATATTGGGAAGATTGGTATTGAAGACCATATTTTGAAAAAATCAACACGGTTGAGTCCGAAGGAATTTGATTTGATTAAGCACCATTCTGATATAGGAGCTAAGATCATCGGACATATCCGACAGCTTAAAGAGATTGTTCCCGGAGTGAAATATCATCACGAGCAGATCAATGGAAAGGGTTACCCGGATGGTCTGAGGGGAAAGGACATCCCCATTCTTGCAAAAATCGTAGCGGTTGCGGATACCTACGATGCGATGACCACAGACCGACCTTATCGGAAAGCGATGGAGAAGGAGGCGGCGATCGAAGAACTGAAAAGATGTTCTGGGACACAATTAGACAAGGAAGTGGTAGAGGCCTTCATCCACGCCTATCGGAAAGGAGAAATATAAAACAATTCGGATTGTGAATTGCGGCCTCCGGCTCAGGCTCCGCCCCACAGGGGCTTCTGCCCCGGAGGGAGAGCCCTCTGGCTCGGAGAGATTGCGGAATTGGAATTTAAGAATTCGATGACTTAATAACTCAATAACTCAATTACCTATTAACCCCATGACTTATAGCCGTTGTTTGTGGAGAGCGTTGGATGTCGATTGAAGAGATTATTGAGTCCTGGAAACGTTCCCGCGCCATCTCCCCTTGTATCACGGACCTGCGGATTTTTAAAAAGAGGGAAGGACAATATCGCCCTTTTCCGAAGTTCATCCACCCCATCATCAGGGGGGCTTTGGGAACAGAAGGGATCGAGCAACTCTATTCCCATCAGGTCGAAGCGATCGAGGCAGTTCACGAGGGAAGGGATATAGTGGTGGTGAGCCCGACCGCTTCTGGGAAGACCCTTTGCTATAATCTTCCTGTGTTGAACACAAAACTGGAGATGCCTTCTTCAAAGGCTTTTTATCTATTTCCCACAAAAGCCCTCTCCCAAGACCAGATGTTCGAACTCCAGAGCTTCATCCAAAGGATCGAAAAACCAATCACCACCTTCACCTATGATGGAGACACACCTCAGGATGCTCGGCAGGCGATCCGCACCCAGGGGGATATTGTCATCACCAACCCTGACATGCTTCATACAGGTATCCTTCCTCATCACACGAAGTGGATGAACTTCTTTCAAAATCTGAAATTTGTAGTGATTGATGAACTCCATACCTACCGAGGGGTCTTCGGCTCACATATGACCAATGTCCTGAGACGGTTGGATCGTATCTGCCGTTTTTATGGATCGAGACCTCAATTTATCTGTTGCTCAGCCACGATTGCCAACCCTAAGGAGTTAGCGGAAAAACTTCTCGAAAGGGATGTCTTCTTGGTTGATCAAAATGGTGCCCCCTCGCCGGAGAAAATCTTCATCTTCTATAACCCACCCATCGTCAATAAAGAACTGGGGATTCGCGGAAGCCATATTCATGCAGCCAGACGGCTCGCCACGCCCTTTGTCGAGCAAGGGATTCAGACCATTCTCTTTGCTACGAGCCGGCTCTATGTAGAGGTTTTGACCAAATATTTAAAGGATCGGTTTGAGAAGAAACTGGAGGATAAAGGGAGGGTCAGAGGATATCGCGGAGGCTATCTCCCGAAGATGCGCAGAGAGATTGAAAAAGGATTGAGGGAGAAGGAAGTCACAGCGGTTGTCTCCACCAATGCCCTTGAACTCGGGATTGACATTGGAGACCTTGAAGTCTGCTTGATCGCAGGTTATCCCGGCACCATTACCAGCACTTATCAGCAGGCAGGACGGGTAGGAAGAAGATCAGAAAAGTCATTGGCGGTTCTCGTCGCACGAAGCCAACCACTGGATCAATTTATCATCGAAAACCCGGACTATTTCTTTGGACAATCCCCTGAGCATGGTTTGATCAATCCCGATAACCTTCTCATCCTGCTTAGCCATATTCAGTGCGCTGCGTTTGAACTTCCTTTCAGAGATGGGGAACGCTTCGGGCGGGAAGACTTGAGTGAGATGTTGCGATACCTCGAAGAAAAAGGAACGCTTCATCATGTCGGTCAAAATTGGTATTGGACGCAAGATGCCTATCCTGCGGAGAAGGTCAGCCTCCGATCCACCTCGGAAGAAAATTTTGTTGTGGTCGATACTACGAAGAAGAAAGAAGAGGTGATTGCAGAGGTCGACTTCACCGGTGCCCATACCACTCTTTATGAAGGGGCGGTCTACCTCTGTGAATCAGAAATCTATACGGTGGAAAGACTCGATTATCCCAATCGCAGAGCCTATGTCAAGAAGACCGAAGGGGATTACTATACCGATGCCATTGACTATACCGATGTCTCCATTCTGGAGGGATTTGAGAGAAGACAGGGAGAGGGCACGGTCTTTGAACATGGTGAGGTAAAAATAGCGACCCGTGTGGTTGGATATAAAAAGATCAAATTCTATACTCTCGAAAATTTAGGTTACGGTAAAATTGAGCTTCCGGATCTTCAGTTTCACACCACCTCCTATTGGATCACTTTTAGGAGAGGTTTGTTAGAGAGACTTCCTTACTCTCGCTTGGAGGTGATCGATGGGGTGTTAGGACTTGGCTATGCCCTTCATTCCATGGCAGCCCTTCACCTGATGTGCGATCCCCACGACCTCAACCGCTGCGTAGGCGATCGAGGGGCAAAGTGGTTCCTGAGACTTTCGAGGGATTCAAAAGGGATTTACTCCTCCTTCAATGCTCCAAATGAAATTCCTCTGGAGGGGATGGACCTCTTTGAACCGACTCTCTTCCTCTATGATAATTATCCGGGGGGAATTGGTTTTAGTCCCCAACTCTTTGATGATACACGGGTGCTTCTTGAGAAAACGATGAAGCTCATCTCTAAGTGCGAGTGCCGCTACGGCTGTCCATCCTGCGTGGGTCCCACGAAGGAGGTCGGCGAAAAATCAAAAAAAGCAGCCTTGGCACTGCTGAAAGAAATATTAAAATGAAAGAAGGGTCCAAGGGGGCACGCCTGCCTTCGGTAGGCAGGGGTTCAAGGGGTCAAGTGAAATGCATCTTACACTCGGACCCATGAACCCTAGAATCCTTGAACCCCGTCGTTATTGATTATGGATCTCAAAGAAAGACTGAACAGACTTACCTCAGTTTCCAAACTCACCCCCACCCATCCCTCCCCCCTCGAGGGGGAGGGTGAGGGAGGGGGGAATTTGAGGCAGAGACTGGATAGACTTCTCGAACCACAAAAGACCTATCGGAAGAAAGCGATCTTTCCCATCGACCAACTTGTTAAGGGAGAGGTCATTTCGACTCGTGATGGGGAGACCTTCCTGACGAAAGAGCATTTTCCCCCTCACTTTCAATATGGAGAGATGGCTTTAGTAGATATCCTTAACATCCCCACTTACCCTGCCCATCTTCTTTCAAAAGATGAACGGCTTAAGGAATTGGACTTCCGAAGAGCTCTATTTCTCGATACCGAAACGACCGGTCTGACCGGAGGGACTGGAACCTTTGCCTTTATGGTAGGATTGGGTTTTTTCCAAGAGGATCGCTTTGTGGTCCATCAATTCTTCATGAGGGACTATTCTGAAGAGAGGGCTTCACTCTCTCTGCTCAAAGGCATGCTTGAATCTTTTCAATTCTTAGTCACCTTCAACGGGCGGCAATATGACATCCCGCTGCTCGAGACCCGATTCATTCTCTCCCGTATCATCTCAAAGATACGGGAGATGCCGAATTTCGATCTCCTCTATCCCGCCCGGAAGATTTGGAAAGGGGCTTACGAAAACTGCCGGCTGGTCACCCTCGAATCCCAGCTTTTGGGGGTAGAGAGAACGGATGATATTCCATCGGAATGGATTCCCTATCTCTATTTTGATTATATACAGACCGGAGATGCGCGGAAGATTCAACAAGTTTTTTACCACAACCAGATGGATATCCTCTCCATGGTTGCCCTGGCAGGGAGAATCCATCTTGTCTATCATGACCCTCAGGCAGCCCGACCCAGAAAGGGGATTGAACACTTCGCATTGGGGAGACTCTTCTGGGAACATGGTCAGCGGGAGAAGGCTATCCCATGCTTTGAAATCGCCTTAAAGCGTTGTGATGATGCTCTGTCTTGGGAAGTCATGAAATGGCTCTCCATGGCCTTTAAGAAGACAGGGCAGGGCCAGAAGGCCCGATCCCTGTGGGAAGAGATGTTGGGCTGGCCTTACAAAAAGGATGCTTTCCCTTACATTGAATTGGCAAAATATCATGAGCATCGGCTCAAAGATTGGGATAGAGCGATCACCTATGTCAATGAGGCATTAGAGCTTCTTCCATCCCATCAACAAAAAGAGATCGAACTTCTCCAACACAGGAGACGAAGATTGGAGCAGAAGAAGGTTCTGATTGCGGCCCGATGAGAGTGAGAGCTCCGAAAAACTACTACACACTCTCTTGATTACACAGATTTCAAAAGAGGATTACAAAGATTTCTGGACTTTTTCAGAAATCTTTGAGTTAAGTATTGACAGCCACCTTCCAAATTTCTATATTAGAGTTAATTTATTTTTTGGAGAAAGGAGGGAAAGGGGATGCCTAGCTACGACTATCGATGCCCGAAATGTAACAAGAAATTTACTGCCATGCTCAGCTTCAGAGAGCACGATGCTGGGAAGGCGAAATGTCCAAAATGTGGTGGGAAAAAACTGGAACAACTCATTAGCACTTTCCAGGTAAAAACCTCCAGAAAGAGTTAAACCTACATCCTTATTAAATAGAGAAGCAGGGGCCATGCCTCTGCTTCTCACCATCTCTCCTCCATTTCAATACCAAAGTGTTCAAGGGTCCTTTGGATCAGCAATTTCCAGAGGCGATAATTTTCTTCAGCGGGGAAAAGCTCGAGAAACCCTTTTGAAAATCGTACGGTCACATCTTGGGTGATTTCTTCAACGGACAAACCTCTGTTAATTTTTTCCAATACAAAGGCCTTAAAATCCTCAATGCATAGACCGCCCATCTGGAGGTGTTTCCTGACAAGCTCCTTCCCTATCATGGCTCCATAGTGGCCTCTGCAAAGGATCTTAGGGTCGATGGCTTTCAACTTATCCAGTGATTTTTCAGCTTCATCCAGTCGGTACCAATAATTTGGCCGAAAAAAATCAGGTGGAGTATAGAAACCCGCCCCATCCGAACAGAAAAGGAGCCCTTCATCCTCCAAAAAAGCGCCTACGCAGTCAGGAGAGTGGCCGGGAATCTCAAGAAATTTCATCTTGACTCCCTTGCCCAGATCGAGGACCGATCCTTCATGAACAGTGATATCCAGCGGGAAAAAGGTGTAGGATTGAAGGTTTGGGGCGTCTGAAATCATTCCTTCCTCCATGAGGGTGAGTGTCATCTTCCGGTCGGAATCAAAAATCTTGGCAATGATCCTTTCGCTTGAAAAAGTCGCTCGGTTCAGATCAGAAGTCACAATTTTCATCCAGGGATATCTTTCCTTGAGGACAGGAAAGGCCATCATATGATCAAAATGGGAATGAAGGATGACGAGGTGAGAGATGGCTTCAGGGGAAACATTCAATTGACTTAATTGTTGTAAAAAAGGATAAGCAATGCCACTGACGCCCCCTTCGATGATGGCATAGGTTTCCCCTTTTACCAGGTAGAGGTTGAAAAGCTCGCTTCCTAATAGGGTGATGTTTTTAGTGACTTGGAATGGCAGACGCATGAATCAAAATTAACCCAATCCATTTATTGATTCAACCTTTTGTAAGATAAGTCACAGGCCGTCCAATGGACTCCTTATTTCAGAGGGTTTCTTCCGTATCACATGGGTGTAAATCATAGTCGTATTCACATGCTTATGCCCTAAAAGCTCTTGAATCGTCCTAATATTGTGTCCCGCTTCAAGGAGATGCGTCGCAAAGCTGTGACGTAATGTGTGGCAGCTTGCCATTTTCGGCACCCCTGCCTTCATCACCGCTTCTTTCACTGCGCGCTGAATGGCAGAGGGATGAATGTGCCACCGCATCACTTTCCCGGTTCGTGGGTCAACGGATAATTTCTCCGCTGGAAACATCCACTGCCAGCCCCATTCCTTTGGAGCACCGGGGTATTTCTTTTCCAGAGCATCGGGAAGAGAGACCTCACCATACCCCATCTTCACATCCTGATCATGGACCTCTTTGACAGAGGCCACATGTTTTGAAAGTTCCTCTTTTATCTTTTCAGGTATCATCAACGCCCTGTCTTTCTCCCCCTTCCCGGAACGGACCATAAGGAGATCGTTTTCCAAATCGACATCCTTTATCCTCAAGCGGAGACACTCCATAAGGCGGAGCCCGCACCCGTACGTGAGCTGCGCCATGAAGAGATACGGTCCATTAAGGAAAGACAAAAGCTTTTTTACTTCATCTCTGCTCAAAACAGTGGGTAGATTCATCTTCCGTTTTGCTCGCACCACAGACGTAAGATCGTCCATTTCCGTGTGTAGAATATGACGGTACAGGAACAAGAGGGCATTGAATGCCTGGTTCTGTGTCGAGGCGGAAACACGGCCATGAAGAGCAAGGTGTGTGAGGTACTTTTTCACATCGTCAGCTTCAAGCAGGTGTGGTTCACGGTCCCGCACATAAGTTTTCAAACGAGCTATCCAGCCGAGATAGGTCCTTTCTGTGCTCAGAGAGTAGTGCCGGAGACGGATAACATTTTTCACCTCCTCCAGCGTCTGTTTCCATGGAAGAGACCCTTTTTGATCTATAGATTTCGCCGTGGAATCCTTTGCCAAGGAGGTAATTTGCTGTAACGGCCTCTTAAGGTATTTTTCAACGTAGAGAATGACCGCATCAGCAGCCTGCTTCACCTGCCAGTCCGCAACTTTTTCATCGCCTTCCAGTGAATCCAGATATTGGGACACGCGTTCTGTTTTGATATTATCGAGTTGATAGTTGCAGGACTTGAGAAATCTCCGCACCCAGTGAATATAGAACTTGGTTTTGTCGTCGGGTATAGTCCCCAATTTTGAAAGAAATGTCTCAAAATCTCTGAGCATACCTACTTCTCTGTCCATCATTGTCCGTCAATAATGAATTTTAGGTTTTAATTATATGCAATATAACATTAATATTCAAACAAATTATTTCAGACTCCTACAGTGTTCATAACGATATTTAAGACAGCAACTATTTGAAATCACTTAGGTAAATAGCAATTTCGCGCCCAGTTAAGGTTTCATAAATACCCGAAAATATGTTTGACAAAATCTCTTACTAAATATAGAATTTCAGGAAATTGCTATTTGTAGTTCAATTATTGTTGGCGGTAAAACGAAATGATTATTTTGCGAGCTTTCCCGATCATTCTATGTATACTGAGTGGATGTGCTTTGGCTATGGCTCAGGCCATCAATGACGAGTTGGTTCGGAATATTGACCTAACCGGGGACGGCAAGCCTGAGAGAATTTCCCTCATACTCAAGGCCAAGGACATAACGAACCCAATGCAGTGGTCGCTGACAATCAGATCAGGTGAGAAGGTTCTACTCAGACATTCGCGCGACGACTCAAACATAGATTCGTTGTTCAACGAATCGCGTTATGTTGGCGACTGCACCGGATATCTAGAGTGTAAAAGGAAATGGTATTACAAAGACATTCTCGACACACTTGTAGTGCCACGCACGGGATACGATCTGGAAGGCATTTTGGACAAGAAATATAGTAACACTCTCTATCCTCTTGGACGTGCGTTCCTGGCGAAGTGCTGCAACATTACATCCAAGAGGGCACATGATATTCTTACCGAGATTGAGAAGCGAATCCGTAGCGGAAGTGCCGTTATGATAGTAATGCCAGATACTCCACTTTCTGCAACCGGACCACTAATGACCTTCTGCCGGGAGGTTGATCGGTTCATACCTGTCTATGAGGACTGATAACGTATGACCGCCAACAAACGGCTCGACTGGACCGCGAGAACATGCGGCCAGTCAGCCGCAGCGTTATGGCAAGAGTAATCTGACATACGGCTGGGCTAATGAAGAGTAACTGGTGTATTCCGAACACGTACGAAACTAGAGGCCAGATGATTCGCGGTATGGCAGGACCGCTCGTTTGCGGTCCTCTCGTGCTCATCTTGGGTTTGCTATTCTTGGGACAGTTTGTGCATAAAGGCTACGTCAATACTGGGAGATGGGGTGTCTTCACCCCTGCCATAGGCACACACGCGCTTATTATCATATTCCTGCTCATTTTCTTTGGAATCCTTTGTCTCCTATACTGCGGCTACCTTCTCGCCTGTCTCCTTGCTTTCTCTAGAAGGGGCGACTTTGATCAGCCACCGGCCATTCGCAACCTGACCGGCAACAGAACTGCCCCGTGGTCACTCGTATTTGCGCTAATGGTGCTTGCGTCGATACTAATTACGGTCCCATTCCTCATAATTCTGAAGGGACACGTATAGCGGTATTAAAGCGACTGAGCCATAACAAGGGCATCCAGCGGATCGCCAATAAACCTGGCTCCCGCTGATGCCCGTCGTTATCTGTAAAAATTGAATGGTACAACACCATACAAAAGCCTGTATTTATATGCTGCGCCCCCTGGAGAATATCCTTGTTCAAACCAAATTTTAAACCAATCTTCATCAAATTCGTCACAATGATTCAAAGCGAGGAGTGTTTTGGCTTTGGTCAACCACTCTTTAAGGTCCATAAGTCCTCAGATAACCAGCGGGTAGGGGCGAGCGTCAATGTCCCGCTGTAGTGGTTAGGTGAGTGCCCGCCGCCTCACCCTTATCGTTGGCCATTCAAAAAATGGAGAATAATGATACAGCACAGATGAAGGCCCCGTCGGAAGGCCCATTGCTTTTCTGGGTGTTCTTTCTTACAGTGGGCACAGTTATGGCAGCCACAGGTACCTTCTCTCACTGGACCATGGGAAGGTGGGGGGGCGACAATGTGCGGGCCGCAGGGTGGTTTGCTTCAGGATTGAGCGTACTCGGCATCTTCGTCTACTTCCGACGTATCTGGTTCCGGGTCAGAGGTCATCACATCTTAGTAGGAGCTTTTATCTTTGCCATACTCGTGAGTCTACCAATCCCTTTTCTGATGGTGTCTTACGATTTTGGCTTTCCCCCGATGTACTGGGGAATCATCCTTCTTCTCTTCGGGCATATATTGCACAAGAGATTGACAAAAGGACTTGGGCCAACCTGTCACTCCAGCGGACGCGCAAAGAACAGTGCGCGCCGGTGAGTTTTTCGTTGGATGGAAAGAATTAAACGATATTGAAATAGAAGCCAGTTTGTGGTATTGGAAGAAGCATGAGAAAGGTTGAAAGCATTATCAAACGTGGAGATTGTGCGGACGTCCTCTTGGACTACACTGACAGTTTTTTTGACTTGATCGTTACATCTCCCCCATATGCGAATTGCCGCACGAAAACCTATGGCGGGATAAAGCCAGATGATTATGTGGAGTGGTTCCTTCCTCGGAGTGGACAGTTTTTACGGGTTCTCAAGCCAAGCGGCACTTTTATCCTTAACATAAAGGAAAACGTAGTTGATGGCGAGAGACATACCTACGTTATCGAACTCATTATGGCCTTACGCAAACAGGGATGGTTGTGGACAGAAGAGTTCATTTGGCACAAAAGAAATTGCCACCCTGGGAAATGGCCTAATAGGTTTAGAGACGCGTGGGAACGGTGTTTACAATTCAACAAGTCAAAGAAGTTCCAGATGTTTCAAGAAAACGTCATGGTACCGATGGGCAAATGGGCTGAGACAAGATTGAAGCATCTCGGGAAACATGATGTAGTTCGGTTCGACTCGAAAGTTGGAAGCGGATTCGGAAAGAACATTGCGAACTGGATCGGAAGGGATAAAGCCTATCCGTCGAATGTCCTCCACTTAGCCACAGAGACGGACAACCGTAATCACAGCGCCACGTTCCCACGGGCGCTTCCCGAATCATCGTGTTCTGGTTAGTTTACGGAAGAAAGAGAACTTATGATGCAATACTGGTTGGTTGTGGGATCAGAGAGGAACTGGCACGTTGCTTTTCAAAACAACAATATCTGGGGGTTGAAGCCTATTCAGCAACTACAAGCTTTGTGGAATCTCCTACGAGAGGGCGATGGCCTACTTTTCTATGTTTCCAAACCAGTCCATGGCATAGTGGGCTTCGGCCACGTAGCAACAAAGTTCAGGCAAACAAATCCTCTCTGGCCTGAAGAAATCAAAAGTAACGCTGTCATCTGGCCACTGCGTTTTGAGTTTGACATAGAATACTGCCTTCCACCAAGCCTCTGGGAATCAAAGAAATACACATCCAAAGACTTGCAGAACATAACAAGAATGGTTTTCCAGTGTTTACCTATAGAAGAAGTAGCAGCGGCGAGGAAAACGTTTGGTCTGCAACTGCCGACCACAAAGCAAAGTTTGGCCCTATCAGAAATTAGGCCTTCTAGTGTAGAAACAGACATTACCCATGATGGTTTGAAAGACTGTTTGACAGAAATTGGGCGAATTCAGAGTTATGTAGCTGATCAAGAATACCCCATAGAGAGTGGTTATCTCGATGTGGTATGGCGGAGAGTTCAAAGGTCTGTTCCAACTTATGCATTTGAGGTACAGGTTGGTGGTGACATTTATCACGCCATAGCCAAACTTAAACATGCCCACGATCTTTGGAACAGCCATATCTTCCTCGTTGCAAGCTTATCACAAAAAGGCAAATACGAAGAACTTCTTGCAGGAACTTTCCATGAGGTAGCTGACCATTTACAGTTTATAGACATGCAGTTAGTAAGCGAGCTGCTTGAAAAGAAACGCACCTATAGGGAAATGGAACGGATGTTGGGGATCATCAAGTGATAGGCCCCCGCCAGATTAATGGAGGAATACACAATATGAAAAGAACAGATATACTTTACTCTATAAATGTACAGGATGTGCAAGACGTAGCGAAGCGTGAGTACGATAGGAAACTTGACGACGGCGAAGTGGAATCTGTTGCAGCTAAATTGGGAGAATACATAGACTGGTATGAAGCCGTGAATACTGCAGTTGGACAGACAATACGAAAAAGCAAAGCATCGCCATAGTAGTCTTGCCCTACCTATTTGACTTCTGAGCAAAGAATCAGAACACTGCCCATGATTTGGTGAAGACTATTCTTGATGCTCACCTCTCATCCCAAGAAGAAGGAATTTTTGGTGGATTTCTTGAGGAACTCGCCGTGTTCATATGCGGTCGCGTTTATAGAGGAAAGAAATCATCAGCGGAGGGCATAGACTTGGAATTCGAGAAGGATGGAACCTCCTATCTTGTTTCCATCAAGTCTGGTCCCAATTGGGGCAACAGTCGCCAAATAGCCCGAATGAAAGACGACTTCAGGAGGGCAAAGAGAATACGAGGAACCAATACAAAAGGCATCAGGGCGGTTGCCGTGAACGGCTGTTGTTATGGCAAAGACGATAACCCCGACAAAGGGGATTATTTGAAATTCTGCGGACAGCGATTCTGGGAATTCATCTCTGGTGACGAAAATCTCTATACCGACATTATTGAGCCACTTGGCCACAAGGCTAAAGAAAAGAATGAGCAATTCCAAGTTGAGTACGCGAAAGTAATCAATAAGTTCACCCTTGAATTTTCCAAAGAGTACTGTGCTTCTGATGGTTCAATATTGTGGGCCAAACTCGTCCAGTTTAACTCAGGAAAGAACCCAAGATAAGAACCCATCCAACAAGTCATTCCAGCGGATGGCGAATACGCCACCGCTGAATTCTATCGTTATGTCTCTGTAAAAATTTGTTCTTGCATTCGATGGGATGCCATTTTACTGTGACTGTATATGTAGGTCATATGACCTACAATGGAGGTCTTTACGAATGCTGGTGCCAATTCTTGGGTCTCTCAGTAGTGAACGTGTTCTTATTTTCATTCTGACGCGAAGGGAAGGCTATGCCCGGGAGATTGCGCGGTTTTTTGAGACTGATTTGGATCCTATCCAGAAACAGCTAGAGAAACTGGAACTTGGCAGCGTACTGGTGAGCCGGACGGCGGGGAGAACGCGCCTCTACGAGTTCAATCCCAGATATACCTTTCTCAAGGAACTGAAGAGCCTCCTGGAAAAGGCCTTATCTTTTTACCCCGAGGAAGAACGTGAGAAACTCCTGATGAACAGGCGAAGACCAAGGCGACGCGGTAAGCCACTATTGAACCCTAGATCCCTCGAACCCTTTATTAATTAGTGCGGATGGGCAAAAGTTCTGGGACGCTCAAATACCCGGACTTCTTCTTCAGGCTTGATATCTCTCCGGATGCCAATCTTTATTTTCTTGAAAGGGATGTTCTTGCCTGACGCCGCAATAGCATCCTCTGTCACTTTTACCAATCCGAAGCAGCAGGGAACTTCCATATAAGGAACAGTCACGCTCTTAATGGAATTCGTCTTAAAGATCTCTGTCAACTTTCCCTTATAATACTGGATGTCATCCAATTTCGGACAACCCACGACTAAAGCCTTCCCTTTGAGAAAATCTCGATGGAAGTCGGGATAGGCGAACGGAACGCAATCCGCTGCTATTAAAAGATCTGCATCTTGAAAATAGGGAGCATTGATCGGAACCAGCTTCAATTGGACTGGCCATTGAGTGAGCTGGGAGACAGAGGGTGTGGACGAAGCGGAATCGGTCTTGGGTTCAGGAACTTTAAATTGCATGGCCCTTGCAGAAGGACATCCGATAAATGAAGCAGGTTGAGATTTAGGTTCAGGTTTAGGTTTAGCCTCATGTTTCTTGTGAAGATAGGCTTCTACTTCCTTTTCATCAAACTCCTCAGCTTCTCTTTCAATGACGGTGATGGCATCTTCAGGACAATGTCCAAGGCAGGCCCCCAAGCCATCGCAGAACTTCTCGCTCATCAATTTTGCTTTTCCGTCCACAATCTGAAGGGCCCCTTCCGCGCAGTTTGGAATACAGAGACCACAACCGGTACACTTCTCCTCATCAATCCTTACAATCTTTCTCGTCGCCATGGTTTTTCCTCCTGTGGGTTATTTTAATTAAAAAATAACCCACTCTTAAATCTTTTTCCTTGATCTAAGTCAAAAGGTCGAAGAAATTTTTAACTTGTTGAATTTTAAGGTATTTCGTATAATCATAGAATCCAATTTTGGCTAAAAAATGATAATCGTATTCCCTTCTCCCTTGACGGGAGAGGGTGTGGGTGAGGGTGTTTTAATTTGATTTAAAATGAGGTAAAGTTACTTATTATGAAACGGGTTTCAATTGGGTTGGATAACGATCTTTATGAGATATTACGGGACCAAGCGTTTCGGGAGAAGAAATCGATTGCGGGAGTGATTCGCGAGATTGTAAAAAAAAACATTTCCCAATCTGATCGCCATCGATCTTCTTCGATAAAGGATTTTACATTTATTGGCGTAGGTCGTTCAAAACAGGGTCCTCTTAAACCAGTATCCGAGAGGCGTGACGAGGCCCTGTGGAAACAAAAATAAGGGTTTCAGTCAACAATTCGTTTTTCAATGATGAGACGAAAAGGTGTGCAAAAAGTCTTGGCCTTTGATCCGGATTTTCAGGACCAAGGTTTTTCATTCTATTGATATATTTTTTAATTAAAATATTGTAAACTGGGTATAAAATTTTCAAAAATCCTTGAAAACTTTTTGAAAACATGGAGAAAGGAGGAAACATGGAGAAGGAAGGTTTTGACCTGAAGGAAATCGTGGAGACGGCAATCAAAGTATTAACTTCACCCCAGACTTTTTTTAGAGAGATGGCAAAGAGAGGTGGTTATGTTAAGCCTTTGATCTTTATGATTGTAATGGGTGTCGTAGGGGGTCTGATCCAGAGTATATTCAACATTATTGGTCTTCGGGTTGCCACAGGACTGGCAATGGGCGTGGCCTCGATTATTCTGGTGCCTATTGTCATAGCGATATTCGGTTTTGTTGGTGCAGCCATCCTCTATTTAATATGGAAGTTGATGGGCTCTCAGGAAGAATACGAGACAGCCTACCGGTGCGCGGCATACATTTCAGCCCTGGCCCCAATCACCTGCGTGCTTGGGATTGTTCCGTATATCGGGGGTGCTGTAGGGGTAGCCCTGGCGATGTACCTCACCATCATTGCAAGCATTGAGGTTCACCGGATTCCCTCACAAAAAGCATGGCTCGTTTTTGGTATTATCGGAGCCATATTGATTTTACTGACCATCACCGGAGAGATCAGTTCAAGAAGAATGGTGAGAGAGGCGGGCAAGTTCCAGAAGCAGATGGAGAAAACTACCAAAGAAATGCAGAAGCAGGTGGAAGGGGCAACCAAGGAGATGCAGAAGGCCACCGAAGAAGCGACAAAGGCCCTCGAGGAGTTGCAGAAGCAACAGGAGAAGTCAAAGGAGAAAGGCGACTAATAGCTAATAAGGGCAGGTCTTGTCCTTTGAAAAGTTGCAAAAGGCAGGACCTGCCCCCTGTTTTTTTAAGTATCTAATCATTCTTTCTCTTTAATTCAATATCAAATCCCCAGCTAAAAGTTATTCCTCCCTGACTATACTCTGAAAATGATTTTCCTTCGAAGTGATTGCTGTTTGTTCCGAGAAAAGGGGACTGTTGTCCCATTTTCTTTATGGTACTTCTTTGGGGTTTCAACGCTCTTCGAATTTTCAATCCTTACCAAAGGTTACCCCTTGTTGGATCTTGCCTCGAATCTCAGAGAGGGTTACCCTCCGAGGATCTTAGAAATAAACATCACGGGTTTGTATTGCCATCCGCTTTGGACGACGATATTCACAATAGGGTTTTTCAGTTCCTCATGACGAAATTCATATTCATAAGCCGTGTCAAATGTTAGACCATCATCCTTGAAGATCAATCCGTGTTGCTTTTCGTATTCCCACTGTCCTAATATGATCCCTCTGAAAAAAGAAAAGCTGAGAGAAAACCCCATGCTCAAACCATCGGCAGTGGCTCTCAGCGATTTGATGATGTCCACAGCACGGCAAGCTCTGTCCTTCTCAGAAAGTCTCAGCCGGATTATTTGGACCTGATTGACTTTGTTCGCGTTCATCAAACCCGCCCATTTGGCATCGGCTAATCGCCAAGTCACATCCAACTTTCCATCCTTTCTCTCAGACACTTTGAACGGAACGTCCAAATCGTTGATGGCTAAAAGGCGCTGCCTGAGTTCAGATTCGCTCACAGGCAAAACCCCAGGTCTTGGGTAAACCGAGGCTGCCCAACTCCCCACTCGGTTCCAAATGGGAAACTGAATAGCGGTATACCCGAGGATAAAAATAAGAATGTGTAAAAAGTATTTGTTCGTATGGTAGACTTCGGTTAGGATGTTTGCTCTTGGATTGGGAGTGATCAGTCCGGCTTGTTTAAACGTTTAATCGACAGTTTCTTCATTCCTCGCCTCCACGTGCAAGATGGCCTCGTCGATGCGTTTTATACCACTGCCATCAATACGGGGTGGATCGTTGCCATCATACCCATCTTCATCACCATCGTGGCTCGTTTCTATCTCGGAGAACCCATTACCATAAGAAAGATTGGAGGAATTATTTTTGGTTTTATTGGAGTCTTTCTTGTTATTTCTAAAGGTGTCTTTTCGCTCTCCCTCTTCCGTTTGGGTTCCACCTTCGGTGATTTCCTAATTCTCATCAGTGCACTTACCTGGACCGCTTTCACCGTTGGTGGGAGAGGCTTTCTTTCACGGTTTCCACCCCTCGCAGCCATCACACCGATTATGATTGTAGGGTGTTTGGTCACACTCCTATTTACCTGGTTGAAATGGGAATGGGATATCCTCTTCCATTTATCTTTATCTGGGTGGATGAGCGTCCTCTTTTTGGGAATTTTCTGTTCTGGTCTGGCCTATCTTTTTTGGTATTCTGCTTTGGAGAAAAAGGATTCAAGCATTGTCGGAATGTACCTCTATCTGGAGCCTTTTGTAACATTGATCGGGGCTTATCTCCTCCTGAATGAGGAGATTAAATGGATCACCCTCATGGGTGGAGGGATGATCCTGCTCGGAGTCTACCTGGCCACACGGAAAAACTTATCCCCCTCCCTTTAATCCCCTCCTCCATCCCCCGTAACTGTGTAGTAACACCTACTGCGGAGGACGGGCATCCACGGTCTTAAAATCCGTGCCTGCACGCAGAAGTGCGTTACGGCACGCAGGCGTGGTTTCCTGCGAAGGAGGGTAAAGACCGCTTTGAAAAAGGAGGGCAATACCTTGGTAAAAGGGGTTGTGAAATGGTTTGATACAAAGAAGGGATATGGATTCATCGAGCAACCCGGTGGAGACGATCTGTTTGTCCACTATTCAGGGATTGCGGGGGACGGTTTTAAATCTCTTCGCGCGGGAGAGGAGGTAGAGTTCGAGATCGCCAATGGTCCGAAAGGGCCTCAGGCAACCAATGTGGTTAAAGCGCCCCGATCTTTTATCCGCCTACGCAGAAAACCACGGGCTTTGCCCGTGGATGAATGCGTAGACTATGTCCGAATTATTCATGGCCTCAAGTATTGCTGCTTCGGCGGATTTCGCTGAAGGCGGATAACCCTCCGAAGCCTTGGCATAGGAGGGTATTCTATGGAGGTACCAGGGGCTTTGCCCGTGGGGCTCCATAGAAACTGAATTGAATTTATTGTTTACCCCGTTAGAAAGCCCCGCATTTTATAGCGAGGATGAAGATAAAATTCTTTTTGGAGCAAGCACGGGGTTTAAATCCCCCTGTGAGCCCTTCCGTTAGAAGATCGAAGACCTTCTAACGGGGTAAACAAATAGATTTTGAGACGAGTCCTGATTGGTTTAATGTTGATGTTTTGAAAGGGCTGTTCGCTCTCCAATCTTCTTCAAGGTTTCTTTCATTTTTGGGATCAAAGGATCTTTAAGGGATTTCTCCAATTTGTTTAAGACATTGGCGGATTCCTTTGTCCCGATCTTTCCTAATGCATCGAAGATGGCTCCCAAAGACCTATCCGTAAGAAAATTCTTCTGAAAGGGATCCCACCATTTTTTTAATCCTCTTTTCTCCAATATTTCGAGAAGGATTTGTTCCAGAGTTTTCCCTTCTACGGTCAAATTTCCAGAGGTGCCGAAGGCATAATAGATTTGGGTTTCGAGTTGATCCATATGTGGGGAGGGAGTCGTAGATATTTGTTTAAGCTTCCCCATCATTTTTTCAACACCCCTGGTGCTTTTGATCATCCCGAGACACCATATCGCCCTCTTTTGGACATCCAAGTCTAAATCGGAAAGGTTTGCAAGAAAAATTTCTTCTCCTTCAGAACCTCCAACTTGGCAAAGGGTGTGGAGGGCCTGTTCCTTCAGTTTGGGATTTTCGTGAGCGGTATATCTTCTCAGGAGCTCCATCAGAGGGGCCTTCCACTCACGAGATTTAATCTCTCCGAGAACCCTGAGGATATCGCGAGTTGTTTCCACAGAGGTCTCCTGCAGATTCAGTTCTTTCAGGAGATGGAGGGCTGCAACAGGTCCGATCTGGATCAAGGCCTCGCAGGCATTCTTCCTCACCCATTGATCCTCACTGGTCTTGAGAATGGTGAGAAGGGGAGGGATGGCCCCGACCTCTAGGGAGGCGAAAATGGGAACGATCGCAATCCGGGTCTCCTTTTTACCGGTTAAAAATTTTTCTTGGAGCAAAAGGGGGATTGTTCCTTTTCCAATCTCCTCGATGATCTGGCCTGCCAAAAGAGCCCACATCTTTTTTTCGTGAAAATATTTCTTCAGTGTTTCCAGGATGCGGAAAATCTCTGAATACCGATCTCTTCGGATCAGTTCTGGAATGATCTTGACAAAGGAAATGGCCACACTAAGGAATTTCTCTTTCTCTGTGGCTTGATCGAGTTGTTGGAAAAACTGATCGGTGTAACTCAGAAATTTATCTGTTAATCTCTCGAGCAAAATTTTGTTTTTGAGTGCCGGGGTGAGATCTTCGAGACCAATTAATTGATTTCGGAAGAATTCCTCGAGAATGTTCTCTGCCTCCTTCGTCCCTACCTCTTTCAGTCGGTAAGAGACCTTTTTAACCAATCGATCCGATTTCTTCTCGAAGGCATCTCCCTTCTTCAGTTGTTTGAGGTCAAGGTGTTCACGAAGAAAGATCCTGGAGGTCCCTAGGAGGTATTGCTTCTGTAAAAACGCGATGATCTCGTCCTCGATGAACTCCTCCCGGCTTTCGGAGGTGCCAGCCAGATCGCTATTTCTTAAGATGGCACAGAGAAGGTCAGATTGTCGATTCGGTCGAAGGGCGTCCCGGAGGAGATTTCTTTGAATATACTGGATCTCTTGTTTCAACATTTTTTGGAAAAGAGGGGTCATCTTTAGGTCCTTCCTCATTCGGGAAAGGGTGACCCGAGCTCTCCAGGGCATCTCCCTGTCCGGGGCGAGGAGTTCTTCATTGAAGATGAAGGAAATGTTGAGGATCCCGCGACTTAAAAGGACCTGGGTAAATCTCTCCTTGTCCTGTTTTCGTCGGGTATCTATCAGGGAAGGATCGCTCATGATATCAATGAATCGGGTGAATTCCGTTTGCCCCATTTGACTTTTCAGGGTGAGACTGATCAGATCTTTCCGTTCCAGGTATTGAGCAAATTTTGTGACATAGAGTTCTCCCATCCCTCTCATCATCATTCGACTTAATCTCTGTGCCTCCGGGAGGAGACCCTCCACCAAGATCTCCTTCTGCTCCTGTTCTTCTCTGACAAGAAAAGTTAGTTCATCTTCAGCTTCAAAGAGGGTTTTAAACTGCTGGAAGAGCCCTTCCTTGGCTCGTACTGATTCAGGGTGGTCCGGTGTGTAATATCCTGTCCTCAGGAAAGCCTGAATGAGGTGAAGGAGGAAATCGGTCAACTTTGCTTGGAGTTTCTGGAGACGCTCCACCTCTTCAGGAGGAAGACCTTCCGGTATTCCCCCCAATTTTTTATGAGGAATCGGGGGTGTCGTTTTTAAATCGGTCATAAGATTTTAAAGAGATTTATTAAGGATTTAGTTTCACAAAATCCGAAAGGGTTGTCAAGATAAGAATTCAGATAAGAATTCAGGTGAATGTTATTGACATTATGAAGGTGGGTTTATTAAATTTAATTACGTAGAAAATAAAAGTCTTCGGTAAGGGTTAGGGTAAGGATGCCAGTTTTATAGAAAGGTTATGTCGTTGGCCCTCAAATTTTTAGCCTTAACCCCTTGACCCTAAACCAAATGGGCCCTGAACCTAGCATGGTACAGGGCGGGCTTCCTAACCTTAACCCAAAGACCATTTTCACGGTTCGTGCCTGCACGCCAGAGTGCGTTCCGCCTGCCTGCGCGAAGCCGCTACGGCGAAGGCAGGGCACGCAGGCGTATGTGACAAACCCGTTATGGGAAATTACAAGGGAAACATCGACGGATGAAGTCCTTTAGAACCCTTAAAAATGATTTTATTGCAAACCGATTGCAGATCCTGATCGGGCTCATCGCTCTGCTCATCGTGGATGTCCTCCAACTTTTCATCCCAAGGGTCATCAAATACGTTATCGATGATCTCACTTTGGGCATCATCTCTCCTTCCAGGCTTCTCCTTTATGGATTAGAAGTCCTTATCCTGGCCTTAGGCATTGGCAGTTTTCGATATATCTGGAGGTATTTTCTCTTAGGAACGGCACGTCGAATCGAAAAGGCGCTCAGAGACCGCCTTTTTATTCACCTTCAAACGCTCTCCTCCTCCTATTTTTCCCACACCAAAGTAGGGGACCTGATGGCCCATGCTACCAATGACATCGATGCCGTCCGGATGTCTCTGTCGTTGGGAGTCGTGTTTTTGATGGATACGATCATCCTGGGAGTGCTGACGATCTTTTTTATGATTTTCATCCACCCAAGGTTAACCCTTTTTGCCATTCTCCCTATGCCATTGATCACCTTGATCACACTCCTCTTCAGCCGGTCGATCCACCACCGTTTCGAAATTCTTCAGAAGACCTTCGCCTCGCTCACAGAGAGGGTGAGGGAGGCCATTGCAGGCATCCGAGTGATCAAAGCCTATGTTCTGGAGGAGAGGGAGACGGAAAAACTCTCTCATCTGAGCCAGGATTATATCCAGAAAAATTTGAATGTGACAAAGGTGTGGGGGATGTTTTTCCCTATCATCCTTTTCTTCTCCAATCTTTCCATGGCCATCGTCCTCTACTTGGGTGGAAAGTTGACGATCTTTCAGTCGATCTCAACGGGTGATTTTGTGGCCTTCATGAGCTATCTTGGACTGCTCGCCTGGCCAATGATGGCCTTGGGTTGGGCGATTAATGTGATTCAGCGAGGCAGCGCTTCCATGGACCGTTTAAATCGAATTTTTGAAGAGACTCCAGAAATATCCGATTCTTCAGATGTCATTCGATTAGGCCCGTTGAAAGGAAGAATTGAGATGAGAGGCCTCACTTTTTCTCCAGGAAACGGAGGGAATCCTCTCCTCCAAGACATTCATCTCACGGTCGAGGAGGGGGAGAGAATGGTCGTTGTTGGAAGAACTGGGTCGGGAAAGACGATTCTCTGCAATCTGGTGGCAAGGATTTTAGAACCTCGCCAAGGGTATTTATTTTTCGATGGGATTGAAATTCATGAGATACCTCTTGAGGTGTTGAGGAGATCTGTTGGGTATGTGCCGCAAGATACCTTTCTCTTTTTAGATACGATTCGTGAGAACATTGCCTTTGGGAAGCTTGATGCGACAGACAAAGAGATCGAAGAGGCGGCACGGCTTGCCCAGATTTACGATGAGATTATGGAATTTCCCGAGGGCACGAATACAGTGATCGGGGAGAAAGGGATCACCCTGTCCGGTGGACAGAGGCAAAGGATTGCCATTGCCCGGGCCATTCTCATGAATCCGCCCATCTTCATCTTGGATGATGCCCTCTCCTCAGTGGACATCCAAACAGAAGAACGAATTCTGGAAGGATTGGAGAAGTTCCTCCAGGGGAAGACCAGCATTCTCATCACCCACCGAATTGCCCCCCTCCGTAGAGCAGATCGGATTATTGTTCTTGAACAGGGAAGGGTGGCGGAGATGGGGGACCACAACACCCTTCTTTCCAAGGGGGGGATCTATACTGACCTCTATTGGCAGAGACAATTGGAAGAGGAACTGGAAAAGGAAAACAGCGGGACATTGGAATAATGGAATGATGGAATAATGGAATGATGGGTCATATAGAGACTCTTGATTTAGGTAGGAGGAGCGTCCCCCGTGGAGTGGTGGCAAGCCTACTCCACAGGGGACTTGAGGATCGGCCTTCGGCCTTGAGAATATAGGATAGAGAATCGGTCACTACGTTCTTTTGAGGATGGAGGCAAAACCGTTTTGGCCTCAAACCTCAAACGGTGTGCTCCTCAAGCGGGATTTTATGTACACTGATTTCGGCTATATGGAAGAGGGCAAATTAGGGAAACCCTACGACCTGAGACTGATAGCCAGTCTGGGGGGATTTCTCAGGCCTTATTGGGCACTGATGGTTCTTTCCCTCCTCTTCGTTTTGATCACGGCGGGGTTAGACCTCCTCATTCCCTATCTGACCAAAGAAGCCATCGACCGCTATATTGTTGTAGCAGCAAGGGAAGTCGTCTTAAAGGAAGATGGCTCACCAGAGGAACACCGCTTCCGGAGTCAATATGGGCAGAAACTCATCCCAAAAAAAGAGAAAGGGAAATTTCTTCTGCCACCGGATGTATTGCGAGCGATGGACCGAAAAGAGGTAGCCCTTTTTCAGAAATCTGGCTTCCTCATGGAGAATCGATATTATCTTTTTGTTCCCCAAAACCAAGAGGAAGAAGTCATCTTTAAAAAGTACCCTTCTTTATTTGAGAGGAGCGGCTCTCACTGGTTTATTTCGTCTGATCGCATGAAAGAATTGAAAAGAGAGGACCTCTTCGTCCTGAGAGGGAGGGATGTGGAAGGGGTTTTCCAGATCGCTCTCCTCGTTGTTCTCATTCTGATCATCAATTTTGGATTAAATTTCTCTCAGGTCTATGCCATGGAGTTGGGAGGTCAAAAGATGATGCATGACCTCCGGATGAAGGTCTTCTCCCATCTCCAAGACCTACCGGTTTCCTTTTTTGATAAGAATCCGGTGGGGAGGTTAGTGACCCGATTGACCAACGATATCCAGAATGTCCATGAAATGTTCACCTCTGTTCTTATTAACCTTATAAAAGATATTCTTCTGTTGATCGGGATCATCATCCTTCTCCTTCATCTCAACCGGGAGCTCGCTTTGGTCTCCTTTTCTGTTATTCCCCTGATCTTTGTTACGACCCTTTTCTTCAGCCATCGAGCCAGAGAGGCGTTTCGGGAAATCCGTTTGAAGATCGCCCAAATGAATTCTTTTTTCCACGAAAATTTCTCGGGTATCAGAGTGGTCCAACTCTTTCGAAGGGAAAAGGAGAATAGTCGGCGATTTGAGAAGGTGAACGAGGGACATTATTTGGCGAACATGAAACAGATCTCCATTTATGCTTTTTTCGTCCCCTTCGTTGAAATCCTGAGTTCAGGAGCCATCGGCCTTCTCCTCTGGTATGGAGGTGGAAAGGTGATTCAGGAAATGATTACCCTCGGGGTTCTGGTCGCTTTTCTTTCCTATATTCGGATGTTCTTCCAGCCCATTCGAGACCTTTCTGAGAAATATAATATCCTACAATCGGCGATGGCTTCCCTCGAGAGGATCTTTTCATTGCTTGAGGAGAATCAAAAGGTTTCCAAGGTTCTCTCTCCTAAAAAAGAGGAGATGAAGGGCAACATCGAATTCCGCCATGTCTCCTTCTCCTATAATGGGAAAGATAAAGTCCTCAAGGATGTCTCTTTCTCTGTTCGCGAGGGTGAGACCGTGGCCATTGTGGGCGCCACCGGAGCTGGAAAGACCTCTTTGCTTCACTTGCTCGAACGATTCTATGAAGTGGAGGAAGGCGCCATTCTTCTCGATGGGATCGATATTCGAGAGAGGGATATCGCTCAACTCCGGTCTCAAATCGGCCTGGTGATGCAAGACACCTTTCTCTTTGCCGGAGATATCGAGGAGAATATTCGATTGGGGGATTGGAAGATCGATGAAGAAAAAGTGAGAGAAATAGCGCGGGTGGTCAATGCAGAAAAGTTTATTCAACGGTTACCCAATGGATATCGTACCAAAGTGGGGGAGGGAGGGGAAGCCCTATCCGCTGGGGAGAGGCAGTTGTTAGCCTTTGCAAGGGCCTTGTCCATCAATCCAAAGATCCTCGTCCTCGACGAGGCGACCTCTCATGTCGATCCTGAAACAGAACGGTTAATCCAAGAAGGGCTGGCACGGTTACTCAGGGGAAGGACGGCCATTGTCATCGCTCACCGGCTTTCCACCATCGAGCATGCTGACCGGATCGTCGTTCTCCATAAAGGGAGGATTCGGGAAATCGGAACCCATACAGAATTGATGGCCCAAAAAGGCATCTATTTCAAACTTTATCAACTTCAATATGGTAAGGCCTAAATGAAGTCGGAGTAGTGAGTTAGGAGTTCGGAGTCTTTAAACTAAAAACTCCCTGCCTGCGGCAGGCAGGCGAACTAAATGCTCCGAATTCATTAATCTTAATCAAAGATTAAGATTAATGTGGAGTTGACAAAATGGGGTGGCTGTCCTATATAGGGAGAGAGGTTTATGGAAGAGAAAGACGAACCATCCCAGAAAATTGAGCAGGAAGAGGAGAAGAAACGGGAGATCGATCTCAATGCCCTCTTTCCCGAAAAGGGATATGATTTAAATCACCTCTTCCCCGATGAAGGAACCAAGAAGCTCATTTACGAATTGAGGCGAAACAAACGGGATATTGATCGTTTTATAAAAAGTTTTCATGTTGAGGAGGAGTAAATGGAGTGCCCCCATTGTGGTTACTTATTAGCTTTTTCTGCCTGTTCAGAGTGCGGAGGAGAGATACCTGCAAAGAGCCGTTATTGCTGTTGGTGTGGAAATCCAATAACGGTCGAGGCGGGGGAAACCGATTTATCTGAACGAAAATTATGCAGTGACGGCTCCTGTGTCGGCACGATCAATGAAGAGGGGATTTGTAGTGTTTGTAGGAAACCTTATAGTGGAGAGCCGGCCTGATTCTTAAAATAGGGAAGACGCTTAGCGCTCAGCGGCATGCGTATAGCGGGAAAATATTTTTCAATCAATGGCATAGGCGACATTGACAGTTGAAACAATAATGATTATGTTATGATAGTAAATTCAGTGGATTCAATTCATAGGAGGGTACGATGATATTTCTACCAAGGGGGGGTGCTGATCGAGATGAAAAGGGAAAAGATGATAAGGTTATTATCCCTGATGAGCTCCCCATAGTTCCTTTAAGGGGAACAGTGCTTTTCCCCGATTTGATACTGCCCATTATGGTCGGCAGGAAAAAGTCGGTCAAGTTGATCGATGATGCAATGGATTCCGATCGTATTATCGGGGTCATCACTCAAAAGAGGTCTGAGATCGAAGATCCTAAAGAAACCGATCTTTATTCAGTGGGGGTTGCCGCTCTGATTTTGAGAATGATTCGGGAACTGGATGGAAGCCAACGAGTCATTGTTCAAGGGGTCTCGAGGATAAAGGTGAAGGAATACATTCAGCGGGAACCCTATTTCAAGGCGAGAAGTGAGGTGCTTGATGAAGGGCTGGCACAGGGAGTAGAGATAGAGGCTCTCATGATGAATTTGAAGAACCTCTTTCTAAGAGCCGTAGAGTTGGCTCCTTACCTCACGAGTGAGTTAGGGACCATGGTTTCTAATATTAAGTCACCCTCCATTCTCGCTGACTTGATTGCCTCGAATCTGAATATTTCGACCACTGAGAAACAGGGGATTTTGGAAACCTTCGATATTCGAGAACGCCTGACCAAAGTTCATCTCTTCCTCAACAAAGAGGTTCAGGTATTGGAATTGGGCAATAAGATCCAATCGCAGGTCAAGGAAGATATGGATCGAACCCAAAGGGAGTACTATCTCCGAGAACAATTAAAGGCGATCAAGAAAGAGTTGGGAGAGTTGGATGAACATTCTACAGAGATCAAGGAGCTCAAAGAGAAGCTTAAAAAGGCAAAGATGCCACCTGAGGCCTTGGCAGTTGCGGAAAAGGAGTTAGATCGCTTGGCCAAGATCCCTCCTGCCTCGGCAGAATATACCGTGGCCAGAACCTATTTGGATTGGTTGGCAGAACTCCCATGGTCTGAAACCACAGAGGATAATCTGGATATTGACAATGCCCAAAAGACGTTAGATGAAGACCATTATGATTTGGAAAAGGTGAAGAAACGGATTTTAGAATATCTGGCGGTAAGAAAACTGAAGGCGGATATGAAGGGGCCGATCCTTTGCTTTGTTGGCCCTCCGGGGGTTGGGAAGACTTCACTTGGAAGGTCGATCGCTCGAACCATGGGGCGTAAGTTCATACGGATCTCCTTAGGTGGGGTCCGAGATGAAGCCGAAATCCGAGGACATCGCAGGACCTATGTGGGCGCCCTGCCCGGCCGGATCATTCAAGGGATCAAAAAAGCCGGATCGAATAACCCGATCTTCATGCTGGACGAAGTGGATAAGATCGGGATGGACTTTCGTGGGGATCCCTCCTCTGCACTTCTGGAGGTATTGGATCCGGAACAGAACTTTTCCTTCTCGGATCACTATATTGATGTCAATTTCGATCTCTCGAAGGTGATGTTCATCACCACCGCCAATGTGCTCGATCCCGTCCCTCCTGCTCTCAGGGATCGAATGGAAACGCTCGAACTTCCAGGCTATAGCGAAGATCAGAAGATGATGATCGCCAAAGAGTTTTTAATTTCCAAACAGATCAACGAGCATGGATTGAGCTCAGAGTTCATCGAATTTCAGGATGCTGCCCTTCAGGTGATCATCAGTTCGTACACCCGAGAGGCAGGGGTCAGAAATTTGGAGAGGGAGATCGCAGCCATCTGTCGTGGGGTGGCCAAAGATGTCGCCCGGGGGGTGATGGAGAAGGTGGTGATCGGTTCAGAGAGCTTGCACAAATATTTAGGGCCGGTCAAATTCTTCCTCGAAGTGGCAGAGCGGACCTCTAACCCAGGTGTGGCGACAGGTCTGGCCTGGACGCCTACCGGAGGGGACATCATCTTTGTCGAGGCGACGAAGATGAGGGGGGAGAAGGGACTAACCTTGACAGGGCAATTGGGAGACGTGATGAAAGAATCCGCACAGGCCGCATTGGCCTATGTTCGATCCAAATCGAAGGAACTTGGGATTGAAGAGGATTTCTTTGAAAAGAATGACATCCACATTCACGTGCCGGCGGGGGCTATCCCAAAGGATGGGCCCTCGGCTGGAGTGACGATCTTTGTGGCGCTGACCTCCCTTTTGACCAATAAGCCTGTTCGAAATGATGTCGCCATGACTGGAGAGATCACTTTGAGGGGCTTGGTCCTTCCTGTGGGGGGGATTAAGGAGAAGGTCCTGGCAGGAATGCGGGCCGGGATTAGGACGATCATCCTTCCGAAGAAGAACGAAAAAGACTTGGAGGAGATACCTGAGCATATTCGAAATCAGATGAATTTCAAATATATCCAGAGGATGGACGAGGCCATTGAACTGGCGCTGAAACATACAGAGCCATTGAGCGCAGAACGAGAAGTCGTTAGCGTTCCGGTTAGTTAAGAACCCAAAATTTTTCTTCCCCTTTCTTGTAGCTTGCCTGGACTTGTAGTTTCCATCTGAGGCAATCCGTGGATTATCCTAAACTCAGAAATATTAATATCTTTCCGGTCCAGAGTTCTGGACAAACGCTGCTCTGTCTTCAAGATCCGCAGAACATCAGCGAAAAGGCCCTTTTTTTGTCTCCCCCTCTTTATTCCATTGTCTCCCTTTTTGATGGTCAACATTCAATCTTGGATATTCAGGCTGAATATATGAGAAGGGTTGGAGAATTTCTTTATACAGAAAAGTTACAGGAGATCATCAGCCAATTGGATGAAAATCTCTTTCTTGAAGGGGAACGGTTTCAAGGGGCCTTGAGGCAGAAAGAGGAAGATTTTAAGAAGGCTTCGTTTCGGGAAGCCGTCTTTGCTGGAAAGAGTTTTGAAAAGGAACCCGATAAATTGAGGGCCCAACTTGAAGGATATTTTTCGGGGTCCGATGGTTCAGGGTCTCTTGGAGAAAAAAAGAGGATGAATGGATTAAAGGGGGTGGTTGTGCCCCACATTGATTTTCAAAGGGGGGGATTCTGTTATGCCTTTGCCCACCGGGAGATATGGGAGAGGAATTCTTCTCCTTGCTTCATCATCGTTGGAACAGCCCACACTCCTATGGAAAATCCATTCTGCCTCACCCGGAAGGATTTCATCACACCGTTAGGCACTTTGAATGTAGATAAGGAGTTGGTTGATGCAATCCAATTTCGGTGCCCTGGCGACCTCTTTAAGGATGAAGGAGTCCACCGAAGCGAACATTCCATTGAATTTCAGTGTGTCTTTCTCCGATACCTTTACCCAGAGCCTATTCCATTAACGATCGTCCCCATCCTGAGCGGATCAATTCATGAGGCGATTGGGCAGGGAATTTCACCGATGGAACTCAAACCCATCCGGCAGTTCATCGATGCCTTAAAAGAGGCTGTTTCATCCCTTGGGAGAGAGGTTTGTTATATTGCCAGTGCAGATCTTTCTCACATGGGCCTTCAATTTGGGGATCGAGACGGAGTGAGTGAATACGGACTTAGGATCCTATCACAAGAAGACCAGGAGATGTTGGGATATGTGGAGAAGATGGATGGTGAGGGGTTCTTCTCATCGATTTCGAAGGAGAGAGATCGGAGGAGAATCTGCGGTTTTCTACCCATCTATTCAATACTCAAGACCCTCGAAGCCAAGGAGGGTAAGCTTCTCAAGTATGGCCAGGCCTTTACCCCGGAGACTCAATCCGTCGTCACCTTTGCCAGCCTCGCCTTCTATTAAATTGCGGAATGTAGATTGCGGAATGCGGAATTAAGAACTCAAATGAGAACAAAAAAACATATTCCGAAATCCCCGCCTGCCAAAGGACTCGTTCGGCGGGCAGGCGCAATCCCTGCCTGCGCGAAGCCGCTTCGGCGAAGGCAGGCGAAATCCGAATTTCAGGAGGGTTTTTGTTTGATTTTATCGATGGAGGGGTAGAGTTCTGAAAGTTTTTTCTCTATATCTTGAGGAAGGTCAACCTGAAGGTTAAGGATCTTTTCTCTGAGAAGGGCTAAGGACCCTAATTTTTCACTCACCTCTTTCGGTGTGACACGGCTTAATCTCTTTGAAACCTCTTTCACCTCCTCATTGAGGAATCCAACCAATTTCAAAATCTCCGAAATCTTTTTTTGGGACATCTGAATTCCTCTCCCTTTCGTTACCTCACCATACCTGATTCAGGGTAAGATTTCAAGGATTTTAATCTGTTTATTTGTCTAAAACCTCTTCCCTTTCAAAGTTAGAAAGACTTCGCTCCCCTCCTTCTTCGAACCTTTTTATCCAATTCCTGACACGGTCCTTCCCATAAGCTTTTTCCCATGCGGCGAAAATCTTATCGACAGGAAGATCGGCATAAACTCCATGAAAAGCCACATATTCCATAAACTTTTGATTTCGTAAATTATAGGCCTGGAAAAGAGAATCTTCACGACCATTAAATTCAAGAGGGGGGACATGATGCCTTTTGCAAAGATCGATGTTGAAAGCCGGCGTAGCTTTTACCCATTTTCCCTCCAGATAAAATTCTACAAAACCGTGATAAACAAAAAGATCACTCCCTATGAATTCAATGAGCTGTTTTGTGGCAAGATGATTTCGGACATCGGCAAGCCCTATACGCGATGGAATTCCACAAGCCCTTCCCAAAGCACAAAGGAGGGAGGCCTTAGGAACACAGAAACTCCTACCACGTTTGAGCACATAGCTTGCACGATAATGCTCAGGCAGATAAAAAGGAGAATAAGGATCATAAAGGATGCCATCGCGTACGGCAAGATAAAGCTTCACGGCGATCTCTACAGAGTCTATCATACCGTTTGAAATTTTCGTTGCAAAATCTTGAATACTCTCATGATTGCTGTCAATAATGGCTGTTGGAGTTAAATAGCACGAATCTTCATGTTCCATCATCTTGACCTCACTTCGCTTCGCTCCGTCCCGTGTCCCAGTGGCGCACCATCCTGGAATAATGGAATGGTGGAATATTGTCCTTAAGCAATGCCAGTATCATAGACGAATTACCATATCCTGACAACGGCATCAATATAACTATTGTAACCCATTATTCCATTATTCCATTATTCCATATGGAAAGCGAGGGCATTATAGTCGCCCAGGTATAATCGCACCGAGGTGTAATCCTAGCCGGATATATAATAATGATCCCAGGATGAATATAAGGAGGACAAGCACCATATAATCTATGCCACGCATGCGAGGTTCATAGTAGAGGGTGCGTTTCGATTCAGGGCTGAAACCTTTGGATTCTAAGGCCATTGCAAGAAGATTAGTATGGCGGATAGCATAAATGAACAGAGGCACGGCTTGGGGGATGAACTTACCCACTCGGCTAAAGATGTTTCCTGATTCCAGATCTAATCCGCGGGATACCTGGGCTTGTATGATGGTCGCTCCGGCACCGGCGAAGGTGGGAACTAATCTTAAAGCAGTAGATAAGGCAAAGGCTATGGGGTAGGGGCATCCCATTCGGATGAGACCATTGGTCAATTCCTCATTTCTCGTTGTTGAGAGAAAGATCAAACCAGTGCCAACAAATGTTGCTAAACGCAGTCCCATGGCAATACCATATAGAAGGGATTCTTGACTCACCTGAAGCGATCCCCATGACCACAATGAGGTTAGCCCTTTCACAAAAAAAGGCCACATCACAATGCTGAATAGAATAAGGAGGGTAAGGATAAAGCGAAGCCGCCAGAAATTTGGCAACGCCTTAGCTGAGATAGCGACCAATGTGATGCCAAGGCTAATGGCAGCCATATATAAGGGGTGGTTAAAACACAAGCAGATGGAAAAGACAATCAAAACACCGATCATCTTAGTCCGTGGGTCAAGGCGATGCATCCAGGTATTTTTGTCGAGGTAGAGGAAGATGTTCATAATAAACCCATAAATAGGAAATGGAAAATGAGAAATGGGAAGTTACTTATTTTTGTATTTTCCAATTTACAATGCTCCATTGTTCCCTTGTAACTCATGGACCATTTGCTCAACCGTGAGAGCCTTTGTACCCAACCAATTACTCAACCGTACAAGCGAAGGCGGACATAGCGAGGCTTCAGCCAATCGTGCTTCATCAGCGAAGACCCCACGAGTGAGTCCATCTGAAAGGATGCGGCCTTCTTTCATGACAATTGTCCGATCCGCATATTCAGCGGCCACCCACATAGAATGGGTGATGATGATAATCGTATGACCACCTTTATTTAAGCGCTTTAACATCTCCATCATGTTTCGTTGGTGGCGATAATCAAGGCCGGTGGTTGGCTCATCAAGGATGATCACTTGGGGTTGAGCAGCCAACACAGAGGCCACTGCCACGCGTTGTCGCTCCCCTTTTGTCAAAGCGAAGGGCACCTTCTGTTCATAACCCTGGAGTCCCACTACTTCCAAAGCCTCGGCCACGCGCTTCTCAATCATTTTAGGAGTTTCGCCTTGCATCTTGAGCCCGAAGCCCACCTCCTCAGCAACCGTCCTGGCAAAAATCTGATGATCGGGATTTTGAAACACATAACCCACTATTTGTGAGAGTTCGCGATGGCTATACTCAGTGGTGGGTTTGTTCTGGACCAGCATGCGGCCAGAAGAAGGTTTGAGCAGGCCGTTAAAATGCTTGGCCAGCGTGGTTTTGCCAGATCCATTTTGGCCCAAAATGGCGATGAATTCACCTTCGTGAATAGACAGATCAATTCCTCGCAGCGCCTCAACATGGTGTGTGGGATAGATGTATCTTAATCCCTCGGCCTTGAGAATCGAAGAACCTTGAGTGCGGCCAGTAGAGACTGTTGTGACCTTGAGTTCACGGCGTTGAGTTAAGCGATGATTCTGGATAAGTTCGATGGCTCTTTTCACTGTTAAAGGATTTCCTGGCCAGTTCAAAAGATGGAATAGTTTTACCATTGGCAGTGTTTTGATTCCGCATGATTCCATCATAGACACGTCTACAAGAATTTCCGAAGGCAGTCCCTGCGAGACGACCTGACCATCACGCATTAACCAAACTTGATCCGCAGTGACAGCTGTTTCTGGTTCATGGTCCACAATGAGGAGCATACGGCCTTCTTCTCGAATGCTTTTGGCCACTGAAAGCACCTCTTCACGACCAAGAGGGTCGAGGTCAGTAGTTGGTTCGTCCATCACAAGAACCTCGGGTTCTAATGCAAGGACTGAACCGATGGCCAGACGTTGTTTCTGTCCGCCTGATAGGCTAGCTGGTTCACGGCTGCGAAGTTTTTCTAAGCCTACGAAGGCGAGATAACGGTCAATGCGGCGTTCTATCTCTTGGCGAGGGAGACGGTGGTTTTCTGGCCCGAAGGCCATTTCCAGTTCCACATTGGTGGAGAAGAGTTGTGCTTCGAAGTCTTGAAGTACCAGCCCGACAAGGCGGGACATCTCAGCGACTCTATGTCGGGCGACTTCTTGTCCTTTTACCAGGACACGGCCCTGATATTTACCACGGAAAAATTTCGGGATAAGGGCATTGAAGCTGTAGCACAATGTGGACTTGCCAGCTCCCCCATGCCCCATCACTGCTACAAAGGTTCCATCTTCAATCTGGCCTTGGATATTCTGCAGGGCAGGTCGTTCGTTTCCCTGGTAGGTGAAAATCAGGTCTTCAATAGAAATGGCAAGGCTCATCCGATAATCCTCAAATACTAAGCACGAAATCCGAATTTCGAAACAATTTCAAATGACCAAAGCTCAAAACTCAAAACTGAAAATATACCATACAAACCGAAAATAAGAGGTTTTGAAAATTTGATCATTTGAATTTAGAGATTGTTTCGCCTGCCTGCGCGAAGCCGCTTCGGCGAAGGCAGGGATTTCGATATTCGAATTTCGGATTTTTGTCCATTTCTCTATCACAAGACGTTAAAGTAAGAGGCTACCAATAATGATGGCAAGGGCGCAAACCCAGCCGATGGTCGTTGCTGGAAGATCAGTGATCATCCCGCCCAGGATGCCAAATACTGAAGCTACCGTGACTAACCATGCGCCGATGGTACCTGCTATGGGCGAGCTGATATCATTTTCATCCATCACATCTGGCCAAAAGAGACCGAGTTGCTGTTTGGTAACACCGTATACGGAGATGAACAGGAGAACTCCAATCCAACTTGCAATGGTATCGTTGAGGGTAATGATCTTTGTCAGAATGGCATAAGGCACAATGCCCAGGGCATCTGCAGCAATGCTGATCACCACCGCGCAGGCAGCGCTGGAGATAAAGGCGATGAGGATGTAATTTACCCAGCTATGCCAACTGTCGGATCTCCATTCTCGTGATCTTTCAGCGAAGGGGAAAAACGTAGTCCACATCGTATAGGGTAGGTAGCCAAGCAGGAAATTGCCAACGAAGCCGGCAATGGAGGTAGGTCCCAGCGTGCCTCCGAAAATATCACCAATAAGATTTCCGATCCCTGTACCCCAGGCGCCTGCTGGACCGAAAAGCATTCCGAACACCATCGGGAAGATATTGGCTACACGAACTTCGGTGATCCCCGGGATGATAGGAATAGCGGTTTTGAAGGCAATGAGCGCCGCCCCATAGATGGCTGCACAGACAGCCACCAGAATAATCATCCTGGTGTTCTTCCACATCCGAAAAGCAGCTTTCATTTTCCTCCCTCAGTTGGATGGGAATTTACTAAATTGAGATAGGAGAGTCAATAAGATTCATCCGCCTACGCAGGAAACCACGCCTGCGTGCCGAAACGTCTGTCTGTATGAAGCGTTTCGGCGAAAGCAGGCACTCTGGCGTGCAGGCACGGCCTTGGCCGTGGAGGAATGCGTAACACCGGATAATAATGTTTCCAGAGATAGAGATCTACCATGCTTCGGCGGATATGGTTCTTGGGGACCACGGGCTTGCCCGTGGGGCTCCATTGAACATAATATTGAGATATTATTGAGATTCTTAATTGGATATGATATGAGAATGAATCATTGTTGGCAATTCAAAAGGAGTGAGCAAGAATATGATTCAGACCTTTCAAGTGAAGACGTCAATACAAACAGAATTTATTGATATTACCCGTTCTGTCCAGGAGGCTGTGAAAAAAACAGGGCTGGAGGATGGAATCTGCATCATCTTTATTCCTCACACCACCGCTGCTGTCACGATCAATGAGAATGCGGACCCAAGCGTCGTCCAGGATATCCTCATGGAGTTGAACAAGATTGTTCCCTTTAATGACCAGTATCGCCACATGGAAGGAAATTCTCCGGCTCATATCAAGGCCAGTCTGTTAGGGTGTTCTCAGACCGTTTTTGTCGAGTCAGGAAAGTTAGTCCTTGGGACCTGGCAGGGGATCTTTTTTTGTGAATTTGATGGGCCGAGGGATCGGAAAGTTCATGTTAAAGTGATTTGATAGACTGGTTAAGTCAGCAACGAGTGATGAAGATTATAAATACTTCCCTCCCCCTTGAAGGGGGAGGGTGCGCCTGCCTGCCGGTAGGCAGGGGTGAGGGTGAATAAAATGTATTACCCCCCACCTTGATCCTCCCCCGCAAGGGGGGAGGAGATATTTTTAAGTAAATATGGAAAGAGAGAGATGGATTGGGAAGATCTTCTTGAAAAGGCAGGAAGAGTATTTGAAAAAGAACCACGACTGATTCAACTTCCCTCCCATGGCAAGGTTGTTTTTGTAGGAGATACACACGGAGATCTGGATGCCAGCGAGCAGGTTATCCAGCGATACCTTAAAAAACCTTATTGCATTGTCTTTCTGGGGGACTATGTGGACCGGGGAAAGGATTCCGAAGAGAATATCCAATACCTTCTGGAGTTGAAATTGGAACACCCGGAAGAGATCTTTCTTTTGACCGGGAATCACGAAGGATTTATGGTGAAGGAGTTTTATCCCGTTTATTTTTGGAGTTCCATTTCTGCTGAAGAAAGGAAGAAGTATGGCCTCCTTTTCTCTAAATTCCCTTTTGCCGGCTCTGCTCAAAATGGTCTCTTAGCCCTCCATGGCGCACTGCCAGATTTAAAGTCTCTTGAAGAAATGGACCAGATCGAATTGGGAGATGAGAATTGGGATAGAATTGTTTGGGGAGATTTTGTGGAAAATGAGATGGACATTCTGGGTGATCTGTGGGGAAGGCCCCAATTTGGGCGGCAATATTTCAATCGATTGATGGAACGATATCAAAAGCAAGTTCTTGTCCGATCCCATCAACCCCATGCTCCCATCACCATGTTTGATAAGAGGTGCATTACGATCTTTACTTCCCATGCCTATTTACCGACTCGCACCATCGCCATCGCTGATTTGGAAAAGGAGATACGGAGCGCAGAAGATATTCTTTTAGAAAGGATATAAATTCGAAGCACGAAATACGAAATTCGAAACAAATTCGAATGACCGAAATACAAATTTTTTAAAAAGGGATTAAAACAGAATATCCCCTCCCCAGGCGGGAGGGGATGATGGGGAGGGGGCCTGATCCTGTTCACCCTCACCCCAGCCCTCTCCCATCAAGGGAGAGGGAAGCGTTTTGTGATTTTGATATTTGAATTTTGAAATTGTTTCGGATTTCGGTATTCGAATTTCGGATTTATCGAGGATAGGGATGCCCAAGATCATTTCTTTTGATATGGATGGGACGCTCGTCGACCCAGAATATACCGATTGGGTTTGGTTACATGGTATTCCCACGCTTTATGCGGAAAAGGCAGGACTTTCCTTTGAGGAAGCAAAGGATTTTGTGGTGAAAGAATACCTGAAAGTAGGGGAGGGTGCGATTGAATGGTATGACATTAAATATTGGTTTCAGTTTTTTCAACTGGAAGAGAGTTGGAAGGTCTTGATGGAACGATATGTCGATAAGATCAATATCTATCCAGATGTTAATCACATATTGGAATGCCTAAGAGAAAAGTTTCTGTTGGTTCTTACCTCGAACGCAGGCAGAGAGTTCATCGACATGGAGATGGAGGCCACGGGCCTCAGGAGATATTTTGAACAGATATTTTCAGCCACCTCTGACTTCCAGGAGGTAAAAAAGACGGCCAGTTTTTATCAACGAATCTGCGAGATCCTCGGAGCCAATCCCGAGGAGATTGTCCATGTCGGTGACCATTATGAGTTTGATTATCTCGTTCCCCGGTCGTTGGGTATCCATGCCTTTTACCTCGATCGGTCAGGCGAGCAGAACGGAGATTTCGTATTGCGGGATTTGAGGGATCTGGAAAAGAGAGCTCTTCCGATTGCAGATTGAAAAATCCCTGCCTGCGACAGGCAGGTGAAATCTAAAATCTGAAATTATCATTGTTGAAGAGATGATACCCGAGCAGAATAGAAATTCGTTTACACTTCATTGGGGCTGGGTGGTTCTGGGAGCGAGTTTTATTACCCTCTTCATCAACTACAGCATTCGAATTGGTGCCTATTCAGTACTTTTGCCTAAGATGATCCAAGATCTTGGTATCAATATGACTCAGGCTGGAATGATCAGAGCCGGTTATTTTTTAACCTACCTCCTTTTCTCACCCTTGACGGGTTGGCTCATGGATCGCGTCGGTGGGAGATTTGTCATCAGTTTCTTCTGCCTCTTTTTGGGAATAGGTACTCTTTTGATGGGGCAGGCCTCAAGTCTTTCGACAGCTATCCTCTATCATGCCATTGTGGGAATAGGAGCTGCTGCGGTGTGGACTCCGGTTTCTGCTTTGATTCAGAAATGGTTTGGAGCTACAAAACGAGGGTTGGCCTTAGGAATTCTTTCACCCAGTTATGCATTGGGATTTGGTTTGATGGGGATCATTCTTCCTACCATCGTAAAAAATTACAGTTGGAGAATGGGCTGGTACCTATTAGGAGCTTCAGGATTAATCCTGATCGCCCTAAATTTCTTACTTCTCAGAGATGACCCCGAGAAGTTGGGACTCCTTCCTTGGGGTGAAACTGCGAAAACAATTCCATCCCAACCTCCGTCTGAAACTTCTTTCAATTATTGGGACGTTATTAAAGAACGAACATTCTGGTTGATTGGCGCTTCCTATTTATTTATCTCTCTTGGAGTTTATATCGTCTCGGATTTCATCGTTACCTATGGGGTGGTAGAATTGAAAATTTCATATCCTGTTGCCTCGACCTTCATCAGCATTATGGCCCTTACAAGCATAGTAGGGGGTTTTGTCTTGATGACCATCTCTGATTATATCGGAAGAGCGAAGTCACTCGTTATCATACATTCACTATTGGCGCTTAGCATTCTTTTCATCATTCTCGCCAAGGGCAATATTTCATTGTTGAGGGTAGGGATAGGGTGGTTTGGCTTTATCTATGGCCCAATCTGGCCAATGTATGCTGCCTGTGCAAGGGACTATTTTCCGAAAGAGGTGGGCGGAACGGTCATTGGTCTATTAACCCTTTTTTATGGGATAGGAGCCATGGTGGGTCCAATCATCGGTGGGCATCTGACGGATCTCACCGGAACGTTTCGATGGGCTTTTGGGCTGGGAGCTTTTGCTTCTTTTTTTGCCGGTTTTTTAATTGGATTCTTGAGAAAGCCGAGAGAAATTGCAAACAAAGAGGATTGAAAGGCCTCTTTCTTTTGTGATAAGATTTATTCATCACAAATGAATGGTGGGGGAGGAATAAGCAGTGTCTAACGTTAGGATTTTGGTTGTCGACGATGAAATGATCGTTTGCGAGAGTTGCAAACGGATTCTGGAGGAGGAGGGGTATGAGGTGGAAACCGCTCTGAGCGGAAAGGAAGCCTTTGAAAAAATGAAGGCCAACCCCTTTGATATTATCATTACCGACTTAAAAATGCCAGGCATTGACGGGATGGAAGTTCTAAGGACATTCCGTAAGGAGTATCCCGATTCCATTATCATCATGATTACTGGTTTTTCTACTGTGGAAACCGCTGTTGAGGCCATGAAATTTGGGGCCTTCGACTATATCCCCAAGCCCTTTACGCCTGATGAGGTCTCCATTGTGGTGAAGAAGGCGATCGAAAAGAAGAGTCTCATGGCGGAGAATATCTACCTGCGTCAGGAATTGCAGGAAAAATATGGGTTTCACAACATCATGGGGAAGAGCAAAAAAATGCAGGAGATCTACCGGATCATTGCTAAGGTAGCGATGACCGATAGTACAGTTTTAATCTATGGCCAGAGCGGAACGGGGAAGGAACTCATTGCCCGGGCCATCCATTTCAACAGTCCGAGAAGGGAGAAACAATTTGTCCCAGTGGACTGTGCCGTTCTTTCAGAGAATCTCCTGGAGAGTGAATTATTTGGCCATGTCAGAGGTTCCTTTACCGGTGCCGTCACCACCAAACCAGGACTTTTTGAAGTGGCGGATGGGGGGACTGTTTTTCTCGATGAGGTGGGGAATATCAGTTTGTCTATTCAAGCTAAACTCCTCAGGGTCTTGCAAGAGAGGGAGTTTACCCCAGTGGGAGGAACCAAGGCCAAAAAGGTGGACATCCGGCTCATCGCCGCCACGAACAAGGACCTCGAAAAAATGATCAAAGAAGAGACCTTCAGGGAGGATCTTTATTACCGACTCAATATTGTTCCCATCTCTCTCCCCCCCCTGCGAGAACGCCAGGAAGATATTCCTATCTTAGCCGTCCATTTTCTTAAGAAATATGCTGAGGAGATGGGAAAGACGATCAAAGGGTTCACCCCTGAGGTAATGGAGAAACTGATGAGGTATCCATGGCCAGGAAATGTTCGAGAACTGGAGAATGTGATCGAACGGACTGTGGTGATGATCGATGATGAAATGGTAAGGGTGGAACATCTCATTCTTCCAGGTCAACAAGAAAAAGAGATTTTGGAAAACCAAATTCCCCTGACCAGTGATGAACTAAAAGAGATCAAAAAACATGTGAGGGAAAAGGCGGTTGAGGAGATTGAAAGAACGTTTGTCCTGAGTGCCTTGGAGCGCCATCAATGGAATGTCACCAGAGCTGCCGAAGAGGTGGGCATGCTACGGCCAAATTTTCAAGCAATGATGAGAAAGTATAACCTCCGAGCTAGGGGAGAATAAGAAAACGAAATGTCAAATGACAAAGCCCAAAGTTCAAATGAAATAAAAGCAATTTCAAAGATGAGGTAGCAAAAAAATTGAAATTTTAATATTAGAAAATTTGGATTTCATTTGACATTTGAAATTTGGCATTTGGAATTTAGCTTTTAAGCAAGGAGTTTCTTTTTGTCAGATTTTTTCAAATGGTTGATTGTGGGTTGGTCAATTGTGGTAGTGGGGATCGCTGCCCTGGGAACGATTTTAATTATCAAATACGGGGAAGTGAAAAAGATAGAGACAGATGATGTAAGCCTTTGTCTTATTATTGCTTTTTTCTGTTGGCTGATTCCTATTATTGCCTTCACAATCTTAGCCCGTACCTTAGGATTTTAATTAGTTATTTAATTGCATATTTTTTTTATTCTTTAAGTAAATCAATCAATTCTATTAATTAGTGAATTTTTGCTCATTGTAATCCTAAAAATTGTATATTAAAAATATACATTAACTCCACAGCTACATGCTCCATAATTTTTAAAAAATCAATAATTTCAAATAATTGAATCAAATTTATTTTTTAGCTTCACGTTGGCATATGAAATGCAGTATTTAAATTTGAACCCATAAGAAAGGGGGAATGAGGTATGTCAAAGGGAAGAAAATCTTGGTTGGCCGGAATAATGGTCGGGTTGATCATCCCGCTCCTTGTGGGAATGGTTACACCAGCATTTGCGAGGTCTATCAGCTTCAAGGATGCCGGGATTGCCCTCTGGATTTTCATCATCATTGGAGCTGTGATCGTCCTTCTCCAGTTGATCCCAGCAGCAATTCTCTTCTTCTCTTTTATCGGAACCTCTTCAAGCATGGTCTTCAAACGGAAAAAGGAAGTTGAGGGAGTAGCTGCTGAGGAAAGGCCTGTACTGACTGGAATTGAGCCGGCACCGGTTGAAAAATAGGAATTGGAAAAAATGTCTGGGAAAATGAAAAATATTTTGATCCTTTTAAGTTTAATCCTAATCTTAGCGATTGCATTAGTTTCTTTGGGAATTGCTTATGCCGGAGGAATTAGAGGAATTGGCCTATTAGGAGTTTGTTTCTTCTTCACGGGTGGGGTGATCGTAGTCTTAGCCCAATTAGTCCCCGCAGGTATCCTCTTTTCCTCCTTCATAGGAACGGCGTTTTCCTCTTTTAGAAGGGGAGAGAGGCCTATCCGGGCGACATAGACTGAGGAGGAGTTTATTATGAAATCGAAAACAATCCTCATTGCATACCAGGATGATCTTTGGGCCAGATCACTCTCCACTTTTTTCCATGGCATTGGTTACAGGGTCGAGACAGCAAAGATGGTGAGTGAGATGATCCGAAAGGTTCGGAAAGGAAACATCCATGTCGTCCTCCTCGATGATGAGATTGAAGGAGTAAAGGCTTGTGATTTAGTCCCCCTCTTTAAAAAGATTGATGATAAAATTCAGGTTATCGTCATTTCTTCAGAGGTTTCTCTTGGACTGGTGAAACGTCTCCGGGGGGCAGGGATCTTCTACCAAGCCATGAAACCGGTTGACCTGGAAGAGATCAAGTCGGCAGTGGAATGTGCTTTTGAAAAGATTGAGAGAGAGAGTTTAAAAAAAGAAGGGTTTTTCCCTTTCCTCATTCCAAGGAGGGTTCCCGCATGAAATGGAGAGAAGATGGAAGCAAGGCTTGGGGTATCCTCGAAGGGGTCTTTCTTGTCTTCCTGATCCTGGGGCTGATCTTGGGGGGGATGACAGGAGTCGCCTGGAGCGACAATTCCCTCTGCTTTGGTTGTCACCAGGATGAATCGCTCAAAAAGCAAGATGCCCGGGGTAAAAGCATTTCACTTTTTGTACCCGAGCCAGTTTTTAAAAATTCAGCTCACGGAAAGCTATCCTGTTCTCACTGCCATACCCATATTAAAGATGACAAGCATGCCGAGGGCGGACAGAAGGCGGCGGACAAGAAGGTGAACTGTGCGACTTGCCATGAGAAAGCAGAGAAAGAATATCAGCAGGGCCTTCATTCCAAGATGATCATGAAGGGGATGGAGAGGGCAGCCAATTGTTATGATTGTCATGGGAAACATAACATCCTGTCCAGTAAGGATTCTAAATCCATGACGAACGTTTCCAACATCGACAAGACATGTAATCGCTGTCATGCGGATGCGGTATTTGTCAAAGACCATGCTTTAGGAGCGGCCCTTCCTAAGGAGGAGTTTAAGAAAAGTGTGCATGGGAAAACGGGAGAGATCGCGTGTACGAATTGCCATGGGAGCCATAGCTTGCGGTCCTTGATCGATCCAAAATCAACGATCTTCCGGTCGAATATTCCCCAGACTTGTGGTTCTTGCCATCCAGATATTACCAAACAATTTACAGAGAGTGTCCATGGAGTTCTTGCGGCAAGGGGAAGAAGTGATTCTCCCACCTGTACGACTTGTCATGGTTTCCACGGAATTAAAGCGAAGGTAGATCCCGATTCTCCGGTCAATGAGAGGCGAATTGCCTTAACGACCTGCCCGCAGTGTCACGCAGCGGAGCGAATCTCAAAAGAATATAAAATTACCACCACACCCGTCACATCCTATTACGATAGCTTTCACGGGCTTTCTTATCTAGGAGGAGATACCTTTTCAGCCAACTGTGCCAGTTGTCATGGGGTCCATGACATCCAGCCCTCTTCAGATCCAAAATCGATGATTCATAAAGACAATTTGCAGAAAACCTGTGGAAACTGCCATCCAGGGGCCTCCGAAAATTTTGCAAAAGGAAAGATCCATGTCGTCGCTTCCATTAAAGGGGAAGAGTTTGGCGAAAAGGTGGTTGGATGGGTGAGGATCGTCTACATTTTACTGATAGTCGCTGTCATTGGAGGATTGACTTTCTTTAACTTTATGGATTGGTTGCGAAAGACGATTGACCGGAGACATTAAAAATCAAGGAGTGGGTCGCCATGACTAAGAAATACCTGAGAATGACATTGAATGAAAGATTGCAGCACATCAACCTGGCCGTCAATTTTACGCTCCTGGTCATCACGGGTTTTGCCTTAAGCTATTCCACCGCTTTCTGGGCTTCTCCCATTACCGATCTTCCCATGGGAATGACCTTTCGAGGTTTTTTGCATCGCCTCTGCGGTGTGGCAACGGTTTTCCTGGGAGGCTATCACATCTTGTATTGTGCCTTCACTGAGAGAGGGAGAGGAATTATCAAGGATATGATCCCAGGGTTGAAAGATGCTAAAGACCTATGGGAAACCTTGAAGAATAACTTTTTCATCAACCGGCCGGCCAAAGAGCTTAAAATGCCTCGGTTCAATTTTCGTGAAAAGCTGGAATATCTGGGCTTGATCTGGGGGACGCTTGTGATGACAGTGACAGGTTTCATCCTCTGGTTTAAGACGGAATGGCTGCAATTTTTTCCGATGTGGACCTGGGATGTTGCCCGGGCAATCCATTTTTATGAGGCGATCTTAGCCACCTTGACCATCATCGTTTGGCATTTCTATTCGGTTATCTTCAACCCCGACGTCTACCCAATGAGTTGGGCCTGGATTACAGGGAATCTCACTGAACATGAAATGGAGGAGGAGCATGGTCTTGAGCTGGAGAAGATCAAGGCTCAGTCAAAAGGAGAATTGAAGGAGTTTAGCGAAGCGGCCACCGCAGGGGGTGGAAGGGTTTATAGCATCCTTCGGGAAAAATTAGAGGAAGAGGGAGAAAAAGGTCCATCCATCCGTCGCCTCTATGGCATCGTCCGGGGTTTCAATGAAACCATTAAGAATTGGAAGGGAACCTAAGAGGTCTCTGGAAAACCTTCAACCCTTTATCAAAGACCTCTGATTACACAGATTTCAAAAAGATTACAGTGATTTTCCAAGGAGTAACTCATCTGTGTAATCGTTATTTAATCTTTTAATGAGAGAGTTCTGTATATTTTAAGATTTTTTCAGAGATCTCATAAAAGGGGGGTGATCGGTCGTGTCGGATACCATGATGGAACGATATAGACCCTATCCGAAGAAAAAAGGGAAAAAACCTGTTCGATTTAAAGAGGGTCCATTTTTAAAAAGGACTTATGAGTGGTTAAAGTGGAAGATTACGAACATCGGAGGTTTTTCGTACCACACTCCCTGTTTAGAACAATAATCTAAGTTTTTTAGGCCCTATATATCCTCTGACTCCCACCATCTAAACCCCACCCAAATGGAGAGGATATATAGGGCTTTTTTATTTGCCCCTTTCCTTCCCGTGTCATTCTGAGCGGAGCCCTGCACCGAGTCTGGTACAGGGCGGAGTGAAGAATCTCCAACCAAGAGACCCTTCACGGAGTTTACCCTGAGTCAAAATTGAGACCCTTCGTTTCACTCAGGGTGACAAAGAGCGAAGGGTTCAGGGTGACAATCTTCATAATTCCTTTTTCTTTATTGTAGAGATTAAGAGAAAGTGTTAATATTTTAATCGTTTAAGGCAGAAAAATGACCTTACGGATTCTTGATGGTGAATGGCGTCTGCCTACTTTCGGCAGGCCTGCCTACGGCAAGGATTATGAAATGTTAACATGGGGATCTCGGGAAAAAATTCTATTTTATGTTGTCCCAGTTCTCATCTCCTTCTTCCTTTTTGGAAGTTTCATCAGAGAGGTCTGGGCCATGACCACGGAAGAAGAGAAGAAGTTAGGGAAACAGATTGTCCTTGAAATAGAGGCGAAGGTGGGAACGGTGAGAGACCTAACCCTTCAGACCTTTGTCGAAAAGGTGGGTTATTCCTTAGTGAACCAGGTGGGTCCAACTCCTTTCGAGTTCAAATTTTATGTAGTCAATGCAACAGATCCCAATGCCTTTGCCATTCCGGGCGGTAATATTTTTGTCACCACAGGGCTCATTGTTTTGGCAGAAAACGAACAGGAGTTCGCCGCGGTGCTCAGCCATGAAATCTCCCATGTCACAGCGAGACATATTTCCCAATTGATCGAGAGGTCGAAGCGGATCAATATCGCCACCATGGTAGCTGTCCTCGCCGCCATGCTCGCAGGCGGAGGCGGGGTAGGCTCTCAAGCGGCTTCGACCATGGCGATGGCCACAGCGGAGGCCCTTGCGTTGAAATATACTCGAGAAATGGAAGTCGATGCGGATCAAAACAGCTTACATTATTTGATCAAAGCGGGCTACGATCCCAATGGGATGATTACCTTTCTGAATAAAATAATGAGGATGAGTTTGGCCTTAGCCCCCAAAATGCCCTCTTACCTTTCTACCCATCCAGCGCTCGAAGATCGAATCTCTCTTCTTGAAAACCTTATGCAGATAACGCAGAAACCTTCCGGTCCTTTCAGAGCCCTACCAAACTTTAAGAGGATTCAAATAAAAGCCTTTGTGGAAGAGAGAGAGCCCCATGTGGCCGCCACTCATTTCCAGCCGCTCATCGATGCAAACCCCCAGGATGTGAATGGATACTATGGTTTAGGTCTTGCCTATCGAAAAATGGGGAGGTTCGATAAGTCCATAGAGGTCCTTCAAAGTGCCCACTCCTTTGCCCCTAACGATCTCGACATATTAAAAGAGCGAGGTGTCGTTTATTTTCTTTCCGGGAAATTGGATCAAGCGATGGAAGACCTCGAGACCGTGCGATCGAAACCTTCGACCGGAGCAGATCAAAACAATGATTTGCTCACCCTCTATTATCTTGGGAGAACCTATCAAGAGAAAGGTGAACTTTCCAAAGCCCTGCCTCTTTTTCTAAAGGTACAAAAGGAAGCTTCTTTTTTCATAGATGTCCATTTGAACCTTGGGTCCATTTATGGGAGAGCGGGGCAAAAGGGGCTGTCCCATTTCTATTTCGGGAAATATTTCAAGTTGAGGGGGGATCAAAAAAATGCCCTCCTCCATTTCAGAACAGCCATTGACTGGTTGGAGAGGGGAAGCCCGGAGAGGGAAGAAGCCCAAAGAGAGATCAAAGAACTCACGTCCCCTAAATAGTACCCCCCCTCCCACCCTCCCCCTCAAGGGGGGAGGGTGAGGGTGGGGGTGACGATCATCGAGTAATGAGAGAGGGAGGTAGGATGAAGCCCGTCGAGGTTTATTGCAAAGAGGTTTTAGAGATGGGGGTGGATGGAGCCAAGATGATTGATCCTCGTTCTGTCGTCACTGCCGAATGGGTCAGGATGAAATGTCAGTTTGGATGTACTGGATTCGGGTTGAGTCATTGCTGTCCTCCCCATACTCCCACCCCGGACGTCACACGAAAGGTGGTCAATTCTTACCAGAAGGCCATTTTGCTGCATCGAAGATTACCGAAAGGAGAAAAGACAAAACATTTCAACGAGACCATTGTGAATCTTGAAATTAAGATTTTTCTTGATGGTTACTACAAGGCTTGGAGCATGGGTTCGGGTCCTTGCCGTCTTTGTAAAGAATGCGACCTGGCCACTGCTTGTAAACATGGTTTTGAGGCAAGGCCTTCGATGGAAGCCTGTGGCATTGATGTCTTCAAAACCGCCAGGGGCAATGGATTTCCTATTGAAGTGGTAAAGACTCATGAAGAAGAAAGAAATATCTTTGGGTTGATATTAGTGGAGTGATCGCGATGTCCCCCCACGGGGAAATTGGATGAATGGTTCAAGACCTTGCGGGTGGGGTCCATGGGAGAGATGATCGGATGAGCGGAGAAACGAAAAAATCAAAAGAGGAAATTGTGAAGCTCAATCAAGAGCTTTCGATCCTCAATGCGATCAGCCAGACCGTCAATCAATCGATTGACCTGGATGAAATTCTGAATAAAAGCTTGGATAAAATGATGGAGATGATAGGGGTTCGTTCAGCCGGCATCTATCTTTTAGATGAGAAGATGAACGATCTGGTTTTCGTTGCCCATCGGGGATTTTCAAAGATTTTTTTAAAAGGGGCAAAGCGTTGGAAATTAGGGGAAGGGATTACAGGAAAGGTGGCCCTTTCGGGTGAACCCATGTTTGTTGAAGATTATCCCAAGCATCCAGAAGCCCTTCCTTTAGTCATTGAAGAGGAGTTGAAATCCCTGGCCGTCATTCCTCTCACATCGAGAGACAAGATCTATGGAACCTTAAACATCGCCAGAAAAGAATTTTCAAAGATCACCCCGTTTGAAAAGAATCTCTTCAACTCGATCGGTCAAATCGTCAGTGGGGCCATGGAGAGGACTTATCTCTATACAGAAAACGTTAAACGTCTGGAAGAGCTGAAGACTCTTTATTCGATTAGTCAGGAGATTGCCTTAAAACTTGAAGTGAAAGTGATCCTTCAGAAAATCATGGAGAGCGCTGTCGAACTCTTGGGTGCGGGGTCGGGAACCATTGCCCTCTGGGACAATCGGAAGCAGAATTATGCGATTGCGATGGTCCATCGATTACCCGAGTCATTAATTGGAAAAGAATTTTCCCCGCCTTGGAGTGGCGTGGTAGGGGAAGTGATTGCCAAGAAGACCCCTGTTCTCTATAAGGATTATGAGCATCACCCCAATCGATTACAGGAATTAGATTCCTATCATTTTAAAGAGGTCCTGGGTGTTCCCTTAATCGTCAGAGAGATGATCATTGGAACGATGGTGATAGGATCTTCTGATCCTGAAGTAAATTTTCAGGAAAGCGAAATTGATCTCCTCTACAACTTTGCCCATCAGGCGGCCATAGCCATTGGAAATGCCCAACTCTATGAGGATTCTTTGGCAAAGATCAAGCAATTAACCATCCTCTACGAGATTGGGAAGACCCTCTCTTCTACCCTCGACCTCGATGAGTTGCTCAAAAAAGCATTGGAGCTCCTCAAAGATCGTTGGGGGTATGCATTATGTGGCATTTTCTTCTTAGATCGGGAAAAGGACGAACTCTTTATCAAGCATGTCATTGGGAGGGGTTCTGAAGGGGTCAAGGACATGCGTTTTAGAGTGGGTGTGGATGGAATCGTGGGATGGGTCGCTAAAACAGGAGAGGCCCTTTGTATTCCCGATGTATCGAAAGATCCCAGATATATTCCCGGATTACCCACAGGGAAATCGGAGGTGGCCATCCCACTCAAGATAAGAGATCGGGTCATCGGGGTTTTGGATATCGAGAGCAATGAACTCAATGGGTTCGATGAAGAAGATTTGAAGACTCTCTCTTCCTTTGCGAGCCAGATGAGCATTTCCATTGAGAACGCTCAGCTCTTCTCCGATTTAAAACAAACGCTACAAGAATTGAGGCAGGCACAAGACCAGATCGTCCAAGCCGAGAAATTGAGAGCCATGGGAGAGATGGCCAGCGGAGTGGCTCACGATTTCAATAATGTCTTGGCTGTCATCTTGGGAAACATTCAGCTCCTCCTCTATCAATTGGATCGTCTCAGTCCGGAAGAGATTCGTGAAGGCTTGAAGATCATCGAACGCTCCTCAAAGGATGGAGCAGAGACCATACGACGGATCCAGGAATTTACGGGTGTGAGAAGGGACAGGGAATTTATTTCTCTCTCTCTCAATGAGATCGTCACGGAAGTGATCACCATTACTCAACCCCGTTGGAAGGATCAGACACAAAAGAAAGGGATACAGGTCGAATTGACGACCCAATTGGGGGATATCCCATTGATCATGGGAAATCCTTCCGAATTGAGAGAGGTTCTGACCAATATTATTTTTAATGCGGTGGATGCAATGCCCAAAGGAGGCAAACTGACCATCATTACACAACCCCAAGCAGAGGATTGGGTGGAGGTGAGGATTGCCGATACAGGAATTGGAATGACAGAGGAGGTGAAAAAGAGGGTTTTTGACCCCTTCTTCACTACAAAAGGGGTGAAGAATTCTGGGTTAGGGATGAGCGTTTCCTATGGGATTGTCAAACGCCATGGAGGAGAAATCCTGATAGAAAGTGAACCAGGAAAGGGAACAAATTTTATCATTCATCTGCCGACAGGATATGGAGAGGAAGTGGCTGTTGTGAAGGAGGTGACTCCCATCAGGGAGTCACGGCAGGCACGGATCTTAGTGATCGACGACGAGGATTCTGTTCGAGATATCCTCTCCCGGATCCTAAAGACCAAAGGCCATCAGGTGGTGGTTGCCTCCAATGGCGAAGAAGGGATTGAACAATTCAAGTCTGAGTCATTCGATCTGGTCTTCACCGATTTGGGAATGCCTAAACTATCGGGATGGGAAGTGGGGAAGGCCATCAAAGGGATTAATCCGAAAGTCCCCATTGCCATGATCACTGGATGGGGAGTGGAATTGGATAGAAAAAAGTTGAGTGAAAGCGGAATCGATCTCATCGTCTCCAAACCTTTCAACTTTGATCAAGTAATCCATTTGGTCTCTGAAGCCATGGAGTTGAAGGAAAGGATGTGATGGTTTAGAAATAAAGTTTTTTGTCTAATGGTCAAGGTAAGGATGCCCGTTTCGTCTAAGGGTTACGTTTATGAAGTCTAAGTCTTAAACACCTTCCCCTTTCACGCTGAACCAAACTGGTTTCGTAACCTTTACCCACATACTAAAGACTTTTTTCATGATTCGTGGTCAACGTAACTGTCATAGACAATTACTTCAATGATCGATCCCCTGGAATTGTCCGAGAAGGTAGAAAGAATTGTTAGTTCCGGAGAGAAGAGAAAATATTATCGATTCCGTCCTGCTTTTTATTATGGAGGGATTGCCACTGCTGATTGTGTGGGATGTTGTTTGAGGTGCCTCTTTTGCTGGTCCTGGCACATCCTCGTTCAACCCGAGAAGGTAGGACGATTCTATTCGCCGGAGGAGGTGGCTCGAAATCTTACCTCCATCGCCAGGAAAAAAGGATTTCATCAAGTCCGGATCAGTGGGAACGAGCCCACTCTTCATCAATCTCACCTCTTAAAAGTTCTTGAACTCATTCCCAAAGAGATTCGTTTCATCCTGGAGACCAATGGGATTTTGATCGGCCATGATCCTTCTTATGCAAAGGACCTCTCCCGTTTCCCTCATCTCTATGTCCGGGTCAGCCTGAAAGGGGCCTGTCCCGAAGATTTCGGACGATTAACCCAAACGAAGCCTGAAGGATTTGACTACCAACTAAAGGCATTGGAACACCTGGTGGAAGAGGGGGTAGATTGTTTTCCTGCCGTGATGGCAGATTTTTCTTCACACGACGAGATAAAGAAATTGAAGCGAAGATTAAAGGAGATCCGACCCGATTTTGAAGACTTCGAAGAAGAAGAATTGATCCTCTACCCCTTCGTCGTAGAACATATTCAGGAGGCCGGCCTTCCCTGCTCTCTCTAAAATTCAACGATCCGATCTGTCATTCTCACGGAGGTGGAATCCAGTTCAGTCTTCTTAACACTTCACGAACCCGTGCTTTTGGAGAGAATTCGACGCTAAGAAAATAGGCCTGACCCTGTACCCAGTTCAAGAGTCGAAATTTGATTTGACAAGCTTTGCCAGGTTAGCTCTTGACTAACAACTTCACCTAATGTTCACACTAAGATTGCTCTTGAAGGTGACGATTCCTGTTAAAATATACATAAGAAAGGCAGAGCCTTTCCCCAAACTCCACCACTCTCTTTTCGTGGCAAGAGGGACAGAAATGTCGGCGCTACAAAACTTATCCGTAACTTTAAAACAACGCCCAAGGAGCGCTTTTCTTCTTGACAGGATATTATAGTCTTGTTATATTTAAAACAAATGCATGTGAAAATATGAACAAACTGTGCAGCGGAAGGCTATGGCTGCGGAGAGAGGCTAAAAAATGAGGTACACAGAGACAGGGTTTAATTTAGAAATTGATCTAACCCGAGGAAGCATTGAGAGGGTAGAAACTGACCCAAAACTAACCGAACTTCATCTTGGGGGTCTAGGTACTAACACCAAGATATTATGGGATAGGGTTCCCCCTGAAACTGAACCCTTTTCTCCTGATAATCTACTAATATTTGCCACTGGTCTTTTAGTTGGCACACCTGCTCCTGGTGCTAATCGTACCATTGTTACTACCTATTCTCCTCAGACTTTGTTAATGGCATATTCAATGATGGGGGGATTTTGGGCGCCAGAATTGAAGTATGCCGGTTATGACAAAGTGATCTTTCGCGGCAAGTCCCCCAATCTGGTTTATTTGTGGATAAACAATGACAAAGTAGAAATACGTGATGCCTCTCATTTGCAGGGTAAAGGCGCAGGTGAAACTGCAGAACTTATTCGACAGGAGTTGAAGGAGCCGAACGCCCAGGTGGCTGCTATCGGCCTGGCCGGTGAAAATAGGGTCTATATGGCTTCCATCGAGCAGGGCAGGTCCAGTGCCAGCCGACTAGGAATAGGCGCCGTTATGGGAGATAAAGGAATAAAGGCGATAGCTGTTCGTGGAACAAAGGACGTCAATATTGCCCGACCGGCTGAATTCATGGAGCTTTGCAACGATGTGCTGAAATATATACAAGTCCGGTCAGAAAAGCCAGTTCCGGGGGTAATGCCCATTTTAGCCGGGCTTGGGTCACCGGCAGAGATGAAACTCGTTGATGAGGAGTGGCACACCCAGAATTTCATGTGGGGAAATGCCCGCGAACGGAAAAAAGATTATTGGAACAAGGAAGTCGAAGAGAAGTGGAAGGAGACTCAAGAAAATGTGCGGACGCGGTTAATAAGTTGCTATAACTGTCCGATGAAATGCGGGGCATTAATTTCCGTCCCAGGAATTTCGACCTATATGATGAAATGCTTCTCGAAACTTACTTATACCATGGCGGCCTTTTCAGACCTGGATTTTGGTTTTAGAATCGCTCAGTGTGCTACGGAGTATGGAGTGGACGCATTCTCAACCCCGCAAGTTTTGGCCTTCGGCCTTGAGCTTTACGAAGCCGGCATTTTGACTGACCAGGACATGGCAGGAATGCCGTCCGATAACGAGGGGAGATTTTACTGGTTACTTGACAGAATTGTTCGGCGAGAAGGGATAGGAGATATTTTGGCCAATGGCACTTATTGGGCGGCCCAACAGATCGGTAAGGGCGCAGAAGCATATGCTCATAATAACATTAAGAAACATGAGCAGCTGCCTCTCAAGCTGGGAATGCTGAATCCCGTTTATTTCCTTATGTATTCTACCGGCGAGAAGATAAACATTACCCAAATTGAAGGGCAGTTCCCCCAGGCGCCTTTTCCTACGATGGAGGAGAGAGAAGATTTTGTAAAGGATTGGATCCAGGTTCCTGATGAAAAGTTTAAGAAATATCTTCTGGACTGGGAACTACGCGGAGAACGCTCAAATCCATATTACCCAACTGTTGAAATGTCCTGTGAAATTGTTGACTGGATGGAGAGGATGCACTACATTGATGACGCCCTCGGGATGTGCGCCGGTTTGTCATCATTTCCCCTGAAGCCTCCCTATCATATACACAATTACCCGGCTTTTATCTCATCAGCGACCGGGATGGATATCGATGAAGCTAAACTATGGGAAATAACCACGAGGAACCGAACGTTAGTTAGAGCCGTTAATGTAAGAAGAGGTTTAAGAAGAACTGATGAAAAACCGCCTGAGGACCATTGGAAGAAAAGATTTCCCGAGCTTGAAGCTCAGCTCTTAGATGAGTATTACAAATTTAAGGGGTGGGATAATCAGGGTATTCCTACTAAAAAGTCTTTACAGGAATTGGATTTGGCTTACGTTAGCGAAGACTTAGAACAGAGAGGGATTATAAAAAATGAGCAAAGTTAAGAAGAAAGTCAAGACAATCAAGATCGATCTTGATAAATGCAATGGTTGCCGGGCATGTGAGGTAGCCTGTTCCGCCTTTCACGCCAAGCCAAAATATAGCAGCAATAATCCGGCCAGGTCTCGTATTCGGCTGATTCGTGAACCATTGAAAGACGTATATCTTCCTGTATACGCGGGTGAGTATGCTAAAGCCGAATGTATGGGCAGAGACAAATATGTCATTGACGGAAAGGAGTACGACGAGTGCGACTTCTGCAGGGCTTCCTGCCCATCCAGGGACGTTTTCAAAGAACCCGATTCTGGTCTCCCTCTAAAATGCGATATGTGTGAAGACGATCCGCCACAAGAGAAGCCCTTGTGTGTTCAGTGGTGCTTAAATGATGCCCTGACTTACGAAGAAAGGGAAGAGGAAGTAGAAGAAGAAGTGAAGCCGGGGGACGTGGAGATAGGATTGGAATCAATGGTAGACAAATATGGATTGGAGAAGGTAATGGATACCGTTGCCCGAATGGCAAAGAAGGACTAAGAGATTTCTGAAAAAGCTAAGAAATCTCTGATTACAGCGATTATGAAACGATTACACCGATTAGAAAGCTGTTGGGAGCAAAGAAAAATCGATGTAATCATTTTTTAGAATCTCTGTAATCACGAGAAAAGAGGATTGAAAAAGATAGTGGAGACTGTAGCCCTAGCCCCCTACAAAGTGGTAATAGATGGCATAAAAGAGGCAGGTGGAGAAGCCTTCAAATTCTGTTATCAATGCGGAAAATGCGATACTGCGTGCCCTTGGAATCGTGTAAGAAAATTTTTTCTTCGCAGAATGATCAATCAGGCAAAATTCGGCGTGGTTCCTTTCGAATCCGAAGACATATGGCTATGTGCCACCTGCCGTAATTGTGTTCAGCGGTGCCCCAGAGGCGTAGAAATAATCGACGTTATGAGGGCTATGCGCAGGCTGTTAGTGCCAGACGGTGTAGTTCCTGCGAGCATCCCTAACCTTCGGGGTATAATGACAAGCTTTGCCAGTGTAGGTAATCCCTGGGGACAAGAACCGAAGGACCGGGCAAATTGGGCTAAAGATCTGGGGGTAAAGGAGTTCGGCGAGGACACTGAGCTACTATATTTCCCCTGCTGCTATCCCAGCTATGACCCAAGATTAAAGAAGGTAGCTCAAGCCACGGTCAATATCCTCAATAAGGCTGGGGTAGATTTTGGAATACTGGGTCCCAAGGAGAATTGCTGTGGTGAGAGTATACGCAAAGCGGGCAATGAGGCATTATTCAAACGCTTAGCCAGGGAAAACATCAAGACTTTTATCGAAAATGGGGTGAAGAAGATCCTTGTTTCTTCCCCTCATTGTTACCACACCTTCAAAAACGAATATCCCGAATTCAAGGTAAACTTCGACGTGGTTCATATCTCCCAATATTTATTCGAGCTTATTAATGAGGGAAAGCTTAAACTCACCAAGGAATATGGGAAGAAAGTTACGTATCATGACCCATGTTACCTGGGTCGACATAATGGCATATATGACGAACCTCGAGAGGCGTTGAAAAACGTACCCGGTTTGGAACTGGTTGAGATGGCTGATTCGCGGGAAGATAGTCTCTGTTGCGGAATGGGGGGAGGCAGGATTTGGATGGAAACTGCAAAGGATGAAAGATTCTCCGACCTCAGACTGGAACAAGCTATCGGGGTTGGGGCTGAGGTGCTGGTAACTTCCTGCCCGTATTGCATCACCCAATTCGAGGATAGCAGGTTAACCCTGAAGGATAGTGAGGTCATACAGATTAAGGACATCACGGAGATTCTCCAGGAAGTGATATAG
>Ga0315281_10000508_pt1 | contig 54101 bp, 48 predicted proteins | sample YL17G07_0_MG_FD_204540 | JGI IMG/M metagenome (GOLD analysis project Ga0315281, IMG submission 204540) | Sediment microbial communities from Yellowstone Lake, YNP, Wyoming, USA - YL17G07_0 | ecosystem: Environmental > Aquatic > Freshwater > Lake > Sediment | place: USA: Wyoming | collected...
CCCGTGCCGGCGCACCTCCGGGCGCAGACGGCGCAGCAACGAGGACTTGAGACGGCAGCAACGACTGCCTCAGAATCCACCCAGGCCGAGGCGCAGCAAATGCGCCTCCTGTAAAGGACGATATGGCGGACACACTACGAATCATCCCCCTCGGCGGTCTCGGCGAGATCGGCAAGAACATGATGCTGTTCGAATACGGCGACGACGTGATCGCCGTCGACTGCGGCCTCATGTTCCCCACTGAGGAGATGCTCGGGGTCGACCTCGTGATCCCGAACATGAGCTACATCCTCGATAACAAGAAGAACCTGCGGGCGATCTTCATCACCCACGGGCACGAAGACCACACCGGTGCGCTGCCGTACATCCTCCGGCAGGTGAACGTGCCGGTGTACTGCACGCCGCTCGCGCACGGCCTGATCAGCGTCAAGCTGAAGGAAGCACGGCTGCTCCAGAGCACCGACCTGCGCGAGATCCGCCCCGGCGACTCCGTCACCGAGGGCGTCTTCACGATCGAGCCGTTCCAGGTCGCGCACAGCATCCCGGACTCAGTCGGCTACGCCATCCGGACGCCGCTGGGCACGTGCATCCATACCGGCGACTTCAAGCTCGACCACACACCGGTGATGGGGCAGGCGACCGATCTCTCGCGGCTGGCACTGCTGGGCGAGGAGGGGGTGCTGCTGCTGTGCGCCGACTCAACCTACGCCGAAGTGCCGGGCTACACCCCCTCGGAGCAGATCGTGGGCGACGCGATCTTCCAGATCACGGCGAAAGCGGAAGGCCGCGTCATCGTCACGACGTTCGCGTCGCTGATCGCGCGCGTGCAGCTCGTGTTCGATGCGGCGGAGCGCACGGGGCGGCGCGTGTTCATCACGGGCCGCAGCATGATCGACAACACGAACATGGCGCTCGAGCGCGGCTACCTGCGCGCGCCGGAGGGCATGCTCGTGAGCGTGCGCGAGCTGCCCAGCGTGCCGCACCGCGAACTCGTCATCATCACGACGGGCAGCCAGGGCGAGCCGACGTCGGCGCTGACACGCATGGCGAACCAGGATCACCAGCACGTGCGCATCGTCGAGGGGGACACGGTCATCCTGTCGGCGTCGGCCGTGCCGGGCAACGAGGCGCTGGTGCACCGGACCGTGGACAACCTGTTCAAGCTCGGCGCAAAGGTGCTCTACAACCGCATCGCCGATGTGCACGTGCGAGGGCACGCCTCCCAGGAGGAGCTGAAGATCGTCCACGCGCTGGTCAAGCCGAAGTATTTCATCCCGGTCCACGGCGAGTACCGGCACATGGTGTTGCACGCGCAGGTGGCTGAGTCGCTCAACCAGGGCACCGACACGTTCATCATGACCGACGGCGACGTGCTGGAGATCACGAAGGACGGCGCGAACTTCGGCGACCGAATAGAGGCGGACTACGTGTACGTCGACGGGCTCGGCGTCGGCGATGTCGACCACGTCGTGCTGCGCGACCGCAAGCACCTGGCCTCCGACGGCATGGTGGTGGTCGTGCTCGCGATGGACAAGCAGACCGGGCGCGTATCGGGCATGCCTGAAGTGATCTCGCGGGGCTTCATCGATCTGGAAGAGAACGAAGACATGATCGACCGCGCCCGGAAGCACGTGCTGAAGTCGCTGGAGGGCGCGGACCACATCGTGGAGTGGGGGGCCGTGCACACGCAGGTGAAGGAATCGCTCGCCAAGTTCCTGTACGATGAGACCCGGCGGCGCCCGATGGTGCTGCCGGTGGCCGTGGAGGTCTGACCAGTGGCCGCAAGGACGCGAGCAAAGCCGTCGCGCGCCAAGGGCAAAGCGCCGGTCAAGGCCGTGGGCAAGCGCCGCAGCGGACAGTCGGCGTACGCCACGCTGCACACCCTCCTGATCCGGCGCGAGAGCATCGGCGTGGCGCTGATCGTCATCGCGCTGCTGGCGCTGCCCTGGCTCGTGCCCTTTACGTCCGGCCTCGCCGACGCTCGCAACCGCTTCGTTGAGACGTTCGGCCTGCTGATCTTCGCCTGGATCGGGCTGCTGCTCTACGCCGGCTGGCTCGTCATCCGTGACGAGCAGGAGCGCCTGTGGCAGGAATGGCGTCCGTGGGCCATCGGCATCATGGCGGGGCTCTTTCTCAGCGGCTTCTTCGGCTTCTTCCGGCCGACGTGGGACCTCGGCGACGTCTCGCTCGTCCAGCACACCTCCGGCGGCGAACTGGGCCACGTGCTGGCCGGCAACCCGCTGGGCATCCTCGTCTGGCTGGCGATCGCTCTCGTCGCGTTCGCGGTCGTGTGGCCGGAGGGTGCGGCGATGATCGTGCAGAACACCCCTTCGACGGCGCAGCGCGTGTGGCGCTGGCGCATCCCTCAGCGTACCGCCGAGGTGACGAGATCCACGTTCGAGTTCATCTTTCCGACCCGGCCTGCGCCCCAGGGTTCCGTGAAAGTGCCGATCGATACGGCGATGTGGGCGCGCACGACCGGCGCGCCCGTCGCGGATGTGGAGGAAGATGCCAAACCTGCGCCCAAGCCCGTGCAGGCGCACCTCTTCCCCGAACTGGACCCGGTCGAGGAAACAGAGGTGCCGGGCGGCGTCACCACCGACGAGCGCGGCAACCGGCGATCGCGCGATGGCTGGCAACTGCCGTCCATGGAAGTGCTCGCCGACACCGCGCCCGCAGCAAGCGGCGCAGTCGACAACGCGCATCGCGCGCTGCTGATCGAGGAGACGCTGGCGAGCTTCGGCGTCGATGCGAAGGTCGTGCAGGTGAACGAGGGGCCGACCGTCACCCAGTTCGGCATCGAGCCCGGCTGGGAGATCAAGACCCGCACGACGATCGAGCGGGACAAGGACAACAGGCCCGTCTTCGACAAGGACGGCGTGCAGAAGATGCGCGTCGACGAAGTCTCGCGGACGCGCGTGCGCGTGCAGCAGATCACGTCCCTGTCGAACGACCTCGCGCTCGCGCTGGCGGCCCCGTCCATCCGCATCGAGGCGCCCGTACCGGGCAAGCCGGTGCTGGGCATCGAAGTACCGAACTCATTCTCGTCGCTGGTGACGCTGCGCAGCGTCGTGCAGAGCCCGGCGTTTCAGCGCCAGGCGACGAAGTCCAAGCTGGCGCTGGCGCTCGGCAAGAGCGTGTCCGGCGACCCAATCTGCGCGGACCTCGCGAAGATGCCGCACCTGCTCATCGCCGGCACCACGGGGTCGGGCAAGTCGGTCTGCATGAACTCGATCATCTCGTGCATCCTCATGCACGCCTCGCCCGCCGAGGTGCGCTTTGTGATGATCGACCCCAAGCGCGTCGAGCTATCGGCGTTCGCACCGATCCCGCACCTGGCGTTCTCGAACATCGTCGTGGAGATGGACAAGGTCGTGGGGACGCTGCAGGCCGTGATCCACGAGATGGAGTCACGCTACCGCAAGTTCGCGTCGATCGCCGTCCGCAACATCGACGCCTACAACCGCAGCCCGCGGGCGACGGAGAAGCTGCCCTACTGGGTCGTGATCATCGACGAGCTGGCGGACCTGATGATGGCGGCGCCGTTTGAAGTGGAGCGCCAGATCTGCCGGCTGGCGCAGCTGGCGCGGGCGACCGGCATGCACCTGGTCGTGGCGACGCAGCGGCCTTCGGTCGACGTCATCACGGGGCTGATCAAGGCCAACTTCCCCACGCGCATCGCCTTCGCAGTGAGCTCGCAGGTCGACTCACGCACGATCCTGGACATGGCCGGCGCGGAGAAGCTGCTGGGGCGCGGCGACATGCTCTACATGGCGCCGGACTCCGCGAAGCCCAAGCGGCTGCAGGGCGTGTTCGTCTCGGACGAGGAGATCGAGCGGCTGGTGGGCTTCTGGACGCAGGAGCGTTTCAGCGATGTCGAACGGCCGACATTCGACCACCTGTACGACGAGGCGGTCACTGCGCTCGAGCAGGAGGGCGCCAGCGACGACATGCTGGAGCGGGCGAAGGAGCTCGCTTATGAGCACAACCGCATCAGCACGTCGCTGCTGCAGCGGCGTCTGCGCATCGGCTATCCGCGCGCAGCGCGGCTGATGGACCTGCTCGAAGAAGCGGGGATTATCGGCCCCGCCGAGGGCGGCGGCTCCCGCGAGGTGCGTGCGCCGGGCGGCCGCGAGCCTCAGGTCGAGCCCGACGAGCTGCGCTTCTAGGGTTCCCGGACCGCCATCGACGCATTGCGCGTCGAGGCCGTCGTGACGGCGCTCCCCTTCGCTCCCTTTGCACGCAATCACCGCGTTACCCGTGCCGACCATCGCCCTCTCGCTCCCCTTCCCTCCCAGGGAAGGGATCGGGGGATAGGTCCGCGCCGACGCCTCACGACGCAGCGCTGTCGGTCGCAGGCGCGACCGTATCGGCCGGCACGTCGCGCTGCTGCAGGAGCCACAGGCGGAAGTAGCGGCCGCGCAGCGCCAGCAGCTCGTCGTGGCTGCCCTGCTCGACGATCTCACCGTGGTGCAGGACGATGATGCGGTCCGCGCCGCGCACGGTCGCCAGCCGGTGGGCGATGATGATGCTCGTCCGGCGCGCCGTCAGCCGCTCTAGGCTCTCCTGGATCAAGGCCTCGGTTTCGGAGTCGATGTTCGCCGTAGCCTCGTCCAGCACGAGCATCACTTCCGGGTCGAACGCCACCGAGCGGGCGAACGCCAATAGCTGCTTCTGCCCGGTGCTGAGGTTCGCGCCGCGCTCGACGAGCTTGTGCTGGTAGCCGTCCGGCAGCTCGTTGATGAAGCGGTCGGCGCCGACCAGCCGCGCGGCGTCGCGCACCTGCGCCGGCGCGATCGTCTCGTCGCGCAGGCGGATGTTCTCCTCGATCGTGCCGGTGAAGATGAACGGGTCCTGCAGCACCAGGCCGATGTGGCGGCGCACGTGGTGCTGCTTCGCCTTCGCGACATCGATGCCGTCGAGCAGGATGCGCCCGTGCTGGATGTCGTAGAAGCGCAGCAGCAGGTTGATCAGGCTGGTCTTGCCGGCGCCGGTCGCGCCGACGAACGCCACGCGCTCGCCGGGCTTGATGCTGAAGCTGACATCCTTGAGCACCCACGTGTCCGGCACGTACGCGAAGGAGACGTGCTCGAACTCCACACCGCCCGCGATCTTCTTCGGCAGGTCAAGCGCGTGCTCGTCGTCCTGCACGCCCTCCGGCTCATCGAGCAGCGTGAAGATGCGCTCCAGCGCCGCCATGGCCGACTGCAGGATGTTGAAACGATCGGCGATCTCCCGCACCGGGTCGTAGTACATCGACAAAAGGAGCAAGAACACGACCAGGCTGCCGATCGTCAGCGTCCCGTGCAGCACCATGAGGCCGCCGATGACGATGACGATCGCCGTCGTGACGGCGCCGACCATGGCCACGACGGGCTCAAACAGCGCGTACGCACGCAGGAATTCCATGTTCGCGTCGAGCAGCCTGCCGCTGTGGCCGCGGAACTCCTGGCTGTCCTTCTTCTGGCGCCCGAAGAGCTGCACCAGCAGCATGCCGCCGATGTGTTCGGCCGTGAAGCCGTTCAGCCGGGCGATGTGCAGCCGCTGTTTGCGGAACGAGTTGCGCATGACGACGGCGAACCAGCGCATGATGACGGCGAGCAACGGCATGATGGCGAACGTGATCAGCGCCAGCTTCCAGCTATACCAGAGCAACCACCCCGCGACGCCGACGATCATGAACACATCGGCGATGATCGTGATGGCGCCCGCCGTCAGCAATTCGTTGAGCGCGGCGATGTCGTTCGTCAGCCGCGTCACCAGTCGCCCGACCGGGTTCGAGTCGTAGAACGCGATCGACATGCGCTGCAGGTGGCGGAAGAGCTGCATCCGCAGGTCGTTCATCACCTTCTGCGAGACGATCACCAAGAAGAGCGACTGGATGTAGCGGAGGATGAAGATCGCGGCGAGCACGCCGAGGTAGGCCGAGACGATCCACCAGAGGTCGCCCGTCCTGCCCTTCGCGATGTCGCGGTCGATCGCCTGCTGCACCAGGAATGGCTGCACGAGTATCAGGCCGGTAGTGACCAGCAGCATCAGCAGCGCCGTGGCCCCGCGCCACGCGTAAGGCCGCAGGTACGGCAGCAGCCGGTTGACCAGGCGTGAGTCGTACGCCTTGCCTATGGCGTCGTCTTCCTCGTTGTAGCCGGAGATGCTCACGACGTAACCGCCGTTCCAGCGTCGTCCTCGCTGAGCTGCTGCTCCAGCCGCTGGCGGCGGTCCAGCTGCGCGTACCACCCGTCGCGCGCCACCAGCTCGTCGTGCGTGCCACGCTCGGCGATGCGCCCGTCCTCAAGCACGATGATCTGGTCGGCCCACTGCACAGCCGACACGCGGTGCGCGATGATCACCGCCGTGCGCCCGGCGATGTACCGCCGGACGCCCTGCAGGATCCGCGCTTCCGTGTAGGCGTCGACGTGGGAGAGCGCATCGTCGAGGACGAGGATCGGCGCCTCGCGCGCAAGCGCTCGGGCGATGGCGGTGCGTTGCTTCTGGCCGCCGGAGAGCGACACGCCGCGCTCGCCCACCATCGTCCGCATGCCATGCGGCAGTTGCGGCAGGTCGTTCGCGAGCTGGGCGAGCTGCACCGCTTGCTCCACGTGCGCGGCGTCGACCTCGCTGCCCCAGGCGACGTTCTCTTCCAGCGTCGCCGAGAACAGGAACGACTCCTGCGGCACGAAGGCGATCGAGCGATGCAGCTGCTCCAGCGGGATCTCCCGCACGTCGTGGCCGTCGATGGCCACCTGGCCGTGGCGCACGTCGTAGACGCGCGCGATGAGGTTCACCAGCGTCGTCTTGCCGGACCCCGTCGGGCCGACGATGGCGAGGGTGGAGCCGGCGGGGACGTCGAGGGTGACGTCGAAGAGCACCGGCCGGTGGAAGTAGCCGAAGCTCACGTGCTCGAAGGCGATACCCCCGCGCAGCTCGGGCAGCGGCTGCACGCCCGGCGCGTCGGCCACCGCCGGCTTGCGAGACAGCACCTCTTCGACGCGCACCATCGACGCGGCGGCCTGCTGGTACATATTCAGCGTCCAGCCGAGGTTCACCATCGGCCACGACAACAGGACGATGTAGCTGTTGAACTGGACGAACTGCCCGAGGCTGATCGTGCCATGTTTGACCTCGACGGCGCCGACGTAGATGACGATCACGGTGCTGATGCCGACCAAGACCGTCAAGAACGGCCAGAGCGCCATCGACAGGCGCGCCCACTCCAGGTTCGCGCGCTCGAACGCCCGCGTCTCGCGCTCGAAGGCGGCCGCCTCGTTCTCCTCCTGCACGTAGGCCTTGATGACGCGGGCGCCGGAGAAGTTCTCCTGGACGAAGGTGGTGAGGCCGCCGAACTGCGTCTGCACGGCGTGAAACTTCTTTTCGATGAGGTCGCCGGCCCAGACGAAGAGCAGCGTGATCACGAGGAGGGGCATCGCGGCGAGCAGCGCCAGCTTTGCGTCGATCGTGAGCATAATCACAAGCCCGGCGACAAAGAGCAGCGCCGAACGAAAGAGGCCGATGAGGCCGGGGCCGAGGAAATCGCGCACCGTCGTCACATCGTTCGAGACGCGGGCCATCAGGTCGCCCGTCTGGTTGTCCTGGAAGAACCTCTGGTCGAGCGACTGAATATGTGCATACACGTCGTTGCGGAGATCGTATTCAATCTGGCGGGATGAGCCGCTGACGAAGATGCGGGTGATGAACGCCAGGCCGCTGTCGATGGTGTGGATGCCGATCGTCAGAGCGGCGAAGAACAGGAGCTTCTGCGTCGTCACGCCCTGGCGCAGGCTGTCGACCGCCTTGCCGAGCACATAAGGTGCCATAATGCCCGCCGCAGAGGCGACGGCAAGGGCGAGCAGCCCGACGCCCATGCGGAAGCGGTAGCGCACGATGTAAGGCCAGAGACGGGACGCGGCGCGCAAAGAGAACCCTTAACAAGTCGCAGGAAAGTCTATTTTAGGTGACGCGCGGGGCCCGCGGTAGAGTACAATCGTTCGGTCACCCGAAGCGAAAATCGTGAGGATGACTTCAGGTATCGCTTGACACAGGACGTGGATTAAGCGAATTTAGTGCCACTCACGTTGGAGGGGACGCTTCTCTTGAAGGGAGACACGAGAAATGGCCGATAGTTACTGGAACAAGGTCACGGCGCAGCGCATCTCGAGGCGGCGGGTGCTGCAGTCCGCGGGCGTCGCTGGCGCCGCGGGTGCCGCAGTCATCGTCGTTGGATGCGGCGGCGGCAGCAGCAGCAACAAGACGCCGGGCGCCGGCACCACGCCCAAGGCCAAGGCGACGACCCCCTCCGGCACCGCCGGGGAAGTCCTGAACGGCGGCGGCACGCCAAAGGCCGGCGGTACATACAACATCGGTACCTCGGTCGACTTCGACACGTTCGACCCGCACATCTCGATCGCCGGCGGCGTCGCTTATTTCTCGCGCCTCTACAACGCGGTGATCAACCGCTCCCCCCGAAGCACGACGTTCAAGTTCGACGACCTGGCCGAGAGCCTGGAGCAGCCGGACTCGACGACGTACATCTTCAAGATGCGCGACAACGTCATGATCGGCCCGAACCAGCTGGGCGTCCCCGAGCGCGCCATGAACGCGCTGGACGTCAAGGCCTCGTTCGACCGCATCAAGAACCTGCCGCAGTCCAACGCCTACGCCTTCGTCGGCCAGAAGATCGCGTCCGTGGACGCCTCGGCGGACGGCAAGACCCTCACCATCAAGACGCCGCAGCCGTACGGCTACTTCTTCTACCGCATCGGCAGCGGCATCAACCTGATCGTGCCGAAGGAACTGATCGAGACGCCCGACAAGATGAAGACGGCTTCGGCCGGCGGCGGTCCCTACGTCCTCAACCCCGGTGCCTACACCGAGGGCCAGAACGCATCGCTCAAGCGGAACCCCAGCTACTACCTGAAGGACAAGGCGAACAACAACGCCGCGCTGCCCTACATCGACGAGATGAGCATCAAGATCATCGCCGACCGCTCGGCGCAGCGGACGGCGTTCCAGTCGAAGCAGATCGACCAGTACAGCCCGCAGAACGTCGACGAGGCAAACCAGCTCAAGTCCGGCGCCGATTACGCCATCAACAAGGACTCGACGAACACCTTCATCGCCTTCACGATGAACCCGACGAAGGACCCGTGGAAGGACGACCGCATCCGCCTGGCGGCGATGTACGCCCTCAACCGCCAGGAGTACGTTGACCGCGTCTACAAGGGAGAGGCCCAGGCCAACGGCCTCGTGCACTGGTCGCTGGGCGACTACGCGCTGCCGACGGCCGAACTGGACAAGCTGCAGCCGTACGACCCCAAGAAGTCGAAGCAGCTCATCCAGGCGGCCACCGGCAAGGACACCGTCGACATCACCGTCATGTGGCCGGCGGACTCGATCATCGAAGAGCACAATCTGCACCTGCCGATCTGGTTGCAGCAGATGCAGGACGCCGGGTTCAACGTGAACAAGGACCCGCAAGCCTTCGTGACATGGCTGGGCAACTACACGGACCTCAAGTACGACTCGAGCCTCGCGCTGAACCAGATCTACGAGTTCGCGGAGTTCGAGATGGACTTCGAGCACTCCGAGGGGCCGGCGCGGAACAAGATCTACACGATCGGCGTCGGCGCGCTGGACCCGAGCATCGACAAGGCGATCGACGACTCGAAGGCGATCGTTGACCCGGCGGCACAGGCGAAGGCGGTCCAGGACGTGCAGCGGAAGATCTACGCCAAGGGGCCGATGTTCCTGCCGCTGGTGACGCCGAACGCGTTCACGCTGTACCAGAGCTACGTCAAGAACATCCCGGTCGGACTGGGCTTCTCGGGCCTGTTCCTGAACACGACGTACCTCGACAAGGCGTAACGGGAGACACGGGACAGAGGAAGCAGCGTAATGCAGACGTTTATCCTTCGCCGGCTGATGATCGGCGTGGTCATCCTGTTCTTCCTGTCGATCATCGTGTTCGTCCTGCTCAGCGTCGTACCGGGCGATCCGGCGAAGCAGCGCTGTGGCCTGTCGTGCCAGGGAGACCAGATCGCAGCGATCCGGCACAGTCTCGGGCTTGATAAATCGCGGTTCCCGGTGAACGTCACCGGGAACCCGCCCTTTGTCGAGTTTCACAAGAACAGCCAGTACGGCGACTGGCTCAGGGATGTCGTGACAGGCGACCTGGGCGAGTCCCAGTATTTCCATCAGCCCGTCACCAAGGCCATCCGCAACCGGCTGCCGGTGACGGTCGAACTGATGGTGCTCACGATGGTCTTGACCATCCTGGTCGGCATTCCCTTCGGCGTGATCTCCGCGCTGTTCCGTAATTCGCCGCTGGACTACGTGGTCCGCCTGACGTCGATCTTCGGACTGTCCGTGCCCAGCTTCTGGGTCGCGACGCTCGTGTTGATCGTGCCGCTCGCGCTGTGGAACTACTCCCCGCCGCTCGGGCGGACCGTCGGCTTCACTCACGACCCGATCGGCAACCTGAAGCAGTTCACGCCAGCCGCCGCCGTGCTCGCGCTCGGTTCGGCGGCGGGCATCATGCGCCTCTCGCGTTCCTCGCTGCTGGAGGTGATGCGGCAGGACTACATGCGGACGGCGCGGGCCAAGGGTCTGCGCGAGCGCGTCGTCGTCCTCCGCCACGGGCTCAAGAACTCGCTGATCCCCATCGTCACCGTGCTCGGCCTGCAAGTAGCCGGCCTGCTCGGCGGCTCGCTGATCATCGAGCAGATCTTCACCCTGCCGGGGTTGGGGCAGTACACGTTTATCGAACTCTTCAACAAGGACTTCCCGGTCGTCCAGACGATGACGCTGTACATCGGCGTCGTGGTCATCCTTCTGAACCTGGCGGTGGATGTGAGCTATGCGTGGTTCGACCCGCGCATCCGGTACTCGTGAGGAACTGATCCGTGGCCAAGGACATCACCGTCGCGACCTCCGGCATCGCTTCTGGCGTTTTCGAACGTCCCGAACGGGGGCGCTCCGCGGCGTTTCTGCGTCAGGCCGGGATCCTCATTCGCCGCAACCCGCTGGGCTTCATCGGCCTGCTGATCATCGTCGTGTTCGGGCTGATCGCGATCTTCGGCCCATGGATCGCGCCCTATGGGCTCAACGACTTCAAGGCCGGCGATCCGAACGCGGGCATGTCCGCCCACAACTGGTTCGGAACAGATGCCATCGGCCGCGATACCTTCAGCCGCGACGTGTACGGGGCGCGCATCTCGCTCTCCGTCGCCTTCATCTCGGTGCTGGGCGGCGCGGCCATCGGCACGGCGTTCGGCATCATCTCGGGCTACAGCGGGGGCACGCTTGACTCGTTCATTCAGCGGTCGGTGGACACATTCATCGCGTTCCCCAGCCTCCTGCTCCTGCTGATCATCGTGCAGGCGCTCGGGCCGTCACAGAGGACGGTGGTGCTGGCGATCATGCTCGGCATCATCCCCGGTGTGACACGTGTGGTGCGCGGCGCGGCGCTGGCGGAGAAGCACAACCAGTACGTCGAGGCGGCGCGATCGATCGGCGCCTCGACGCCGCGCGTGCTCTTCCGGCACATCCTGCCGAACGTGCTCGCGCTCGCCATCGTGATCATGACGACACTGCTCGGCTTCGCAATCCTCACGGAGGCGTCGCTGGCGTTCCTGGGACTGGGCGTACCGGAGCCGGCGGCATCCTGGGGGCGCGACGTCAGCGCCGCGCGAAATAACTTCCCGCTGCAGATCCCGGCGGCGTTCTTCCCCGGAGCGGCGATCACGCTCACCGTGCTCGGGTTCAACCTGCTGGGCGACGCGATCCGCGATATCGCCGACCCGCGGCTGCGTGGCAGCCAGTCGTAAGACCACCGTCCCGCGATACGAGTGAGGCCCATCTGGATCAGATGGGTCTCTTTGTTGATCGCGCCGATCGACCTGAAGCGCAATTCCGGATACCGTCGTCATTCTTGACGGAGACCTGTCCTTCCCGTAGCTTTGGCCGAACGCGCCGCGCAGAGAAGGAGCATGCATTGTCGGACAATCCGGTATCGCGCTACTACTGGTCCCAACGCCTCAAGCTGCACTACGTCGTCTGGGGCGACGAATCGAAACCGCCACTGCTCCTCATCCACGGCAATCGCGATCACGCCCGCAACTGGGACCAGGTGGCGTGCCGGCTCCAGGCGGACTACTGCGTCTACGCGGTCGATCTGCGAGGCCACGGCGATAGCTCATGGGCGATCGGCGGCCAGTACAGCCTGCCGGAGTTCGTGCTCGACGTAGCGATGCTGGCCGAAGAGCTGGGGCGAAACCCGCTCACCATCATCGGACACTCGCTGGGCGGCGCGGTCACGCTGAACTTCGCCGGCATCTTCCCCGAGAGCGTGCGCAAGATCGTGGCGATCGAAGGGCTCGGCCCGCGCGTCGGCGAACCAACGCCCGCCTCCGTCCGCATGCGCCAGTGGATCGACCAGACGCACGAATTCGACACACGGAAGCCGCGCCGCTACGCCTCGATCGATGACGGCGTCAAGCGCATGCGGGAGGAGAATCCGCACCTGACGGCAGAGATGGCCCGCCGCCTGACGGTGCACGCGATGAAAGACAACGGCGACGGCACGCGCAGCTGGAAGTTCGACAACTATGTGCGGCTCAGGTCGCCGTACGAGTTCAACATCGCCGAAGCGCGCGAGATCTGGAACCAGATCCGCTGCCCCGTGCTGCTGATTCGCGGCTCACAGGTTTGGGCAACGGATCCGGAAGAAGACGGCAGGGCGTCCGCCTTCCACGACTACCGTTCGGTCATGATCAAGGACGCCGGCCATTGGGTGCACCACGACCAGCTCGACGCCTTTATGAACGTGATCCAGGACTTCCTGTAACACCCTCGTCTCCCAGCAGCCGCAGCGCGCTGCGCAGCGACGCGAGGAAGATCTTCGGATCGTCCGGGTCGTCGAGCGCCTCGGTGAACACCGACGCATCGTCACACGGCTGCTGCGCGACGGTACGCCGCACCGGCGCATCGGGCCACTCTTCGCGCACGTGCATGTGTCCGCTCGCCTCGTGCAGTTCGACCAGGAACGAGGCGCCCTCCGTCCGCAGCCGCACCTGGCTCAGCGGCAGGCCTTCCTCGCCGGAAGCTGAGACCGAGAGGCTGACGCCGCGCGTCCCGTCGTAGAGCGTGGCCGCGATCCCTCCCGCCGTTACCGAGACATCGGCGAGCGAGAGTCCGAGCCGCGAGACAAGCCAGCCCGCCATCAGCAGCGCCTCGCTGCCGGGTCGCTGCCCGCCGCACACGATATCGATCGAGCGGAGCCGCGCGAGTTCACGCGCGCCGTCCGCACCGTCGAAAAACTGCGCCACCAGTCCGCGCCAGCTGCCAAGCCGGCACCACGCCAAATCGCAGATCTGGACATCGTGAGCCTGCTGCGCACGAAGGACCGAGCGCATGACCGCGCGCGGATCCGCGGCGCCTGCCGAATCGATGAACGCGCGCTCGGCCGCCCCGATCAGTTCCGCAACGATCGGGTGGTCCAGGCCGGCGTCGCCGACCAGCCACATCGCGACCGGCAGCTCGGGGACCAGCAGCGCGAGCACGGCCGAGGCGAGCGCGCGCTCCTGCCCCGGCGGCGCCACAAGCAGCACCTCTTCTGAACAGACGTGCCGGCTGCCGCTGCCCGAACGCCAGCAGTGCGCGGAGATCGCCGCCGTCACCGCCGTCTCGCCCGGCGACGTCATCGCCATGATGCCGCGGCAGGGGTGGCGTTCCGGCAACGCCTCCATCACGCGTTCGTAGCGGTCCAGCGCGGCAGGCGTCAGCCCAACGCCAACGAAGTTGAGGACGCGCAGCCGGATGGAGGATTCATCGCTGCCCGACGTGTCCTGCCAGATGCGCGCGAATTCGTCTTCGATCGCGCCCGGCTCTACGGGTACGCGCCCGTCCGTGAGCCGCTCGATGCCGGTTACATCCGATGCCATTCTCGCCCGTCCCGCTCCGTCAATTCGATCGCTCTCTCCGGCCCCCAGCTTCCCGCGTCGTACGTCTGCAGGGGCGATGCGCCTTGCTGCCACGCCGCGAGCACCGGACCCAGCAGTTCCCACGCCGCCTCCACGCCGTCCCAGCGCGTGAAGAGCGTCGCGTCGCCCAGCATCGCGTCGAGGAGGAGGCGCTCGTACGCTTCCGGCGCGTCGACGCCGAACGACGTCCCGTAGCGGAAGTCCATGTTCACCGGCCGCACGTCGGAGCGCGTGCCCGGCACCTTCGCGCCGAATCGCAGCGAGATGCCCTCATCCGGCTGGATGCGCAGCACCAGCAGGTTCGGCGTCGTATTGTCGCTGCCGATCTGGCGGAACAGTTGCAGCGGCGCCGTCTTGAACGTGATCGCGACTTCCGTCGCGCGCTTGGGCAGCCGCTTGCCGACTCGCAGGTAGAACGGCACGCCCGACCAGCGCCAGTTCTCGATCTCCAGCCGGAGCGCGGCGTAGGTCTCCGTCGTCGAGCCCGGCGCCACGCCCGCTTCTTCGCGGTAGCCGGGCACGTTCTGGCCCAGGATCGCCCCGGGCCCGTACTGCGCCCGCACAGTGTCGCGGTCGATGTCCTCGATCGGCTTGATGGCGTGGAACACCTTCGCCTTCTCGCTACGCACGGCATCACCGCCAAACGACGCGATCGGCTCCATGGCGACCAGCGCCAACACCTGCAGCAGGTGGTTCTGCACCATGTCGCGCAGGGCGCCGGCCTCCTCGTAGTAGGCCCCGCGGCCTTCGACGCCGACCGTCTCGCCCACCGACACCTGCACGTTGTCGACGTAGCGGCGGTTCCAGATCGGCTCGAAGATGCCGTTGCCGAAGCGGAACACCATGATGTTCTGCACGGTCTCCTTGCCGAGATAGTGGTCGATGCGGAAGATCTGCCGCTCGCGGAACACCAGGCCCAGCCGGTGGTCCAGCTCCCGTGCCGAGGCGAGGTCGCGGCCAAACGGCTTCTCGACGACGAGGCGCGCCCAGCCGCCGTTGTCGCCCCCGCGCGAGAGCCCCGCTTCGCCCAGGCGCTGCGCGATGTCGGCATAGGCCGTCGGCGGCGTCGCGAGGTAGAAGAGGCGGTTGCCGGCCGCGCCATGCGCTTCATCCTGCTTGTCGAGCCGGTCGCCCAGCCGCCGGTACCCCTCGACGTCGTCGAAGTTCGAGCTGACGTAGTGGAGCCGCCGCGCGAAGCTGTCCCACAGTTCCTCCTCCAGCGGCTCGCGGGAGAACTCGGTCAGCGCCTTCTTCATCGCCGCGCGGAACTGCTCGTCGGTCCAGTCGCGGCGCGCGAAGCCCACGATCGAGAAGCCGCCGGGCATCGTCCGCCCGCGCGCGAGGTTGTAGAGCGCCGGCATGAGCTTGCGGGCGGTCAGGTCGCCGGTCGCGCCGAACACGACCACGGCGCAAGCATCGGGCGTGCGCGGGAGGTGCAGGCCCTCGCGCAGGGGGTTGGTCGCCGCCGCCGCCGTCGCGGTCATGAGGGGGCCTGCTCGGCCGGCTGCACGGCGTGGCCGCCGAATTCGTTGCGCAGGGCCGCCTGCACCTTCGCGCTGAACGACGACTCCTGCCGCGACGCGAACCGGCGCATGAGCGAGAGCGTGATGATCGGCAGCGGCACATCCTGGTCCAGCGCTTCCTGCACCGTCCAGCGTCCCTCGCCCGAATCCTCAACGTAACCTCGGATCGACTCGAGGCGCGGGTCGTGCTCGAACGCGCGCTCCGCGAGGTCGAGCAGCCACGAGCGCACCACCGAGCCGCGCCGCCAGAGCCCCGCCACCTGGTGCAGATCGAGGTCGAAGTCAGAGCCGGCGAGCAGCTCAAAGCCTTCGCCGTACGCCGCCATCATCCCGTACTCAATGCCGTTGTGCACCATCTTCACGAAATGCCCCGCGCCGGCCGGGCCCACGTGCGCGTAACCATCGGGCGGCGCGAGTGTCTTCAGCGCCGGCTCGATGTGGCGGAAAGCGTCGTCGGTCGCACCGACCATCAGGCAGTAGCCCTCCTTCAGGCCCCAGATGCCGCCGCTGGTACCCGCGTCCACGTACTCGATGCCGTGCGCGCTCAAGTCCTGCGCGCGCCGCATGGAGTCGTGGTAGTTCGAGTTGCCGCCGTCGATGATGATGTCGCCCTTCGCCAGCAGCGGCACCAGCGCATCGATGGTCGACTGCACCGGGCCGCCGGCGGGCACCATCATCCAGATCGCGCGCCGGAGCGGAAGCTTGGTCACAAGATCGGCCAGCGAGATCGCACCGACAGCGCCGGCGGTCTCCGACGTGGCGACGGCGTGCGCGCTGAGGTCCGAGACGACGACGCGATGGCCGCCATCGAGCAGGCGCTGCGTCATGTTCGCGCCCATCCGCCCCAGCCCGACCATCCCGATGTCCATCGTGGCTACCTCCGTGTTTCGCCGGCGCTCGTCACCGCCGCATGGACCGCCGCTCGCAGCGCCGCGAGCCCCGTTTCGATGTCGTTGCCGAGGTGTACCCGCAGCGCCGGCCGCCCGTGGCCCAGCAGCGACTCGAAATCGCCGATGCTCTGCGCGCGCTTGAGCTGCCCGAACGTGAACGGCCGGCCCGGGATCGCGACGTCTTCCGCGTCACCCGCGGTCACCTGGAGGAAGACGCCGGTGGCGGGGCCGCCCTTGTGCAACTGCCCGGTCGAGTGCAGGAAGCGCGGCCCGTAGCCGAGCGTCGTCGCGACCAGGCGTGCATCGCGCACAGCCGCACGGATCTCGCTGAACGCGTCGTCGGCGCGCGCGGTCGGTTCGATGTACGCCGTGATCGCGAAGTAGTTGCCGGGCTTCAGCGCATCGATGAGCGCTGCGATCGACGCGTCGAGCGGCGCGTCGGCGAGCCGGCCCGGCGCGGAGAGCACGACAGCACCCGCGTGCGCGTCGACGCCGGCGAGGTCGAGGCTGCCCGTGCGCTCGAACTCCTTGAGCACGCGCTGCGTGTTGTCCTTCGACTCCTGCACGTTCGGCTCGTCGAACGGGTTGATCTCCAGGACCTCGCCGGCGACCGCGACGGCGAACTCCCAGCGGAAGAATTCGCGCCCGAGATCGTACGGATCGTCGAGGTCGATCACGATCGCGGGGTGCCCGGCGGCGACCAGCGCGGCGAGCGAGGCGTCCTGCGCAGGCGCACCGGCGCCGAGGCGCAGCTGCACACACAGCCGGTCGTCGCCGTAGTGCGCGGGCGCGCCCAGTGGCTCGCCTGCGACCGGCAGGATGCCCCGGCCGAGCTTGCCCGTGCTCTCGGCGATCAGCTGCTCGACCCAGAGCCCGAACGAAGCGATCTCCGGCGCCACGATGAACGTCGCCTTGTCACGACCGGCAAGCGCCGCTTCGCCGAGCGCCGCCCCCCGGCGCAGCGCATCGCTGTCCGGCGCCGTGGTGGCCTCAGCGGCCGCAATGCCGCGATCGAGCAGCCTGGCGATGTCGATGCCCATCACGGCCGCGGGCGCGAGGCCGAAGTACGAGAGCGCCGAATAGCGGCCGCCAATGTCGCCCGGATTGGTGAACACGCGGCGGAAGCCGTGCTGGCGCGCGAGATCCTGCAGCGGCGTGCCGTCATCCGTGATCGCGACGAAATGCTCGCCGGCGCGTCCGGGCTTCGCAGCATCGACGATCGCGTGGAAGTACGCGAAGAGCGACAGCGCCTCGATCGTCGTGCCCGACTTCGACGACACGAAGAACAGGCTGCGCGCCGGATCGATCTGGCGCGTGACGGCGAGGATCGTCGCCGGGTCTGTTGTGTCGAGCACGTGCAGCCGGGGCCAGCCGGGCTGCGGGCCGAAGCTCTGCCGCAGCACCTCCGGCGCGAGCGAACTGCCGCCCATGCCGAGGAGCACCGCGTCGGCGAAGCCGTCCTCACGCACCTGCTCGGCGAAGGCCCGCAGGTCCGGCACGTGCGCCCGCATCTGCGCGGCCACGTCGAGCCAGCCCAGTCGATTGGCTACGGAGCGCTGCCGGTTCTCATCGCCGCCCCAGAACGTCGCGTCGCGCCGCCAGATGCGGCCCGCCGCGTCGCCGGCGGTGAGGGCATCGGCGCGATCTTGCGCTGCCTCGGCGTACCGGCCGAGTTCGAGCTTCACGCCGCGCTCACCCGCTTCTTAATCTCGCTCACCTTCGCGTCCGTCGTCGCCACGATCTCGTCAAACGACTTGATGAACGAATCGACGCCATCCTTCTGCAGCTTGTCGGTGATCTCGTCGATGGAGATGCCGGCGGCGGCCAGGCCCGCGAGCACGCCCCGCGCCTCGTCGACGCCCTCGTCGATCGTCCGGCGCACGACGCCGTGGTCACGGAAGGCGTCGATCGTCGCGGGCGGCATCGTGTTCACCGTGTCCGGGCCGATCAGCTCCTGCACGTAGAGGATGTCGCTGTAGGCCTTGTTCTTCGTGCCGGTGCTCGCCCAGAGCGGGCGCTGCACCTTCGCCCCGGCAGCTTCTAGCTTCTTGAAGCGATCGCTGCCGAAGACCGCCAGGAAGCGCTGGTAGGCGACCTTGGCGTTCGCGTTCGCCACCTTGCCGAGCAGGCCTTCCAGCGCCGCACGCTCCGCGTCGCCCTTCGCCTCGGCGATCTTCGCGTCGATCAGCTTGTCGGCGGCCGTGTCGACGCGGCTGACGAAGAAACTGGCGACGGAGTTCACCCCCCGCAACTCGAGTCCTCCTTCGGCACGGCGTTCCAGGCCGCGCAGGTACGCCTCCATCACCTGCTCGTAGTACGACAGCGCGAAGATCAGCGTGATGTTGATGTTGACGCCGGACGCGAGGCACTCCTCGACAGCGGGCATGCCCTCGGCCGTGGCCGGAATCTTCACGAGCAAGTTCGGCCGGTCGATCACATTCCACCAGCGCGCGGCCTCGTCGATCGTCGCCTGCGTGTCGAACGCCTTGTCGGGCGACACTTCAATGCTGACGAGGCCGTCCGAGCCGCCCGACGCGTCGAAGACCGGCCGCAGGATGTCGGCCGCGTGCCGGATATCCACGATGGCGATCTGCTCGAACATGTCGGGCACCGCAACGCCCTGGCGCACGAGTTCGGCGATCTGCTCGTCGTAGTCGTCGCCGGCGCCGATCGCCTGCGCGAAGATCGTCGGGTTCGCCGTAACGCCGCGGATGCCGTCCTGCTCTACGTAGCGCTTGAGCGTGCCGTCGTCCAGCATGCCTCGGCGGATGAAGTCGAACCACGGCGACTGCCGCTGCTTCTCGTACAGCTCGAAGACCGGGTTAGGCATCGATACTCTCCTTCTCGCCGGCGAATCGCGCTTCGATCGCCAGCACCTTGTTGAGCCTGCGGAGGTGGCGCTCCTCGCCGCTGAACTTCGCCCCGACGAACGCGCGCACCAGCTCGATCGCGACCTCCGGCCCGATGACGCGCGCACCCAGCGCCAGCACGTTCATATCGTCGTGCTCGACGCCCTGGTGGGCCGAGTAGGTGTCGTGGCAGACGGCGCAGCGCACACCGGGCATCTTGTTCGCCGCCACCGATGCGCCGACGCCGCTCCCGCAGAGCAGGATGCCGCGCTCCGCCTCGCCCGACATGATGCTCTTGCCGACCGCCTCGGCGAAGTCGGGGTAGTCGACAGCCGCAGCAGAGTGCGTGCCCTTGTCGAGCACGTCATGACCGAGCCGCGTCAGCTCGTCGATGACGGTCTGCTTCAGGGGGAATCCGCCGTGGTCCGCGCCGACTGCGATCCGCATGGGCCCTACGACCTCACTCCGCTCAGGCGCTCGACCAGCGCCAGTGTCCGCGTGGCGACGTTCTCCGGCGTGAAGCCCAGGTGCTCGAACACGGTCTTCGCCGGCGCCGACGCGCCGAAGCGCCCGTCGATGCCGACGCAGTCGCCGTCGCTGCCGACCCACCTGTGCCAGCCCAGCGTCACGCCCGCCTCGATCGACACGCGCGACCGGACGTCGGGAGGGAGCACCTCATCCCGGTACGCCTGGGCCTGCTGCTCGAACAGCTCCCAGCACGGCATGCTCACCACGCGCGCCCGGACGCCGCGCGCCGCGAGCAGCTTCTGCGCATCGACGGCGAGGCCCACCTCCGTGCCGGTGGCGATGAGGATCGCGTCCGGTCGGCCCGTGCCGGCCGCCTCGCTCACGACGTAGGCGCCGCGCAGCAGGCCGCGCGCGCCGCCGCCGGCCGTGCCCGGAAGGTTCGGCACCGCCTGCCGCGACAGCGCCAACACCGTCGGCCCGTCGTCGTGCTCGATCGCCGCCTTCCACGCCATGGCGGTCTCGTTCGGGTCGGCGGGGCGGATCACCAGCAGGCGCGGTATCGTCCGCAGCGCCATCAGGTGCTCGATCGGCTGGTGCGTCGGGCCGTCCTCGCCGACGCCGATGCTGTCGTGCGTGAAGACGAAGATCGAGCGAAACTCGCTGATTGCCGCGATCCGGATCGCCGGCCTGTTGTAGTCGGAGAAGACCAGGAACGTGCCGCCGAAGGGCACGACGCCGCCGTGTGCCGCCATGCCGTTGAGCGCGGCGCCCATCGCGTGCTCGCGCACGCCGAAGTAAACGTTGCGCCCGGCCGGGTTCTCCACCGACATCACGCCCTGGTCCTTCAGGTCGGTGTTGTTCGACTCGCTGAGGTCGGCCGAGCCGCCGACCAGCAGCGGCAGCACGCCCGCAATGGCGTTCAGCGCCTGGCCCGACGCGGCGCGCGTGGCGATCTGCTTGTCATCGGGCGAGTACGACGGCAGCGCCAGATCCCACCCGTCGGGCAGCTCGCCGGCCATGGCGCGCCGGAACGCGGCCGCATCGGCCGGGTACGCCTTCGCGTACGCATCGAAGCGCGACTGCCACTCCTGCTGCCGCTGCGCGCCGCGCTGCAGCGACTGCCGGCAGTGCGCGAGCGCGGGCTCGGGCACCAGGAACTGCTGGTCCTCGGGCCAGCCGTAGGCGCGCTTCGTCAGCGCCACCTCCTCTTCGCCGAGCGGGCTGCCGTGCGCCTTGGCGCTGTCCTGCTTGTGCGGGCTGCCGTAGCCGATGTGCGTGCGCGCGCAGATCAGCGACGGGCGCTCGCCGTCCTCCTGCGCCGCGCGGAGCGCCGACGCCACCTGCTCCGGGTCCATGCCGTCGATGCGCTGGACGTGCCAGTCGTACGCCTCGAACCGCGTCGCGACGTCCTCGGTGAACGAGAGCCCGGCCGGGCCGTCGAGCGTGATCAGGTTGTCGTCGTACAGCACGATGAGCTTGCCCAGCTTCTGGTGCCCCGCGAATGACGCCGCCTCGTGCGAGATGCCCTCCATCAGGTCGCCGTCGCTCGCGAGCACGTACGTGTGGTGGTCCACGATCGCGTGCCCTGGTCGGGCGAACGTGGCTGCGAGGAAGCGCTCCGCCAGCGCCATGCCGACCGCTGTGCTGAATCCCTGCCCGAGCGGGCCGGTCGTCGTCTCGATACCGGCGATGAGCGTGCGCTCCGGGTGCCCCGCGGTCGGGCTGCCCCACTGCCGGAAGTTCTTGATGTCGTCGAGCGTCACGCCGGCGTAGCCCGTGAGATACAGCAGGCTGTAGAGCAGCATCGACGCGTGCCCGGCGGACAGCACGAAGCGGTCGCGGTCGGGCCACGCCGGATCGGCCGGATTGTGCTTCAGGACGCGGTCCCAGAGCGTGTACGCCATCGCCGCGGCGCCCATCGGCGCGCCCGGATGGCCGGAGTTCGCCTTCTGCACCGCGTCGATCGACAGGGTGCGGATCGTGTTGATGCACAGTTCATCGAGCTTGGCGTCAGTCATTCAGCGCTCTCTCCGGTCCGATGCGGGGGTAGCGGTTGGGGAGACAGCGGCACGGCAGCGGGACCCGTTCAGAGGGAGACGGCCATCACTGGCAGATTCCGTGGTGCACATCCTGCGACTCGTACGGCTTCGCCCGCCAGTATACCGGCCGATCGGCGTAACCGGCCTGAGTTATGTTGTGTCCAATGAGCACGATCGGCAGCTACGCGAACAGCGCCGGGCCGCCGCCGGTGTGGATGAACACCACCGCGTCGTCCGGGCCGAAGCGGCCGCCGCGCACGAGCGCGCACAGGCCCGCGAGTGCCTTCCCGGTGTACACGGGGTCCGCGAACACCCCCTCGCTGCGGGCCAGCAGCTCGATCGCCGCCTGCGCCTCCGCGGTCGGCGAGCCGTAGCCCCCGCCCAGCATCGAGCCATCGACCTGCACCCGCTCCGGGGCGATTGGGGGCGCGCCGATCTCAGCCGCGACCTCGCCGGCCAGGCGCTGCACCTCGGCCCGCAGCTCATCGGCCGACTTCGCGACGGCGAATCCATGCACGGGCAGATCGACGCCGAGCTTCTGCAGCCCCGCGAGCATCCCCGCCTGCGTGCCGCCGGTCGCCGTCGCCAGCACGATCGCCGTGGGCTGCTCCGCGATCTCGCGCATCTGCTCCAGCAGCTCGGCGGCGGCGAGCACGTGCCCCATCGCGCCGCGCGCGTCCGAGCCGCCGACCGGGATCGCGTGCGGGCGGCGGCCCATCGTCTCGACGCCGAATGCCACCACCGACATCCACTTCTCGCGCTGCTGCCGATCGTCGGAGCCGCTGAAGTACATCTTCGCGCCGAGCAGCGCATCGAGCAGCAGGTTGCCCGTCAGCACCGCCGGGCGGGCGCCGCTGAACACCAGGTGCGCCCGCAGGCCGGCCCGCGCGCACGCCGCCGCCGTCAGCCGGCAGTGGTTCGACTGCGCGCGGCCGGCCGTGACGATGTCCGTCGCGCCCTCGTCCAGCGCGCGGCCGATGGCGAATTCGAGATTGCGGATCTTGTTGCCCCCAAAGCCGAGCGAGAGCAGGTCATCGCGCTTCAGGTAGATGCGCGGCACGGCGGCCGTGCCCCCGGCCCGCAGCGCCTCTTCGAACCGGCGCGCGCGCTCCAGCGGCGACGGCAGCGTTGCCAGGCGGAACCGCGGGTACTCCGGTACGAGGGTTTGGTACGCTTCGGTCATTACGGGAATCCTACTTCACAACGAGGTTGCTGACGATGGTGAAGCGCATCGAGCGGGCATCGCTCAAGGGCCACGCGGGCCAGAACGCCGACATGGAACGTATCATCGCCGTCTCGCACGATACGGTGGGCAGCGAGAACCTGTATTCAAGCATCGTCACCACCGGGCCGGGCGGCCGCACCGAGATCCACCACCACGGCGAGTGTGAAACGAGCATCTACATCCTCAAGGGGCGGGCGCGGTTCTACTCCGGCGAGGGGCTGCGCGACATCACCGACGCTGACGAGGGTGACTTCATCTACGTGCCGGCGTACGAGGTGCACGTCGAGGAGAACGCGAGCGATACGGAGCAGCTCGTGGTACTGCTCTCTCGAAACTGCGCCGGCTCCGTCGTGCACTACGTCGACGGCACGCTGCCGCCACGGCCCTAGCCGGATCTGTGAACGAACCGGCACCGGACCTCGCCACGTTGCACGCCGAGCACAACCTGACCGGCGTGCCCGAGGCAGAACTCGAACACACCGGCTTCTCCGGCGCCCGGATCACGTCGCTCCGGCGGGCTGACGGCACGCGCTTCGTGCTGAAGCGCCTGCGCATCGAGCGCGACTGGATCATGCGCGCCACGGACGACCTGCGGTGCCGGGAAGCCCGGTTCGCGGCGTGCCGGCCGGCGCTGGGCCAGCGCATCGCAACGCCGTCGCTCGGCGTCGCGCGCGATGGCGACGGCTTCGCGCTGCTGATGGACGACATCACGGAGCACCTGCTGCCGCAGGGGCCCATCGCGGAAGCGCAGCTCGACCTGATCATCGACGGCATGGCCATACTGCACGCGCTGCCGCTCCCCGAAGCGGCGCCGGTCCCGTGGTGTGACATCCGCCAGCGGCTGCTGCTCCTGACGCCGGACCGCGCACGCATCGCCGCCGCGTACGGTGCGCCCGTCGCCCGCGACCTCATGCGCGGTTGGGAACTCTTCGACCGCCTGGCGCCGCCGGCCATAGTCGAACTGATTCGGGACCTCTCCGAAGACCCGGCGCCGCTGCTCGATGCGCTCGCGGCGCTGCCCGCGTCATTGCTGCACGGCGACCTGAAGCTCGACAACATCGGCCTCGACGCGTCCGGGCGGCTCTGGCTGATCGACTGGGCGATGCCGATGCTCGCGCCGCCGGCGGTCGATCTGGGCTGGTTCCTGGCGATCAACTCCCGCCGCCTGCCCCTCACGCTCGACGAGACGATGCGCCGCTACGCCGCCGCGGCCGGCGTCGCGCCCGCGCACGGCGCCCGGCACGATGCGGCGGCCGTGCTCTGCGGGCTGCTGCTGCGCGGCTGGCGCAAGGCGATCGATGCATCTGAGGGCGAGCCGGATGAGCTGCGCTGGTGGTGCGAGCACGCCCAGAAGGCGCGCGGGTTTCTTTAGGCTACCCGAAGAACCCGATCAGCCCCCGCGAGATGAACTGCAGCAGCAGGATCGCCACCAGCGGTGAGAAGTCGATCATGCCGAGGCGCGGCATGATGCGGCGGATCGGGTCGAGGATGGGCTCGGTCACCGCGTTCAGCGCCTGGATCAGCGGGCTGCGCGGGTCCATGTTGAACCAGCTCAGCAACGACCGGGCGATGATTGCGATCACGAGCAATGTGGACAACCCGTAGATGATCTGGGAGATCGGCGAGGTACCGCCGCCGGAGCCGCCAAATATCAACTACGCCCCCAACTCTCGTGAACGCTCGTACGCCGCCTCGATCGCATCGATGATCGCGCCTCGCACGCCCGCATTTTCCAGCACGAGCAGCCCCGCGGCCGTCGTGCCGGCCGGCGACGTCACTTCGTTGCGCAGCTCTGCGGGGTGTTTGCCCGTCTCCGCCGCGTACTTCGCCGAGCCGATGAACGTCTGCAGCGCCAGCATCTCCGCCACGTTGCGCTTGAAGCCGACGTGCACGCCGGCGTCGATGAAGGCCTCGAGCAGCATGTAGACGAAGCCGGGGCCGCTGCCGGACAGTGCCGTCGCCATATCGAGATACTTCTCGTCGTCGACGTGTACCTCACGACCCATCGCGCCGAGGATCGCACCGACCTGCTCGCGAGCTGCGCCTTCGACTTCGGGCGTGGCGGTCCAGACGCTCATGCCCTCGCCGACGGCGGCCGGCGTGTTTGGCATCACGCGCACGATGCCGGCGTGGCTCAGCGTGCGCGCGATCGCGTCGATCGTCACGCCCGCCATGATCGAAACGACGGTCTGGTCTCGCCGGAACCGGCCCCGCAGGTGGTGAGCGGTGTTCTCAAACTCTTGCGGCTTCACGGCGAAGACGACGATCTCAGAAGCGTCGATGACCGAGCCGGCGTCGTTCGTCGCCCGTACGCCGTAGCGGCTGCTTATTGCAGAACAGCGATCGTCGTTGATCTCGGCGACGGTGACGTCGGCTGGCTGCACCACGCCCCTGGCGATGGTGGCGCTGAGCATCGCCTCGCCCATAAATCCGCAGCCGATCAGTCCGAGCTTCATGTGTCCCCTGCCGCCGCGGCACGTTCACCGCGCGCCCCGAATATGGCGCGGCCGACGCGCACAAACGTCGACCCTTCCTCGATCGCGACCTCGAAATCGTCCGTCATCCCCATCGATAGCTCCGACAGTCCGACGGCGTCGCGCAGCCCGCGTAGTTGCCGGAAGACCGAACGGACGTCTTCAGGATTGTCGACCTGCGGCGCGACGGTCATCAGGCCCAGCAGCTCGATGTGCGGGAGCCTCCCGATCCGCTCCGCCGCCGCCGGGACTTGGGCCGGCGCCACACCGAATTTCGATGCCTCGCCAGCCACGTTCACTTCGAGCAGCACCCGCACGCGATGGTCAGCCTGCGCGTCAATCGCCTCGGCCACGCGCTCCGAGTCAACGCTGTGGAGTATATCAAAGAGGTTGATCGCCGCCCCGGCCTTGTTGCGCTGCAGATGCCCGATCAGGTGCCAGCGCGGCGCGACGCCCAGCGACCGCAGCTCCTCGATCTTCTGCGCCGCCTCCTGCACGCGGTTCTCGCCGAAGTCGCGCAGCCCCGCCTCGAACGCCGCCGCGACGGCCGACGCCGGCTGCGTCTTCGAGACAGCGACGAGAGTTATGTCGCGCGGCGATCGGCCCGCGCGCGCACAGGCCGCGTCGATGCGAGCACGCACCAGCGCCAGCCGCCCGGCGATCTCCGGCGCAGGCGGGCGAGCGTCCTCTCCTTCGTGCATCGGCTATGACTTCGCCAGCGGCAGGCGCATGGTCGCCGTCGTGCCGCGGCCGGGCTCGCTCTCGATGGTCAGCGTCCCTCCGTGCGCGTCCATGATCTCCCGCGCGATGGAGAGCCCCAGTCCGGCGCCGCCCATCGCCCGAGAGCGCGCCTTGTCGACGCGGTAGAAGCGATCGAACACACGTGGGATATCGCCGGCCACAATGCCGATGCCGGTATCGCTCACCGAGATCACCGCATCGCCCTGCTCCACGCGCGAGCGAAGGGCAATCGACCCGCCGGCAGGCGTGTACTTCACAGCGTTGTCAAGCAGTACCAGCATCACTTCGCGGCAGCGTTCGGCATCTGCGGCAACCGCCAGCGTGCCTTGCGTCTCTGCGTCCAAGCGGAGCCCGGCTGACGCGGCGAGGGTCGCCGCGCTGCGAGCGGCGCTCCGGGCAATCTCCGCGAGATCCACGCGCGCGATCTGGAGGTCCATCGCCTCATGATCGCTCCCGGCCAGCAGCAGCAAGTCGTCGAGCAGCCGCGTCATGTAGCTCGCCTCGACGACGATATCGCTCATCGCCTCCTGCGGGTTCTGTGAGCGGCCGACGGATTCGGCGTTCACGCGAATGACGGCCAGCGGCGTCCGCAATTCGTGCGAGGCATCCGCGACGAACTCGCGCTGTCGCTCGAAACTGCGGCGCACCGGCCGGATCGCGATGCCGGCGACGAACAACCCACCCGCCGCCGACAGCAGCAGCCCGGTGAGGCCGCCGCCGGCGATGACGAGGATCAAGGTCCTCAGCGACGAATCGCGTTCTTCAACCGACTTGCCGGCCTGCACGAAGCCCAGCAGCCGGCCGTTGTCGTCGTAAACCGCCAGCGTCCGTATCTCCAGGTCCTGGCTGTGAATGCTGTACGCGCTCGTGTCGTCGCCGCGTATGCGGGCCCGTTCAACCGACTGCTCATCCGGCAGGCCGACCAGCGGCACATCGCTCGGGTTCGCGGCAACGCTGCCGTCGGGATTGAGCAGCACGACGAAGACATCGGCCGACCCGCTGAGTGACGTGTTCGCGAGCAGCAGGCGCACATCGGCGTCGGTTGCCGCGATGTCGCCGCGCTCCGCCACCTCCACCCGCGCGGCATCGCTCACATCACGGATGGCGCTGTGCACAGCACCGGAGAAGCGCTGGTCCGCCCAGAGAAACACGATCACGCCCACCGCGACGAAGACGACGGAGAAGACCAGCACGTACCATGCGGTCAATCGCCAGCGGAGCGCTTCAAACATCGCCTACGGCTTCAGCGTGTAGCCGACACCGCGGATCGTGTGGATAAGCTGCGTCTTGAAGCCCTTATCGATCTTGTTGCGCAGGTAGTGGATGTAGATGTCGACCACGTTGCTGGCGAAGTCGCGGTCGTACTGCCACACATGTTCCAGGATCTGTGTGCGGCTCAGCACCTGGCCCTGGTGCCGCAGCAGAAGTTCCAGCAGCTGGAACTCCTTCACCGTCAGCTCGATCTCCTTGCTGCCACGCACGGCGCTGTGCCGCGACACGTCCAGCATCAGGTCGCCCGCCTTCAACTGATCGCGGCCGCTGCCGGAACGCTCGCCGCGACGCCCGAGCGCCCTCACCCGGGCCAGCAACTCGGCGACGGCGAACGGCTTGACCATGTAGTCGTCCGCCCCGGCGTCCAGCCCTTTCACCCGGTCCTGCACGTCGGTGCGGGCTGTGAGCATCAGCACCGGCGTCTGCACGCCGGCCGCGCGCATGCGCCTGCAGGCGTCGAAGCCATCCAGCTTCGGCAGCATCACGTCCAGCACCATCACGTCGAACTGGCCGGCCGACGCGCGGTCGAGTGCGGCCTGGCCGTCGCCCACGCTCTCAACATTGTGCATCTCTTCCTCGAACACGCGCTTGACGGCGCGTGCGAGCCGCAGGTCGTCTTCCGCAAGGAGAATCCTCATTGGCACACCTCCAGGGAGATCGTATGGGAAATTCCTGTGTATTACGTTGGAGATACATGAGTGTTTCCCCATGTTAGCATGGCCCACCGCTCACCGCGAAAGCTGCGGTTCAAGCTCGATTACCGGAGCGCCCCGCTCGTCCCACTGGCGAAACTGCTCCTCGCCCAGCATGGCGAGCTCTCCGCGTACCCGGGCGATGCCGGCGAGGAGCGCCGTCACGTCGACGCCGAAGCGCTCCGGCGCGAAGGGGCGCAGCTTCTCGGCCGCGGCATCGAGCAACTTAAGGATGCCCGGGTACTCGCCGCGCACGAAGTGCACGAACGCCGCCGCAAGCTGGATCACCCCCTGGAAGAACTGCCGCTCCGGCAGGGGCGTCACCATCCAGAGATCTTCCAGCGTCTCGTGCGACTCGAAGTAGTAGCGGTCGTTGAACTGTCGCACCGCCTCGTAGAACTCGCCGAGGCGTGCCTCCAGTTCGACCGGGCTGAGCAGCGGCTCGTTGCGGAACGGTGTCTGCGGCATGCGTCCTCCTGTGGCCGTGGCCCGCATTGTAGCGATGCGGCAGCGGCCATCGCCGCATCGGAGGAAGAAGAGGCCGCTCACGGTGAGCGGCCTCTTCTTCTCGCACGCCGGCGCGCCGGTCCCTACTGGCTCTTCGGAATGAACTCCACGCCATCCGCCGCGACCGACTGCGAGCAGCAGGTGCCGGTTGCGTTGTCGGCGTAGACGTAGTCGGCGCTGGTACCGCTGAACGTGTACGTGCCGAGCGAGACCCATGCGTCGGAGTACGAGGCCTGGTTCACCTGCCGCGTCGTGCAGCCGCCGGAGTAGCAGATCCGGTACGTCACGGTCGCGGTGCCGGTGATGGCCGGGATGAAGACGCGCGCTTCGTACTTCGTGCCGGCGGTGAGCACCGCCCGCCACGTCGCCGAGGCCGTCGCCGTCGAGCCGTTTGCATTCGCGCTGCGGACGCTGCCGTCGATACCGTCCCCGCTCAGCACGGAGAACGTGCCGGTCAGCGTCGCGCCGCTATCGTCGACGTATTTGGTCGTGCGGTAGTCCGCCGCGGTCTTGTTCCAGTTATACGTCGTGCCGGCGCTGACGTCCTCGTTCGATGTCCCCGCCGCGAACGCCGTCAGCGCGGCGACGAAGTTGGTCGCGGGGCACGGGCAGGTGCCATCGGTGTTCACGTAGCGGTGGAGGTCGTTGTCGTAGAGCGATTCTTCGTAGTCATGGCCGGGGACGGAGCCATAGTTGCTCGACCAGTTGCCGAGCAGGCCGACCACGCAGTTGTCGGCCGACGCCGGATCCGAGACGCGGTCGAAGACGATGTACTTGCCGCTGTTCTCGCGGTGGAACCCCTGGTAGTTCGCGAAGCCCTTGTTCTTCGGCGCCCACGTCGAGAAGCAGGGGATGCCGAAGCCGTAGCCGCGGTTCACGTTGGCGTTATCCTGCGTCACGCGGCCCAGCACATCGGCGCCCAGCGAGTGGCCGTACACGATGATCTGGCCCGCCCCCGCGCTCTTCGCCTTGTTCGCGAAGCGCTGCGCCTTGCTCTGCCCGTCATCAAACGCCCAGCCGTAGATCAGGTTCGTGCGCCAGTAGTCGAGCTCCATGATCAGGACGCGGCCGCTGTTCGTCGCTTCCAGGTAGTCCGCGATCGGCACCTCCCAGTCGCTCCGCGAAAGCGAGTTGCCGCCCGGGTTGTACCCCGGGATCAGCAGATACACGGTACCGCCGCTCCTCAGGAAGTCGTGGATCGACTGCGCCGATTGCGTGCCGGAGGAAGCGGCGCGGTTCGCAATGTCCCACGCGTCCGTGTCGGCGCCGCGCACGGAAAGCCACGTGGAGTCCTGTGACGTCCACGGGATGTTCGCGGTGTCGGTCATCGGCGGCGCGTAGCCGATCGAGATAGCCGCCTCCGCGTTCCTCAAGAACAGGCCCGCGGCCAGCACAATCGTCATCAGCAGCGCGATCCTTCGCATCATTTTGGTGTTCCCCTCCTGGGTTCATCTGCCTGTCAGCCATCCAGATTTCCGCGATAGTAGAGCCCCCGCGCGCCAGCGTCAACTGAACAGTTAATTTTTCTTCACCTACCGTTCACGTGCACGTCAACGTATGATGCGTCTCGTGCCGGGCACACGCCCGCGCATCGAACCGTACGTCCTTATGTCGAGGTAGCGATGGCCGATTACGCCAAGCCCCTGCCCTGGCCGAGTCCCGAATCCCAGCCCTTCTGGGACGCCTGCAAGCGCCATGAGCTGCTGCTGCCGTACTGCGCGGCGTGCTCGCAGTTCTTCTTCTATCCGCGGCAGTTCTGCCCGCGCTGCTTCAGCTGGGACATCGAGTGGCGGCGGTGCAGCGGTAAGGGCACCCTCTACACCTTCGCCATCCAGTACCGCCCGCAGATGCCCGGCTTCACGCCGCCCTACGTCACCGCGATCGTCCAGCTCGAAGAAGGCCCGCGCCTCATGACCAACCTGGTCGGCATCGAACCGGCGCCCGAGAACATCCGCTGCGACATGGCGGTCGAGGTGACGTGGGAAGACGCGACCGACGAGATCACGCTGCCGCTGTTCAAACCGGCGTAGCGGCCCGAAGACAAGGACACGCGATGAGCATCAAGAACAAGGTCGCGATCGTCGGCGCCGATGAGACGGACGAGATCGGCATCGTGCCGAACATGACGCCGATCATGATGCACGCGCAGGCCGCGCGGAACGCGCTGCGTGACGCCGGCATCGACAAGTCCGAGGTCGACGCCGTCTTCACCTGCGGCATCGGCGCCATGGCCAGCACGCAGCTCTCCGAGTACCTCGGCATCGTGCCGCGTTACACCGACAGCACGATGACCGGCGGCTCGTCGTTCGAGATCCACGTCCGGCACGCCGCCGCAGCGATCGCGCAGGGGCTGTGCAGCGTCGCGCTGATCACGCACGGCGAGACCGGCTTCTCGGCGCGGAACCGCCGCGGCCCCCGCATGAGCTACTCATTCGACACGTCTCTGCCCTCGGCGCAGTTCGAGATGCCGTACGGCGTCGGCGGCCCGCCCAGCAACTACGCCATGGCGGCCATGCGCCACATGCACGAGTACGGCACCACCAGCGAGCAGCTCGCCGAGATCGCCGTCGCGACGCGCAAGTGGGCGCAGCTCAACCCGCGCGCGATGATGCGCGACCCGCTGACCATCGACGACGTGCTCTCGTCACGCTGGATCGCCTACCCGTTCCACATCTACGACTGCTGTCTGGTCACGGATGCGGGCGGCGCGGTGGTGGTCGTCGGCGCAGACCGCGCCCGCGACTTCGCGAAGAAGCCGATCTGGGTGCTGGGCGCCGGCGAGGCGAGCACGCACCAGTCGCTGCTCGGCATGGACGACGTGACGCGCACGCCGGCCCGCTACTCCGGTAAGGCCGCCTTCGAGATGGCCGGCGTGACGCACGACGACATCGACGTGGTCGAGGTGTACGACTCGTTCACCTACACCGCGCTCGTCACGCTTGAGGAGCTGGGCTTCTGCGAGAAGGGCGAGGGCGGCCCGTTCGTGTCGAACCAGCGCACCGCGCCCGGCGGCGACTTCCCGATGAACACCAACGGCGGCGGGCTCTCGTACACCCACCCCGGCATGTACGGCATGTTCATCCTCATCGAGGCCGTGCGGCAGCTGCGCGGCGACTGCGGCGCGCGCCAGGTGCCCGATGCGAAGCTGGCGCTGGTGAACGGCACCGGCGGCCTGCTGAGCGCCACCGGCACCCTCATCCTCGGCCGCGACTAGGGCGCGCCGGCCCCGCCCTCATCTGTGAGAGCCAGCCTTGAAATTGGCGCCGGAACAGCCTGCTGAGCCCCTCTCTACGGCGTGGAGAGGGGTGGCCGTCGAAGACTCGCCGTGGAGAGAAGGCCGGGGTGAGGTGCCCGGCTCACACCGACCTCATCTGTGAAATCGGTGAAATCTGTGGTTCCCCGTCGCCAGCCGCGGACGGCACGGATACGGCTGCTACCGCATCCGCTCGCGGTCCGCGGCCGCGACCAGCGCATTCGCGCGATGCTGCATCGCGTGGCAGAGCGCCACCGCCAGCGCATCGCTGGCGTTCAGATCGTCCGGCGCCGCCGCCATGCCGAGCTGCAGACGCAGCATCTCGCGCACCTGCGTCTTCTCGCCCTGTCCGTACCCCGCCACCATCTGCTTGATCCGCGCCGGCGCGTAGTGATGCACCGGTATGCCCGCCAGCGTCGCCGCCAACATCGCCACCGTGCGCGCCTCACCGATCGCCATAGCGGAGCGGGCGTTGGTGCCGATGAAGGGCTCCTCGACAGCCATCGCGGTCGGCGCAAAGCGGCCGATGACGTCGCCCAGCTCTGTGAAGATGTGCGCCAGCCGCGTTTCCAGCGGCCAGCGCGCGACCGGTGTGATCACACCGCAGTCGATCGCGCGCGGCTCCGGGCCGTGCATCGAGACGACGCCCCAGCCGGTCACGCGGGTACCCGGGTCGATGCCGAGGATGATCGCCGGCGGAGCCTCGCCGGGCACGCCGCTAGCTCGTGTACGACGCGAGCACGTCGTCGCTGAACTCGGCGTTGAAGTAGACCTTCTGCACGTCGTCGAGCGACTCCAGCTTCTCGACCAGACGCAGCATCTGCGTGGCTGTCTTCTCGTCGAGCTGCACGGTCGTCCGGGGCACTCGCGCGGTCTCCGCCGACTCCACCTTCACGGCGTTGTCTTCCAGCGCCTTCTTGACCTTCTCGAGATCGGCCGGCGCGGTGTAGACGTCGATGGTGTCGCCCCCGACCTGCACATCCTCGGCACCCGCGTCGATCGCGTACAGCGCGATCTCATCCGGGTCCTTGCCGTTCGACGAAATGGTCATCACGCCGCGGTTGTCAAAGTTCCACGAGACCGAGCCGGTCTCGCCCAGGCTGCCGCCGGCGCGGGTGAGGACGTTGCGGACCTCCGCGACTGTGCGGTTGCGGTTGTCCGTCGTCACTTCGACGAGGACGGCGGTGCCGGCCGGGCCGTAGCCCTCGTACATGATCTCTACCAGCTCGACGCCGTCGGCGCCGCCCGTGGCGCGCTTGATCGCGCGGTCGATGTTGTCGGCGGGCATGTTGTTCTCTTTGGCCTTCTGCACCGCCAGGCGCAGCCGGAAGTTGCCGGCGGGATCAGGACCGCCCGCCTTGGCCGCCATGATGATCTCTTTCGAGAGCTTCGTGAAGACCTGGCCGCGCTGGGCGTCGTTTACGCCCTTCTGACGCTTGATCGAGGACCATTTGCTGTGGCCGGACATGCTGGGTTTGGTACTCCCTTGTCGAGATTCGAGCGGCGCGCACGGGTGCGGCGGCCGGGGATATTGTATCAGGCGCAGCGCGGGCGGCTCTACGCGCTCCGGCGCGCGGTCAAGAGAATGAGTGTGGCCTCGCACGCACGCGGGCCGCCCGATGCGTCACGAGCCGAAGCTCAGCCGAGCCTCGTATTGTCGATGAGCCGCGTCGAGCCGAAGCGCACGGCCAGCGAGACCAGCACGGGCGCCCCGATGCGCTCCACTTCCTCCAGCGTCTGGGCATCCGCGATGCTCACGTAGTCGACCGACGCCAGCGGCTCGCCCGCGATGAGCATGCGCATGCCGTCGCGTATCACGCCGGCGTCGCATTCGCCCGCTGCGTACGCCTCCTCGGCCAGCCGCAGCGCGCGCGACAGCACGAGCGCCGCGGCGCGCTGCTCGGGCGCCAGGTAGACGTTGCGGCTGCTCATCGCCAGGCCGTCCGCCTCGCGCACGATCGGCATGCCGATGATCTCCAGCGGCAGGTCGAGGTCGCGCGTCATGCGGCGGATCACCGCGAGCTGCTGGGCGTCCTTGCGGCCGAAGTACGCGCGGTCGGGCTGCGCGATGTTGAACAGCTTGAGCACGACGGTCGTCACGCCGCGGAAGTGCGTCGGCCGGCTCGCACCCTCAAGCCTCGCTGTCAGTCCTTCGACCGCCACGTACGTCGAGAAACCCTCGGGGTAGATCTCGCCGGCCTCCGGCGCGAACACCGCATCCACGCCCCCGGCCTCCAGCAACTCCAGGTCGCGGGCCTCGTCGCGCGGATAGCGCGAGAGGTCTTCGTTCGGGCCGAACTGCGCCGGGTTGACGAAGATGCTGACGGCGACGTGTGCGTTGCCGGCACGGGCGGCGCGCACCAGCGACAGATGGCCTTCGTGCAGGTAGCCCATCGTCGGCACCAGGCCGAGGCCGCCCTCGATGCCGCCACGCCAGGCGCGAAACGCTGCGATGGTGCGGAAGATCTGCAACGCGGCCGTCAGGCGTCCAGGCCGAGGGCGTGGCGCCGGCGCATCGCCTCGCTCGTCCCGGGACGCAGCTCGGCGAGCGCAGCCGGGTCCATCTTGAAGCTCTCCTTCGCCGTCGGGAAGGCGCCGGAGCGCACATCGGCGGCGTAGCGGGAGACGGCGTCGCGGATCAGCGCGCCCGCCTCGGCGTAACGCTTCGCGTGCCTCGGCGTGAACGCGTCGAACATGCCAAGCAGGTCGTGGTAGACCTGCACCTGGCCGTCGCAGCCGGCGCCCGCGCCGATGCCGATCGTCGGCACGCTGAGCCGCTGCGTCAGCAATTCCGCCAGCGGCGCAGGGATCGTTTCGAGAACGATGGCGAACGCGCCCGCCTGCTCCAGCGCCTGCGCGTCGTGCATGAGCTGGACGGCCGCGGCCGGCGTCTTGCCCTGCACCTTGAAGCCGCCGATCTGGTTCACCGACTGCGGCGTCAGGCCGATGTGGCCCATCACCGGGATGCCGGCCTCGGTCAGCTTCTGCACGATCTCGGCCGAGCGCACGCCGCCCTCGAGCTTCACGGCCTGGCAGCCGGCTTCTTTCATGAAGCGCGCGGCGTTCACCATCGCGTCCTGCCAGCCGGTCTGGTAGCTCATGAAGGGCATGTCGCCCACAACAAGCGCGTGCTGCGAGCCGCGCACCGCCGCCTTCGTGTGGTGGATCATGTCTTCCATCGTCACCGGCAGCGTCGAATCGTAGCCGAGCACGACCATGCCGAGCGTATCGCCGACGAGGATCATGTCGCAGCCGGCTTCATCGACCAGCCGCGCCGACGGGTAGTCGTACGCCGTCATCATGACGATCTTCTCGCCACGGCTCTTCATCTCGCGGATATCGGTGGTTGTGATGCGCGTCATGGCGTACCTCGTGTGGCGTGCTCAGATTGCCGGCGCGGGATCGATGTGATTGCCGATGCGTGCGATATGGTTGAACTCGTCGACGTAGATCAGCGCCGGCGCCAGCGCGCGTGCCTCGTCGTCCGTCGCCGTCTTGTACGTAAGGATGATCACCGTGTCGCCGGGGCTGACCAGCCGGGCGGCCGCGCCGTTGATGCAGATCTGGCCGCTACCGCGCGCGCCCTCGATCGCGTACGTCGTCAGCCGCGACCCGTTGTCCACGTCCAGCACGTGCACCTGCTCGAACGGCAGCACGTCGGCCGCGTCCATCAGATCCGCGTCGATCGTGATGCTGCCCTCGTACTGCAGGTCAGCCTGCGTCACGCGGGCGCGATGGATCTTGCTCTTGAGTACCGTCCGCATCCGCGCCCCTCCGGGGAAACAAATACGCCCCTCCGGTCACGCCGAAGAGGCACATTGAGACGCGAATGTCTCGCCGTATGCGCCGTCTCGGTCCGTTCCGGATCCAAGCAGCCTAGTGTCAATTCCCGGCCTACCACGCGCTGACCGTTGCGTGTGCAATCGATCGCGCGCCCCACATATAGATCCCCGCAACACAACCTGTCAATGCCCGCGTCAACTGAGACCGACCGCATCCCGCCGCGGATCGGGCCATCTGCCTCGAAAATGGCGCCGACCGGCCGTGCTGAGCCCCTCTCCACGGCGATACAAGGGGTGGCCGTCGAAGACTCGCCGTGGCGAGGGTGAGGTGCCCGGCCCGCCGACGAAGTTCATGTTCATGGCACCTGCGTGCCAGCGCAGCCCGGATAGGCGGCGCCGATGCGTCGCCACCCGCAGCTTCGAAAGAACTGATCACATTTGTGATCGAGAGGGGTTCCCAGGCGGGATCCGGACGGTTATACTCGCCGACGAATGGGAGAATTGAACCGCGCTGCCCGTGGCGGGGTGGGTGCGGCCATCGTCGGGCTCGCGCTGGTGGCGCTCGCGCTATCGGCGGGCTGGGTGTCCGGCGCGGCATACGACGGCCATCTCGCTTCGCGCGGATGCGTCGGGCCGTGCGCTTCCTCCGTCTCCGCCGCCGCGGACACCGGCCGCCCACCGGCGATCGTAGCGACGCCAACGCCCACGGAACCGGCGGACTTCCCCTACGTCAGCGCGCTCTCCATCGCCGTGATCGACAGCGCCTGCGGCGCCGAGATCTTCGGCCGCGACGAACACAAGCACCTGCCGCCGGCCAGCCTTACCAAGCTCATGACCGCGGCGATCGCCACCGACCAGGCCGACACCGACAAGCTCATCACGTCGCACGTCGACGGGGCGGAGCTCTACGACAAAACCGGCTCGACGATCATGGGGCTGAAGCTCGGCATGCAGCTGACGCTGCTCGACCTCCTGTACGGGCTGCTGCTCCCGTCCGGCAACGACGCCGCCATCGCCATCGCCGAGGGCATCAGCGGTTCGCAGGACAAGTTCGTCGTGCTGATGAACGAGAAGGCGCAGTCGCTGGCGCTCCATGACTCGCACTTCACCAACCCGCACGGACTGTACGACAACGACCTCTACTCCAGCGCCTACGACATGGCGATGCTGGCCCGCTACGTCATGCAGAACCAGACCCTGCGCCAGATCGTCTCGACGGTCTTGTGGCAGCCGCGCTGGGACGGTCCGCCCGTCTGGAACGGCAACCGCTTCGTCAGCGAGTACCCGGGCGCCGACGGCGTGAAGATCGGCTACACCGAGCAGTCGCAGCAGACGATCGTCGCGTCCGCGACGCGCGGCGGCCGCCGGATCATCGCGTCGCTGATGCGCAGCCAGGACCGCTACACCGACGCCGAGCGCGTGCTCGACTGGGCGTTCGCGCAGCCCTCGGCCTGCCCGTGATCTGGCTGGGTGTCGGAGATCGGAAGTCGGAAGTCAGAGGCTGGATGTGGCGCCGGGAAGAGCCTGGCGAATCAACGCCGCGACACGTTCTCGTTCATCGAGCGACACTACCCGCGTCTCCGCGCTCGTGAACACACTCTCGGCGGGCACGTCACCGTGCCTTGGTACGACGTGGAAGTGAACGTGTGGCACTGACTGGCCCGCCGCAAGACCGTTGTTCTGGAATACGTTGAGTCCGCGCGGCGCGAACGCGTCGGCGATTGCCCGCGCGACAACACGAACGCCCCGGATCACGTCCACCGCCTCGTCGTCCGTGAGATCCAGAAGCGTCTGGCAATGACGTTTGGGGATGATTATGGTTGCGCCGCGCTCGAACTGACGCGGGTTTACGAACCCAAGCGTGGTGCCCGTTTCGTACAGCCTCGCGCAGTCGCGCCGCCCCGCGACGTTCTCGCAGAATGGACACGGGTCACGCACAGGCAGTTCGAACGCCATCTCTAGCTACGCCGCCGTTTGGTCGATCCGCCAATATCCCCCACCGACGGGTAGCCGCCAAGGCTCTCGGCCGCGAGCACGCCCCTGACGATCGCGCGCTCGACCGCGCGGGTGGCCAGCGCCTCGAGCGCGCGGTAGTCGGCGCCGTCGAGTTCCTGCGCGCCTGTGGCGAGCGTGAACACGACGTCGCCGTCGCTCGGCGTATGGGCGGGACGCACGGCGCGCGCGATGCCGTCCTGGCACACCGTGGCGAGGCGGTTCGCCTGCTCCTTCGTCAGCACCGCGTTCGTAGCGACGACGACCAGCACCGTGTTCTGCTCCGCGACCTCGGGCTGCCAGAGCCGCCCCTCGCGCAGCACTTCGACCGCGTCCTCGATGGTGCCGTCGTCGCGCCGCGCGCCCGCGATGATCTTGCCGTTCGATGGATCGATGATGTCGCCCGCGGCGTTGACCGCCGCGATCGCACCGGCGATCAGGCCGTTGTACGCGCGCTCGCTGGCGCTGCCGATGCCGCCCTTCATCGCGCGCTCCGGGCCCAGCGACTTGCCGACGGTCGCGCCCATGCCCGCGCCGACGTTGCCATCCGGCGTCGTGCGGCGCGCCGCGGCCGCCGCGCGATAGCCGGCATCGGCGTCCGGCCAGCGGTCGTGGCGGCCGATGCCGAGGTCGAAGAGGATCGCCGCCGGCACGATCGGCACGACGCCGCGCCCGAACGGGAACCCGACGCCGCGCTCCGCGAGATAGCGCATCGTGCCGGACGCAGCCTCGAGCCCGAAGGCGCTGCCGCCGGCGAGCACGATCCCGTGCACGTGCTGCACGAGGTTGCCTGGACGCAGGAGGTCCGTCTCGCGCGTGCCGGGCGCGCCGCCGCGCACGTCGACGCCCGCAACCGCCGGCCGGTCCGGCAGCACGACGGTGCAGCCCGTGATGGCGCGCCGGTCGGACCAGTGGCCCACGCGGATGCCCGCTACGTCCGTGATCGATCCGTCGCTCATGCAGCGAGTGTAGCGGGGGCGGCGACTAGCTGTTAGCGGCGCATGGCCCGTGCGCGTCACACTTCTGAAACTGCGCGGACGTCGTCGGCACCATCGCCCCACCCGAGCCCCTCTCCACAACGTGGAGAGGGGCTGCTCCGTCGGATCGGGAGTACTGCTCTACACCAGCGGCTTCGCGTGCAGGCTCGGCTTCTGGCGCCTCTTCGCCGCGACGGCGCCGCTGCCGCGAGGCGCCGGCTGGCACGCCGGGCAGAAGACGCTGCTGCGGCCGCCGACCTTGATGCGGCGCATCGTCGCACCGCAGCCGTAGCACGGCTCGCCCTCGCGGCCATACGCCTGCACGGTCGCCATGTTCTGCCCCGGCGCACCATCGACGTTGATGTGGTCCCGCAGCGTCGTGCCCAGGCTGCTGCCGCGCGCCGCGATGCCCATCCGCAGCGCCTGGATGATGCCCGCGTGCAGGCGCTCCCAGTCGGCGGGCTTCAGCTTGTTCGCCGGGCGGAGCGGGTGGATCTTCGCGTAGTGCAGCGCCTCGTCGGTGTAGAGATTGCCCATGCCGGCCAGCACGCTCTGGTCGAGCAGCACGGACTTGATCGGCGCGCTGCGCTTGCCCGCGCGCTCGCGCAGCACCTGCGGCGTGAACTCCGCCTCGAGCGGCTCCGGCCCCAGCGTCTCCATCACCATCGTCGCGTCTTCGACGAGCCACATCGTGCCGAACTTGCGGAGGTCCGTCCACCGCAGCTCATGCCCGTCGTCGAGGCCGAAGGTGGCGCGCACGTAGTCGTCGGGCGGGTCCGCGGGCCGCCGATACAGCACGTTGCCCGACATGCGGCGATGCAGCACCCACGCCCGCTCATCGTCGAGATCGATGATCAGGTACTTGCCGCGCCGCCGCAGCCCGGTAATGCGCCGTCCCGTCAGCGAGCGGCAGAAGTCGCTCGTCGTGATCAGCTGCACCAGCCGCGGCGCATCCGGAGCGATCCAGCACGACGTGATCGTGCAACCGATGACAAGCGCCTCGAGATCGCGGCGGACAGTCTCGACTTCGGGAAGTTCGGGCATCGCTAGTACGAGGTCATGGGGTGCCGACGCCGGGCGTTTCGATGCCGAGCAGGGCGAGGTAGTGGAAGATGTCAGCGCGGTGATGGATATCGTGCTCGAGCAGGTGGAACGCGATCCAGTGGCCGCTAACGGGGCCGTCGTCGCCGGCGTACGTCGCGTCGAGTTGCTGCGGATTGCTGAGAAAGCGCTCGAGGCGGCTCCACGTGCGCCGGTACGCCTCCTGGAAGTCCAACCTGGTGCGCGCCGTGGCATACACGTCGGGCGCGTCGATGCCATCGCGCACGGCGCCCTTGAGCCAGTTGTCGCGCGTCGCAGCGATGTGCATAAGGATGCCGCGAAAGTTCCACAGCTCCGGCTTCGGCGACCAGTTCATCTTGTCATCCGGCACGAAGTCGACGAGCCGGATCAGCTCCTCGTTGAAGCGCGCCCAGACCGGGGCGATGTCGAGGCGGGCGGGCTGAATACTCATGCTGTCTCCGCGAACTCCAGCTCTGCTTCCGCGTCCGAGACCAGCGGGCCGCGCGCGACTTCCAGCTCGCCCCAGTTCTTGCCCGTCTTGATGTCGATCTTCAGCGGCACGACCAGGTCCAGCGACTTCGACATCAGGCGCAGGCAGATCTCCCGCACAGCGTCGATCTCGGCGCGCGGCCCCTCGAAGATCAGCTCGTCGTGCACCTGCAAGATCATCCGCGAGCGCAGCCCGCGCTCGGTGATCTCTTCGTCGATGCGGTTCATCGCCACCTTGATGATGTCGCTCGCCGTGCCCTGCACCGGCATGTTGATCGCCATGCGCTCACCCGACGCCCTGATCTGGAAGTTCGGCGACTTGATCTCCGGGATGTAGCGCCGCCGGCCCATGAGCGTCTCGACGTAGCCCAGCGTGCGGCACTGCTCGATCGTGCCGTCGCGCCACGCGCCGACGTTCGCGTACTTCTCGAAGTAGCGCTGGATGAACATCGCCGCCTCTTCGCGCGGTATGTGCTCCTTCGTGGAGAGGCCGTACTCGCTGAGCCCGTACAGCACGCCGAAGTTGAACACCTTCGCGCGGCGGCGCTGCTCCGGCGTCACCTCGTCGAGCGGCACCGCGAACACGTTCGACGCCGTCGCGGCGTGCACGTCCTCATCCTGCTCGAACGCCTCGATCAGCGCCGGATCCCGGCTGAGGTGCGCCATGATGCGCAGCTCGATCTGCGAGTAGTCCGCGGCCAGCAGCATCGGGTCGTCGCCGATGTCGCGGGCGATGAAGGCGCGCCGGATCTTGTTGCCGTAGCCGGTGCGCACCGGGATGTTCTGGAGGTTCGGATCGTTCGACGACAGCCGGCCGGTCGCCGCCGTCGCCTGGTTGAACGTCGTGTGGATACGCCGGGTCTTCGGGTTGATCAGCGCCGGCAGCGCGTCGACGTACGTGCCCTTGAGCTTCGACATGCCGCGGTGGCGCATGATCAGATCGACGACCGGGTGCGCCCCGCGCAGGTTGTCCATCGACACGGCGTCGGTCGTGTAGCCGAGCTTGGTCTTGCGCGTCTTCGGCAGACCGATCTCCTCGAACAGGATCTGCGATAGCTGCTGCGGGGAGCCGATGTTGAACTCGTGCCCGACGACGGCGTAGATCTCGCGCTCGATCTGCAGCAGCTCCGCATGCATCTCGCGCGACATCTCCACCAGCGGCGCCGGGTCGACCGCCACGCCGGTCAGCTCCATCCGCGCCAGCACGCCCATCAGCGGCATCTCGACGTCATCGAAGAGCGGCCAGAGGTTCCGCGCCTTCAGCTCACCCGCGAGCACGTCCGCGGCCCGGAGCTGCGCATCCACCTGGCGGCAGCAGTAGTCGCCGGCGGCATCCGTCGCCACCGCCGCCATCGCGATCTGCTTCTTGCCCGCCTTGCCGATCAGGTCGATCAGCTGCGGGATCCGCATCTTCAGCCGGTCGAACGCCAGGTTCTGGATCGAGATGTTCGACTCGCCCAGCAGGTACGCCGCCAGCAGCGTATCGAAGCGCATGCCGCGCATCGTCACGCCGTGGTTCGCCAGCACCAGGAAGTCGAAGTGGCCGTTGTGCGTCACTTTCGGCAGCGCGGCATCTTCGAGCAACGGCCGCAGCGCGTCGAACACCGTCTCTGTCGAGAGCTGCGCGCGCCCCAGCTCCGGGTTGTGCCCGACGGGGATGTACGCCGCCGCCCCCGGCGCCGTCGCGATCGCGATGCCGATCGGCAGGCCGCGCATGCCGTTCGCGTCCGAGTTCTCGACATGCAGCGCGAAGCGGCCGGCCGAGCGCGCTTCCTGCACCAGCGCCTTCAGGTCCTTCTCCGTCGTGATCGTACGGTAGGCTTGCGGTGGCGCTGCGGCGGCCGGCTCCGGCGCGGCGGCAGCCTTTGCGTCTTCGCCGAGCGACTTCGGCAGCCGGCCGACCAGCGTCCGGAACTCCAGCTCGTGGAACAGCGCCTCGACGCGCGCGCGGTCGAAGCCGCGCAGCCGGCACGCCTCGACGTCGAGGGTCGCCGGCACGTCGCGGCGGATCGTCGCCTGGTCGGCGCTCAGGCGCGCCTCGCCCTCGTGCGTGCGCAGGTTCTCGCGCAGCTTGTCGGGCTTCACATCATCGATGCGGCGGTAGATCTCGTCGACCGAGCCGAAGTCCTGTAGCAGCTTCGTCGCCGTCTTCTCGCCGATGCCGGGCACGCCGGGGATGTTGTCCGACGTGTCGCCCTTCAGCCCCTTGAAGTCGGCGATCTGGTCCGGCCGCAGCCCGTACCGCTCGATCACCGCCGCGTCGTTGTACTCGACCGCGGGCGCGCCCTTCATGTACGGGCGGTAGAGGTACACGTCGACGCCCGGCTCCACGAGCTGCAACAGGTCCGTGTCCAGCGAGACGATGCACACGGGCACGCCCTGCGCCGTCGCCTGCTTCGCCAGCGTGCCGAGCAGGTCGTCCGCCTCGAAGCCCGGCGCCTCGAACGTCGGCATCGCGAACGCGGCGATCACCTCGCGAATACGGGTGCTCTGGCGCCGCAGCTCGTCGGGCATCGCCGCCCGCGTCGCCTTGTACGTGGCGTCCTTCTCGTGCCGGAAGGTGCCGCCGGGCGCGTCGAGGCAGATCGCCGCGAGCGTCGGCTTCAGTTCGTCCAGGATGTTCAGGAAGACGCTGGTGAAGCCGTAAACCGCCGTCACGACCTCGCCGGTGCGGCGCACGGTGAACTCCACCGCCCCCTGGTTCCGGCTCCCCTGGAACGCGAAGAACGAGCGGTAGATCAGGCTGTGGCCGTCGATCAGGACGAGGCGCTGCTTGTCGTCTGGCACGCCGTGATTATACGCCCGCGAGTGCGTTAGGTGAGCCGACGGTAGGAACCACAGATTTCACAGATTGGCACAGATTGTTTGATGATGGCGGCGAAGCCCATCATCTGTGAAAATCTGTGAAATCTGTGGATAGCCTACGTCGCCCTCGCCCCACCCTCTGTGTCCTCTGTGTCCTCTGTGCCCTCTGTGCCCTCTGTGCCCTCTGTGCCCTCTGTGGACAAATCCGTAGCGTTAGCACTCACCGCCATCCCTCGCTAACCTGTGGCACCTGACCCCCGCCCGAGCTGCAACGGAGCGACACAACATGCCCAACTACGAGCACATCCTGTACGAGCCGCGCGGCGGCGTCCTGCTGATCACGCTGAACCGCCCGGAGCGGCTGAACGCCTGGACGCAGAAGATGGAGAACGAGTTCATCGACGCCATCGACGAGGCGGCGAAGGATCCTGCCATCGGCTGCATCGTCGTCACGGGCGCCGGGCGTGGCTTCTGCGCCGGCGCCGATATCAGCGCCTGGGACCGCGGCATCAAGTCGGGCGCCGACGCGCCGCGCCCCTCGAAGATGCTGTTCGAGGGCGGCAGCCCGGAGGTGCCCATCGCGCTCACCCGCGGCAAGCCGATCATCGCCGCGATCAACGGCGTTAGCGTCGGCGTCGGGCTGACGATGACGATGTCGTGTGACATCCGCATCGCCTCGACCGCGGCGCGCTTCTCGGCTCGCTTTGTGCGCGTCGGCCTGACGCCGGAGTGCGGGAGCAGCCACTACCTGCCGCTGGTCGCCGGCCTGCCGAACGCGCTCTTCCTCACGCTCACCGGCCGCATCATCGACGCCGAGGAGGCGCTGCACCGCAACCTCGTCGACCGCCTCGTGCCGCCGGACGAGCTGATGCCGACGGTGATGAAGCTCGCGGAGGAGATCGCGGCCAACCCGCACGAAGCCGTGTGGGCGGCGAAGCGCCTGCTGCACGCGAACGTCACCGAGACCGACATGCGACGCGTCGTCACGGCCGAGTGCTACTCGATCCGCGAGCGCCAGACCGAGCCGGACCATCGCGAGGCCGTGCAGGCGTTCATGGAGAAGCGCGAGCCAATCTTCAACCGGGGCTAGCGGTGTGCGGATTCCGATGTTCCGCCGCTTGCACCCGCCGCATTGCGCGTTGTAACCCTCGTGTCGCAGCTCCCCTTCCCTCCCAGGGAAGGGCCGGGGGATAGGTCCGAGCGGGGCGCGGCGGCCTGCGTTCAGTAGACTGAGGCCATGCCAGACACAACCACCGGCGGTGCGGCGGATCTCGTCGCGCGCTTCGTAGAGCAGCTCGACGTCCGTCCCGCCGGCGGCGACCGATTCGTCGGCGCGGCCGAGCAGGAGAGCCACCACCCGCGCGTCTTCGGCGGCCTCGTGCTGGGGCAGGCCGCCATCGCCGCAGGGCGCACGGCGCCTGACCCGACGCTGCACTCGCTCCACGCCTACTTCCTGCGCGGCGGCCGCGCGGGCGTGCCCATCGACTACGCCGTCGAGCGGGTGCGCGACGGGCGCACGTTCACGTCGCGCCGCGTCCTCGCGAGCCAGCAGGGCGAGCCGATCTGCGACATCACGGCGAGCTACGTCCACGCCGAGGACGGCATCGCGCACCAGGAGCCGATGCCCGGCGTGCCCGATCCCGAGACGCTCCGCGACGCCCGCGAGCAGTACCCCATGGAGGACGGCTCGCTCTGGCCGATCGGCCCGATGGAGTTGCGCGCGTGGGAGAGCTTCGACAAGGTGGCCGGCCCGCGCGAATCGACCACCGTCGGCGTATGGATGCGCATGCGCGCGCCGCTGCCCGACGACCCCGACATCCACGCCGCCGCGCTCGTGTTCATCAGCGACGACGGCTCGCTCAGCGGGGTCGAGCGGCGCTACGGATGGGACGGCTTCAGCGGCAAGGCCTCCGCCAGCCTCGACCACGCCATCTGGATCCACCGCCCGACGCGCTGGGACGGCTGGATCCTGATGCTCACCGACACGCCGGTCGCGCACGCCGCCCGCGCGCTCACCCACCGCCGCTTCTACACCCGCGACGGCACGCACGTCGCGACGATGGCGCAGGAAGCCGTCGTGCGCCGCGACCGCGGCAGCAGCGCGGGGTCGCAGGGATCTGCGCTCTGATACCCTGACGCCATGGACTCGTTCGACTATCTCGCGCAGCCGCGGGTCGTGGCCGTCGCGGACGACGCCGCGGCGCGCATCGAGCGACGCGTCGCGTCCGGCGCGGAGGGCGAGGCGCTGCTCGGCCTGTGCATCGACGACCTGCGCGCGAGCGGCTACCTGAAGCTCACCATCCCGGAGCGCCTCGGCGGGCTCGGCGGCAGCGTGCTCGACGCCTGCATCGCGCAGGAGAAGGTGTCGCGCGCGCTCGGCTCGGCCGGACTCGCCGCGAACATGCACGTGCAATACATCGGCGCATCGCTCGCGTCGGGCCTCTGGCAGCAGCCCATGCTCGATGCGTTCCTGCGCGAAGCGGCGGAGCGCGGCCATCTCATCAACAACTGCCAGGCGGAAGCCGAGATGGGCAGCCCGGCGCGCGGCGGCCTGCCCGCGACGACCGCCACCCGCACGGACAGCGGCTGGCGCGTCGACGGCCGGAAGCAGTGGTCCACCGCCAGCAGCTACCTCACGCACTGCGCCGTCAGCGCGACCGTGCGCGCGCCCGGCGTGCCCGAGCACCTCGGCCAGTTCCTCATCGCGACGGCGTCGCCCGGCGTGAGCGTCGACCCGACGTGGCGCGCGCTGGCGATGCGGGAGTCGGCGAGCCACGACATCGTGTTCGATGACGTCTTCGTCCCGGACGGCTGCGTCATCCGCGTCAGCGAAACGGGCGAGACGTTCGTGCCGTCGATCGAGGTCGCGCCGTGGCACGGGCTGACGTTCTCAGCGACCTACGTCGGCATCGCCGTCGCGGCGCGCGACTGGGTCGTCCGCTTCGCCGCGCACCGCGTGCCGACGAATCTCGGCAAGCCGATCGGCGACCTGCCGGCAGTGCGCGCAAAGCTCGGCGAGATCGAGGCGCTGCTCTTCGCGTCGCGGCGCCTCATCTTCGACACGGCGCGCGCCTGGGTCGAGGGGAAGGCGGACCGGCGCGAGGTCGCGGGGCAGATCCCGCTCGTGAAGTACCACGCCACCAACAACGCCGTCCGCGTCACGGACCTGGCGCTGCGCGTCGCCGGCGGCGTCGGCCTCGCCGAGGCGAACCCGCTGGAGCGCTGCTTCCGCGACGTGCGCTCCGGCCTCATCCATCCGCCGCACGACGACGTCGCGCTCGAAGGCGCGGCGAAGCGCGCCCTGCGCGAGTTCGACTAACGCACGAAATCACCCGCTACTGGAACGCCGCCAATGATCTCTTCAGTGAGAATCTGTGCAATCTGTGGACCCGTCAGGCCCACCGCCTTCGGCTGAGGGCGCAACCTCCGGTGGCCGATGGCCCGCCTCTCAGGCGGCGGCGCGAGTCCGCGGCGTCTCCTGCTCCCGGCCTTCAACCTCGGCGAACATCTGCGCCAGGCGACCGGACCGCCGGAGCGCCTCCAACGCCTCGACCACGCGCGGACAGAAGAGACGGCCGCGCATCCGCAGCACCTCGTCGCACGCTTCATCCAGCGACCACGCCCGCTTGTACGGCCGATCCGTCGTCAGCGCATCGAACGCATCGGCCACCGCGACGATCCGCGCCGCCAGCGGGATTTTTTCGCCGCTCAGGGCGTCCGGATAGCCCGTGCCGTCCCAGCGCTCGTGATGCCAGCGCGCCACGGCTCGCTCCAGCTCGAACTTCGGGGAGTCGCCGATGAGGCGCTCGCCGTGGCCCGGGTGCTCCCGCATGCGATCCCAGTCACCTGGCGTCAGCCTGCCCGGCTTGTGCAGTACGTCGTCGGAGAGGCTGAGCTTCCCCAGGTCGTGAATGGTCGAAGCCGCGCCGATCGCGTCCGCCTCGTCAGCATCCAGACCGACCTCCAGCGCCAGCGCGACACAGTAGTGGCGGATGCGCCGCAGGTGCCCGCCCGTGTGCGGATCGCGCGCCTCCGCCGCATACGCCAGCCTCGCCAGCGACTCCCGACTCGCCTGCTCCAGTTGCACGTACGAGAGCTCCAGCGCGTCGCGGAGCAGTGCAACACTGATCGCCGGCGCGAGGTGGTCCGTGATTGTCATCAACATCGCCACGATGTCTTCGTTGAAGAAATCCGGCGTCGTGCTGACGGCAGCGAGAATGCCGAGCAATTGGCCATCGAGCCGGATCGGGCAGATCGCCGAGGTCCGGACGCCGGCGCGATCGAGCAGCACGCGCTCGCCCTCCGGGACACGCGGGTCGTGCGCCGGGTCATCGAGAATGCAGGGCGCCTCCGCCGCGATCGCGCGCACGAACGCCAGTCCCTCGTCAGAGGTGCGGACCGCATCCCAGCGCTCCAGAAAGCGCGCGCTCGCCCCCGAGGTCATGTTGTACGTCAGGCTGCTATTGAACGCCTGCAATCCCTCGATCGACACCGCCGTGGCGCCCACGAACTCCGCGATCAGCTTCGTCACGGTCGAGAGGCGGTCTCGCAGCGGCTCGCTCCCCGCCACGGCGTGGGCGACGTCGATGTGAATGTCCCGTTCGCGTCCCAGCCGCACCGCATCCACGTGAGCGCGCCCGTTGGCGACGACTGCCTGGACCATGTCAGCCAGCGCCAGGACAACCGCCGCGTCCGGCCTGAAGGACGTCGTCGGCATCCCGGCCAGGATCATCGTGCCGTTCTCGCCGTCCTCGTCGCGGATCGGCGCCTCAATTACCCACGTCCCCTGCGGCAGCATCTGCACGACCGTCGGCGTCTGGACTCGTCCATACGATGCCGCGCCGAGGAACGCGCCCTCCGGTTCGCTCGCGCCAGCCGACGCCACCGTCAGCGCCGGATGCTGGGCACGCGGCCCCACGCTGATCAAGCACAGGCTCAGCGCCAGCTCTTCGCGCGCCGCCTCCGCGATGTCATGCAGGATGCGCGTGGTCGTATGATCGCGGCAGAGCGCGCGCCCGGCGCGCACGAAGAGCGTCCGCGCCGCCCCGGCGAGCGTCGACAGCGATTCGACCTTTCGACGGTGCTTTTCGCTGTACATCCGGCCATCGGCAGCCGCGAACAGCGCCTGCGCGCTGTCTCCGTCGTCCGGAAACACACCGATGCCAAAGCTGCCCACGGCCGCCACGGGCCGTCCTCCGATGCGGATGACTCCCAGCGACGCCTCCATCGATTGAGCGACCACCGCTGCATCGTCCCGCCGGGCGCCGGGCAGCAGCAGCGCGAACTCGTCGCCACCCAGGCGCGCCGCCGCGCCGCCCGGGCCGCTGGCCGCCGCAAATGCGGTGCCGGTCGCCCGCAGCACCTCGTCGCCGAACTGGTGGCCATATGCGTCGTTCAGCGTCTTGAAGCCATCCAGGTCGGCGACGATCAGGCTGACCGCCCCCGCGTCACGTGCCGCCGCCCGTATCTCCTCTTCAACCTGTTCGTGGAAGGCGCGGAGGTTGTACAGCCCAGTCAGCGAGTCGCGCTCCGCCATGTCGCGCAGCTGCTCCGAGAGACTCTGCACCTCCTGCAGGCTGCGCTCCAGCACGCCCACGTGGCCGATGCGCGAAATCGTCGACAGCGACACGAATGCCACAGTGCCGGCCACCACCGTGAAGCACTGAAACACGAAATCGAGGTCGTGAAAGTCGCCCCAGTAGATGTACATGGAGCCGACGGCGAGCGCAGCCGCAACCAGCGCTCCCGCCACCCGGCTGATGAGCACAATTCTGCGCACTTCTTGGCGGGCGCTCTGAGAGAGCGTTAACGGCGGCGTCACACTGTCGTTATCGGCAGATCTCTTAGGTGGTAACCCCTAAGCGGGGACCAATTCCGCGGCAAACGGAGAAATTTCGGCCGCCAGCGCGTCGACGCCCGGCCACCAGCCGTGGTCCACGCCCGGCACCACCACCACCCGGCGGCCGGGCGCGCCGAGGCTCGCAAGCAGCCCGGCCGGCGCCAGTTCGTCGCGGTCGCCCGCGATGATCAGCGCCCGCAGGCCATCGGGCAGATTCGCCAGCGGCGCTGCTGACACGGGCGGCGAGACGAGCACCAGCCCGACGAGATCCGACGTGCCGGCGATGCCCGCGGCAACCAGCGCACCAAAGGAGTACCCCGCCAGCACGAGCCCCGCCACGGGCGCCAGCTCTCGCACCGCCGCGATGGCGTTCCGCGCGTCTTCCGCTTCGCCGCGGCCGTGGTCGAAGCCGCCCGCGCTTCCACCGACTCCCCGGAAGTTGAAACGAAGCGTCGTCGCGCCATGGTGCGCGAGCGCACCGCAAGCCGCCGCGACGACGTGGTTGTGCATGTCGCCGCCGTACTGCGGATGGGGGTGCAGCACCACAGCCGCCAGCTGGCCGTGGCCGCGATGCAGCAGCCCCTCCATGCGCAGGCCGTCGCTGTCGAAGCCGAACGGTCGCTCCTCCAGCACGCTCAACTCAGGTCCCTCCGCGGCGCCACCGCCTCCTGCGGGGGCGTAGTGCGTCCGATCAGCCGGCGCCACAGCGGCGCCCGCAGCGAATCAGCGACGAGTTCCGACCCCGTGGCCTTCCAGAAGCCGTCGATCAGCTGCCAGCGCGTGCGCAGGACGTAGGTCCAACTGCCCTCGTAGCGGACGTCGGCGCTGCCGTCTGCGTCGTCGCTCGTGATGTCCAGAATACGGAACTTACGCGCCCTGCCCGGCGGCAGCTTGAGCGCGCCGAGCTGCAGGACGGCCTGCGGCGTCATGTACGACGCGGAGGTCGCCCAGTCGCCCCGCACGCGCGCGTCCGCCTGCGCTTCCACCGCCGCCCGCAACTCGTCAGCGTCCACTCAGCCTCCGCTTCGCTCTCGTACTTCGAGCACGCGGTCGCGCCCGGCCAGGTCTTTCTTAACGCACACCTGCGCTCCGGGGAAGCAGCGCTGCGCCGCCGCCAGGAGCGACGCTCCCTGCGTATCGCCGATCTCCGCCGCCAGCACGCCGCCTCGCGCCAGGTGTGCCGGTGCGGTCGCGAGCAGGCGCTCGATTACCTCGGTGCCGCGCGGCCCGCCCACCAGCGCCTCGCGCGGCTCGTGGTCCCGGATCTCCGGCGCCAGCATCGCCCAGTCGTCCACGCTCACATACGGCAGATTCGCGACGATCACGTCGAACACACCCGCGCCCTCCAGCAGATCGCCGCGCCGTAGTTCGATGCGGCCCTCCAGCCCGGCGCGCCGGACGTTCTCCCGCGCGACCGCCAGCGCTTGCTCCGACACCTCGATCGCCACGACGCGGGCGCCCGGCGAACGAGCGCAGATCACCACCGCGATCGCGCCGCTGCCCGTGCCCGCGTCGGCGATACGCAGGCCCGCGCCACGGGCCGCGATCTCCGCCAGCGTGATGTCGACCAGCATCTCGGTCTCGGGTCTCGGTATCAGCGCGCCGGGCGCGCAATCGATATCGAGACCGTAGAACTCCCGGCGCCCGATGATGTACGCCAGCGGCTCGTGCCGCAGCCGGCGCGCGAGCATCGCGTCGAAGGCGCCACGCGCTGCAGCCGGCGCATCGGTCTGCAGGCCGGCGAGCAGATGCGTGCGGTCGATCCCCATCGCGTGCGCGAGCAGCACCTCGGCTTCGAGGCGCTCATCCTCGATGCCGGCGTCCCGAAGCAGTCCCGCCGCCTCGTGCACGATCTCAGCAACAGTCATCACACAACACCCTGAGTCGGGGCAGCCGATTGATCACTACTCACCAATCACTACTCACCAATCACCAAATCACCAGCGACCAGTCACCAGCGACCAGCGACCAGCGACCAATCAGTGCGGCTTCGGGGTCGGCGCTCGTCCGCTGGCCGCGAGCACGGCCTCGCGCACTTCTTTCGGCTCCGGGAAGCGGCCGGCGACGGCGTAGTCCCAGACCGTCTCGCCGTCGTAGCGCACGGCGAAGACGCCGCCCGACGACGGCACCAGCACCAGTTCGTCGGCGAGGTCCGGCCGCGCGTCGTACAGCTCGCGCGCCAGCCAGAACGCGCGCCCCTGAAACTTGCACTGCGCGCAGAACTCGATCTCGATCCGGTGCTTCGCCGCTGCCGTCATGCCGGGTCCCGCTCCTCGAGCTGGCGCGCTTCCGCGTCCGCGGACACCGCATCGATGATATCGTCGATCTCGCCGTCCATGATCCGGGGCAGGTTGTGCGTGGTGAGTCCGATGCGGTGGTCGCTCAGCCGGTCCTGGGGGAAGTTGTACGTCCGGATCTTCTCCGATCGCTCGGCGCTGCCGACCTGCTGCTTGCGCGCGCCGGCGATCTCCTCGGCCTGCGCGCTTTGCTTCTGGTCCAGCAGCCGGGCGCGCAGCACCGCCATCGCCTTCACGCGGTTCTTCAGCTGAGACCGCTCGTCCTGGCACACGACGACGAGCCCCGTCGGCAGATGCGTCATGCGGACCGCCGTCGCCACCTTGTTCACGTTCTGCCCGCCCGCGCCGCCCGCGTGGAAGATATCGATCCGCAGCTCGGACTCGTTGATCTGGATCTCCACCTCATCGGCCTCGGGCAGCACCGCCACGGTCGCCGTGGAGGTATGGATGCGGCCCTGTGCCTCGGTCGCCGGGACGCGCTGCACGCGGTGAACGCCGCTCTCGTACTTCAGCCGCGAGTACGCCCCGACGCCGTGTACCTCGAAGATCACTTCCTTCATCCCGCCGATGCCGATCTCGTTCGCGGAGAGCACCTCGGTGTTCCACTTCCGGCGGTCGGCGTAGCGCGTGTACATGCGAAACAGGTCCGCCGCGAAGAGCGCCGCCTCGTCTCCGCCGGTGCCGGCGCGGATCTCGACGATCACGTCGCGGTCATCGCGCGGGTCCTTGGGCACGAGCGCCCGCTTCAGCCGCTCTTCGAGATCGGCGCGCTTCGCCGTCAGCGACTCGACTTCCTCCTTGGCCATCGCCGCCAGTTCGGGATCGTTGTCGCCCAGCACGCTGCGCGCTTCGTCCAGCGCCTTGCCGGCCGCCTTCCAGTCGCGATACAGCTGCACCACCTGCTCGATCGACGCGCGTTCCTTCGCGAGCGCCTGCAGGCGTTCGTAATCTCCGCTGACGTCCGGGTTCGACATCTCGTCCGTCAGGTCGTCGTATCGCTGGTCGGTCGCTTCGAGCCGGTCAAACATCGCAAACACGCGGAAACCCCCTTCCGAGGGGGTTTCTTCCTCACGCCTCATGGTAGCACCCGAGCGCCCTACGCCCGAGCCTCAGCGCGGCGTCACGCCTGCTCCTGCCGCTTCGCACGATCGCGCGTCTCGCGATAGAGGTCGCCGTAGACGCTCACGTCGCTGCCTTCGATGACCTTCGCGCCGCACGTCTTCTCGTAGAACGCCGCCGGGCCGACGCCGCCGATGATCGCGTAGGCGTAGCCCATCTCGCGCATGCCCTCGAGGCAGCGGAACAGCAGCGCCGCCCCGGCGCCCTTGCCGCGCAGGTCCTCGCGGACGCCGGTCGGCCCGAAGAAGCCGCGCCGGCTCGCCTCGTAGACCGCGAACCCCGCGATGCTCCCGTCCTGGACCGCGACGAAGCCCGTGATCGGGTGGCCATTGGCGAACGCGAAGTCCGCCTCCGATGCCCACGTCTCGCCGAAGTGCTCGGTGACGAAACGCCGCAGCGCCGCCCGGTCCCACGCATCGAGGCGCCGCACTGCGATCCCGGCCGCCGTCGCGCGTGCGTGGTACGCCGCGGCGTCGGGCAGGTCGTACAGCCGCACCAGCATGTCAGGCATGATCGCCGTCCGTTTCGAACATCACCGCTGGCTCACGAGATCGCCGCGGCGACGTCGCCGATGGCGATCCGCCGCTCGCTGTGGTCGCCGAGGTTCCGCAGCGTCACCTCGCCCGACGCCATCTCGTCGGCGCCGATGATCGCCGCGTAGGCCGCGCGCTTCGCGTTTGCGTGCCGGAGCTGCGCCTTCAGGCTGCGGCCGGCGCCACCTATCACAGCCTGCAACCCCGCAGCCCGGACGGATGCGGCGAGTCCCAGCGCCGCCGTCGCGGCCTCGGGCGTCAGGTGCGCGATGTACAGCGCGGGCGCCGACGGCATCGGCACACCCACCTCCTGCCGCTTGATGTTGATGATCAGCCGCTCGAACCCCGCCCCGAAGCCGATGCCCGGCGTCGGCGCGCCGCCCAGCAGCTCGGCCAGCCCGTCGTAGCGGCCGCCGCTGCCCATGCTGCTCTGCGCCCCCTCCTGCAGCGGGTGGCACTCGAACACCGTGCGCGTGTAGTAGTCGAGGCCGCGCACCAGGCGCTCATCGATCTCGTACGTGATGCCCCGCGCGGCGAGGTACCCCTTCAGCCGCTCGAAGTGGTCGCGGCACGCATCGCAGAGGTAGTCGTGCAGCCGCGGCGCTTCGACGATCGCCGCCTGGCAGCGTTGCTCCTTGCAGTCCAGCAGCCGCAGCGGATTCTTCTCGAAGCGCATCCGGCAGTCGTCGCACACCTGCGGCAGCAGCGGCCGGTAGTAGGCCCGCAGCGCCTCCACGAACGCCGGGCGGCAGGCCTGGTCGCCGATCGTGTTCAGCTTCAGCGTGTAATCCCGCAGCCCCAGCTCCCGCACGAACGTCCAGAGCAGATCGATCACCTCAGCATCGACCAGCGGGTCCGGATCGCCGATCGCCTCCACGCCAAACTGCGTGTGCTGGCGATACCGTCCCGCCTGGGGCCGGTCATAGCGGAAGATCGGCCCGATGTAGCACACGCGCAGCGGCTGCGGCAGGCTCGCCATGCCGTGCTCGATGTACGCGCGCACGACGTTCGCGGTGCCCTCTGGCCTCAGCGCCAGCCGGTCGTGGCCCCGGTCCTCGAAGAGGTAGACCTCTTTTTCGACGATGTCGGTCCCGGCGCCGGCCGTGCGCAAAAAGACCCCCGCATGCTCGAAGATCGGCGTCTCGATGCGGCCGTACCCGAAGGCCGCGCACACCCGCTCGGCGGTGTCGCGGACGTACTGCCAGTACGGCCAGTCGTCGGGGAGGATGTCGGCGGTGCCGCGGGGCGCAGCGTACTTCTGCGGCTTCGCGGGCTCGGGCTCGGCCATGGCACCGAC
>Ga0315281_10000509_pt1 | contig 54052 bp, 64 predicted proteins | sample YL17G07_0_MG_FD_204540 | JGI IMG/M metagenome (GOLD analysis project Ga0315281, IMG submission 204540) | Sediment microbial communities from Yellowstone Lake, YNP, Wyoming, USA - YL17G07_0 | ecosystem: Environmental > Aquatic > Freshwater > Lake > Sediment | place: USA: Wyoming | collected...
TAATTCAGCAGTCGATAGCCTCAAACAACCCGATACCACCCGTGTCCTTTTAGTATATGGAATTTGTATCTCCTCCGTTTACTACAGGAAAAATATACTAAGAAGATATTAATACAGAAGCCTCAAATTTGACTTTTGAAAGGCAAAGGAATATATTCCTAAACAATTACAAAAAGGTAATTTCTAGATTAGTATATGGCAAAAGAAATTGATTGTAGCCTTGGTAAGATAATAGAGATTACTCCTGGAGTATCCAAATTAGACTGGGGAGAAGGAATTTGGGATAGGTTTCGAGAATTAAACAGAGAGGATTTTGAAGCAAATATCAAACCTATCTTTAATCGACTTGAGCAATGGAGGAAGGAGTCAGCTTCCAAAACAGAACCTGTCGTCAAGATGGGAACTAAGGCGATTAAAAAAGCAGCATAGTTTTTATTGTCTTCAAGTTTAAAAATTTGGGAACCATAATCCTTCTGAATTTATTTAACACTACAACTATAGGAAAATCGGCTCAAACTCTTTATTAGTTTCAATAAAAAAGGTTCACTTCGATTACACTCAGTATAAACTTCGTGCGTGAACACTGGGGATCTAGATAAAATACAAAAAACAAAGTAAGAGTTTACTGGAAACGGCCTCCCCCAATTATTCGGCAAAAGCAAAGGAATTTAGTGAGGCTTTAATGGCACTTTCATGTTTATCCCAAGCCGAATTCAATGCCGCACCAGTTACTATTAGTGCATAACCATTTTTGATTAGGGCATAGTCAATACTGTGAATTCCAACCCCTTGTTTAAAAAGAATTGATTCAAAAAAACGTGCTTCTTGACCAGCAAAAGTCGTTGTAGTTTCGCTAAGAAAAGTAACTTTTTCGTAATCGGCTTCGGCTTTTCCCTTGAGGTATTGCCCCAAATTATCTAAATTACCAGCTGATGAAGCTTTCGATATTTGGATATTGATTATCGGATTAGCGCTAACCACCAACCCATCTTCCCCTTCAGCTTTATCTTTTGTTGGTGCCTCAAAGATAACACCGCCAGAAGTGGATTGAGAGGAGACTTTATTCCACCCAGCTGGTGGTTTGATAGTAAAATTTGGTTCGGCAGTGGTTTGTCCTTGGGTTACTGGTGGTTGATAGGTAAATGATTCAGGAGCCAGTTGGGGGGTTGGTGTTGGAGTTAGTGTTGGTAGTGGGGTTGGGTTTTCGATTTGTTGCTGAATCTTTTTTTCATCCAGTGCAGCTTTCCCGCTTTTTCCGGTTTTAACGAATTGATTGCGGACGATATAGACTCCACCGGCTCCAGCAATAATTATCCCTACAGCAACAAGAATAATAAGAGGGATAAAACCAAGTGACAATTTTCGGGCAGACATTAATTTAATCGTAGGAATAATTGGAGGATATGTCAAGTTTTTTATCTGAATGGAAAATTGTGAGATAGTGGATATTTGTTTGAAAATCGTTCCCTCGGGCGAGCAAAAGAAGTTGTTAAGACTTTACTTGGCAGGGGTAATTTTTTTAGCAAGGTAAGTGAGGATAAAAATAAAAATACTGGTTAAAACAACTGTCGGGCCTGAAGGGAGATGGTAAAGGTTGGCAGTCAAAACCCCAATGACCGCCGAGGTAATTCCGAAAATCACCGAAAGAAGATAATAATTGTTCATACTGCCGCTGATATTTTTGGCTGAGGCAGCCGGAACAATTACCAATGCTCCCATCAGAAGCGTACCAACAAATTTAACTCCCAGGGCAACGATGATACCAACCGCCAGGAGGTAAATTAGATTGATTTTATTGTGGGTAGTGCCGACAGATTTGACCAATTCTTCAGAAATCACTCCTAAGATTAGTTTTTTAGCCACTGCCTTAATTTGAAAAAATATCAAAATTGAAAGAATGACGGTTATCATTGCCTCAAATAAGTTTATTTTTTCAATATTGCCAAATAGTGCCTCCAATAAATCCGGTTCGGGGGTAATCAACATCCCCAGAGCAAGACTGGCAGTAAAAAAGATGCCAATCAAGGCTTCGGGATAAAGGGTAGTTGTCTTTTCGAAATACCAAACACCAAAAATAGCAATGGTTAAAGCGGCAAAAGCTCCCAAGATCGGTGAAAAATTAAAAGCCAGGGCAATCGCCATTCCCGGCAGTGCGACGTGCGACAAAGCGTCGCCAACCAAGGCCATCCGTTTTAAAACCATAAATGACCCAAGATAACCGGCAGTCGCTCCGACAAATATTCCAACCAAAAGCGGTACTAATAAATTGGTCTCTATCATCTGCAACTTTTAATGATGAAGGTAAAAACTGACATCGCTGCCAAAAAGTTTAGTTAAACTTTCCCGATCCAGTGACTGGCGCGGCGGACCAAAACAAACAGTTTCGCGATTAAGACAGACAACATTGGTTGCGTATTTATAGACAACTTGTAATTCGTGAGAAATTAACAAGATTGTCAGATTTTCCTTTTCTTGAAGCTGGTGAAGCAGGCTATAAATTGTTACCTCAACCGAAAGATCAATACCGGCGGTTGGTTCATCAAATAATAAAACATCAGGATGATCCAGGAGCGCCCAGGCAATCAGAATTCTTTGCAGTTCGCCTCCAGACAAAACCCCAAGCTTTTTTTCCAAAACTTGGCTTTTTGAATGTTCTTGGGAAAGTTTATTATTTTCAAACCCAACCAGTGACAAAATAGTGTCAATTTCCTCTTTCTTAACCTTCTTTCCTTTGAGGGCAAAAAATTCCAGGGTGGTTAAGGGTAAATCACGGTCAATGAAAAGTTTTTGGGGAACATAGCCGATTTTAACTGCTGGCTGCCACTGGATTTTTCCTTCATAGGGGACCAAACCTAAAAGGGCTCGAAAGAGAGTGGTTTTCCCAGCGCCATTGGGACCAATAATTGCCAAAGTTTCATTTTTTCTGACTTCAAAACTGACATTGTTTAAAATCAATTGATTGTTGATCACTACCCGAAGGTCAGCAACTGAAAGCAATGGCTTTTCCATTGAATTAATTATACCTGATTGGAAAATTATTTTAAAAAGAGGGCGAATTTTTTAATCCTCTAAAAGCCGGATGGAGATTGTTCAATTTGATTTCTGTCTACTGGTTTTTAGAAAGGAGGCTTTCGATTTTTTGCTGGAAGGCTTGGTAGGATTCAACCCCTTCTTGTTTTTCACCATTAATAAAAAAGGTCGGCGTAGCGTTAACTTGGGCTTTACGGCCATCGCTAATTCCCTTTTCAATCCGTTTTTTTAGATTGTCATTATTCATGTCATTTTTAAATTTTTCCAAGTCAAGATTTAAACTTTTGGCATATTCGCTAAATTTTTCTTCGGGGTTGGCACTTGTTGACCATTCATTTTGAGTGTCGAAAAGTTTGTCATGCATTTCCCAAAATTTCCCTTGCTCTCCAGCAGCTTCGGCCGCATAAGCCGCCACCTTGGCGTTGCGGTGGGCAGGAATAGGGAAGTGGCGAAAGACAAAAAAGACTTTATCTTGGTAACTGGCGACAATTTGTTTGGCAATCGGGTAGGCAGCGGCGCAGGCTGGACATTGAAAATCGGAAAACGCGACAATGGTGACTTTGGCATCTTTTGGGCCAAGAGTCCGGGCATCATCAGAAACAAGTACCAAGTTGTCTTTGACAGCCTGGCCAGGGCCAGGTTGACTTTGGATTTGTTTAGTAAGCAAGAAGACTCCACCGCCGATAATTGCCAAAGTAATAATTCCAATTGCAATAAAAACTTTAGTTTCTTGCAACATCTTGTTTATTTTACCAGAAAATTTTCTAAATTAAAGACCACTTTTTGGGAGAAGTCAAAATTGTTACGGCGTGGTGGCAGTGGGGAGATTGAAACTGGTAACTGGAACGCCGGTGACTGACTGAATAGCCAAGAGGAGGAACCAAACTGCCAGAAGAACGACCAGACCAATAAAAGCAAAAGTTAAGGTGTTGCGAGCTCGGGCGATTGCTTTGGGATCACCGCCGGCAAACAAAAATTGGAAGCCACCGGCAAACATCATCGCCAAAAAAATTAAAATTGCAATGGCGGTCACCACATTGATGATTCTTTTAAAGTAATCCGCCACCGCCGAAAGCGGGGTGGCAATACCTCCGCCACTAGGTGTTGGGCCTGGAGTAAGTGTTGGTCCAGCGCCTGATCCCCAAGACAGAGTGACTGTTCCCGGTGCGCCAAAAGTGGTCTGATCCCGAATTACTTTTGCCGGATCACTACAATTGGGGGTACAGATTGCCACTGTCCAAGTCCCATTAGCAGAGATAGTTACGATAGTTGTTGAAGGATTGACTGTAATCAAATGAGGAAAACCACCTTGTGGTGCAGCCGCGATTCCGTAAGGCACACCATCGGCTGAGGCCTTTAGGGGAGTCAAAAGAGCAAAGACTAAACCGAAGATTAAAAATAAACCAAGAAAAATTAATTTTTTGGGGCAGAGCTTTGACATTTGACAATTCTATCTTATTGCCAAAGACAAAGTGGAGTCAAGGTGAGAAGATGAGCAATTGTTAAACGATTTTTGGAATAGAAAGTGGGCCGGAGATAATATTGACACTGAAGAAGTATTCAATTAGCTTAATAATCGTAAAAGCCGCCAAAACGACAATTAAACCAATCAAGGCACCAGTAATCATTCCTCTGGCACCGGCAATTGCTTTCTCATCTCCGCCGGCGGTAATCCAACGAATTCCGCCCAGGAGTAAAAAGATGAAAGCGATGATAAAAGCAGCAACAATTAAGATTTGGACAATGAAGGTTACCACCGCCGCCGGTCCAAAGGTTGGCAATTTACCGGCAAGCTGGGTGTTTAAATCAATTGTAAAACCACCACCCCCGCCTCCTCCACCGCTAACTGTGAATGAGCCAGTACATCCTTCAGGGAAAGGAACGGCTGTATATTGGGAGAAAGTTGCTTTATAAGTCCCATCTGGGGCCGATGTCCAAGTGAAGGTGGTTGTTCCTGCCGGCAGTTGGGGGGAACGATAAATCTTGTCTGGTGAATTAACATTAACACACGCCTCTGGGCTGCTGGCGGTCCAAACATCGATAACACCAACATTTGGCTGAGCGTTCCAATTAAAAGTTACTGAACTTCCCGAAGGGGAAGCAGTAATTGCAGCTTCAGCAGTTTTTAATAGCATGGGTAGAAGGAAGAAAACAGTAGTTAAGATCAAAGAAAATGAAAATACTAGAAGTTTTTTAGGGCAGAGTTTGGTCATTGCTCTTAATTTATCTTAGTGTCTTTGATTTTCAAAAGTCAAGTACCTTCGCACAATCTTAGTTACTCAATAGGATGTATTCAGCCTCGATTCGTGATATAATTCGGCAGTTTAAAACTATGAAAGTAAAATTAGGCGAAATAAAAATTCCCAAAGTGGGCAATATGCGCATCTGGAGCCAGGATGAATTTGCCGAAATTGAAACATCGGTAATTGAGGTCAGTGGAGAAAAGGAAACTTTGTCAGCATTAAAGCCACCAACTGATCAAGGTAGAGGCGACGAAGAGAAAATAATTCTGGAGGAACTTGAGAAATTGAAACGCGAAGAACAAAAAGTTGCGGAGGAAATAACCAACGAGGAGCAGAAGTTTAAAAAGGAAATATCCCATCAAGAACAAGATCAATTTGATCAAGCGCCACAAGTTGCCGACCACACTTCAAGCATATTGACTGTTCCTCTCAATAATGTAGCTTCAGATTTGGATGAGGGTTCAGGGCACAAAGTACTTTTTAGGGTTAAAAGTATTTTTCCTTTCGATCCCTTTCCTGACGAATTGATTATTGAGGAAACCAGAATAGTTTTTAAGCATCGGGTTAATCCTTTTGCCAAGAGAGTTTTTTCAATGTTAATTAAGGATATTTCCCAATCACGACTTTCAACTTCAATTTTTTTTGGTAAAATTTTAATTCAGGATATTTTTGGCGAAAACGAAATTTCGATTGATTATTTAAGCAAGAAAAAAGCCTACCTCGTCAAAGGTATTTTGGATAGACTTCAGGCTCGGGAAAGAAGAAGAGTGGCGGGAGTACCGGCCGAAAGTGTTAAAAAAATTTTGAGTGAGGAAAGTCAAGAAAAAGAAAATTTTATTGATACCGGTTGGTGAAATCCCAAAAATATTTTTGCTCTTATGTCTGATAATCCTTTTGAAAACGCAATCTCACAATTTAAGGCTGCCAGGAAGTATTTAGAATTTTCCGACCACTTTCTTGAAATCTTATCAAGACCTCAGCGGCAAATTGAAGTTTGTTTTCCACTGAAGCGTGATTCTGGAAAGATTGAAGTTATCCGCGGATTTCGGGTTCAATACAATAATTGGCTTGGGCCTTATAAAGGTGGGCTTCGTTACCATCCGGACGTTAACATGGCAGAAATTAAAGCTTTGGCTTTTTGGATGACAATCAAAAATGCCATTATTGGCGTCCCTTTTGGCGGCGGCAAAGGGGGAATAGAAATAAACCCAAAAGAACTTTCAAGAGGGGAACTTGAGAGGTTAACTAGAAGATTCACGAGAGAATTAGCTTCTGATATTGGGCCGATGATTGATGTTCCGGCACCTGATGTTAATACTAATTCCCAGATTATGGATTGGGTTGCTTCAGAATACTCAAAGATTGTTGGTAAAAAAACTTTAGCGGTGGTTACTGGCAAATCAGTCGGAAAAGGCGGATCACAAGGCAGAGAAGAAGCAACTGGTTTGGGGGGTTTTTATATTTTGGAACAGCTGGTTGGGAAACTTCATCTTAAAAAGCCGCTGACAGTGGCAATTCAGGGATTCGGAAATGTTGGTTCGCATATCGGACTTTTACTCTACCATGCTGGCTACAAGGTAGTTGCTTTATCTGACTCCAAATCCGCAATTTCAGACAAGACAGGAAGCGGTTTTGATGTCCCGTCGGTTCGTGATTGCAAGCTTAAAAAAGGCAAAATTGCTGATTGCTATTGCATTGGGGGGGTATGTGATTTGGCGAAAAACAAGCGAGCTGAAATTTCCAACGAAGAACTTTTGGAACAGGAAGTTGACATTTTGATTCCAGCTGCTTTGGAGAATGTAATCAATGGAAAAAATGCCTCTAAGGTTAAAGCAAAGATCATTTTGGAAATGGCAAATGGGCCAACGACTCCAGAGGCAGAAGAAAAGCTTACCAAAAAAGGAACTTTGATTGTTCCCGATGTTTTGGCAAACGCCGGCGGAGTGACAGTTTCATATTTTGAATGGTTTCAGAATCTTAAAGGAGAAAATTGGACAAAATTGGAAGTTGAAACAAAGCTTAAAAGAAAAATGATAAAAGCGTTTTCTGAAGTTTGGCAGATCTCAAAAGAAAAAAATGTAAGTCTTAGAATTGCTGCCTATATTTTGGCATTTGACAGACTGGTTGCCAAAGAAAGAATTTAGAAATAATTTTGTCCAATTTTTGAGCTGTGTAGTATAATCTCTTTCAAGGTTATTTATGGAGGCAAGCGCCAGCGATAATAAATTTCAAAGTCCAACTTTTGGGATCTTGGAAGTTCCCCAGGTCATTGACCGGATTGTGGAATATGTTGAGAACCAACCAGATTATCCTTATCGGGTAATTGTTGGTTCCGATTCCCAGCAAAGAAATTCCCATGGTACTGATTTTGTGACGGCAGTAATTGTTCATCGAGTCGGCGGCGGAGGAATTTATTTTTGGCAAAGGGAAACTGATAAAAAGCCGTTCGTTTTAAAGCAGCGGATTTTTGAAGAGGCCTTGCGATCTTTGATTTGCGCTCAAAAATTTTTGGAGGCCTTTGGCAAAGAGAATGGTTTGATGAAAAATCTGGAGATTCATGTTGATGTTGGTCAAAAGGGGCCAACCCGAGAAATCATCAATGAAGTAGTAGGGATGATTCGTGGCAACGGATTTGCGGTCAAGATTAAACCAGATGCTTTTGGTGCCTCCAAAGTTGCCGACCGACACACTTGACAAATTTCCAATTTTCAATTTCAAATAATTACCATTTGCTCCAGAGATAGCTACGAGCAAAACTCCCGCTCTCTCGATTGAGAAGGTTCACAAAATTTGCTAGACTAACCTCGTGATCATTTGGCGGTTTTTGGCTAAATTCAAGGAACAAATTCTCAAAAGTCTTCTTTTCTTTGCTTTTGGGATTCTTTTGATTTTTATCTTAGCCCAATTTACCGATTTTTCTAAAGTAATAAAGCTGATTTTGGCAACTCCCGGCAGGTTGAATTTTTTAATTTTTTTACCTCTGGTTTTATATTATCTCCTCAAATTTTTACTTGAGCGGTTTTTAATTTTAAAACTTGGACTTGTCGTGACAGCCAGGCACATTGCCTTGCTTTTTGCAGTTGCCGAACTCGTTCGGGAATTTCCCACGATTCCCATTTTAATGGCAGCCTCAGCCACCACCCGCCAGGGGGAAAAATTTTTTCCAATGAGATTATTTTCTGCTTTGGTGCCCCAACTGCCGTTGGAAATTGCAGTCTGTTTTTTGATTCTTGCCATTTTTGGTTTTGGCAACTTGCCCCACCTGAGACTGGCAGCATTTTTGGCAGTCGTTTTGATTTTTGTTTTCCTGGTCATTTTGAAAAAAATCTCCATTCCCCAATTTTTGACCTCAAGCGGGACCGGCTTAAGAGGAAAAATTGCCAAGATGCTTTTGGATTTAAAAGAAGGTCTTGAACAAATTTTAATTTGGCAAAATCTAGCAGCTTCTTTTTTATTGATTCTTTTTTATTTCCTATCGTTGGGAACAGCTTTTTATTTTGTTGCCCAGGCTTCTGGCTTTGGACAATTAAAACTGACTCAAGCGTGGTCGTCTTTTGCTTTAATTTACGCCGCTTTAGTCTTTAGCCCGATGCCGGCTGATTGGGGGGTATCCGAATCGTCAGGGTTTATCCTCCTTTCCTTTTTAGGTGCCTCAAGAGAGGCAGCATTGGCTTCAATGTTAACTTTTAGGATTATCTTTTCTTCGGCGACTTACCTGACAACCGGAGTGATTTTTTGGTTTTTAAGATCAGAAATTGGCGATTTTGTCATTGGTTTTGCCAAGCCGCCAAAGAAAATATAAGTTAGGTCGATCCAAAGTTGGCCGTGGTTATTTTTTCAAGAATTAGCTACAATTACAATTGAGAGAGGAAAGTAATGATCTCAGTTGTTATCCCAGCTTACCGTGAAGAAAAAAACATCGCTTGCTGCCTTGAGTCCCTGCGACTGCAGGATTATCGGGGGAAATTTGAGACCATTGTTGTCGTGAGAGATTTTGCCGACCCGACCGCAAAAATTGCCAAAGATTTTGGGGCCAAAGTGATAGTTGAAGAGCGCAAGGGGCCGGCTTTTGCCCGCCAGACTGGTTTTTGTCATGCTACTGGTGAGATTCTGGTAGCTTTAGACGCCGATAATTGGGTTGAAAAAAGTTGGTTATCAACTATTAATAAAGAATTTAAAAAAGACAAATCTTTAGTTTCGGTTTTTGGTTTTATTAAACCACTGGAAAAGAGAATCATCGACCGATTTTTACTCTTCTTTTACAATCTGGCTAACTTTTTAATCTTTTACTTTTTAGGCCAGATTCTCCTTACTGGCACAGGTCAGGCGATTAAAAGAAAGATTTTTGCCGAAATTGGTGGTTTTGAACCACTTTCTATCCCCCAAACCCATTGTGATATTTTTGACGATCCAATCTTGTTTTCCCGCCTCAAAAAAGCGGGAAAGATTAAATTTTTACCGTCTTGGACAATTTGGTTTTCGATGAGGAGATTTCACCGCTTTGGCTACTTTGCGATGTTTTGGCAAGGTTTGAGAGCTTGGTGCGGATTGAGATTTTTCAATCGAAAAATTTTACCCAACTTTTCTCCAGTTCATTTGGTTGAGGAAAAGGCGGGAGGAACAGTCAATCAGTTAAGCTTTTCATTGATTATTTTTATTTTAATTTTTTGGGCAGCACTGGGAATTGTCATTTTTGGTCCATTTTTACTTTTGATCAATTATTTTGTTGGCCAACCATTACCAGTGGTAGCCAAACGGGTAGTATTTGTAACAGCGGTGATTTTAGTTTTTATCTTGCCAATCACCGTCATTTGGTTTTCGCAAACCTCTTGGGCACAAGAAAGAGTCATTCCAAATTTGAAAGAAAAAATTGAAACCTTGAAACTTGAAGAGCGATTTAAAAATCTAACAGATATCCAAATTTTGGAAAAAATCAAAAAAGAGAATATCCAAGATTTTTTACCTCTTCGTTGATTGACATTTAATTCTCCAAGATTTAAACTACCACTATTAAAGTAGGAGTTTACTACTTGTACTGAGCTTGTAGAAGTATGTTTACTATTTCTTCCAAAGGTGATTATGGTTTAGTGTTGATGATCACTTTGGCTAAAAACTTACCGCAAGCTCCTTTTTCTCTTCGCCAGATTGCCGAAGGTCAAAATCTTCCTTTTAGATATCTTTCCCAAATTGCCATTCGATTAAAAAAAGCCGGGCTTTTAAGGTCAAAAGAAGGGGTTGATGGCGGCTATTTTTTAGCCAAGGATCCGGCAAAAATTACGATTGGAGAAATTTTTGGAGCAATTGATGGACCAACTGCCCCAACCAAATGTTTGTCATTACCAGGTGAATGTCAAGCCGAGTCGGTTTGTCCAATGAGGCCTATTTGGGGGGGATTACAAAAAGAACTAACTCATGCGATTGAAAAAAAAACTTTAAAAGACCTTTTACTCAGAAAATAATTTATGCGTACCATCGTTCTTGATTTAGAAACTAAAAAAATCTTTGATGAAGTCGAAGGCGGAAAACACTCGCTTTTGGGAGTTTCAGTGGCTGGCGTTTGGGATTCGACTGATAATCAATTGAAAGCCTTTTTTGAAAATGAACTGCCTAAACTCTGGCCGGTTTTGGAAGCAGCCCAGTTAATTATTGGTTTTAACATTAAAAAATTTGACTGGCCGGTTTTGGAACCATACTATCCTGGCAACATTAAAAACCTTCCCACTTTGGATCTTTTAGAAATTGTTAAGGATAAGGCCGGTTTTCGTCTACGGCTTGACGATCTAGCGGTGGCAACTTTAGGCAGGCGAAAATCCGGTCATGGTCTGCAGGCAGTGAAATTTTATAAAGAGGGCAGGCTAGAAGAATTGGCCGCTTATTGCTTGGATGATGTGGTAATTACCCGTGATCTTTATCATTATGCCCTGAAAAATGGTCATTTGAAATATTATGACTTGGGTAAAGTTTTGAAAACTTTTGAAGTCGATTTGACTGCGATTTTGCCCAAAAAGGATAAAGTTGATACCCAAATGAGCTTGGGGGTGTGAGGGGAAAATCAAAAATCAAATATCAAAATTCAAAATGAAGGAGGTGATAAAAATTGAAATATAAAAACCTAGAAATTCAAAGGCTCTACCACTCCACTTTTCGGATTAGTGCTACAACTGACGATGGCGAAAAAACAATTTATCTTGACCCTTTTAAAGTTGGTGCAACTCAACCGCCAGGCGATTTGGTTTTGGTTACCCATGAACATTTTGACCATTTTTCGCCTGAGGATTTGGCCAAAGTTTGTAATGGTAACACTTTTCTGATTTTATCCAAGTCAATTCAAGGCCAATTGCCTGGGTCAGTTAAGGCTCGGGAGGTTAAATACGTCGGCGTAGGGGAAGAACTTGAAATTGAAGGAATAAAAGTTAAAACGGTTAAAGCCTACAATATTAATAAATTTCGTTCACCCGGCGTACCGTTTCATCCAGACGATGGCCGCTATGTTGGTTATGTTTTGGATATTTTCGGCACGACTTTGTATCACGCGGGCGATACTGACAATATTGCCGAAATGAAAGAATTGACAGGAATCGATATTGCCTTTTTGCCAGTTTCGGGTACCTATGTGATGACTTGGGAGGAAGCGGTAGTGGCGGCAAAAATTTTGAAGCCAAAGCTGGCTATTCCAACGCATTATTCGGATGTGGTTGGCTCAATTGATGATGCCCGAAATTTTAAAGAAAACTGCGACTGTCTGGTGGAAATTATCTAGTGAGTTAGCGACTAGCACTTGGGACTAGTAAGTTGGAAATTTAATATTGGAAATTGGTATTTATTAAATCATTATTTAAAAGGAGGTAGTTTTGATGGCAAAAATTAAGGTGGGAAACGTAAATGAGCTGCAGAATGGTGAAGTAAAAAAGATTGAAGTTGATGATAAGGTGGTTCTTTTGGTCAAGGATCAAGACCAATTTTTTGCAATTGATAATGCTTGCACTCATGCCGGTTGTTCGCTGGAAGAGTTTGGCAATGTTTCAGTTAGACAAATTGAATGTACTTGTCATGGTTCGAAATTTGATTTGAAAACCGGCCAAGTCACCAATCTCCCTGCCCAAAGACCACTAAAAATTTACCCAGTCAAAATTGAGGGAAGTGATGTGTTTATTGAGATCTAGTATTAGTGGGTCTTGCTGCGGAAGCAACTCCCAGCTTCTCAGTCAGTTCGCCTGTGGCGAATTCCTTCGTCGCTGGTACCCTCTTCCGCGTCACCCACTCAAGTTTACCCTGAGCGAAGTCGAAGGGTTGAAGGTGAAGATGTTTTTGTAGAAATTTGATGAGTTGAAACTAAAGAATTTGATATGTCGCGTGAGTTATTAAATCTTAAATTGTCAAGAAGAGAACTATTGCTGGCGGTTGCGGGGCTGGCAACAGCTTCATGCACAGCAAAAAGTATTCGTAGTAAAGAGATCAAAGAGCCCACTTCTACACCTACACCAGAAGATTCTCGAGAGCCTTTTTATGGAAATTACCCGCTTGATGTTCGACTAACCTGGCCAGCTAAAGGAATGATTGCTCAAGGTTTTAGTCCGACACATCCATGGGGAATAGATATTGATTGCTGTGGAAAGGTTCAACTGGTCAGAGCAGCCGCCGATGGCATAATTAAACAAATCAATACTAAAGATGTTGGAAAAGGTTTAGGTCTCTATATCGTTGTCAACCATATTGATTTGAATAACCAACAATTTGAAACAGTTTATGGCCATTTAGGAGGAGCTTATCTTATCGAAGGAAAACCTGTCCAAAGAGGAGAAAGAATTGGTCTGATGGGACTTACCGGATACACCACTGGCGTACATTTGCATTTTGGGGTAAGGACCGACAAATATTATCTTAACCCACTTCATTATCTAGAAAATTCGAATGAAGTAACTGATTGTAAAGATTGTAGAGGCGAGTAAATTATGACCAGCAAAGAGCAAGAAAAAAGAAACTTTGAGGGAAAAATTATTAATTAGTTTAAAAGGACTCTGAAATGAAAACTGGAATAGAAAATTCAAAAATCAAGATTCAAAATCGCAGCCCAAAATTAAAAATTTTCCAACTTGGGGAAAAAATAACATGGTAGGAGAAAGAGAACTGAATTTAGTAGCAAAAGCTCCACAAGATTTGTATGGTCGAGAAGCCGGGTTGTTGAAAGATGTCGAAAGAGTGTTTAGAGTTGCTAACAATATAGATTATATTCGCCAAAAAGCAGAAGAGAAAGGATTTATAGTCTCAGAACTTTGGTCAATTCCTGGTCAAGGTGCTTGTTTCATAATTTCAGAAAAAGGTCAGAAGTTTGAAGATACCTTACCCATAACTGAAGATCCTTCGGAGAAATTTATATGGGTTACAGATTTGGATTTAGAAAGATTTCAGGACTTAATTGGTATTGATAAACGGATGATAGAAGGAACATTAGGATGAGTCTGAGGAGAAAAGTATATTTAGACTATGCGGCGACGACGCCGGTGGATCCAGAAGTTTTGGAGGTGATGAGGCCTTATTTTTCCAGAGATTTTGGCAATCCGTCATCCTTGCACTCTTTTGGTCAAGAGGCAAAAAAAGTTTTAGAGCAATCAAGAAGTATTATTGCTAAAGCCATTGGCGCAAGAAATGAGGAAATTATTTTTACATCATCGGCAACTGAAAGCAATAATCTGTCTTTAAAGGGGATAGCCTTTGCAAATAAAGATAAAGGAGACCACCTCATTATTTCTTCGATTGAACATGAATGTGTCCTAAATACCGCCAAGTGGCTTTCAAAACAAGGATTTGCGATGACCCAAGTTCCAGTTGATAAGTTTGGTTTAGTTAATCCTGGCGACATTGAAAAAGCCATTCGAAAAGAGACGATTTTGGTTTCTGTCATTTGGGCCAATAATGAAATTGGGACGATTCAGCCGATTGAAAAAATTGGAAAAATTTGCCGAACAAAAAATGTTTTGTTCCACACTGACGCTGCTCAATCTTTTGGCAAATTGCCGATTGATGTTGCCAAGATCAATATTGATTTGCTAACCGCCTCGTCACACAAAGTTTACGGTCCAAAAGGTGCAGCTTTTTTATTTGTCAGACAGGGGGTAAATATTGAGCCGCTTTTAGCTGGTGGCGGCCAAGAATTTGGTCTTCGCTCCTCAACCGAAAATCTAGCGGCGATTGTTGGTTTTGCCAAAGCTACCGAAATTGCCATCAGATTAATGGAGAAAGAAAATCAGCGGCTTTCCGCTTTGAGAAATAGGATAGTTGAGCAAATTTTAAAGAAAGTCTCCGATTCTTATCTTAACGGTCATCCAGAAAAAAGAATTGCCAATCTTGCCAATCTTAGATTTGCATATGTTGAAGGAGAATCAATAACGATGGAACTTGATTCTTACGGTATTGCCGTTTCAACTGGTTCGGCTTGCTCTTCGCCTAAACTTGAACCTTCTCACGTTCTTTTAGCTTTGGGTTTAAAACCGGAAGAAATTCACGGTTCGGTGAGGATCAGTTTGGGCAGATGGACAACTGAAGAAGAAATTGATTATCTTTTGGAGGTTTTGCCAAAGGTGGTGGAAAAATTAAGAAAAATCTCACCTTTTTCAAGATAGACCGATGTATTCAGATGAAGTTTTAAAACATTTCAAAAACCCCCATAACATGGGCAAGATCAAAAACCCCGATGGAATTGGTAAAGTGGGGAATATCATATGTGGCGACGTGATGTGGCTTTACATCAAAGTGGGGAAATCCGCCAGCCGGCGGAAAAAAGATAAGGAAATAATCAAAGATGTTAAATTTGAAACTTTTGGTTGTACGGCCGCCATTGCCACTTCAAGCATAATTACGGATTTAGCTCGTGGCAAAACTCTTGGGGAAGCCTTAAAAATTGACAAAGAAAAAATTACTGGATCACTGGGTGGTTTGCCGCCAATTAAAATCCATTGTTCGGTTTTGGCCAATGATGCACTTCTGGAGGCAATTTATGATTATTATTTGAAACAAAAAAGGCCAATTCCCAAAGAGCTTGAGGAACATCACCGACAAATTCAGAAAGAGAAAGAGATCATCGAGGAAAGATATAAGGAATGGATCGGTAAACAAGAAGCGGTGGTTGGAGAAAAGTAAAACTCTGGACAAAGTAAAACAAGAATGGCACAATAAAGTCAAAGGAGGTTTAATGGCAAAATATCAAATTATTGTTGACCGCAATCTTTGCATCGGTGCAGGATCCTGTGTTGCTTTGGCATCGAAAGTTTTCCAGCTGGATAAGGAGAATAAAGCGGTGATTGTTGATCCTGCGGGCGACACTGATGAGAATATCCTGGCGGCGGCCAAATCCTGCCCAACTTCAGCAATTATTTTGAAGAATAAGGAGACTGGTGAACAGGAATATCCATGAAAGAATTTGTTTGTGGAAGAATGATTGACGAAGAAACAGGAAAATCAGTTAGTTTTTCTGGTCAGCGAAGAGAAGATGGAACAATCGATGGGGTTGCATTTGTTGATCTTTGGCCAGTCAGAATGGTCACAGAAGCTGTTAAAAGGTGTAATGGAAACAAAGAAGAAACATTAGTTTTGTTAAATTCTACTGAGCTTGGCAAGTCGATTGGGATAACGATGGATCAATTGGAACTAGCTCTGTTGTTTACAGAATAAGAATATCCATAATGAAGGAGGTGAAATGGGAGAAAGATTACCAGGGTTGTATTGGGTTGGAAGATGTGACCGTCGATCTGGGGTAGTGGCGTCTGAAGCCTTTTATCGTGGAGGAAGAGTGGCTGAAATTTTGAGCGTTTATACAGAAGTTGGTCGTAATCCTAAAAGAGCAGCAGAAGTTTTGAATGAAGATCTTGAGCCTGATGGTTTTGGTTCAATTTCCGAAGGGGAGATTTCCAAAGTTGCCAGATTTGCCGCTAGACATCCAATTAAAACGGTAAGAAGGATAAACGCTTCAGATAGAAATTCTTGTTAGTATCCTTAATTATTTTAGTTAGTGAATGAAACACTTCAAATATTTAATCATTGGTGGCGGAGTAGCAGGAACAACTGCCGCCGAGACGATCCGCAAATTAGACAACGATGGTTCAATTGCAATTATCTCCGATGAAAAATATCCGATCTATTCAAGAATAATTTTGCCCCAGTACATCAAAGGTCAAGTTCCCCGCGAACGATTATTTTTAAAACCAAAAGGTTGGTATGAAAGTTTGAATATTGAGTTCTGGCTTGGGGTGAAAGTAGTTAAGATTAACGGCGAAAACCACAAGGTCAAACTTGATTCTGGTGAAGAAATTGGCTTTGAAAAATTGCTGATTGCCTCAGGCGGTCAGCCAATCAAATGGAATATTCCAGGAGTAGAACTTTCTGGAGTCTGCCGGATGCAATATCTTGACGATGCCGATCAAATTATTAAATTGGTGGCCAAAACCAAAAAGGCAGTAGTGGTTGGCGGCGGCTTTATTGGCCTTGAGCTGGCTGAAATCTTTGTCCACTTTAAGCTTCCTTGCCAGCTTTTAGTTTTGGAGCCATACGTTTGGGCTAATCTGGTTGACGAAACTCAAGGGAAAATGATCGAAGAATATTTAGTGAAAGGCGGAGTAGAAATTAAAAGAAGCACCAAAGTGGTGCAAGTTTTGGGCAAAAACAAAGCTGAAGGTGTCAAAACTGCAGACGGCAAGACAATCGATTGCGATCTGGTGGGAGTGGGAATTGGAGTTGCCCCTGAGCTTTCCTTTTTAAAGAATTCAGGGATTGAGTTTAAAAGTGGAGTTTTGACTAATGAATATCTCCAGACCAATATTGAAGGAATTTTTGCAGCAGGGGATTGCTGTGAGTTTTATGACGTCGTCCGCTGCCTGGTTCACTGCTTTGGTAATTGGTCAAATTCAACGATTCAAGGAAAAGTCGCCGGCCAAAATATGGCTGGCGAAAGAGTGGTTTATGAAGCGGTTACTTCCCATCTGATTAAAGTTTTTGGTTTATCTTTGGCCATTATTGGTGATTGCGCACCTCGGGAGGATGTTGAAGTTGTCGACCGGGGCTCAAAAGAAATTGGCAAATATGGCAGGATTTTATTTGCTGATGGCCAAATTGTCGGCGCAACCCTGATTAATTTAACCGAGGAAATGCCGATTATTCAGTATCTAATTGGCAAAAGGACAAAAATTTTTGACAATCAAAGGCTAGCTGATTTAAACTTCAAGTTTTCAGAATTAATAGCGTCAAGTTGACAAAAGGCTAATCTTTGGCTAGTCTGGTAAACACCAATGGTTAATCAAAATCTTCTCTTCTTTTTAAACATCTTACCCTTGGCTTCAATTATTCGCATCTTGGTGATCATCGTTGCTGCTTTTTTGGGACAGAAATTTTTGCGGATTTTAGTTAAAAGGGGAATTGGTTTTATTGAACGGCGGCAAGGTGAGAAAAAAGAAGATTTTGAAAAGAGAACAAGTACTTTGGCTGGGGTTTTTGCCAACTCGGCGATGGTTGTTATTTGGCTTTTGACAGTTTTGATGATTGTTTCCGAATTTGGGATTAATATCACCCCAATCTTAACTGGTGCGGGAATTGCCGGTTTGGCGATTGGTTTTGGAGCTCAAAATTTGGTGCGGGATTTGCTCTCTGGGACATTTATTCTCCTTGAGAATCAGTATTCCAAAGGCGACGTAGTTAGAATCGCTGACAGTGATGGTTTAGTGGAGAGTGTGAGTTTGCGAAGGACAGTTTTGCGAGACTTAGACGGGGTGGTTCATTATATTCCCAATGGCCAGATTACTACCGCTTCCAACTTTACCAAAGTTTTTTCGGCGGTCAATTTAGATATCCCGGTTTCTTATGAGGAGGATTTGGATGAGGTTTTTGCCGTTTTGAATAAAGTGGGCCAAGATTTAGCTCGCGACAAAACTTTTGGTCCAATGATTACTAAAGCCCCTCAAGTTTTGCGAGTTGAAGCCTTTCAACCAACGGCGGTGATGGTCAAAATGTTGGGCGAGACTAAGCCAAATAAACAGTGGGAAGTGACAGGAGAACTTAGAAAGCGAATTAAAGTGGTCTTCGATCAAGAAAAAATTAAATTTTTTTAATCCCCAAAAAATTTCCCAGTTTTAATTTAGATCATTGATCAAACAAACCTTTGATTGACAAAAGATCAGCAGAAGAATTATGCTTAAAAAGTGATGAATGAGATAAATTTAGCCCAATTTAGTTTGCACAAAATTCATGATGTAACTCTTTTTCTGGGCGGTTTAGTGTTTGCAATGCTGGTGGTAATCTTGCTTGATTACACTCAAGCCGCTCCAACAGTTAACGCAGCAACTTCTCCTCCTTGCTTTTTTATCGATTCCACTGGTCGTCAACACGGTTACGGTGACGTTGATGGTAGCGGAATTGTTGACTTTGTTGGCGACGCGATTTTAGCTGCCAAAATCTCCTTCAACCAAATCGCCCCCACCGCCGATCAAAAGAAAGCAGCTGATGTTGATGGTAATGGGGTTGTTAACTATGTTGGCGATGCGACTTTGATTGCCAAATATGCTTTTGGACAAATCTCAAGCTTTCCAGTTTGTTCTCTCATGAAACTTCCAGATTTTGCTGTTGTGGATTTCCAACTCACAAAAACAAGTTACCTACCAGGTGAAACTGTTGCTGGGCATTACTTAGTTGCTAATAAGGGCGATGCAGCAGCGCTCGCTGATATCGGCTTTTGGCGGGATTCTTCTTCTCCTCCAGCCTGCGGGAAACCACCTGACCAAAATGCCCAGGCTATGTTGCAACCAGGCCAAAGCTTTGGAGGGAATGTAACTTTTCAAGCCCCAAATATTCCAGGTCAACATGTTGCTTGGGTAGTAGCTGACTGGCCTTGTAAGGTGCCAGAGAGCAATGAGTCAAATAATACCAGGCCTTTTCCTTACCAAATTATTGATGTTTACCCAACTCCAATCCCGCCAACTCCTGTGCCAACCTTTTAATCAGTGCCAATTTTTTGCTCTTTGCTGAAGGAACACAAACTGGCTGTCACATTTTTCATTTTTATTGACACTAGATAAGTTTGGATTTATACTTGAAAATTAATGAGTGAAATAAATTTAGCCCAATTTAGTTTGCACAAAATTCATGATGTAACTCTTTTTCTGGCTGGAGTAGTTTTTGCGATGTTGATTGTTATTCTTCTTGATTACACCTACGCCACCCCGCTACTTTAACTACAGAGATTTACTCATTAATCTCCCTTCAATTCCAGTTTTAGAGTTTCTTGACAATTTTCTGACCAAGATTTACGCTTAAATCGTGATAAGCCAGATGGGATTTTTACGATTTAGTCTCCATAAACTCCATGATGTAACTTTCTTTTTAGCTGGTGTGGTTTTTGTTATGCTGGTAGTAATCCTGCTTGACTACACTCGGGCAGCACCACCAGTTGAGGCACAAGGAAAAAATTCTCCTCCTTGCTTTTTTACTGATTCTACTGGCCGTCAACACGGCTACGGAGATGTTGATGGTAATGGGATTATTAACTATACTGGCGATGTTATAATGGCTGCTAAAATAGCTTTGGGGAAAATAACCCCCACTGCTGATCAATTTAGAGCCGCCGATGTCAGTGGTAACGGAAGTGTTGACTACAGTGTTGATGTAATCTTGGTTGCCAAATATGCTTTTGGACAAATTTCAACTTTTCCTGTTTGTTCTCCACCGACTCCTGCCTCTAATTTAAGAGTTATTTCTCAAACTTGTGTAGCTGATGGAGTGAAAGTAACTTTTGCTTGGGACTTGGCTTCTGGAGGAACGATTGATCGTCAGTTACTGCATGTCACCACAAATCCTTCTGGTACCTGGCTTGGTGCCACTGATCCACCTTACAAAGACAGTACTTCCTATACCACCGGTACTGGTAATATTGGTTCTTTAGAGCCAGGAGAAACTTACTATTGGCGAATTAATTCCTTAATTGGTGGTGACTGGTACTCGAGTCTTAGTTCTTTTATGACCTCTGATTGTATTTCCCATTTTAGTGGCGTGCCTTATGAAATTGCGGCTGGTCCCACTGGTTCATTTCCTCGATATTTGGCCAGGATTGACGTTTCTTCAACCAAAGTAACCCTTTCTGGTCTTAACCAAGCTGGTGAAGTGAAGATTTATACGCCTGATTGTTTTGCTGGAGATAAAATTCTTAAAGATTCAAAAAGTGTCAATGCGCCTGGCGGAACAGTAACTTTTGCTTGGGGGGCAGCTAGTGGTATTCCCTACGATATCTGCTTTGAGCAACCAGGTTTTGCTAATCCAAGTTTTTCAGCCAAAGTTGATAACACTTTGACGAGAATCATGTTGTTCAATATTATTGATAGTTCAACCTGGGACGTAGTTATTTGTACGCCTGACTGTGCTAGCTCTGGAAAAGTAATTCGAGCTTCAACAAAAATTCCTTTATTTGGCGGTGGTGGATGGGATACTCTTTTTTGGGGTGTAAACAGTTCAATTTAAATCTTTGCTACCTCTTTTAATTGACAGCAATCTCTTTTAGATTTAGGATTAAAGTGAGATGTTTTTCATTTCCTCAGATCATGCTGGTTTTGATTTGAAAAAAAGATTAAAGGTTTATCTTGAGGCCAAAGCGGTGGAGTTTGAAGATTTGGGCCCAGCTGAATTTATCCAGGACGATGACTACCCCGATTATGCAAAATTGGTTTCTCAAAAAGTTTCCCAGGGCGCGGGGGAGGGAATTTTAATTTGTGATACGGGAATTGGGATGTCAATTTGTGCCAATCGCTTTAAAAATGTGAGGGCAGCGCTATGCACCTCGCCTTTTATGGCCCAACACGCTAGAGAGCATAATGACGCTAATATTTTGGTAATAGGTGCTCAAAATCAGGATCTTGATCACGCCAAAATGATCGCCAAAGCTTTTTTGGAGTCGAAATTTACCGGAGAGGAAAGACATAAAAGACGGATTGAAAAAATTGAGCCAGAGTAAGTAGGCACAATGTTCTCACTTGCAATCCAACGTCCTTACAGTCCGTCCTTCACTCCGTTTCGGATTCTGCCCGCCTCTGGTGGGCTTCAAAGATTGCCGCGTTCGAACACTGCCACCTACTTTAAAGTAAGATGAAAGTCATTCCAGGGATTTTAGAAAAAAATTTAGAAGAAACCCAACAAAAACTTTCCAAGTTAATTGGAGTTGCTGATCGGGTACATATCGACATTATTGACGGCCGGTTTGCCGATAATTTGACAATCGGTGCCAGCCAAGTCAAAAAACTCCGAACTCAAATTCCATATTTTCTCCACTTGATGGTGCTTTTAGATCCGCTTCTTTTGGCTGAATTTGGCAAAACGGCGGCCACAGGCTTAATTTTTTACAAAAAAAGCGTTGAACTTTTAAACACGACTGTTGAGCAAATCAAAGGCTTTGGTAAAAAAGTGGGAATTGCTTTGGAAATAGAAGATGAGGTCGATGAAGTGGAAGGTGTTTTAGACCGAGTTAATTTTGTTCTAGTGATGGGAGTTCATTCAGGATTTGCCGGCCAGCAGTTTTTCCCTGAAGTTCTGGCTAAAATTTCCCAAATTCACAACTACCTTCCCGATCTGGAAGTTGGAGTTGATGGTGGGGTAGATGAAAAAGATATCAAATTAGCAAAAATGTCTGGGGCAAATTTTGTGGTTGTCAATTCCGCCCTTTGGGAAGCCAAAGATATCAAAGACCGCTTACTTGAGCTCCAAAGACTCGTAGCTTTTAACCACTAAAAGTTGAACTTTTACCACCTTTGCGGTTACTATTAAATTGTACATTGGATTCAAAGGAGGTGAATTAGGTGCAAAATCTTGATCCAAAAGCAAAGTGGCTTTTTTTCCTTCAATTTTTGCCGATTTTTGTTATTTTGACAGTTTTTCTAGGGATGTTTCTTTTACCTCTTTTAATCATGTTGTTAACAATCCCAATGATTTTAATGGTTGCTGGTCAAAACACTCAATTTACTTTAACTGGCCTTGCGACAGCCCTTATTCCTTTACTTGCAATTTTGATTTTTGGAATAGGGATTTTCCTGTTGGCATATTTTTGGGCAAAATTGACCTGGAAAAATTATACTTATCAATTAAAAGATGAGGCAATTGAAATTCAACGAGGGGTTATTTGGAAGAGACTCTCTTCGATTCCCTATGAGCGAGTTCAAAACGTTGATGTTTTAAGGGGAATTCTGGCAAGACTGTTAGGCTTATCTGATTTACAGATACAAACAGCCGGTTATTCGGGAGCCGTCAGTGGATTTGGGCTTTTTTCTTTAGCAAGTGAAGGTAGGTTGCCAGGATTAAATCAACAGGTTGCTCTTTCATTAAAAGAAGAGATTATCAAAAAAGCCGATTCCACTCAAAAGAAACAAGGAATATAAAAAATGTTGTCTGCCCAGAAAATTGAACAGTTGGAACTGAGAGCCAACGAAATTCGTCAAGATATTGTCAAGATGCTTCTGGCGGCAGGATCAGGGCATTCAGCTGGATCACTGGGAATTGTTGATGTTTTGGTTTCTTTATATTTTTCCGGTAGCCTAAAACACCGTTCTAATGAACCAAAATGGGAAAATCGGGATCGATTTGTACTCTCGGCTGGTCATTTATGTCCAGCCCTTTATGCAGTTTTGGCTCACGCCGGTTATTTCTCTCACGGGGAACTTTTGACTTTGCGAAAACTTGGTTCAAGACTCCAAGGTCATCCTCATAATTTAGCTTTGCCTGGTATCGAAATCTCTGCTGGTTCCCTAGGTCAGGGATTGTCACAAGCCTGCGGAATGGCTTTTGCCGCCAGAATGGACGGTAAAAAATGGCGGGCTTATTGTCTTTTGTCTGATGGCGAGCATGATGAAGGTCAAACTTGGGAAGCGGTGATGTTTGCTGCCAAATACAAACTTTCCAATTTAACTGCGATTGTTGACCGCAATAATATTCAAATTGACGGGTTTACTGAGGAAGTAATGCCTTTAGAACCTTTGAGAGAAAAATATGAAAGTTTCAGCTGGCACGTTTTGGAAGTTGATGGTCACAATATTTCCCAAATAATTGAGAAATTCGATGAAGCTAAAGCGATTTTTGAAAAACCAACAGTTATCATCGCTCATACTATTGCCGGTAAAGGTGTTGATTTTATGGAGCAAGATTATCGTTGGCATGGCAGATCGCCCTCGCCAGTTGAAGCCAAAAAAGCTTTAATTGAACTTAGAACCTTAGGAGGAAAAATCAAATCAGAACATGAGTAAGGACGGCTTACATTATGAGACTTAATGAACATTTATACCTAGAGCCGGAAATGAAGGCCACTCGTGACGGTTTCGGTGAGGGATTGGTGGAAGTCGGCAGGGAAAATAAAAACGTGGTGGTTTTAACTGGCGATTTGAAGGAGTCAACTCGAGTCGAAAAATTTGCTCAAGAGTTTCCCGAGAGATTTATCGAATGTGGAGTGGCGGAGCAAAATATGCTCGGAGTGGCAACTGGTTTGGCGCTTTCGGGTAAAATTCCTTATGTTTCCTCTTTTGCCTCTTTTTCTCCTGGCAACAACTGGTCACAGTTGCGACTGGGAGTTTGTTATTCGCAAGCCAACGTTAAGATCGCCTCAACACACGCGGGTGTTTCTACCGGTGAAGATGGTGTCTCTCATCAAGCTCTGGAAGATCTGGCTCAAGTTCGAGTTTTGCCCAACATTATTGTTCTTGTTCCCTGTGATGCACTTGAAGCCCAAAAAGCCACTCTGGCTGCTGCTAAACACCCCGGGCCATTATATTTGCGGCTGGGAAGAGAAAAAACTCCGGTTATAACAAGCCTCTCAACCCCTTTTAAAATCGGTCGGGCTGAAGTTTTCCAAGAAGGGAAAGACGTGACAATTGTTGCTTGTGGCTCAATGGTTTATGAGGCAATGGTTGCGGCCAAAGAGCTTGAAAAAGAAAAAATTTGGTCTACGGTTATCAATTGCCATACAATCAAACCTTTAGATATTAAAACAATTGTTGATTTGGCCAAAATTACTGGCGCGGTGGTAACTTGTGAGGAACATCAAATTGATGGCGGTTTGGGATCGGCAGTAGCTGAAGTTTTGGCTGAGTATTATCCGGTACCAGTAAAAAGAGTCGGAGTTGAAGGAGTTTTTGGCCAGTCTGGTAAAGCAGATGAACTGATGAAAAAGTTTGGTTTGAGAAGTACCAATATTTGTCAAAAAGTCAGGGGAGTCTTGAAGGAGAAAAAATGAGTGAAGATCTTCGAGCACCCAAATTAAGATCAGGAATTATTATGGCTTTAATTTATTTGCTTTTTGCAATGCTGGGAATTTTTTGGCGGTCTTTGCGACTTTATGAAGTTTTTATTCAGGATTTTTTGGCAAAATTTGGCAAAGAGGTAACCGTCGATTTGCTTTTAATCGATTCTTTTTTTGTTGCTTGTGGTTTTTTGTCGCTGATCATTTCTTACGGGTTGATTCGCTACACCAGATCTACGGTTCTAGTTTCTTTTGTTTCCAGCCTGGCCTTAATTGTGGTTTCCTTTGTGGTTTTGGTGATTTTAATCATTGTTACCACCAAAGGTTTTACTTTTATTGATGAAGTCAATACCTTGTTTTTAACTTTACTTTTCTTGCCAATTTTTTTGCCGCTTGCACTTTTTAATGCAATTGCTTTTTACTTTATATTAAGGAACCTAAATTATATTAGGTTTGTTCAAAAGGAATAGAGATGTTTGATGTTATAACCATTGGTTCGGCTACTCGAGATATCTTTTTACTTTCCAAAGATTTTCAGGTTCACCACCACCGGGATTCGCCAACAGGAGTGGAGCAGTGTTTTCCACTTGGAGCCAAAATTGAAGTTGACCAAATCTATTTTGAAACCGGCGGTGGGGGAACAAATAGCGCAGTTACTTTTGCTAGATTTGGCCTAAAAGTGGCATTTTGCGGTAAGGTTGGTGGGGATTTTGCTGGCGGAGAAATTAAAAGAATTTTGGAAAAAGAGGGAATATCGACCGAGCTTTTGATTTTGGATCCCAAGGTTCGGACTGATTATTCAACCATTCTTATTACCCCTGATGGCTCACGGACGGTTTTAATTTACCGTTCCTCATCAAAAGATTTTTCCGAAGCTGATATTTCACTTGCCGATTTGACAACTAGTTGGTTATACATTACTTCAGTCGCTGGTGATTTTGGAATTCTGGAAAAAGTGATCAATTATGCGGTTGAAAATGGAATTAAGGTGGCAATTAATCCGGGATCCAAAGAATTGGATCACCGGGAGAAGTTGGCCCATCTTTTGAAAAAAGTGGAAGTTATAATTTTGAATCGGGAAGAAGCGTCAGATTTTTGTGATATCCCCTTTTCAAAGGAACATGAAATTTGGAATGCAATGTGTGGGGCTTATGGTCAGATTGTGGTGATTACCGATGCTTCTAATGGTGCAATTGCATGTGATGGAGAAAAAATTTTGCGAGTTGGAATCTTACCAGCACCGATTATTGACCGAACCGGAGCTGGTGATGCTTTTGGTTCGGCTTTTGTGGCGGGGCTGATTAAAAACGGCGATGTTGAACATTCCTTAAAACTTGGTCTGGCCAACGCTACTTCAGTTATTCAATATATTGGTGCCAAAGAGGGAATTATCGATCTTTCCCACCCGATCCCGGAAATCGTCGTTTCCCGAGAAAAAATTAACAAAAAATAATTTATTTCTTTCTATGGACAATTTGGTTTTTGCCCTCAAAAAGAGTTAGACTTAAAGCGAGATGGAAGATCTTTTAGAGAAGAAACATATTACCACTGGCGGGAAGACGATTATTTTGGCTTATGATCATGGCTTGGAGCATGGACCTTCGGATTTTAACGATGTCAACATTGATCCGGAATATATTTTTCGGATTGCCTTTGAAAGTGGAGTAAGTGCTATTGCTGTTCAGAAAGGAATTGCCCAAAAATACTATCAGGGCGATTTTCGCCAAATACCCTTGATTGTTAAGCTCAACGGCAAAGACAAAATTCTCCAAAGCGAGCCGTTTGCTCCCTTAATTTGTTCGGTGGAAGAAGCAGTTGAATTGGGTGCCTCGGCAGTTGGCTATACGATTTACTTAGGTTCGACTCACGAGCCAGAAATGTTTGAGATTTTTGGCAAAATCGTTGAGGAGGCTCATGATCGGGATTTACCGGTTATCTCTTGGGTTTATCCCCGCGGTTCGGCAGTTGCCGATGATACTTCACCGGAAATTACCGCTTATGCGGCCAGAACTGCGCTGGAGTTGGGGGCGGATCTTGCCAAAATAAAATACTGTGGTAGCCAGGAATGTTTTGCCTGGGCAGTCAAGTCTGCAGGCCGTTGCAAAGTAGTCCTATCAGGTGGACCCAAAACCGCAAATTTAGAAGATTTTTTAGAAACTGTTCAGTCAGTGATTAAGGCTGGTGCGGCCGGAGTGGCAGTAGGAAGAAATGTTTGGCAGGCAAAAGAACCCTTGATGGTTTTGAAAAAACTAGAAAAAATTGTTTATAACGAGAAGAGATAAAAACTCCGATTTTTTGATAATTATAATTACTCAAATATTTGCTTTAATACTTTCTTATTAAGATATTTTAATACAAGAAATTTCCAGTTTAAAGCTTGATTTTTACCAGAATGAAACTGAAAATTGCCAATAAAGTTTTGGGAAGCATTTATCTTTTTATTTTTACTTTGGTGGTTTTGGCAATAGTTGCACTTCATCTTTTCCCGAAAGATTTTTTGGATTTTGCAAGACTTCCAACCTTTTTAAATCAAATATCACCCTTGATGGGGGTTCAATTTCCAACTGCCCTTTTGGTTTACCAAATTACTTTGGTTTATTTTTTATTTTTGATTTTAACCGATGGAATTTTTTTAATGCGGCTGTCATCGAAACGGTCTAGGGAGATTTCTGCCGCTTTGTCTTTAGTGGGGGCTTTTTTAATGGCTGGCGTGGCTACTTTTTTTGTTTGTTGGCTCTTTTTGATTGGTTTTTTGGAGAGTCAGGTGCTTTTTTCAGCCATTTTTTATCTTAGTCTGGTACTGTTTCTTTTTCTTCTAGACCTTTTTACTTTTTTCATTGAGGAAGAAAGTATCGACTAATTTTAACCTCAGTGCTTTCCAAGTCTCCTAATTTTGTTGTAGAATTGGGGAAAATTCTGCTTGTGAGATGGCAAAGTTTAGGTTGTTAATTTTAATTTTTATTTTAGTAGCCGCTGCCTATTTTTTAGTCTTTGAAATTATCTCCGTTTCTTCCCGAAAAGATTCACCAACGGTTCTGGCCAGCCAAAATTTTTTCGGTCAGCTTAATAATGGGGGAAACTTGCCAGAAACTGACAATGCTTCTTCCCAAAAAGCCAAAGAAGATGCATTGATCATCGACCTTCAAGGTTTGATTGCTACATCTTCTGCTAAAGTGGGGGTAGCGATCACCGATTTGAATCTAGGGAAAAGTTTTGGTGTCAATCAAGACGGAATTTTTGACCTCGCCTCAGTTGAAAAACTCTTAGTTGCGACTTATGCTTTTTCGCAAATCGACGCTGGCGTTTTTCAGCCTGACCAAATTATTGCAGGTAAACCACTAATTGAGAATCTGCGGCTTCTGATTAATCACAGTGACAACGATTCTTGGGATAAATTAAATTCTTTTTTGGGGTTGGGTAATTTGCAAAATTTCGCCAAAGAGCTAGGCTTGACAAATTTAAGTGTTTTTGAAAATGAAGGCACGCCAGCTGATACCAATCGCTTACTTCTAAAAATTTATGACGAGCATTTTCTTTCACCTGGATCAAGAGAAAAACTTCTATCGTTTATGCGAAATACCCTTTATGAGCAACGAATTCCTCAAGCGCTACCCAAAGAAACGATTATCTATCACAAAACCGGTACTGTCAACACAGCTGTTAACGATGCTGCCATTGTTGTTCATCCTCAAAAACCATTCGTGATAACCATTCTAACAGACAATGTCTTTCAAGAATCAGTTGGTGACCAGCTAATCCACCAGATTGCCCGGAAAGTTTGGGACTTTTTTGACAAAGCTTGAAGATTGAAGAAAATATTTCCATTGAGTTGTTTTTCAATCGATAACGGTGGTATTCTTGATTTAAAGGCAAAATCGCCATGGACCAAAAATCTCAGTTGAAGAAAAAACAAGGTGAGCAACCGGTTGTAGTTCCAAGTGCACCCGCCGGCTCAAAAGAAAAAGAAGCAATTTCTTTGGAGGATTTTAGATCGGCTTCACTGGAAAGTGCGGCCAGGCAAGCTGAGGAAATAAAGGAAAAGTTAAGTCAGCAAGGTTTAGTTCCTCATCATGACCAGCCGCTGGAAATTGATGAAGAACTTAAAGAGCTGGGCGCTTCTCACCCGCCTTTACACGCGGCGGAAGAAAATTTTACGGCAGTGAATATTCCGATGGATGAATTCCAGTTAAAATCCAAAAGGCCATATCCGGCAACTGAAAGCATCAAGTGGTTGAAGACCAAAATGCTTTGGATTTACAAAAGAGCATTTCATCTTGGCCAGCGAATTCTCTTTCGCGGCAAACCTCCCCAGTCTCAACTGAGTGAGTTTGGCGTTTGAAACTCAAACCACTCCAAATCGTCTTTTGGTATTGTTTTGCGAATCTGATGTCCAAACGAGTACTGGCTAAGCCAAGACGAGGCTGATATAATAAAAACACCAGATGCCTGTCCAAGAACCAATTGTTGCTACAACTCAACAAGCTTCATCATTTTTTGAGGCTTTAGCCTTTATTATTATTGTTTTGCTTCTAGTTTTAGTTCTTTTTGTCCTTTTTGGCTATTTTGCCATCATCTGGTGGCGCCATCGTAAAAGGGAAGAAAAGTCACTTGATTTTGTTTTGATGGAAGTGGCGGTACCAAGAGACAACGAGATTAAAATTGATGCCGCTGAGCAAATGATTGCTTCCCTGTATAGCATTCACAAAGGAGGAATGTTTTCTTTTTTAGAACCGCAAGATCACTTCAGTTTTGAAATTGTTGCTTTGCCTGAGGACATCCGTTTTTACGTTTCTTGCCCAATCCACCTTAAAGACCTAGTGGAAAAACAGATTCATGGCGCTTATCCAGGAGCCGAAGTCAAAGAAGTTGAAGAATACAATATCTTTTCTGAGGAAGGGAAAGTTGCTTTCGGCGGTCTCAAATTGAGATCGGCCAACTATTTACCAATTAAACAATATCGCGATTTACCAACCGATCCCCTGTCTTCGATCACTTCAGCTTTGGCCAAAATGATGCCCGGCGAAGGAGCGGTGGTTCAATTTTTAGTGACGCCGGCTGATAATAAATGGCGTCAGGCTGGAAAAAAATTTATAACTCATTCTAAACAACAAGCAGCTGATCCAGAAAAAGCCAGATACGCCGACCCCAAAAAGCTGGAGGCGGTGGAAAATAAAAGTTCAAAGCCCGGTTTTGCCACCAATGTGAGAGTTGTGGTTTCGGCACCAAACAAAGAAGCGGCTAAACTTCATTTTGACAATATCAAAGGGACTTTTGCCCAATTTTCTTCCGACTTTAACGGTTTTTCTTCGGCCAAGCCCCGTTTTGGCAAATCATTTATGGTTGATTTTATCTATCGTTATCAACCGATGTGGGGCAAGCCCTCAATTTTAAATGCCGAGGAATTAGCCACTATTTTTCATTTTCCCAATAAATCCATTGAGACTCCCAATATTCACTGGGTTTATGCCAAACGGGCACCTGCACCAGCCCAAATCCCCACTGAAGGTCTCAATTTAGGCAAGAGCGTCTATCGAGGGTCAGAGAGGCACATTTTTCTCTCAGAAGATGACCGAAGGCGTCATATGTACATTGTTGGCAAAACCGGGACTGGGAAAAGTGAACTTCTAAAACACTTGGCGATGCAAGATATCAGAGCCGGCCGGGGAGTAGCCTTTATTGATCCCCATGGTGATCCAGCGGAAGCAATTTTGGCGATGATCCCGCCATCTCGAGCCGAAGATGTCATCTATTTTGATCCTTCCGATGTCCAACGGCCAATGGGGATGAATTTATTGGAGGCTCACACCGAACAAGAAAAACATTTTATGGCCACTTTTATTGTTGGGCTGATGTATAAACTTTATGACCCGCACAAAACTGGGATTATTGGTCCGCGGTTTGAACATGCAATCAGAAACGCGATGCTCACCGTGATGTCTGAACCAGGCAATACTTTTGTTGAAGTAGTTCGAGTTTTGACCGATTCATCGTTTGTTCAGGAACTTTTACCAAAAGTCCAAGACCCGATTGTCAGACGCTATTGGACCGATCAAATTGCCCAAACTGCTGATTTCCACAAAAGTGAGGTTTTGGATTATATCGTTTCCAAATTTGGTCGTTTTATCACCGACAAACTGATGAGAAACATTATTGGCCAATCGGAAAGCTCCTTTGATCTTCGGCGGGTGATGGATGAGAAAAAGATTTTAATTGTTAATTTATCCAAAGGAAAAATTGGTGAGGAAAATTCGAACTTTTTGGGTTTGGTTTTGGTTCCCAGAATTTTGGTTGCCGCCATGTCCCGGCAGGATGTACCTGAAGAAGAAAGAACGGACTTTTATCTTTATGTTGACGAGTTTCAAAACTTTGCCACTGAAACTTTTGCGGATATTTTGTCCGAAGCCCGGAAATTCAGGCTCAATTTAATTGTGGCCAACCAATTTATTGGTCAAGTTGAGGAGGACGTCAAGAACGCGGTTTTTGGTAATGTGGGAACGATTGTCGCCTTTCGAGTTGGGGTGACCGATGCCAATTACTTGCAACATGAGTTTGCTCCATCTTTTAATGAAGGGGATTTGGTTAATATTGAGAGGTTCCATGCCTATATTAAAACGATTGTTAATAATGAGCCCCAGCCGGCTTTTTCGATGGATACTACCCGCGATCTTTCGGCCGATATTAAAAGCCTCAAAGTAGCGGAGATGATCCGTCAGCTTTCCCGCCTTCGCTACGGCCGCGATGCCGAGCTGATTGAAGCCGAAGTCGCCCAAAGGGCTAGGTTATAAAAGAGCCACTAGCCACTAGGGACTAGGGAATAGTTAACTAATTCGGGAATTAAAGTAGACAAGTGTTTGTTTAAGAAATTCAGCCATTTGTTGGGAATTTAGAGTTTGTGGTTCGACAATTCCATTTTCTCGATCAACATATGGTGCGGGAATAAACTGCTGAACAGGAAAATCTTTTGCGAACGCGACAAGTTTATTGTTCCCCATAGTTTGATCGTTGGGTACGATGTACCAACTAATTTCTCTAGCAGTAGATTCAAAATTGTTTTTACCAAGTAGTCTAGTGGGTATTAATCCCCAAACGAAAGTTATGGTACCGTATTCGTCTTTAGTTTTGAAACTAATATCGCGTTTTCGGGCACCCTCTTTTAGTGGCCAATAATAACCAACTTTTCCAGCTTCAATTTCATCAGAAAATGCAAAAAGGTCATGAACGGTATTTTTGAATGTTTGCTCATCAATTTCCCGTCCGATTTCTTTTCCTGAAATTGGTTTGAATTCTTGCACTTTTTCGATTGATTCATCTATGTTATCGACCAATTTTCCTATACCAAGTGCGATTCCAGCACCAGCAACACCAGCGCTGCCAACAAGACTAAGAAAACGACGTCTTGAAATTATGATTTTTCTTTCAGCCATGACATTGGGGAGTATATTCTCTAGACTATAAGTTGTCAAGAGCTTCTTTTTTAGAAATTTTTATGCTAAAATTTAGCTGTTTGGGCCTGTAGCTCAATGGTAGAGCGCTACTCTTAAATCTAAAAATTTTGGGCGCATAGCTCAGTGGTAGAGCACCACTCTTATAAAGTGGGGGTCCATGGTTCGAATCCATGTGCGCCCACCAAAATTTTTAGATATATCAGGCGAAGAGCTGATATAAAGTGTAGTAGAAGGTTCGACTCCTTCCGGATCCACACGACTTTTCTGATATTTCAGGAGCCGGAGGCTCGCTGAATTAAAGTGGGGGTCCATGGTTCGAATCCATCACGATCCACCAAAAATGGAACAAACAAACGAGGATAGTCAACTTTTGCAAACAGAAAGACTCGATACCAAAGAGAAACTTTCTAGAATAGCTAAGGTAGGTATAGAGGTCCTTTCTTCGACGGCTCTTGTCCAAGACAGGAAATTTACCGAGGAAGATTTAGAAAAAGCGAAAAAATTTTTCCAAGAAGCCAGACCTTTTATCCATCCAAAAGTCTGGCCAGTTTTTTGGGAACACCTTGATCTTGCGAGTAAATATTGCAGAATTTTAGGAAAGGAAATCCAAAATACAGGAGCAGATGTTGATCCTCTAAAAATGGAAACATTAGGTCTTTTGCATGATGTGGGACGTTTGATTTCCCCGCATCGTTACTTTAGAAGTGTTTTGGTGGGTGATTCGTTGCTTAAAAAAATTGGCGTTAGAGATGATGTAATAAAAAGTTTTGTTCCAGAATCTCAACTGGTGGGGAGAGGTGAAAAGTTGACAAGTGCCAATCAATTGACTTTGGAACAGCAAATTTTATTGTATGCGGATAACTTCGGTAGAAAAGTTGATGGAAATTTGTTAACTTTGGGGGAATATTCAAAAATGGTTAATGAACAACTTGAACGCTATCCCAGTGAAGCGGGCGTTTTTGCTTCCGAGAGGTTTGGAGAAAAAAAGAATTGCCGACCAATCGGAAAGGGAATTTAAAATTCTAAAGGAGATAGAAGACCGGTTTAGTAAAGATTACGGAATTAATTTTGATGAAGTTCGAAATGAAGTTGCGAAAACAACACCTCCCACTGATATTCCGGCCCAGCTTTAATAATAATTAGGCAGATACAGAAGTGTAGTTTTTAAGGGCCAGGCGCCTTGTGTTCACCTTGCAGCAATTATATGCCAATGGTAAGATAGTTTCCAGTTATGTGGCGGAAGATTTTATTTATAATTTTGTCAGCAGCCGGAGTATTTTCAATTTACTTTATTTCCTGGTTTTGGCGGATGTTTATTATCCCAATTATTATTATTCTCCTTTTGGATGTGATTTCTAGTCCAACTTTGAAGAAGGATTAAAGCGGTTCGAGTTTAGTTTTTTCCGGCCCCTTTTGGTTTTTGACCAAACTCAAATATTTTTCGGTAGTTGAAAGCCTCTTGTGTCCAGCCAGTTTAGAAATCAAAACAACAGAAATACCTTTTGCCAGATGGTGAGTTAACCAGGTGTGCCGAAGATCATTGACTTTCGCTCCGACAATTCCGGCCTTTTTAAAGTAACGATCAATTGAGGTTCTGATGTTGCGGATCAGAAGCGGTTTGCCAGTTTTGGTGATAAAAACATGTTCTTCGCCGGCCTTTCTTTTACCTTGAACTCGATACTCGGGCCTTTCCGCAAGGTAATTTTTTAGGGCGGTCTCAGCTTGGGGGTTTAAGGGAACTGCTCGCAACGGATGATCGCCTTGGGCTCGAATGTAAAGTGAACCTTCAACTGTTTCTTCAGAGGAGCGGATGTCTTCCTTTCGCAGGTTGGCCAATTCCGAAATTCTGATTCCGGTTTGCAGCAGGATTTCTACAATAGCTGAAATTCTAATATCATCTCGAGAAGCATCGCGAAGCGAGCGGTATTCCATTGGCGAAAGAGTCCGGGGAGGTTTGGCTTCAAATTTGGGATGGGAGACCATTGTCGCTGGATCGGTGGTAATGTGGCCCTGGATTTTGAGGTATTTGAAGAAAGTTTTGATGGCGTTAAGTTTGCGGGACAAAGTTTTTTTGGTGTAACCCTTTTTTTCAAACTTGGCTAAAAATTCCTTAAGATCTTCGTCAATGACCTGATCAGCTGTTATTCGGTTGAGGCCCACTAAAAACTCGACCAACTGCTCGATATCTTTGCCGTATGCTAAAATAGTAGCAGAAGCTCGTTTTTCGCTCTTTAGATAATTAACGAATTCTTTATGGGCTTGATCTAATTTGATCATGTTAGCGGACAGAAGACAGATTCGTTATTTAAAATTATAGGTTGTCAGAACCATAGTTGTCAATAGGTATTACTACAGGGTTTCAAACTAGAGGTTTGCAATGAGACAAAAAATTTTGCTAACAGTCGCAATTTTGGTTGGCATTTATTTTACAGTTTCCCTGTCCAGACAGGTTTGGAACTTATGGCAAGCCGGTAGTCGACTTGAGCTTGCCAAAGAAAAAGTTGCCTCGGCTGAAAATGAAAATCAAAAGTTGAAGGAAGAGTTGAAATATAAATCAAGTTCTGAATTTGTGGAATCGGAAGCCAGAAATCGGTTAAATTATGCCCGGGAAGGTGAACAGATTGTTATTTTGCCCCAAGAACTGAACAATCCACAAGGAGAAGCTCCAGCTGAGCAGAAACTAGCTAATTGGCAGAAGTGGTGGCGGTTGCTTTTTGAAGTTTAGAGGTTGACAAGAGTAAGGGTTATTGCTAAAATTTTTGTTTGATATCACCGCGGGGTGGAGAAACGGGATCTCATCAGGCTCATAATCTGAAGAAGCGGGTTCGACTCCCGCCCCCGCAACACTTCGATGCGCTTTGCTTTCTCAGTGTAAACTGATCAGTAGTAAAAGCAATTTGAAGTCACGCGGGAGGAGAAGTTTATCCTGAGCAAAGTCGAAGGAACTCCCGCCCCCGCAACCAAAAGCCCCGATGCATAGGGGCTTTTTTTATTTAGTTTCTAATTTGAGTAGTGGATAGTAATTATTTTCAGACTTTGGTAAAATTTAGCCACCGAAGTAGGCTGTGTAGTTCAACGGCAGAACGGGGCCCTCATAAAGCTTAGACGGAAGTTCGACTCTTCCCACAGCCACTAAAATTGTCTTTGCTGATAAGTGATTTTCAATAATAATCTTGCAGGTTCAAATCTTGTCGCAGCCACTTGACAGTTAGCTATAAGCTGTTATACTAAACTTTAAATTATGGCAAAAGGTCAAGCGATCTTTTTTTGGTTCTACTTTACTAACCGTTAAATCGGGTTAGTTTTGGTGGAACCTAAGCCATAATCAAAGAACAAAGCCACAAGACTAGCCCAAAGGCTAGTTTTTTTGTGCTTGTCCGCCTAAATTCGCACATTGAGCCGTGTACGGATAGTACTGAAAAGGCGAAAGGTAAGAATTGGCTGAAGGAAAGGAGGTGAAAGCAAGTCTGACTTGTTGAAAAATGGAGAAAGAAGGAAGAATACTTAATCCAAGTGAAGTTCTAGATATGGTGGTAGCGGGAACAATTTCAAAAGTTGATCCTTGTGGTACTTGTGATCAAAAGCCAACCACCTGTCGAAATGATGGAGAAAGAGCATTAAGTTATGATCCAGAGTCTAAAGCTGCTCAATGCTTAAGAACTCGAGAAATAATTACACTTGGTGGCGGCTTGGGTCTTGACAGTGATATCATAAGAAAGGAGAAAAGATGAAAAGAATCTTAACCGGCGATCGACCAACTGGAAAATTGCATTTGGGCCACTATGTGGGTTCTTTGGCTAATCGCGTCAAACTGCAAGATGAATATGAATGTTTTTTCATTATCGCCGATTTGCATACTTTGACAACTGCGCCTGAGAAAACCGGCGAGCTTAAAGAAAATGTCCGGGGGTTAGTGCTGGATTATCTTTCGGTTGGCATTAATCCGGATAAATCAACAATTTATCTGCAATCCCAAATTCCTGAAGTCTGTGAGCTGGCGGTGATTTTTGGGATGCTTTCATCTGTCCCCCGTCTTCAAAGAGTACCAACTTTAAAGGACGTGATGCACGATTTAAAGGTAGAAATCCCCTCATTTGGACTTTTGGGCTATCCAGTTTTGCAAGCGGCTGATATTTTGATGGTTAGAGCCGATTTGGTGCCGGTTGGGCAGGATCAATTATCCCACATCGAAGTCACTCGAGAAATTGCTCGTCGATTTAACAAGATCTACGGCAAAATTTTTCCAGTCCCCGAGGCTTTAGTGCCTAGCGAGGTAGGGGTTCTTCCAGGAATTGATGGTCAGGCTAAGATGTCCAAAAGTTTAGGCAATGTGATTAATCTCTCAGATAATTCGCCAACTGTCGCTTCGCAAGTGATGAAGATGTATACCGATCCGACGAGGATTCACCCAACTGATCCGGGTCATATTGATGGCAATCCGGTTTTTGTCTACCTTGATCAATTTATCTCAGCGGAAAGACGTCAAGATCTTGAAGAATTAAAAGAACGGTATAATATGGGTAAAGTAGGGGATGTTGAAGTTAAAAAGTTTTTAATTGGGGTTTTGGAAGAATTTTTGAAGCCGATAAGAAAAAGAAGAGCGGAATTTGAAAAGCAACCAAAACTAGTTGAAAAAATTCTCCAAGAAGGGATCAAAAAAGCCAGAAGCGAGGCCCAAAAAACCCTTCAGTTGGCCAGGAAAGCAATGAAAATTGATTATTAAGATAAGCGATCTCACTTTCTTGTTTTAATTAGCACTTTTTAGTATAAATTGCTAACTTTCTTTGCAGCAACCGTTAACTTTCAATTTTCAAAAATAAACGGTGATCTTACAACCTTAGTGTGGTATGATAGAAACTGCCTGAAAGGTAAAAATGGCTAAAGGTCCAACAATTCCCAAATCATTGATTAAATCGCCAATTAAAACCTCAAAAGGCTTGATAAAAGCTCGCAGTCCTTTGCGAGGATTTATTTTCTACGGGATTTTAATTATTTTGGCACTATTTCTTTTCTTTTCCTTTTCTCAACCATTCCAGCAAACCAAACAGGAACCGATTTCCCAGGTAATCTCCGATATTGGCAATTCCAAAATCGAGAAGGTGGTAGCTGACGGTGAAAAATTAACTGTCACTTACAAAGACGGCACAACGGTTGAGTCGCAAAAAGAAACAGGAATCAGTTTTTATGAGGAGCTGAAAAACTCTGGTGTTGATCCATCCAAAACTTCAATTGAAATTAAAAGCCAAGCTCTTTCCCAAATTTGGGTGACTTTACTGACTACCTTTTTGCCGATTGTGATTTTGGTGGTTTTCTTTTTTTTCATTTTCCGCCAGGCCAGAGAAGCCGGTTCATCAGTTTTTTCTTTTGGTCAATCAAGAGCCAAACTTTTTTCCAAAGACACGCCAAAGACGACCTTTGCTGATGTAGCTGGAGTGGATGAGGCTAAACGTGAGCTTGAAGAAGTGGTTGAGTTTTTAAAGACGCCCCAGAAATTTAAATTGCTTGGTGCCAGAACTCCCAAAGGAGTTCTTTTAGTTGGTCCGGCCGGAACGGGCAAAACTTTATTGGCCAGAGCAATTGCTGGTGAAGCAGGGGTGCCTTTTTATTCAATGGCTGGTTCAGAGTTTATGGAGATGCTGGTGGGAGTAGGTGCATCGCGGGTGCGGGATCTTTTTAACACCGCCAAACGAACCGCTCCGGCAATTATTTTTATTGACGAAATTGAATCGATTGGCCGGATGCGCGGACTTGGTTTTTCTGGCGGTCATGACGAGCGGGAACAGACCTTAAATCAAATTTTGGTGGAGATGGACGGTTTTACTCCCAATGACAACGTTATTGTTTTAGCTGCCACCAACCGTCCCGATCTTTTGGATCCGGCACTCACCCGACCCGGCCGATTTGATCGAAGAGTAGTTTTGGATATGCCGGACATTGATGGCCGGAAGGCAATTTTGCAAATCCACATGCGGGGCAAACCGTTTGTACCAGAGGTTGATATTGGCAAAACTGCTCGAAGAACGGTTGGTTTCTCGGGAGCAGATCTTGCCAACATGCTCAACGAAGCGGCAATTTTGGCTGCCCGAGAAAGCAAAAAAGCAATTGACGATCGTGACTTAGAAGAAGCAGCCACCAAAGTTAAACTTGGGCCACAAAGAAAAAGGATGCAGTCTGAGGAAGAGCGAAAAATGACAGCTTATCATGAAGCTGGCCATGCAATTGTCGGCCATTTTTTGTCTCACATGGATCCGGTTCACCGGATTTCAATTGTTGCCCGGGGAGTAACCGGTGGCCACACTCTTTTTCCACCTCAAATTGATCGTCAAAATGAAACGAAGACCCATCTTTTGGAAATGATTGCCACCGCTTTAGGAGGCAGGGCAGCCGAAATGTTTATTTTTGGTGATAATACCACTGGTGCTTCATCAGATCTTGATCATGCCAACAGAGTAGCTCGGCTGATGGTGACTGACTTTGGCATGAGTGATTTGGGACCAATTAACCTTGCCCCCAATACCCAATTTGGCGGCTGGCCGGTTGATTTTGAACAGAGTAGCTATTCGCAGGAGATGGCAGCCAAAGTTGACCGGGAAGTTGAGAAAATTATCAAGGAAGGGCATGAAAAGGCGATGGAGATTTTAAGGAAGAATAAAGATAAATTGGTGCTGGTTTCCGATGCCCTTCTTGAGAAAGAGACATTAGACGGCGACGAGTTTGAGAAATTAGTCGGCGAACCCCAAAAAATACTGGAAAAACCAGCAGCTACTCTTGCTAGAGCTTGACCCCTCGTATTTTTTACCCTTACTCTTGTGCTAAAATACTTCCAATGAAACGGCTAATTTTAATTGATGGAAATTCGCTTTTTCATCGGGCCTATCATGCTCTTCCAATATCTTTAACTTTCGAGGGCAAACCGGTTAATGCCGTTTATGGATTTTCCAATATGCTTCTGAAAGCAATAGGCGATTTGAAACCGACTCACATTGCTATTGCTTGGGATTCTATTGCCCCAACCTTTCGCCATGTCGAATATGAAGAATATAAAGCCCAAAGAGCCGCCCCACCGGAAGATTTATACCCCCAAAAAGTGGTACTTGAAAAGGTCTTAGAAGCCTTTGAAATTCCCAGTTTTGAACTGGCAGGCTTTGAAGCTGATGATTTAATTGCAACTTTGGCAACTCAGGCAAGAGAACTAGTCAAAGAAAAAAAATTGGATAAAATTATGATTTTGACAGGTGATCGAGATACCCTACAATTAGTGTCAAAAGATATCAATATATATAGTTCTGGTCAAAAATTGACTGAGCCAATTGTTTTTGACAAGAAGAAAATCAAAGAAAAATATGGACTTAAACCGAGCCAAATGGTTGACTTTAAGGCTTTGGCTGGCGACCCCTCAGATAACATTCCGGGAGTTCGCGGTCTTGGTCCAAAAACCGCTGCTGATCTTCTGGCTAAATATGGTAATCTAGAAAGAATTTATCAGAACTTGAAAAAACTCTCTCAAGCTCTCCAAGGCAAGCTCAGTCAAGATCGCGAAAAAGCTTTTCAAGCCAGAAAGCTAGTCGAACTTGACCGCCAGGTACCGATCATTCTTGATCTTAAAAATAGCCAGGCTAAATTTGATTGGCAAAAAGTTCAGGCTGCTTTTGCCCATTTGCACTTCAAAAGCTTGATTGCCAGATTGCCGATTGAAAGTAAAGATTTGGAAAACTTAGAAGAAAAAGAGCCGGTAAACGTTTTAAAAGATAAAAAGTCGAAAGATCAAATGGAACTAGTATGAAAATTGCTTTAGTCCATGATTTCCTAAAAGAATACGGAGGAGCGGAAAGGGTTTTAGAAGCTCTCCATGAGATTTGGCCAGAAGCGCCCGTTTATACTTCATTTCTCCTGGCAAAAAAATTACCGGATCATTTTAAAAGTTGGGATATTCGAGAGTCTTATCTTCGGAAATTACCGTTGATATCCAAAATTGGCAAAATTTTCACCTTTTTTTACCCTTGGATTTTTGAATCTTTAGATTTGAGTGAATATGACGTTATTATTTCTTCGACCGCCAGTTTTGCCAAAGGAATAATTACTAAACCTAACCAACTACATGTCTGTTACTGCCATACCGTACCGCGTTTTTTATATCATTATCCAACTGAAACCAATAGACGACAATTATGGTATTTAAAACCTGGTTTGGCAATCTGGGATCATTGGCTTCGGGTGTGGGATTTTTGGGCGGCTCAAAGAGTGGATGAATTTGTGGTTAATTCATGCGAGGTAAAAAGAAGAGTTAGTAAATTTTATCGTCGCACTTCTGCTGTTATCCATCCGTCGGTAGATCTAAAGCGCTTTACGCCAACAGCCAACAGCCAACAGCCAACAACTGTAAGCGGTAAGCAGTCAGCTGATAGCTATTTCTTGGTTGTTTCCCGGCTTTCAGCTTATAAAAATATTGATTTGGCAGTCTGGGCATGCAACCAATTGAAAGCTAACTTAAAAATTGTTGGAGTGGGGAGAGAAGAGGTGAAATTGAGAAAAATTGCTGGTTCAACAGTTGAATTTTTGGGGTCAGTACCAGATAAAAAGTTGGTTAGTTATTACCGAAATTCTAAAGCGGTAATTTTTCCGTCCGAGGATGATTTTGGGATTGTCCCGATTGAAGCGATGGCCTGTGGTAAGCCAGTAATTGCTTTGGCAAAAGGGGGAGCGCTTGAAACAATCATTCAACACTCGACCGGCGAATTTTTTGCCAAGCCAGATATTGATTCATTAATTAATGTTTTGAAATACTTTGAGCCAGAAAAGTATAGTCCAGACGCGTGTCGCAAACAGGCTGGAAAATTCTCCAAAGAGCAATTTGAGAAAAAAATTAAAGATTTTGTCGAGGACAAGTGGCAGAAGTATAATCAAATTAATAAGCACTAAATTATGCCTGAACTTCCTGAAGTAGAGACTATCAAAAACGATTTAGCAAGAGTTATTATTGGCCAAGAGATTAGCAATCTAGAAATTGGAGCGCCAAAGATTTTCCAATGGGGCGGATGGTCAAAAAAAGACCTCGTAGGAGTTAAGATCAAGGCTCTTTGGCGCCGAGGTAAGATTTTGGTCTTTGAGCTTTCTAATAATTTAAGTTTAGTTTTCCATCTTAAGCTCACCGGCCAGTTGATTTATCAAAATAAAGAAAGGATTGCTGGTGGCCACCCAATTCCGCCTTTAAATTTACCGGTTCCCAATAAAACAACTCACGTTATTTTCTCCTTTGCAACTGGAACCAAACTTTATTTTAATGACTTGAGAAAATTTGGCTGGATCAAACTTTTGCCGGTTGATGAAGTAAAAAATTTGCCGGCAATTCGCGAATTTGGGCCGGAACCATTTTCGGCTGATTTTACCCCAAAATATTTAGAAGAGATTTTGAAGAAAAAGAAGAACCTACCGATTAAACAAATCTTGATGGATCAAAAGCTGATTGCTGGAATTGGCAATATTTACGCTGCCGAATCACTGTTTTTGGCAAAAATCCGCCCGCAGAGAAAAGCCGGCCAAATTTCGGTTGAAGAAGTTGGAAAACTCTATCAGTCAATTAAAAAAGCTTTAGAGGTAGCGATTGCTCATAAAGGATCGTCATCGGCGACTTTTGTCGGCGGAACAGGCGAGCGAGGTTTGTATCTTGACTATGCCAATGTCTATAACCGAGAAGGACAACCCTGCAAGGTTTGTAAAACGCCAATTGCTAAAGAAAAGCTCGCTGGCCGAGGAACTTATTTTTGTCCGTCTTGTCAAAGATGAGACAAAAATATATCAGCAAATTGAAATTTCTGATATTAACCCTTAGTTAAGCAGGAAACCCCCGCAAGCGTTAGCTTGAGGTGAATGGCTGATACTACTGTCCCCATTGCCAGCATTAATCCCAATACGTTTGCAGAAAACAATCTTCTAAATTTCCTCTTGCATCTTTTGACAGTTTGCGACTAAAGTGGAAGTAGAGGAGATTATGGCGGAGAGATTAAAGGAATTACCAGATTGGTTTGTTTTGGGTGGTGAAGTAGTTCATTCACCGGTCAAAATTGGTCGTCGTTTACCAGGTTGGGTTGGTAATGAAAGCGTTGGTGGTTCAGAAGAAGAATTTATTGATCTACCAAGAAATCATCGCCGAAACGGTCAGCTGCCGGCTGGAGAAATTGCCCCGACCCCGACAGTCCATGGCAAACCTGATCCGACCCTTTAAAATCAATTGGTAGAGTTTTTCACTTCTTGCACAAAGAGATTTTTTTTGGCAAAGTAGAAAGATTATGATTCTTCGAGCACTTCACGCCACCAATTTTCGCAATTTTTCCAAGTTGACGGCCGAATTTGACCCCAATTTGTCAGTTTTAGTTGGTCCGAATTCTTCTGGCAAAACCAATATTTTGGAAGCAGTTTGGTTGTTGGCTTTAGGTAAAACTTTCAGACCCGGTTCTGATTTTGAAATGATTAAATTTGGCAAAAATACTGCTTATGTCAGAGGAGTAGTCAGTGAGGGAAGCGGGCATTTGAAGCTTGAGGTTGGTTTACAAAGAGCTGATGAAGAGTTTTTACCCCGTAAAAGATTTTCGGTCAACGGTGTGGGAAAAAAGATGGTTAATTTTGTTGGCAATTTAAAAGTGGTATTATTCTCGCCGGTTGATCTTGAGTTGGTCGTCGATTCTCCCTCACTGCGCCGGACCCACTTGGATGACTTTTTATCTCAAGCTGACCAGGACTACCATAGAATCTTGTCTACCTATGAAAAAACGGTTACGTCGCGCAATCGTCTTTTGGAGCGGATTTTTGAAAACCGATCAAAAGCTGATGAACTGGATTTTTGGGATCAAGCCTTGGTGAAGCTTGGTCAGGAAATTTCTTTAAAAAGAGAAGAATTTTTTAAATTTTTAAATAAAGCCTCCCTTAAGCTTGAGGATTTTTCTTGGAGCTGGCGTTCGTCACGAGTCGATCTTGATAAATTAAAAAGAGAACGAGGGCGTGATATCGAAGCGCGAATGACAATTTCTGGTCCTCACCGGGATGATTTTCGCTTTATCCTTTCTGGTCGTGACCTTTCATTTTTTGGTTCTCGAGGTCAGCAACGGATGAGCGTTTTAAATTTGAAACTTTTAGAGCTTGATTATTTGGAGGCCAAAACTGATCAAAAGCCAATTCTTGTTTTGGATGATATTCTTTCCGAACTTGATCATGACCACCGAAAAGTGGTTTTAAAATATACTGGCGGTCAGACGATTTTAACTACCACCGACCTTGCCAATCTTGAGAAAAAATTCCGATCTCAGGCCAAACTTATTGAAGTTGAAGAATTAGCCAAAGAAAATTGATGGGTTTATCCTGAACAAAGTTGAAGGCTTGACAAAACTTTCAAAATAATTAATTAATAATAATTGCAATATTATTTAATTTTAAGGAGGTTAACGACTGCCTACGATGACCAAAACTGGCTGCTCACCCAACAGGTGGGGTTTTGGTCTCCATTTAACTTTAGACGCTTACGGAGCTCCCCCAAAAAAGCTTGCCGATGTCAAGTTAGTGCGCAAAGCACTAAACGAAATCCCTGATCTGCTTTCAATGCATAAAATCGCCGAACCCCAAGTTATTTGGTACGATGGTGGTGAGAAACCAGAGGACGATGGAGTAACGGGGATAGTAATGATTGCTGAGTCCCACATTTCCATCCACACCTTTCCTAAAAAAGGATTTTTTACAGCTGATGTCTATTCCTGTAACAAATTTGACCCTCAAAAACCACTGCAATATTTCAAAAAAACTTTTGAACTAAAGGAATTGGAAACCAACGTTGTCGAACGCGGCCTCAAATTCCCCCGAACCTAAACCTTGCAACCCTGCGGTAAATGTGCGATAATTAGTGCATGTTCAGGCCTAAATTTGTAATTTCCCAACCAATTCTTTCCAACATCGCCAAAGCCGAGGCGGCCAAGGCAATCATTGAGAACGCTCCACTGGTTCCAGCTTGGGAAGCTCAATTTCGCAAAGAAGCACTGATTAGAACAGTTCACCACGGTACTCATATTGAAGGCAATAAATTAAATTTTTCCGAAGCTCAACAAGTTTTAGATGGCCGACAAATTGAGGCTCGCGAGCGGGATATTCAGGAAGTGATTAACTATCGTAACGTAGTCAAACACATCGATGGTTTAAAGGCGCGCAATTCCAAAAAAATTACTTTAGCTGAGGCTCTGCATCTTCATCGGTTGATTGTTGAAAAAATTTTTCCAGCCGAGCAAGCTGGAAATTTTAGAAAAACTCAAGTTCTGGTGAAAAACTCTCGGACAGGCGAAGTGAGTTTTATTCCTCCCAAGGCGAATTTTGTTCCAAGTTTAGTTGCTGATTTTTTAACCTGGCTAAATTTGCCCCAACCTGTTCATCCGATTATTAAAGCTGGCATCACTCACTATGAACTGGCCAGAATTCATCCTTTTATTGACGGTAACGGCCGGTGGGCTCGGGCAATGGCGACTTTAGTATTATTTTTGGACGGATATGACATTAAGAGATTTTTTTCTCTGGAGGAATATTATGATCGCAATGCCGCCCGTTATTATCAAACTTTGCAAAAAGTTTCCAATCAAAAGATAGCCAGGGATGAAGATCGGAATTTGACGCCCTGGCTTGAATATTTCACCGAAGGTTTGGCAATTGAACTTTTGCGGGTCAAAGAAAAAGTGGTTAAACTTTCGGCCGACGCCAAACTTAAAGCCAAAGTTGGCCAATTGGCTTTGTCGGAAAGGCAGGCAAAATTGATGGAATATCTGCAAAGTTATGGTCGGGTTTCCAATCGCGAGTGGCGGAGTTTACTGCCGGATATTTCCGATGATACAATCTTGCGCGATTTGAAGTATTTGCTGGACAAAAAATTAATCCGTAAAAAGGGCAAAACCAAAGCGGCGGTGTATATTATGAGGTGAAGGATGGAAACCTCAGAAAGGCAAAAAGCTATTAGCCAGCCTAAAGAAATAATTGATGTATTAAGTGGGGAGTATCAATTCCATTATACTTCAATGGAAGAATTGTCAAAGATTTTAAATAGAGGAATTTATTCAGGCACTTTTGCTGAGAGGATCGGTGATAGTGAATTTAAAAATCGGACTCAAGGAATGATTTGGCCCGATGTTTTTTTAACATCATTAATTAAACAAGTTTGGGGCGAACCTTTGAAAATGGTTGGGATCATAGTTGATGCTCCACAGCAAAGTCGGGTGCCACTAAGAATATCCCCAAGACAATTTGTTGGAATTGTTGTACCTGATGAATCTCAGCCAATCAAATTCTCATGTTTAGCAAAAATGATAAAAGAGCGAATCAGAATGAGGAAAAGTGCTGTTATAGAAAGAGTAAATCAAATTGTCCAGATAATAAATAGAGAAGGTGATAGAAATGGAACTCTTCCAATTTATGGGATTTCTGGAGATCTCTATTGGCCAAGAAGAATGAGCCATGAGGAGATTGTAAAGATGTTGGGGGAGAAAAATGGTTCTTGAGCAGAAAGTTTTTCATTCACTTGAAGAAGCAATTGAAGATTGGGGAAATCGGGAACCTATTAGTCAGAAGGAAATTATAAATGGGCAGCTCAAGACCATTTTATTTTTTGATGTAGAGAAACCTCTTCTTTCACCTGATTGGTGTGGGAAAGATGAATATTGGCGGCATGTAACTGGAATTTTAGTTGAAGATGGAAATTCTAAACTTGATTTATGTTCCCTTGCACCAGACGGTACTCGATTTGAAACAGATCATGCTTGTTCGGGAAATCCAAGATTTGAATCTTTAATACCTACTGCTCAAACAGCTTTTGCAAAAGATACAATTATTGTTATTTTGAATCCGGATATTTACAAACTTCGGGGCGGTAATCTCTGGACTCTCCATGAAATCGGTCACGCTTGGCGAATTCATGATGGGCGATTGGAAAATTCCGGGGAAGCAAGAAAATTACTCTGTAATTTTTCAAGAAAGGGAAAAAATAAGGCAACAAGAGAAAAACTTTTGGCAGCTCTTGAGCTTTTGAATCAAACAGAAAATGATGCTTGGCAGTTTTCTTTGGATAAATATAAGGAAATTAAATTTGGAGGTTTTGATCTAGCACCTCTTCTTTCTGGAGAAGAAATAGAAGTTTACCCCCAGATTGTTTACGATGAGCTTTATAATAGGGAAATTTGGAGGGCGGCTGAAGCGGTTGGTCGAGAGAAGGCTCTTGTTTGGAGGAAAAATGACTTTTAAGACTTTGGCAGAATATTTTGGAAAACTGGAAGCAACAAGCAAAAGGCTGGAGATGATTGATATCCTCTCCAAGCTTTTTAAAGAGGCAAAACCAGAAGAGATTGGCAAGATTTGTTATTTGATTCAAGGTCGAGTGGCGCCCTTTTTTGAGCCGGTGGAAATTGGGATGGCAGAAAAGATGGTAGCTACTGCGATAGCAAAGGCTTTTGAGACATCGAAAGAAGATGTCATTAAATCGTACCGCCAACTTGGTAACATGGGGATTACAGCTTCGAAGCTATCGCAAAAATCAAAAATCAAAAATCAAAAATCAAAAATGTCGGTTGGCGAAGTTTTTGAGGAACTAGCAAAAATTGCCCAATTTTCAGGTGAGGGGACGGTTGGAAAGAAAGTTAGCACACTATCTGATTTATTGCTAAAGTTGGATTCGGATTCGGTCAAACATGTGGTTAATATTCCATTAGGAACTCTTCGGTTGGGAATTGGCGGACCGACAGTTTTAGACGCCCTATCTTTGGCTAAAAAAGGTGATAAATCTTTGCGGCCGGTTTTGGAAAATGCTTATAACAAAACTTCTGATCTTGGTTATATAGCCGAAAATTTCTTTAAAAAAGGTGAAGCGGGAATTAAACATGTCCAATTAGTGGTTGGTAAACCGGTCAGGCCGGCACTGGCTGAGCGTTTGCCATCAGCTGCTGAAGTTGTCAAAAGAGTAGGGGGAGAATTTGCCGCCGAACCAAAATTTGATGGTTTTCGGGTGCAAGTTCATTTAGATAGGTTAGGACGTTTTCTCGTTCGCCCTAAAGTCGTGGGTCCTGCCGAGCAAAGTGCTCGGGGTCCTGCCGGCAGCTCGTCCCAGCCGACGTCCTCAGTCAGAACACAATCGAACCGTGATCAAAATAAGTCAGTTAGCTTGCGGGCGCTCGCTGGGACGCCCTCCGCTGCCGCCACCCCTCGCTTAACGCAAGTCAGGTTATTTTCCAGAAATCTTGAAGATACCACCCAGGCATTTCCGGATTTGGTCAAGGGAGTTTTGGATGAGGTTAGAGCCAAAACCGCAATTTTGGAGGGCGAGGCAATTGCTTATAACCCCCAGACCAATGAATTTTTACCATTTCAGGAAACGACTAAAAGACGGCGAAAGTACAAAATTGAAGAGATGGCGGAAAAACTGCCTTTGGTGATGTTTGCATTCGACCTTTTATATCTTAACGGCAAAGATTTAACCATTTTGCCATACCGCGAGCGCCGGAAACTTCTTGAAAAAATTGTTGCCGGTCGTCAAGAGAGAATTAGATTGGCTGATGAGCGAATTTTGCATAATGAAAAAGAAATTCTTGATTTTTTTAACGAAGCAGTTTCTGAAGGTTTGGAAGGACTAATGATTAAAAAACTTGATTCACCTTACGTTGCTGGCGGCCGAGGATTTCATTGGATTAAATTCAAAAGAGGCCAGGCAGGTGAACTGACTGACACAATCGACTGTGTCATTTTGGGAATTTATGCCGGCCGAGGAAAAAGAACAGGATTCGGAGCTGGAGGGCTTTTGGTCGGAGTTTATGATCAGAAAAAAGATGAGTTTGTGACAATTTCTCGGGTTGGCACAGGTTTGACTGATGAAGAATGGCGGCAGATAAAAATAATCAGTGACAAGTTACAAGTGACAAAGAAACCAGCCAGAGTTAATTCGCAAATTGAACCGCCGGTTTGGATCGAGCCAAAAATTGTTTTGGAAATTTACGCTGATGAAATAACCCGGTCACCAATTCATACCGCCGGCAAAACAAATACCGAGCCAGGTTATGCCCTAAGATTCCCTCGGTTAGTGAAATTCCGAGAAGCTGATAAACGCCCCGAGGACGCAACAACTGTTGAAGAAGTCGAAAAGATGTATAAACAACAGTACCGAAAGAGATGAGCAAAAGTCTGCTTTTACTAATAATCGCAAAATTTGACAGCGGTGAGTTTTTCGTTTTAAGCTGGAAGTGATGGCTGCAGTTGCAGTAGAAAGAGAAGTTTTTATGGAAGTGACAGAATTATCAGAAGTATCAAAATTAATCGAAGCTCTTAATAATGGCCAGAATACTCGCGAAAAACGACTTGAGGCTGTGAAGTTAATTATGAGTGGAAGAGTAACTTCAAATGAAACTCAGGATTTACTGCGTTTGCTTGAGAGTGCTTGGCGCAAAGAAGGAAAAGCAGGGAAAGATGTGGTGCTAGATACAGCCGAATTTGATACTCCTAAAACCTCTTAACCAATTTCTCGTTGACAATCTTTCTTAATTGTTCCAAAATGTTCTCGTCATGAAATTCGCAGCGGATTTACATCTCCACTCCAAATACTCACGCGCGGTTTCGGCCGAGATGAATTTTGAAAATATGGCCAAATGGGCACGATTGAAAGGGATTAATGTTTTGGCAACGGCCGATTTTACCCATCCTTTTTGGTTTCACCAGTTAAAGACTGAATTAGAAGAAGCAGGGAATGGGCTTTATAAATTGAAGCAGTTAGCAGAAAGCGAAGTTTTTTTCTTGCTCTCGACAGAAGTTTCTTCAATTTATTCTCAAGGTGGAAAATTGAGACGAATTCACAATTTAATCTTTGCCCCGTCGCTAGAAGTGGTGGGAAAAATTAATAATGAATTTTTAAGGCGGGGAGTCAACCTGCGATCGGACGGCCGGCCGATAATGGGAATTTCCGCTCGCGATTTGGCGGAATTGGTGCTTTCAATCGATGAAAGTTGTTTGATTATTCCCGCCCACGCTTGGACTCCCTGGTTTTCAGTTTTTGGTTCAGAGTCTGGTTTTGATTCGCTTTCTGAGTGCTTCCAAGATCTGGCAAAGTATATTTTTGCCATTGAAACCGGCCTGTCCAGTGATCCAGCAATGAATTGGCGGATTGAAGAACTTGACAACCGGACAATCCTTTCTTTTTCCGACGCCCATTCGCTGCCCAATATTGGCCGGGAATTGACAATTTTTGAAGCCGATGAAATAAGTTACAGATCAATTTATCAAGCAATTGCGGGTTATTCTCAAGCACCTACGCAGTCACTTGAGTCTGGGCGTTTTCTCGCTCGTGATCAAATGTCCTTTCAGTCCACCAAAGGTCCTTCGCCTTCGGCGAATGGAGTGATCACTCGCTCGAAAGCACCCAGACTTAGTCGATATGCCACCAACGAAAAAATCTCAAATTACCCGAAAATTTCAATGACTGTTGAGTTTTTTCCCGAAGAAGGCAAATATCATTTCACTGGTCATCGGGTTTGCGGCGTTTCGCATTCGCCCCAGGATTCCGCTAAACTTGGCACCCAATGTCCGGTTTGCGGTAAGAAATTGACAGTCGGAGTAATGCAGAGGGTTGAAGAATTAGCTGATCGGCCAGAGGAGGAATTGAAGCTGGTAAGGGGCGATTTAATCAAAAGCCAAAGATTTCCTGATCGCCCGGCTTACAAAACTTTAGTGCCTTTGCGGGAGATCTTAGCCGAGGCTTTGGAGGTTGGGAAGAGTAGTAAAAGTGTTTTGGATCTGTATAATCAGTTGATCGATCATTGTGGCACAGAACTGGCAATCCTTTTAAAAACTGATTTGGGTGAGCTGACTAAATTCGCTTCGGATCGGGTGGCGCAAGGCATTGAAAAAGTTCGTCGAGGAGACCTTCATATCGAGCCTGGTTTTGATGGCGAATACGGAAAAGTCCAGATTTGGCAAAAAGAGGCAACTGAAAAAAAAGAAGAAGATAAAAAACAAATGTCGCTTTTTGTTTAAAAAATCCGCCAGCTGGCGGAGGAAGGGGGTGAATTAAATTGGCAGAAGCAGAAAAAACAACAGTCAAGACACCAAAGCCGCAAAGCAAAAATGATGAACAGAACTTATTGGCAGCACTGACTTATATTTTAGGTTTTGTCACCGGCTTGGTTTTCTTGGTGATTGAAAAGAAGAATGATTACATTCGTTTCCACGCCCTGCAATCGGTGGCGGTTTTCGGTTCACTTTTTGTTTTACTTTTGATTGTCGGTTTTATTCCCTTGATTAACAATTTGGTTTTTCTGGTGGTAATACTCTCTTTAGTTCTCTGGGTGGTTTTGATGTACAAAGCTTTTACCGGCGAGCGCTACAAGTTGCCCTACGTTGGGGAGTGGGTGGAAAAGCAGTTAAAAAACGTCTAAGGTAGGTTTGAAAATGAAGTTTGCCAATCGGGTGGCAGCCGGCCAACTTTTGGCCAAAACCCTTTTGCATTTTACTGGTCCAAAGACTTTAGTTTTGGCCCTACCTCGGGGAGGAGTACCGGTTGGCTTGGAAGTTGCGAAAATCCTAAATAGCAAATTTGATATTTTGGTGGTGCGGAAAATTGGTGCACCAGGTAATCCAGAATTGGCAATTGGGGCTGTTGGTGCCCAAGGTAAACCATTTCTTGACCGCCGACTAATTTCTGACCTTGGCGTTGCCAAAAATTTTTTAGATGCAGAAGTTAAAAGAAAAAGGGGCGAGGCCAAGGATCGGGACCGACTGTTGAGGAAAAAAAGAAAACCAATTTCTCAAAAAGGTAAACAGGTGATTTTGGTTGATGATGGTCTGGCAACTGGTGCAACGGCAATGGCGGCGGCTAGTTTAATTGCCAAAAAGCAAGTCACCAAAAAAATTTTGGCTGTGCCGGTGGCACCACCCTCAACTATCGAAAACGTCAGGAAGTATTTTGATGAAGTGGTTGTTCTTTCTACTCCCTTTGATTTTGCCGCCGTTGGCCAATTCTATGATGATTTTTCCGAAGTCTCTGATGAAGAAATTGTCAAGATGCTCGAGGAATATCCAAAAGAATGAAACTGATTGTTGGTTTAGGCAATCCCGGCAAGAAATATATCAGCAGGTCGCCTTGGCACCTTTTGGTCATGCCAATGGCGCTTCTCTGATATATTTTCAGCCAAAATAATCATGAAATTAATCGTCGGTTTAGGTAATCCTGGCAAAAAATATCAAAAAACCCGGCATAACGTGGGATTTATGGTGATTGACTGTCTGCAGTCTGCTGTTTACAGTCAAACTAATTGGGTGGAGAATAAAAAATTTTCATCCGCAGTCTGTAAACCAAAAGCTGAAGGCCTTATCTTGGCCAAGCCGCAGACTTTTGTTAACCAATCTGGAGAAGCGGTGGCAAAAATCGTCAACTTTTACAAAATAAAACCAGAAGATATCTTGGTAATTCGTGATGATTTGGATTTGGAATTTGGCAAAGTAAGAGGGCCGAGAAATCAAACTGGGTCAGGAGGTCACAAAGGCGCGGAATCGGTAGCTTGCGCTTTGGGAAATTTTGATTTTTACCAATTAAAAATCGGCATTGGCCATCCTTCGCCGAAGGCTACGGATGGTAAGCCTACAGAAGCGGAAAAATATGTTTTGGGGAACTTTTCCCAAGAGGAATGGGAAAAAATTTATGCCGTTTTAGATCAAACTGAAAAAGTCAAAGAGTGGCTTGAGATTTAGTAATCCTTGGGTTGACTGGCTGGTAATTTCGACGACAAGCCAGTTGTAAGAGTGATGAAAAAACAGATTGCCAATGTCCGCTGTCAGCTTTTAATTTCCGGCCGGGTGACGATGGTTGGTTTTCGCTTTATGGCGATGGAGAAAGCTAAAGAAATTGGGCTTTTTGGCTGGGTGAAAAATCGCAAAGAAAGTTTTTGGGCAGGACCAGGGGAGATTGAATTGGTGATTGAAGGGTCAAAAGAGAAAATGGAGGCAATGATTGCTTGGTGCAAAAAAGGTCCGCCTCTGGCCAAAGTCGAAAAAGTCAAAGAAAAATGGACAAAAGCTACCGGTGAATTTTTTGATTTTGAGATTAGGCATTAGTAATGGCTAGAGTCTATATTGGCACTTCTGGTTGGGTTTATTCAGATTGGCGATCTAAATTTTATCCGGAAAATTTACCTCAGCGAAAATGGCTTGAGTTTTACAGCCAAAACTTTCAAACGGTCGAGGTCAATTCCACCTTCTATCATCAAATGAGACTCGGGGTGTTTGAAAATTGGGCTAAGGTGGCGCCCAGTGACTTTGTCTTTGCCGTTAAAGCCAATCGCTTTATTACCCACATCAAACGCTTAAAAGAGATTGGTGAGCCTTTAGAGCGGTTTCTGACAGGCATTCTCCCACTGGGTGAGAAACTTGGTCCAATTCTTTTCCAACTGCCGCCGAGATTGAAAGCGGATGTTGAACGGCTGGAGTCGTTTTTGCTTACAGCTAACAGCTTACAGCAGGCAGCTGGGGATAGAAAGCTGAAAGCAATGTATGCTTTTGAATTTCGCGATCAGTCATGGTTGAAAGAATCGATTTTTGAGATTTTGAGAAAGGATAATTGTGCTTTGGTGATTCAGGATTCGCCAGATTGGCCCTCAGTTGAGACCGTAACCTGCGATTTTGTTTATTTGCGCTTTCATGGCAGCCAATCACTTTATTCTTCAAACTATACCGCTGAAGAATTAAAAGGTTGGGCAGAGAAAATCAGAAAGTGGCGCCAGGCCGGTCTTGATGTTTATGCATACTTCAACAACGACGTCAACGCTTATGCAGTGGATAACGCTAAGACGCTCGCGAATTTGATTAAAGAATAAATTTCTGCTATAAGAGTCTTTGACTGCCTAGATTAAAAGGCTTTTTTTATGGTTAGCGCTGAAAGAGAAAGATTACCATTTTCTGAAATCGAAACCGGAAGTCTTCCCAAGCATTTGGTTTTCATCCCCGACGGCAACAGACGCTGGGCAAGAGAAAAGGGACTGCCAGAATATCAAGGCCATATTGCCGGAATGAAACGGGTAAAAGAGTTGATACTTGCCTGCCGCCAGATTGGTATCACAACTGTTACCATTTGGGCTTTTTCAACGGAAAATTGGGATCGGACAGAGAACGAAGTGAGTTTTTTGATGAGAGCGTTTGAAAATTTTCTTGATGAAAACCTTGAGGAAATTAACGGGATGGGAGCAAATTTACGCTGGTTGGGCAATCGCCAAGAAAAAGTTTCAGAAAAGTTTCGTAGAAAAATTGAGGAAGCAGAAAGATTAACCGCTTCAAACAGTCAATATCAGTTAAATATCGCCCTTAATTATGGCTCGCGGGATGAAATTGTCAGAGCGGTGAAGAAGATAATCAAAAGTGGAGTTGGGGAAGAGGAAATTGATTGGGAATTAATCGCCGATTATCTTGATACTGCCGGTCTTGACGATCCAGATTTAATAATTAGAACTGGCGAAAAAACTGAAAAAGAAGGGGAAACGATCCACACTTCAGGACTCTTGGCTCTTCAGACAACTTATGGTCGTTGGTATGTTACCGATACTTTGTGTCCAGATTTTTCTGAAGCTGAATTGACAAAGGCCCTCAAAGAATTTGCCAAATCGAAACCTCGTTTTGGTCGATAGATCCTAAAATCCACTTCTTAAAAAACCAGTTTCATTTTCAAATCATTGACAGTTTTTTTCACAATAACCTATACTGAGATTATATAGGTCATCAATGGCAATATTGGTTGAAAGAGAAGTAGGGATGGAAGATACATCTGGTTATAGTGGTTCAGAAATCGCCCAATACGTCAGGGAACAGCCAATCTTGGACTTGAAGGATAGTATTTCCAGGCTGGAAAGATTTGAGCAAGATTTATTCAATAGTATTTTTGAAGTTGATGTTTCCGATGAGAGAAGTGGGAATGGTTCCAAAATGGTCTTTCCTGAAAAGATGCAAGATTGGGTGGTTTCACAATTTAGAAATGATGGAGAATCTCCCCAGGATGTTCTTGAGAGAATGTCTGATCAAAGGGTAATTGAAGTGGTTAATCGCTGGACAAA
>Ga0315281_10000510_pt1 | contig 54026 bp, 44 predicted proteins | sample YL17G07_0_MG_FD_204540 | JGI IMG/M metagenome (GOLD analysis project Ga0315281, IMG submission 204540) | Sediment microbial communities from Yellowstone Lake, YNP, Wyoming, USA - YL17G07_0 | ecosystem: Environmental > Aquatic > Freshwater > Lake > Sediment | place: USA: Wyoming | collected...
GGCGCAGGTGCCGGCCACGACACCGGTGTGATCAAAGCGGGCCGGCAGCCAGGCGGTCGCCACATGGCAGCTGTCGCACTCCAGCGTCGTCGGGATGTGGGTCGCCGGCTTGCCGGTGGCCGTGGTGCCGTTATGGCAGCTCGCGCAACTCCCGAGTACCTCGGCATGATCCACGCGCAACGCCGGGCTCCAGGTGCTGGTGGAATGGCAGGCGTCGCAGGCGTTGGTCGAATTGATGTGTTGCGGATTCTTGCCGGTCGCACGCACGCCGTCATGACACTGGATGCAGGTGCCGGGCGCGACGTTGGCATGGTCGAAGCTTGCCGGCAGCCACGCGGTCGCCACATGGCAGCTGTCGCAGTCGAGGGTTGTCGGGATGTGGGTCGCCGGCTTGCCGATGGCCGTGGTGCCGTTATGGCAGCTCGCGCAACTCCCGAGTACCTCGGCATGATCCACGCGCAACGCCGGGCTCCAGGTGCTGGTGGAATGGCAGGCGTCGCAGGCGTTGGTCGAATTGATGTGTTGCGGATTTTTGCCGGTCGCGCTCACGCCGTCGTGACACTGGATACAGGTGCCGGGCGCGACGCCGGCATGATCGAATCTTGCCGGCGTCCATGCCGGCGTGCCGTGGCAGGCGCCGCAATCCTGTGTGGTCGGGATGTGCCCAGGCGGCTTGCCATGGGCCTGCGCACCGTTGTGACAACTGGCGCAACTGCCTTGCACTTCGCTGTGATCGAAGCGCACGGCTGGAATCCAGGCCGCCGTCGTGTGGCATTTTTCGCAGTTGCTGCTGCTCATGACATGTGTTGCGGGTTTGGTGGCCGCGCCGATGCGGCTGCCAGGCGTGTGGCATGAATCACAACTCCGCGGTGTCCCGCGGAAGACCGCATCGACATGGCAGGACTCGCACGGCTCGAGCCGGTGCTGACCGGTGAGCTCGTACCCGGTCGTCAGGTGATCGAAGGCGGGGAGCGCCGGGGCCGCATGTGCCGGACCGACAGCGGCCAGCACAGATATCGCGAGAATCCCGATTAACATCGCAGATCGGATGTTCATGGTGCCAGCCCTCCCGGGCTAGTGCCTCGTCGCTCCGCGGAACGACTCGGACCCGTGACAACGGCCGCAATCGAGCCCGAACTGGCCGTCGTGGACATCGTCGGCCCGGTGACATGACGCACACTCGCCCGACAGGCTCATCTCATGCTCTGGCTTGCGGTGGCAGTCGCGGCAGCCAAGACGCTCATGCGCCCCGGTGAGAGCGAAATCGGTCATGGTCCCGTGGTCGAACTGCCAGAAGTCCCAACCATTGGGGTTGTGGCAAGACGCGCAGTCCTCGTCGAGTTTCCCCTTGTGCACATCTTTGGAACGGTGACAGCTGAAGCATCGATCCGGCGCATCGCGATACGCCCGGCTCGCATGACATTCCTCGCAGGGCACACCGACGTGCAGGCCAACCAGCGGGAACTTCGAGAGGTCGTGGTCGAACTTCACGTCGTCGCGCCAGCCAGTCTCCTTGTGGCAGGACTGGCAGTCGCGACCCATCGAGTTCTTGTGTACGTCGTCAACGCCATGGCAGCCGGCACAATCTTTTGCCACTTTCTGCTGCTTGAGCACGCCGCTATGGCAACTGTGACAATCGAGCTTTGTATGCGCCCCGCGAAGCGCGAATTTGGCACGCTTTTCGTGATCGAATACCGCGACCGCCCACTTGTCCTGTTCATGGCAGTCAGCGCAGGTGGTACCGAACCGGCCCGAATGGAGGTCGGCCGCCGCGTGACAGCCGCTGCATTCCCTGGGTAGCTCGGCTTTCAGGTCGCCACCACGATGGCAGCTGTCACAGGCGAGTTTCGCGTGCTTGCCCAGCAGCGCGTAATCGCTGGCCTTCGCATGATCGAATCGCGTCTGTTTCCAGCTGACGGTGCCATGGCAACTCGCGCAGTCAGGCCCACGGGAACCGCGATGTACATCGTCGGATGCATGACAGTCCACACAGCGGCCTGGAGCACCCTTGAAGGACGGATCGCGGTGGCAGGCGAAACAGGCCACCTTGGCATGTGCATCGTGAAGCGGGAATCGTGTTTTCGAGTGATCGAATTGCGCCGGCTTGAAGGCCGCTGGTTCGTGGCACTGCGCACAGTCCGTGCCAAGCTTGCCCTGGTGCGAATCGTCCTCGCGGTGGCAGTCGTTGCAGCGGCGCGGCGCCTCCCGGTATTTCTTCCCGGCCTTGTGGCAGGTGGCGCAAGGCGCGGAGACGTGCGCTCCGGCCAGCGGGAAGTCCGTGCGTGCGTGGTCGAATGCTTCCGGAGCGAAGCCGACGGTATCCGCGTTTCGCCCCTTGTGCTCGGTGTGACAGGCGTTGCACTGTGCGCGCGCCACTGACCGACCGTGGAATCCGGACTTTGCCGCGACGTCACCGGCCACGTCCTTGTGGCAGTCCAGGCAGAGCTGCCGCTGACGCGATTTGTCGCTGCTGTCATGACACTTGCTGCAAGTCGGCTCGAGGTCCATGTGGGCGCGGGAAATCTCGCCCGGCATCAGCAGCTTTTCGAGCTCCGTGCCATGGGCCACCGTCGTGAATGCTGCAAATGCTGTTGTCATCGCCCATCCGATCCATGGCGCCGCGCGCACGTCAGTACACGTGTACCGCGATCACGTGCACGACACCTACGATCACGAGCATCACGAATAGCGGCAGGTGCAGCACGTGCCAGCCGGCGAAGAGCCGTTCGGATGCCTCGAATTCGGCAACCCGGCGCGCGGCCATGAGCCGCGAGGCGACATAGCCACTCGCGACCTGCGTGAAGCGCTCGCGCTGCTCCCGCAGTGCGGCGGAGCGTGTCGCAGCCATCGCCACCGCATTGCGGACCAGACGCATGACGCGCCGCGTCTCGCGCCGTTGCCGTATTGCTGCCAGAAATGGCCGGATCAACAACGGTACCGGTTCGGCGATATGGCGCTCACCGCGTTCCACTTCGTCCATGAGCCCAGGGAGCAAGCGCAGGGCGCCGGAATGCTGGCGCAGGCTCTCCGCATCGGAGACGAGCTCGCGCATCGTTGCGCGCCGGCCATACAATCCGTGATGGATGCGCGTGTAGAGGTATCGCCCGATCAGGCCGCTGCCGGCGACGATCAGCATGCAGACCAGTGCCACGTTGCTGTTGGTCGCGCCGAGACTGAAATTCGAGTGGTACAGGATCGCGAGGGGACCCAATATGCCGAGCACCATGTGGATCCTGAACCAGAGTCGCACGCTGCCGATCACCGCGAGGGCCGGGACCCGCTTGCGCAACGGGTATATCAGCAAGGCAATCATCATCGAGCCGCCGAGGATGCCGAGCAAATAACCGAATCCATTTTGCGGAGTCAGGTAGCGCTCGGTCGGTACCACGAGCCCGGCAATGACGGAAACCAGCGCCAGCCAGAGTCCGATGTGGGACGGCTGCCGGCGCCGCTGCTGCAATTCGCCAGCGGCGGCCTCGGATGCGATTTCGATTACTGCGGCCATCAGCTTCCCCGCCCGTCGGCGACCGGGGCGGCCTGCGCCAGTGTGTCGGCCTCGACAATGTTGGCGGCTATCACCCTTGCGTCCGAGGAGCCCGGCGCCACCAGCGACTGCAATTCGCGCCAGGTGGCAGCGGCTGCGGCGTAGTGCTGCTCCTGCAATTCGAGGCTGGCGCGGAGCCACAGCGCCTTGTGATGCCGGGGATCGATCGCGATGGCGCGCATGATGGCGTCACGGCCCTTTGTCAGGTCGTTGCCGGCCGCCGCCGCCGCGCTATCCGCGAGGTCCGCCCAGGAATCCGCATCCATCGGGTCGGCGATTACGGCCTCGCGATACCGGGCTTCCGCTTCAGCAAACCGGCGCTGCACGCGCAAGCGTTGACCTTCGAGCGCCAGCTGCCGGGCAGTGGCCTGATTTCCGGCAGGCATCACTCCACCATGTGTGCTGTCGCTTATCGACGCACCATTCAAGGCGGTCGCCGCCTGCACGATCCACGCGCTGGGCGTGACGGGCGCGTCGTCCGAACGCAGGAACGAAATCGCTGCGGCCACGACACCTCCGGCCACAGCGACAATCAGAATCGCTTTGGTGTATTTCACATATTTTACGCCGCGGGAAGACCGACGAGTATCCATCCACCCAAGCGGATCCGCGCAAGAAACCGTGTCGCCACGCCGCGACAGACTGCGCTCGACATGAGAATCATTTGCATTGAGGTTCGCGACGCGCGCGTGTGAACTGTCGCAGGAAACCGTCGCTGCTGAATTGACATGTATTGAGGCGAAGCGCCAGCTTCGCAATCAACTTCGCAGCGCTCGTTGCCGCTGCCCGCACCGCAGGATCCGATGGAATTTTTAGTCTACCTGGTACCGATTGCGATCGCCCTGGGTGTCTACAGCTGGCGCCGGCATCGGTTGCACGCACGGAATCTGCGCATTCACCGCGAAGCAATGGAGGCCGGTCTCGCGGAGCCCACATCACTGCACCCTGTGGTGGATCCATTAACGTGCATCGGCTGCGGTTCCTGCATCAAGGCCTGCCCTGAGCAACCTGAGCATACGGTCCTTGGACTGATCAATGGCAAGGCCCAGCTCGTCAACCCCACCGAGTGCATCGGCCACGGTGCGTGCCGGGCGTCCTGTCCCGTGGGCGCGATCCAGCTTGTCTTCGGTACAGCCAAGCGCGGCGTGGACTTGCCACGCGTAACACCGTGGTTCGAGACCAATGTCCCGGGGATCTTTGTTGCCGGGGAGCTCGGTGGAATGGGATTGATTCGCAACGCGGTCGAACAGGGCCGACAGGCGGTGGAGCAAATCCATGGACGCCGCCCGCGCGGCGGCGAGGAACTCGATCTGGTCATCATCGGCGCCGGCCCCGCAGGTTTTTCGGCATCACTCGCGGCGCTCGAGCGCCGCATGCGCTTCGTGACGCTCGAACAGGAATCACTCGGCGGCTGCGTCTTCCAGTACCCGCGCGGCAAGATCGTCATGACCCAGCCGGCACGCCTGCCCATCGTCGGAGACGTCAAGCTGCGCACCACGAGCAAGGAAGAACTGCTCGAGTTTTGGAGCGCCATCGAGCGAAAGGTCAATCTGAAGCTCAACTACCGCGAGCGTGTCGAGGCGATCCAGCGTGCTAATGGCGGCTTTCTCGTGCGCAGCACAGCCGGCGAGTACCGCGCCCACAGCGTGCTGCTCGCCATCGGGCGGCGTGGCACGCCGCGCAAACTTGGTGTGACCGGCGAAGACTTGCCGAAAGTCACCTATCGGCTGATCGAACCAGAGCAATATGCCGCCCAGCGTGTGCTTGTCGTCGGCGGCGGAGACAGCGCGTTGGAGGCGGCGGCCAGCATTGCCGAGGTGGGTGACACCGGGCGGGTCATCCTGTCGTATCGCGGCGATGCATTCGGCCGCGCGAAGCCACGTAATCGCGAGCGTGTTGCAGCTGCCGAAAAAAATGGCAGGTTGAAGGTGATGCTGAATTCACAGGTTCAGTCGATCCAGCCGCAGTCGGTCGCGCTGCAAGCCGATGGTGTTGTCCGCGATGTCGAGAATGACTCGGTGATCGTCAGCGCCGGCGGCATCCTGCCGACTGATTTCCTGCGCTCGGTGGGTATCGAGATCGAAACCAAATACGGGACCGCGTGACGCGACGCGCCACTGTTTTCCTGGCATGGATGCTCTTGATTGCGAGCTCGGCGCGCGCCGCCGACTTGGAGCCGGCGCGCGATGCGTTACGCAGGCACGAATACGAACTCGCCGTCGGCTTGCTGCGCCCGCACGCCGAAGCCGGCGATGCAGATGCATCGTTCCTGTTGTCGCAGCTATTGCGCTACGGCCGCGGCGTGACGCGCGATCTTCCTCAGGCCTGCCAATTGCTTGAGCAATCAGCAAGCACCGGGCACGCCCGGGCGGCAGGGAGCCTCGCTGCAATGCTGGAATCGGCGGAGTGCGCGACCTCCGCGCGCACCGCCGATGAATGGCGCGCGGCGGCGCGCGGAGCCGGCTATGCCCCTCCAAGCGCTGCGACTGATCAGTTGCACGATGTTACCGCCACTTCCGCTGAACAATTGCTGCGCGCGACGCGCGCCGGTGACCTGCCGCTGGTCCTTCGCCTGCTCGATTCCCAGCCCCTTGACGTCACGGACGAATACGGCCGCACGCCGATCATGCTTGCGATCGATGCAGGGCACCCGGCCGTCGCACGAGAACTCGCGGGCCGCGGCGCATCCCTTACCAAGGCGGACCGGAACGGTGACACACCCCTGCTGCTCGCCGCGCGCAGCGGCGATGCGGAACTGCTGTCGCTGCTGCTCGTTCGAGGCGCGCCTGTGGATGCGGCCAACAGATCGGGCACGACGCCGCTGATGCTTGCCGCACGCGCCGGCTCGCGCGAAATGTGTGATCGGTTGCTGGGTGCCGGCGCAGACCCTGGACTGCTCGATGCCGGCGGGTTGCGCGCGGGAGATCATGCGGCGCGCAGCGGCCATCCGGATCTCGCCCTGCGGCTTGGTGTCGATGCAAAGCGGTCGTCCGTCGGCCCGGCCGGCAGTGGCGCATTGCATGCGGGTCAGACGCAACTGATGATCGCCGCGGAGAGCGGCGACCTTGCCTTGCTTGGCCGACGCCTGGCCGCCGGAGACGACAAGAATGCAATCGACGCCTATGGCATGACGGCACTCGCATTCGCGGCACGCGCTGGCAAGCTGCCTGCCGTCGAGGCGCTGCTCGCGGCCGGTGTCGCCGTCGATGTGCGGGATCGCGCGGGCTGGACCGCGCTGGGCCACGCCCTTCGTTCGGGTCAGACCGAGGCGGCGCACCGGTTGCTCCAGGGCGGCGCGGACCCGCATGCGCGGCAGGGGAACGGCAAGCCACCGCTACTGCTCGCCATTGAGTCAACTGGTGGCGATGCGATTCGGATGCTGGTGGACGCGGGCGCGGATTCCAACGCGGCTGACGAAGCTGGTATGACGCCCTTGATGGCAGCGGCGTCTGCAAATGATGCCGATGCGATCAAGGTCCTGCTCGGTGCCGGCGCACATCCGGACGGCGCTGACACCCACAAGCGCACGGCACTCTGGTTCGCGGCGAGCCAGGGTGCGCCCCTTGCTGTTGCCGCATTGGCGCCGCGGTCTGCGCTGAATGCGGCAGACGACGAAGGCACCACACCGCTCGCCGTCGCGGTTAGCCGCGGGCATCGCAAAGTCGTGGAGGCGCTGCTGACGGCCGGCGCGGATACCCGCATCACGACACGCAATGGCAACAGCGTGCTCCATGTTGCAGCCGCCTCGGGTGAGGCAGCGCTTATCCCGCTCCTGATCGCGGCCCGCGCCCCGATCGATGGCGTCAACGCCCACGGCGATACTGCCTTGATGCTCGGCGTCAAGTCTCGCTGCCTCGTATGCGCCAGAAATCTCATCTCCGCCAGCGCAAGCACGCGTGTGCGCAACGCCGACGGCCTCACGGCTCTCGACATCGCCCGACTCTCCACGGACGAGTCGCTGGTCAAGCTGCTCGATTGAAGCTGCCCGCCGGAATCAGCGATGCCGCGCATCATTGTCGCTTGAGTCCCGTGATCAGCCGCGGGCCAGGCGATGTCCGCCGGGGACAAGCCGGCGCCGACAATCACGACATGACCCATCCGGAAAAGCCCGATTTAATAGTGGGTTTACGGCCAGTAAAGCGGCCCCTGCCCTTGCGCCGTGGCCTGCCGCGCGCGTATTCTGGTGGACGGCGGTGGGGGGGCCATGTTTCGTATCGTCGTACTGAATCCCAAGGGCGGTTCGGGCAAGTCCACGGTTGCGACCGGGCTTGCTGCAATGTACGCGGTTCGCGGATACCATCCGGCCCTGATGGACTTCGATCCGCAGGGCACCAGCACGCGCTGGCTCGAAAAGCGCTCACCTGACCGGCCCAGAGTCCACGGCGTCGCGGCCTACGCGCGCACGATTGCCGTCACGCGCAGCTTCCAGTTGCGCGTACCGCACGGTGCCGACCCAGTGATCGTCGATACGCCGGCCGCACTGCAGACGCAACACTTCATAGAACACGTCAATGGTGCCGACGCGGTGCTCGTGCCAGTGATGCCTTCGGATGCCGACATCCACGCCTGCTCACGCTGCATCGGGCATCTGCTGATCTCGGGCAAAATCAAGCGCCGCGAAAATCGCCTTGGCGTGATCGCGAATCGCGTGAAGCCGAACACGATCATCTGCCGCACGTTGATGCGATTCCTCGACCAGCTCCAGATTCCCGTCATCACGACGCTGCGCGATTCGCAGAGTTACGTGCATGCGGGTGAACTGGGCCTCGGTATCCACGACCTGAATCCAACGCGAGTTCATCCCGAGCTCGTGCAATGGGAACACTTGTGGTCGTGGCTCGAGTCGCGGCGCCAGGCCTTGGAGCCGGCTGCGACGGTTGCGATCGCGCGCTGACTTCTCCATCGCGAGACGCAGTGTCAGCTGCAGGCGCGACTGGCTGCCGATTCTGACTTCGATCGGCGTCCTTTGGGAATTCTGAGCCCAGTCTGACCGATTGATTTGTCACCGGTCACCTGTTCAAACTATGTGACGGGTCCGTGCCCGCGTATCCGCCGTCAGGCAAGGTATCTTCCCTCGTGGCGACCGGCCGATCGGAGGCAGTTTCGTGTTTTTCGAAATGTCCGCTTTGCGAAGATACCGCCTGGCATTCGCGCTGGGCGCAGCCTGCGTGGCAGTTGGCACGGTTTTGCGCGCCGTGCTTTGGTGGCGCTTCGGATTGCCCGCCGGTGTCAGCGGCTGGACGTTGCCCGCAATCCTCGTGGGTGGCCTGCTGAATGATCTTGTCGTGGCAACCTACCTGCTGGCGCCCCTCGTTCTTTACACGTCGTTGCTGTCGGATCGCTGGTACCACTCGAGGCCCAACCAATGGCTGCTGGCCGCCGGAAGCTGGCTCACACTCGCTTTGATCACATATCTGGCGTTCGTTGAGGTCTACTTCTTCAAAGAGTACGACGCGCGCTTCAACCTGGTCGCGTTCGACTACCTCGCGTATCCGACAGAAGTCGCCGGTGACCTCTGGCAGGAATATCCGGTGCTGCGCGTCGCGCTGGCGTCGGCAGTCTTCGCGACCGTCGTGTTCTGGACGATGCGCCGTTTCTTCAGCAGCAAATACCAGGCTAGTGCGCCTCTGGCAAAACGCTTGCAGGCACTGTTGTTGCATGCAGCTGCAGTCCTGCTACTCGCATTGTTCTATCCAACCGATGTGCTCTCTCTGAGTTCAAACCGTGTTGCCAACGAACTTGTGCAGAACGGCATTAGCGCCTTTTTCGAGGCTGCCGCAAGCAGCGAGATCGATTATCACGCGTATTACAGCAGCGCCGACCCGGATGAGAATATCGCTCTGCTCGAGCGCGAACTTGGTCGGGGCGGCGGGCAATTCACGCGCCTGGCCGAAGGTCGCCTGGATCGCATTTTTCCGGCACGCGCAGACGGCCTGGGTCGACTCAACGTGGTGCTGGTCTCCAGCGAGTCCTTTGGTGCGGAATTCAGCCGGCTCTATGGCTCGCCCAAGGACCTGACGCCGAACTTCGATTCATTTGCGCAACAGGGCCTCTGGTTCTCGCGTACTTATGCGTCGGGCACGCGCACGGTACGGGGACTGGAAGCCCTGGCTAGCTCAATACCGCCGATTCCCACCGTATCGATCCTGCGCCGACCAGGCAACGAAGGCATCGCGACCTGGGGTGCTGTCATGCACTCACTCGGGTATCACACGAGTTTCCTCTATGGCGGCTACGGTTATTTCGACAACATGAATTACTTCTTTGGCAATAATGGATTCGAAGTGCTCGACCGGAGCGCGATCGACAGCGTGCGATTCGAAAATTCCTGGGGCGTCAGCGACGAAGACCTTTTTGACCGGTCGCTGGCGCACTTCGATGAATTGCATACTGCGGGCAAGCTGTTCTTCTCGATCATCATGACGACATCGAATCACAAGCCATACACGTTCCGCCCGGGTCTCGAGAAGTCCGGGATTCCGGAGACCGGCGGCGGCCGCGTAGCCGGTGTGCGTTATTCCGACTATGCGTTGGGGCAGTTTCTGCAGCACGCTCAGGAACACCCGTGGTTTGACGACACGATTTTTGTGGTCGTCGCGGATCACGGTGCGCGGGTGTACGGCGCAGAGCAGATCCCGCTCAGGACCTACGAGATTCCGCTGCTGATCTATTCGCCGAAGCACATCAAGCCACAACGGGTCGATACGCTGATGACGCAGATCGATGTTGCACCGACGGTGCTGGGCCTGCTCGGACTCCCCTACGAGGCACCGTTCTTCGGACAGGACGTGCTCTCAGCGCCGACAGAACACCGCATTGCATTCTTCAACCATAACCACGATGTCGCAATCTACCGGGACGGCCACCTGGTGGTCTTCGGTCTGAGGAAGGAAGTGCATCACTATCACTACGATCCGGCCACCGACACCTATGAGCCTGCCGCACCGGATGCCGGTCTCGAGCGCCTTGGAATCGCTTATTTCCAGACCGCGTACGAGCTCTTCACGTCACACCACTACGAACCATCTGAAGCGCCGGCTATGGCGCCGACCACGGCACGCGGCGAAGAAGACGGTTGATGGTCCACTTGCGCATCCTGCCCGTCGTGCTGCTGTTGGCCGCATGGAGCGCGGCTGCGGCAGCCGCCGAAGCGATCACGGTACCGGCGGCGGCCGCCCCAAACTGGCCGGGCAATGCGGAACTCGAAGCCCTTGGCACGCGCATCGGTAGCGTGACGATACGAGTACTACCGATATTCGACCCGGAAAAGCCAGGCGAGAAAAGGGCCCTCTTCCAGCTGGCGGACAAATGGCACATCGACACGCGCGAGTCTTCGATCAGGGCGCAACTGCTGTTCCGGCCGGGCGATCCCTACTCGCGCCGCGTTCTCGACGAAACCGAGCGAAACCTGCGAGCCCTGCGCTTCATCCTGGAGCCGGAGATTCATATCGTCGCTTATCACGATGGCCTGGTGGATCTCGAAGTCGTGGCACATGACGTCTGGACACTCAATCCGGGAATTTCCTTCCACAGGGCCGGTGGCACGAACTCATTCGGTTTCAACCTGGAGGAGTTGAATCTGCTCGGCTACGGCAAGCATCTGTCCGTCGGTTATCACAACGATGTCGATCGCAGCTCGTACACGCTCCAGTTGGAAGATCCGAATGTCCTCGGGAGCCGCTGGCGCGGCAGAATCAATCTGGTGGACAGCAGCGATGGCCAGGACAAGGCACTGGAGCTTGAGCGGCCCTTCTATTCACTCGATTCACGTTGGAGCGGCGGCATTGCTCTTGATCAAGGCGATTCGATTGAAAGCGTCTACCGGCTCGGGCATAACGTCGCCGAATACCAGCAAAGCGTGCAGGGTTTCGACCTGCGCTACGGCTGGTCAAAGGGATTGCGCGACGGCTGGGCACGGCGCTGGATCGTGGGTCTGCGCCACGAAGAGGCGAAGTTCTCCGAGTCACCGAACTCCGCGATCCCGGTGACACTCCCGGCCAATCGCGATCTCCACTATCCATACATGCGCCGTGAAGGCGTCGAGGATGACTTCGAGACGGCGCTCAATCTTGACCAGATCGCACGAACTGAAGACCAGCACTTCGGAACGCGCTATTCACTCGAACTCGGTTGGGCCGCGACTGCCTTTGGATCGGATCGCGATGCGGCAATGCTGCGCGCCGATGCTAGCCGCGGGTTTCGACTCGACGATAGCCGGTCGCTGTTTGCTGCCGGCGGCCTGACGGGCCGGATCGAGGATGGCTCGGCGCGGGATACGCTGATCTCCGGCGCGCTGCGCTATTACTGGCATACGAGTCCGCACAGCACGTTCTTTGCCTCACTGGCCGGCGACGTCGGCCAGGATCTCGATGCCGATCATGAACTGGTGCTCGGCGGTGAAGAAGGACTCCGCGGTTATCCGCTGCGCTACCAGACCGGCAGCAGCCGGGCATTGCTTACCATCGAGCAGCGCTACTACTCGAAGTATTCACTGTGGAAGCTGGCGCAGATTGGCGGTGCCGTATTCTTCGACATGGGGCGCACATGGGGTGGGTCGGCACTTCTCCCAACCTTCAATCTCGGCATTCTGAAAGACATCGGTTTCGGCCTGCGCCTCGGCAGCACCCGCTCGGGGCTCGCAAACGTCCTCCATCTGGACCTCGCATTTCCCCTCGACGGCGACAGCTCCATCGACAATGTGCAGTTCCTGGTGGGGACCAAGAACAGTTTCTGATGCCCGACATGATCGACCAGAGTCCGGACCTTGGTCACCAACGTCGACTGCCCCCGTGATCTCGACCGGTACGGGCGTGACCGACCGTACGTCAGCCTGCTGGCCGATCGTCCGGACGACCTGCCGCGCCGTGCTGATTGGGACCATTTTTTCCCTCGGCCAGCAATCCCGCTAATGCGCATTTTCTGTCGCACGATCTGGCGAGCGCCATCATTGCCTGGTTCCTGCTGCTCGTATTCTGGCGGCTGCTGCTTGCGTCGGGGAGCCCTCAGGAGCCCGGCCGCCAGCCAAGCGTCGCGAGCAGCAGCGCAAACCCGGCCACATAGGCGACCGCGATCAGCCAGCCCTCGCCGAGCCATTTGGCGGTCGAGCGAGCCTCGGGATAGATCCCGCAGATCGCGACGCCCGCTGAGGATCCGAACCACAGCATCGAGCCGCCGAAGCCCACCGCGTAGGCGAGCATTCCCCAGTCGTACCCGCCCTGCTGCAGCGCCAGGGCGGTTAGCGGAATATTGTCGAATCCGGCCGATACGAAGCCAAGCGCCAGTGCTGTCTGCCACGAAGCGTGCGGCAGCGATTCGACGGGCATCAACGAAGCGGACGCGACCAGGCACAAGAGGAACAGGGATCCCTTGAATGCGCCGGGCAATGCGCGCCAGTCGGGTCGACGGATTCCGATCGTCACCAGCAGCATGCTCGCGACGGTGGCGCCGATGAACGGGAATCGGTCCGCAATTTCCGGAAGCCGCAGATTCACGACGACATTCACGGCAACTGCGCAAGCGAGCACCCAGGCCACCACCATGACGCGCACCCAGTCAATACGGACCGACGCTGCGGGGTCCTTGATGATAGGGGCGAATCGCTGTTGCCGCCGCGCCGCGGAGACGCCGAACACCAGCAGGGCCGCCCCTGCGGCGACATAGGCATGTGCGACCTCAATCGGCGCGACGCCACTGATCCACATCATCGTCGTTGTGGTATCGCCGATGACGCTGCCCGAACCGCCGGCATTCGAGGCCGCGACGATGGCCGCGATGTAGCCGACACTCACGCGCGCCCGGAATAGCGTGTGCGCCATCGCGCCGCCGATCAGTGCCGCCGCGATGTTGTCGAGAAACCCGGATATCACGAACACGATGACCAGCAATGCGAAAGCGCCGGTCCAGTCGTCGGGCAGGTAGCGCGGCAGCGTGGCTGGTATTCCGCTTTCCTCGAAGTGCCTCGACACCAGCGCGAATCCGGTCAACAACAGCAGCAGATTTGTGAGCAGCACCCACTCGTGCGAGAAGTGCGTGACGAAACCAGTCCAACCAACGCCGGTGGGAAACTGCGTGAAAAACCATTCATAGACGATCACCACTGCGAGTCCGCAGGCGGCGATCGGGAGCGATTTCCGATGGAAGATCGCGACACCGAGCAAAGTCAGGCCGAACAACAAGAACTCGATTTGGAACATTTTATGTTTTTACTTCAATGAGTTACGAAGTATTTCTAAGACTGAATAGAGCGTCTAGCCGGGCGTCTTCCTGGCGCCTTCCCAGTCGGCCGGGCCCCAGAATTGCAATTCCCATTCCGCAGGCGACGCGCGACAACCACCGTCACTCCAGCCGGTCCAGCCGCGACCGCGCACGACACGCCCGGGGCGCGCGGCAGTCGGCTCGCCGTCGCGCAGCGCCACCACGCCATTCACGATCACATCGGATACACCGGTCGCGTACTGGTGTGGGGCAGCATAGGTCGCATGATCCTGGATGGTCGCCGGATCGAATACCACCACGTCCGCGTAATAATCGGGCTTGAGCTGACCGCGATCGCGCAAACCGAGCACGGCTGCCGGCTGCGCCGTCATGCGGCGTACGGCTTCCTCGATCGTCAGGAGCTTCTCGTCGCGCACATAGCGCGCGAACACGCGCGCAAAGTTTCCATAGCCGCGCGGATGCAAATTGCTCTTCAGGAACACGCCCTCGGCCGAGACCGCCGTTCCGTCCGAGCCGAAACTCATGTACGGCAGCGCAATCTCCCGGCGGACATTGTCTTCCGACATCAGGAAGTAGATCGCGCCGACGCGGCTTTCGTCCTCGATCACGAGATCCATCGCGGCGTCCTCCGCGGTCACGCCACGCTCCTTCGCGACTTCGGCCAGTGTCTTGCCGATCAGCGGCTTCAAGGCGGGATTCCTGAGAACCGCCAGCAGAACCTGTTCGGGTCCACCCGACATCTGCATGATATTTTCCCAGCCCGCATCGGGTGCGCGCATCTCCGCGGCAACGCGCTGCCTGACCGCGGGATCGCGCAGGCGCGCGAACCAGGCTTCATTGCCGCCCGCCTGCACCCAGGGTGGCATCGCGGCATCGAGGCCGGTGCCGGCCGCGGGATATGAGTACATTTCCGTGGTGATGCGCAATCCTTCCCGCCGCGCCGCCTCGATATGCGCAATCGCCTTTTCAAGCTTCGACCAATTATCCCGGCCGGCGGCCTTCAGGTGATAGATCTCTGCCGGCGTGCCGGAGCGCCGCGAGATCTCTATCGTCTCGTCGATAGCCTCCAGCAGACGACGGCCCTCGCTGCGCATGTGAGTGGCGTAGATGCCGCCGCAGCGGCCCGCCGCCTCGGCGAGTGCAACAAGCTCGTCCGTTTCGGCGAATGTGCCTGGCGCATAAATCAGCGACGATGCGACGCCCAACGCGCCCTCCTCCATCGCGCGCCGCACGATGCCGCGCATGGCCTCGAGTTGTTCCGGTGTCGGGTCCACATCCGCTTCACCGAGCAGATTCATGCGCGCGGTGGCCGCACCGATGTAGGACGCGACATTCAGCGAGACGCCCTTCCGCTCGAGTGTCCCGAGGTACTCGCCGAGTGTCGTCCATTCGACCGGATACTTGAGGTCCCCCTGCTGCGCGATGAGTTCCTCCTTCATGACCGGTGTCAGCGGGCCCATGGAGTCACCCTCACCCATCACCTCGAGTGTCACGCCCTGGCGCAGCTCACCCTGGCCGCGACCATCCACCAGCAGCGATTCATTCGACCAGCTCAGCATGTTGATGAAGCCCGGCGCTAGCGCGCGGCCGCCGGCGTCGATCTCACGCCGCGCATCACCCGGCGCCCGCGGGCCGACATAGGCGATGCGGTCGCCGCGCACCGCAACGTCACCGACATAGCCCGGCCGTCCCGAGCCGTCGTAGATCGTGCCACCGCGCACGACGAGATCGTAGTCCGGCTCCCCCGCGCAGGACCCGATCAGCGGGACGGCAACGGCAAGCAAAAGGCAGCAGCGACGCATTGGTAGCCCTAGCGCACGGTGATCGTGATCGGTTCCGACACGACGGGTGGATCGTGAGGCAGGTGCAGGTGATGCTCGTCCGCGGGCACAGGCTGATCCAGCGGCGGCAACTCGACATCGATCAGCAGATGGTGATGCCCGGTGCCTGCCATGGGCACACCGGCCGGGGCGATGCCCATGCCACGGAGGCCAAATTGCACAGTCACTGGGCTGGTCACCGCCGCGCCGTCCTGCGGAGAGATGATGTAGACGCTCGCACCGGGCGGCGCCGTGCTGCGCGGCAATCCCGCCGCAAACGCCGAACCCGCCACCATCAGCAGCATCAGGGCATGGCTTCGTTTCATTGGATCTGCTCCGCCTTGTTCGCCGATTATGCATCTTCAGGCTGGCTCGCGCCTTGAGCCACCCGCCCCCGCATGCTGTTCGCGCTGGTGCCGGGGCACCCTGGAGACGGACATGCGATCATCCCTTGCAACGCGGATTTCCGAACTGATGCAGCAGATGCTGAGCCAGTCTGGCTGGTTGCGATCGGAGCTGCGCCGCCTGGACCAGGCGGGCCAGGGCCACCGCCGCATGCGCGAACTCTGCGACCAGCTGGACTCACTGGACTCCAGCATCGCGTGGGACCTGCGCGACGAATTGAAGAACCTGTCAAGCCGGTCAGCGCCGCAGGCCGCACGGATCCTCGACTGGCTGCGCGCGGATGTGGATCCGCTGGTCGATCTGGTCTGCCGGCTCGATCGGGAATGCCCGAGTCACCCGCTGGTGAGCGCCGCGCTGATCGCCTGTGGCGACATCGTCGGGCGATTCAGGGAAATCGAAAGCGCGCTGTCGCCGACATTGCATTCGCCGTATTCAAGCCTCGCCGCGCCTCGCCGGTCCACTGTCCAGGCTGCAGAACCGCCGCGTCTTTGCTAGGGTTCCCGGGTGCCAAATACCCGGATCGATACGACGGAGTTCGCCGGGCGTGTGCTGATGGTCGGCTGCGGCAGCATCGGGCAGACAGCATTGCCCCTTCTGCGCCGCCACCTGGCCCTGCCCGAGGACGGCCTGACGGTGCTCGAAGCGAGCGAACGCGGGCGCACCCTGGCGGGGGCAAACCAGGCGCGCTTTGTTCACTGCCACCTGAAGCCTGCAACCTACCAGCGCGAACTCAAGCGCCGGCTGCGCGCCGGTGACCTGCTGCTGAATCTCTCGGTGGACGTCTCGAGCGTCGATCTCGTCGAGTGGTGTTCGGATCACGGCGTGCTCTATGTGGACACGTCGATCGAGCCCTGGCCCGGCGTATTCGACAATCCGATGCTGACGATGCGGCAGCGCACGAATTTCGTTACGCGCGAGGACATGCTGAAGCTGCGCAAGCGCGTCGGCACCGGCATGCCGACCGCGGTCGTCGATCACGGCGCGAACCCCGGTCTCGTATCGCACTTCGTCAAGCAGGCATTGCTGGACCTGACGACCGGGCTCAAGCGGACGGCGGCAGAGCCCACGGATGCCGCAGGCTGGGCCACGCTCTCGCGCGATCTGGGTGTCACGCTGATCCAGATTTCCGAGCGCGACACGCAAGCCACCGACCGGCCAAAGCGGCCGAACGAATTCGTCAATACCTGGTCGATCGACGGCTTCATCGACGAGCTGATGCAGCCGACCGAGCTGTCACTCGGCACCGCGGAGTCAGACAAGCCGGCCGGCTCGCACTGGCACCGCCGCAATTCCGGCTCGGTGTACCTGCACCGCCCCGGCGGCGCGACATTTGCGCGCAGCTGGCTGCCTTCGACCGGCGGCTTCCAGGGATTATTGATGACGCACGACGAGGTGTTCTCGATCGCCGATCACCTGTCCCTGCGTCAGGGAGCGCGATTTGAATATCGGCCGACAGTCATGTTTGTCTATCACCCTTGCGATGACGCGATGCTGTCGGCGCTCGAACTGGAGGGTCGCGGCTGGCAGCCGCAACCGGCCCGGCGCATCATCAGCGCCGAGATCGTGACCGGCATGGACGAGCTCGGCGTGCTGCTTGCCGGTCACGCCAGAAATGCCTACTGGTACGGGTCGCAGCTCGCGATCGCCGAGGCGCGGCGGCACGTACCCTACACCAATGCGACTTGCCTCCAGGTGGCTGCGGGTGCGCTGGCTGCAACGATCTGGGCGATACGTCACCCTCGCGAGGGATTGCGCGAGGCGGACGATCTCGATTTCCGGGAATGCCTGGACGTCGCGCGACCCTATCTCGGGTCGCTGGTCGGCGCATACACTGACTGGACACCGTTGCAGGGACGCGGCGAGCTGTTCAAGGAGCAGCTCGATTCAGATCGGCCATGGATGCTCTGCAGTGTACGGGCGCGGCAATGGCCCGCGTGAGGCATGACATGAAGCACTGGCTCGCTCCAATGACCATGCTGGTGACGGCTGCCGCCGCTGGTGCGGCAGATGCTGCGGATCGCCACCCGATCACACACGAAGACCTGTGGCTCATGAAGCGCGTCGGCGCGCCGGTCCTGAGCCCGGACGGGCGTATGGTCGTTGTGCCTGTGGCGGAACCGGCCTATGTGGAAGATCAGAAAGCGAGCGATCTTTGGCTGGTACCGGCGGATGGCAGCGCGGCGCCCCGCCGGCTCACGTCGAGCAAGGGCCCGGAATCCGGTGCCGCCTGGAGTCCGGATTCAAAGCGGATTGCCTTCGCGGCCAGGCGCGACGGCGACGAAGAATCCCAGATCTACCTGCTCGACGTCGTGGGCGGCGGCGAAGCGCAACGAGTCACCACGGTGTCCACCGGTGCGGAGCTGCCTCAATGGCGGCCGGACGGGCAGGCGCTCCTGTTCAACAGCATGATCTTCCCGGGTGCGATGACAGACGCCGACAACCGCGCGCGCCTCGAGGAGCGCAAGGCGCGCAAATACAATGCACGCGCTTTTGACAGCTTTCCAATCCGCTATTGGGATCGCTGGCTCGATGAGCGGCGTCCGACCCTGATGCTTCAATCGCTCGAGGCCGGTGCCGAACCGCGTGACCTGCTGGCAGGCACGGAACTTGCGCGCGCCCGGGGCTTCGGTGGCAACCTTGCGGACGACGGGGAATTGCTGGATGCCACCTGGTCACCCGATGGCAGCGCAATCGTGTTTGCCGCGACCACCGCGCGCGACCAGGCCGCGCACGCAGACGTCTACCAGGCATTATTCGTCTTGCCGGCCGGCGGCGGGGAACCGCGACGCCTGACGGCGGACGAGGCGGGTTATTCGGACCCGCAATTCGCGCCGGACGGATCGGCCCTTTACGCGCTGGCAACACCCAACACGAAGCATGTCTACAACGACGCGCGGCTGGTGCGCTTCGACTGGGGTAGTACGGCAGCGCGGCCCGTGGCCTTCGGATTCAATCGATCGGTCGGCAACTTCAGCGTTGCACCCGGCGGTGAGCGCATTTACCTGCTGGCGGAAGACGAGGGCCACGATCGTCTCTACACGGTGCCGGCGAGCGGCGGCGAGGTCCGCGAACTGGGCCGGCTCGAGGCGGGATCCATCACCGGATTGCAGGTCGCGGGCGATGAATCGGAACCGGTCGTCGTCGCGAATTGGGAAAACGCCGTCAGCCCGCCGGAAACGGCGCGCATCGATGCGGCGACGGGCGCGCGCCGCGCCCTCACGTCATTCGATGTCGAACACGCAGCCACAATCGACTGGGCACCGGTGCAGGAATTCTGGTTCACGTCCCGGCGCGGAAGACGAATCCATAACCTGATCACGCTACCCCCGAATTTCGACCCGGCGCGCAAGTACCCGCTGTTCGTGATGATCCACGGCGGGCCGCACGCGATGGTCAAGGATCAGTTCTTCATTCGCTGGAATTATCACCTGCTCGCGCAGCCGGGCTACGTCATACTGATGACCAACTACTCCGGGTCGACCGGATTCGGTGAGGCCTTCGCGCAGGCCATCCAGGGCGATCCGCTCGCGGGACCGGCGGATGAGATCAACCAGGCTGCCGACGAGGCGATACGCCGCTATCCCTTCATCGATGCGAAGCGCCAGGCTGCGGGTGGCGCGAGCTACGGCGGGCATCTGACCAACTGGCTGGCCGTCACGACCACGCGTTACCGCGCGCTCGTGAGTCATGCGGGCCTCTACGACCTCAAGACGCAATGGACGACGAGCGATACCGTTTATTTCCGCGAGCGCAATCTCGACGGCCCACCCTGGGAAGGCAACGAAGTCTGGCATGACCAGAGTCCGTTCTGGCGATCGATGAAGCTCAAGACGCCGATATTGCTCACATTTGGGGAAAAGGATTTCCGGGTCCCGTACAACAATGGGCTGGAATTCTGGACCGTGCTGCAGCGTCAGCAGGTCCCGAGCCGGCTGGTGCTGTTCCCGGACGAGAATCACTGGATCCTGAAGGGCGAGAACCACCGCTACTTCTTCCAGGAAGTGCAGGCCTGGCTCGCGCAATATCTGGCGCCACCATGATCGACCCGACCACGCTGCTGCAATTTCCGGCCTGGCTGCGCAATGCGGTTGCGAGCGGCCAATCGACGTCACAACTGGCAGAGCTGCTTGGAACGACACCAGCGACGATTGCCAGGCTCATTGGCTCGGTGCCGACACGCCCGGCCGATGTCCGCCGCCTGGCGCGGAAACTGGGCGTCGATTACGAGTCGCTGCGGACTTTTGCCGACGATGCCCTGCAACCGTTGACCGGCTTCGACGCAGAGACGCAGCTGATGCTGCGCATGTGGCAAAAGCTGGATCCGAAGCGCCGCGCGGCGGTGCTCGTGGTGCTGAAGGACATGGCGGGCGCCGGTGGCAGGCGCCGGCGCGAGACGAAGAAGCGCGGTTGAAGCAGCGCGGCCGGCGCTCAGGGCATCTGGATGCCGCCCTTGCCGCCGATACCCTTGAATGCCGCCGCACCCGCGTCGGGGATCACGATCGACGAAGCCGCCTGGCGGCGCATTTCCTGCAATTCGCGCGCCGCTTCCTCAATTGCCTGCTGTGCGGCCGGTCCGAACCGCGACACAGCCTCGGCCAGGCTCGCGGCATCCAGTTCGAACGACAGCGGCAGCGATCCCATCGGTGTCATGACCGTCGCCTGGCCCATGAACAGGACCGGCCGCGACGGGTCGTCGCCGCCGTCGGCTTTCACCGGTGTCATGCGCCGGATCGTGCCGACTCGCTGGTCGGTGAAGATGTCCTCGCGATAGAGGGCCGTGGAGTCCATTCCGGGATCGCCGGGTCGTTCATTGTTCATGTGGAAATTTTATCCGAATCAGCGAGCGACGGCGAAATCGCGATTCGCCGGGCTCCATTTGGGCGCCGTTTCGATCGCGTGCAGCACGGCTTCCGGTTCGGTCACGACCGACCAGAGGCCGCCGTGGCGGCCATCCATGAAGCGGCCGTCGATCGCAGATGAGAGCTGCGCCAGCAGCGGTTCGTAGTAGCCCATCGTATTGACGAGGACGATCGGTCCGAGGAACAACCCGAGCCGCTTGAGCGTGATCGCTTCCAGAAGTTCCTCGAGTGTCCCGGTGCCACCCGCGAGCGCGATCACCGCGGAGGCGCGGGCCAGCATTTCGTGCTTGCGCGTGCGCATGTCCTCGACCACGTGCAGTTCGGACAATTCATCGTGACCCCATTCCAGGTCCTGCATGAATCTCGGAATGATGCCGACCACCCGTCCGCCCGCTGCGAGCGCGCCCTCGGCCAGCGCCCCCATGGAGCCCAGGCGGCCTCCCCCGTAAACGACCGTCCGTCCCGCCTTCGCGAGCAGGCTGCCCAGGCGCCGCGCCACTTCGTGATATAGCGCATCGCAGGCCTGGCTTGATGCGCAATATACGCAGACGTTTTGCCCCGGCGTCGTCAGTGCCATTAGTTCCTCCATGTCAGCCGGTCGCCTGCAGCCCGAGCGCAATGCCGCTGACGCTTGCGAGCAGCGCATCAAAGAGCTCGCGGTCCGCGCGACCGCTGGCCCGCCAGCGACGCAACAGATCGACCTGCATCAGGTGCATCGGATCGAGATAAGGTGCGCGCAGAAGCACGGATCGCTGCATCTGCGGCCGGCTGTCGAGCAGATCGACTTCACCTTTGACCCAGGTGATCCAGCGCTTCGTGAGCGCATGCTCGCGCTGGATTGCCTCGACGATTCCGGCAGCCGGGCCGGTCGCCAGTGCATCGTAATGCGCGGCGATCTCGAGATCGGCGCGCACCAGCTCCATCTCCACGTCATCGAGCAGATTCCTGAAGAATGGCCAGCCCGACCAGGCTTTCGCGAGCCGCTCGGCTCCAAGTTCTCGTGCAGCTGCATCAAGACCTGTCCCCACGCCGAACCAGCCAGGCAGCGAATGGCGGCTCTGGGTCCAGGCGTAGACCCAGGGAACCGCGCGCAGCGCCTCGATACCGCTGCCGTCGCGATGCGCGACGCGCCCGCCGATCTGCATTCGCTCGATCACATCGACGGGCGTGACATCGCGGAAATAGCGCTGGAACTCCGGGTCTTCGTAGACGAGCGCCCGGTAGCGCGCGCGGCTGGCCTCGGCGATGCGACGCATCAGCGGCAGCTGTTCCTCTGCCAATGCGGCCAGGCTGTTCGAGCCGGTGCGATCCTGCATCACTGCGAATACGGCCTTCTCGAAGGTGCGCAGCGCAATCCGCCGCAGGCCATAGCTATTGCTGATGCCCTCGCCCTGCTCGGTGGCGCGTAGCCGGCCGTGAGTCGCGCCGGCAGGTGTGCTCGTGACCAGTCGGTCAAGCGGCCCGCCGCCGCGGCTTGCGGTGCCGCCGCGGCCGTGGAACAGCGCAAGCTCGATGCCACTCTCCGCGGCCGCTTTCATCAACTCGGCCTGCGCGCAGTACACGAGGTGCCGCGACGCCGCGATGCCGCATTCCTTGTTGCTCTCGGAGTAGCCGACCAGCACCGTCTGCCGGTTGCCGCGGGTGGCAAGGTGACGCTTGTACGTATCTTCGCTGAGCAGCCCGCGCAGGATTTCTCCGGCGCCTTCAAGAGCGGCTGCCGTCTCGACGACAGGCGCTATGTCGAGCGGGACCTCGCCGACACTGCGATCTGTGATGTCGGCCCAGCGCGCCAGCAGCAGCACCGAGAGGACGTCATCCGGCCCCTCGGTTCCGCTGACCACATAGTCGCCGGTCGCGCGATCGCCATATTTGTGGCGGCCCTGGATCAGGGCCTCGAACACGGCCAGCGTGCGCCGTCCGACCGCATCGAAGGACCCGAGCGGCCCGCGGTCGCGCGCCAGAGCCTCGCGCAGCACCGCGCGGCGCGCATCCACCTTGCGTCTCTTCCAGTCTGCCAGGGCGAGTCCCTGTCGAACCACCTCGCGATGCACCGAAGCATGCTGACGCACGTCCAGGGTCGCCAGGTGAAATCCGAATGTGCGCGCACGGCACAGCAAGCGCTCAACCGGGAACTGGCCGGCATGCCGTCCATGATTTTCGCGCAGGCTCACCGCGACGATCTCGATGTCGCGGATGAAGTGCTCCGCGGACTCGTAGTGATTCGGACGGCCGTCATAGGTCGTCCGCAGCCGCTCCGCAACCTGCGACAGGAACACGCGGTAAGGCATGCGGTCATGCCGCGACAAGGTCGCCGGGCGCGCGCTCGGCAACAGGATGTCGTACTCGGCGATGCGTTGTTCCAGTTCGCGGCTGACGCCGACCCGGCTTGCGCTCTGCGAGAGCTTGCCGGACAGCGCGCGGCATTCTTCGTAGTAGGTCGAGATGATGCGTTGCTGGTGGCGGTGCAGCGTTTCGCGGATGGTCTTCGCATGGACCTCCGAATTGCCGTCCATATCGCCGCCGACCCAGGTTCCGAAGCGCAACAGGAGCGGCATGCGCTCGGCGTCCGGGGGCAAGCCGAATACGGTCTCGAGCCAGAATGCAAGCTCCTCATAAAGCGCCGGAACGACGCGATAGATCACCTCGGCCAGGTAGAACAGCACGTGCTCACGCTCGTCGGCGACTGTCAGCCGCTCGCGTGGATGCACCTCGGTCTGCCAGCCGGAGGTCAACTCCATGCGGATCCGCTCCCAGACTGAGCGGCGCTCGGCCGGCGTCAGGGTCGGATCGAGCCGCTCGATCATCAGGTCCGCGATCTGCTGCTGCTTGCGCAGCATCGTGCGACGCGTTGACTCGGTGGGATGCGCCGTGAACACCGGGTAGATCGTCACCTCACGGAGCAGCCCCAGCACCTGCGCGCCGTCGAGACCGGCCGCCTTGAGCCGGTACATGCAGTCGCCGATCCCGCCCGGTTGTGGCCGGTCGCTGCGATTCATGTATTCACGGCGGCGGCGCACGCGGTGCACGCGTTCCGCAAGATTGACGACTTCGAACCATTTGCTGAATGCGCGGATCAGGTCGCTGGCCTGTTGCGCGGGCCGGCCAGTGGCCCGCATGTCCAGTGTGACAGTGCCCTCTGATTTGCCCTCGCGCCGCCCGATGGCTGCGATGCGGTCGACTTCGACGAGGCGCAACAGTTCCTCACCGCCCTGATCGCGCAGGACCTCGCCGACCAGCGAGCCCAGCGCGTGCACGTCCTCGCGCAGCGCGGTTTCCTTGGCTGGGAACTGCAGATTGTGGCGGTGCTTCACGATGGGCTCACAAGCGGCACGCAAGGGCGTGCCACATCACGATTCGACCAGCAGTCAGTGCTTGTGTCCGCCCGGCCCATGTACGTGGCCATGCGTAACTTCCACACGCGTCGCTTTGCGCACTTCCGTGACCTCGACGCTGAAATGCAGCGATTTCCCGGCCAGCGGATGATTTCCGTCGACGGTGACGAGATCCTTCTCGACCTGCGTCAGGGTCAGGAGCCGTCCACCATGCGGCCCATCGGCATGAAACTGCTGGCCCGCTGCGAGGGAACCGGAGTTGGGGAAGCGGTCACGGGGAATCATCTGGACCAGGCGCTCGTCACGCAGCCCGTAGCCCTTTTCGGGGGCAACGACGACGTCGATGCGATCGCCCGCGACCTTGCCGGTCAACGCTTCTTCGAGACCCGGAACGATGCCGCCCTTGCCGTGCAGGTAGGTGATCGGGTTGCCACCATCGGAGGAACCGAGCACCGCTCCCTGCGCGTCGCGCAGCGTGTAATGAATCAAGACGACCTTGCCATCGCCGATATTCATGCGGAGTCCTGAGACCAATCCCAAGGCTCAATGGTAGCGCATCGCGGTAATCAGGCGGGGAAGAACTCGATCGGCTTGGTTGTCGTCATCGCCTCGACGTCCTTGTCCTCGAACCGGAACATGCGAATTCGCGCGACCAGCTTGCGCTCCAGTTCACCGTCCTTGAGTTCGCTCGATACGATGTGGCAGTCGGTAATCTCTCCCCAGGGGGCGATTGTCAACTCGATGACGACCTTGCCCAGCAATGCCGGGTTGTCGCGCAGTGCGCGATTATAGAGTGCGTAGATCGCCGCCTTGTTGCGGTCAAAGACGAGTTCGATCTCCTCCTGGCTGCGCGAGGTTTTCTTGCCCTGGCCGCTGCGCGAGGCTCCGTCGCCGCCGCTCATCGCGCTGCCACTGCCGCTGCCACCGAATGGCATCTGCATGCGTGTCGTGCCGTGCCCGTCGAGCGTGCCGGTGCCGCTGCCAAAGCCCCGGCTGACGCCGGCAGTATTGATACCGCCGGTCAGCGTGCCCGTGCGTGCCGTGATCAGCGAGCGCTCAGCGCGCGGCGTACCTCCGTCGCCCCTGGCGCTCGCAAGCGGCTCAAGGTCCTCTTTCTTGACGTCGAATTTATCGCGTAAGTCCGCGAGCTGGTCGGCGAATGGCAGCAGACCCGCCTGCGAGGCCTTGCGGCGCGCGTCCTGTGTTCGCTTGATGTCCGGCGCCGGGCGTTCGACCTGCCGGGTCTGCTCGGGCTGCACACGCTCGGGCTGCACGGGTGGTGGCGGTGGCGGCGGAATCGCCCGCTCAAGGACCAGTTGCGCGAGCCGCGGCGGCACCGGCGGCGGCACGTCGAAGGGCCGCTCTGGTTTTGGCAGCCAGGGCACCGCGAGGCCAAGCCCGAGGATCACGCCGAGTGCCCACAGCCAGATGCGCCGGAAGCGCTCGCGTTCTTCCGCCGGCACGTTCCACGGCAGCTCGAAGCTACGGTAGTAATGTGCGACCGCGGCGCTCAAGCGCGCGCTCCCGATACTTCAGGATCCACTGACATCAGCACCCATCGCCTCCGGCTTCTGTAGTACGGCGAGTGACAACTGACCGTAGTCCGCGTCGGTGCAGCTCGCCATGATCTTCTTGAGGATTCTGTAGGGAATCTCGCGGTCCGCGAGGATCGTAATCTCCCTGGCGCTTGCATCGGTCGCGGCGGCGCGCAGCAGCGCGCGATCGGACTGCGCCGTGAGCGCGCCGCGCAATGGCGCAATGATGACGCCATCGTGCGCGTCGACGTCCGCAACCGTCACGACCGGTTCGCCCTGCACGAAAACCTGGTCCTTCGTCACCATCACGACGACCGTCTCACGCGGCTTCTCGAGCGCCACCGATTCCGGCAGTTTCAGCACCTTTGGCGGCTCGAGCGATTGCACATCGGCCGAATTGACCAGCAGGAAGAACACGAGGATCGTGAAAATGTCCATCAGCGAAACGAGCGAAAGCGACGCCGGGCGATTCCGCTTGTGGTGGCGCTCCATTCGTTTGGCGCGTGCCGAGTGGCTCATCTACCCCCCTCGAGCGCAGGCGCATCGCCGATCGAGATATCCGGGAATAGTTCCTGCTGAACCATGCGCCCGTCTTCGGTCACTGTCCGCACCCTGGTGATGTCCATTACCTGGACCACCGTGTCGTAGGAAACCTGCGGCTCCAAAAGAATCGTGGCTGCGGCGAGTTCCGGGAAGCGCGGCTTGATTTCGTCGGCAAGGAACCGCCCGAGGCCTGCAATGTCGCGCTTCCCCTCAAGGTCCGGAAACGCACGCAACAGGCCCGTGCCCCGATCCGCAACCTCGATGCGACCCTCGCGCACGACAATTTCCAGGCTGATCGCCTGCGGCGTCTCCGGCACGCTCTCGCTCGAACTCGGCAGATTCAACTCGAGTATCGTCAGGCGCGAGAACACGGCCGTGATCAGCAGGAACGGCACCAGCACGACCATCAGGTTCATGAAGGCCGTGACAGACAGTTCCTCCGCGTCCTTGCGGCGGTGGCGGCGCGCGGCGCGGCTGACTACGCTCACGCAGCCTCCGGCCTGCGTTCGACGACGGTGTTCAGGAACTTCACGGACGCCATTTCAAGGCTATCCACGATCTGCGTCGTCTTCGACTGCAGCACCGAGTGCAGCAGCAGCAGAGGTATCGCCACAATCAGCCCGAATGCCGTCGTGTTCATCGCGACCGAGATAGATGCCGACAACAATTCGGCCTTCTCTGCCGGGTTCGCCGCTCCCACCGCCTGGAAGGCCTGGATCAGGCCGATGATCGTGCCGAGCAGCCCGAGCAGCGTTGCGATGTTTGCGAAGCTCGCGAGATAGTGGGTGCGGCGTTCGAGACGCGGCACAATCTCCATCAGGCTTTCTTCCATCGCCTTCTCGACGTCATCTCGCCGCCTCGTGTTTTGCACTCGCGCGAGCCCGTAGCTCAGGATCTGGCCGATCGCCGATCTTGAGTCGGTGGTCGCGGCAAGCGCGCGACGGTAGTCACCCTGCCCGAGGAATGGCGCGACCTCGCTCCAGACCCTGCGGTTGGCGCTTTCCGTGTGCCAGAGGTAGTAATAGCGCTCAATCGCAACTGCGATCCCGAGTGCCGCGACCAGGGCGATCGGATACATGAATAACCCGCCGTCCTGGAAAAAATTGATCATCGTTCCAAACATGTCCATGCGGTGACTCCTGGTGTCTCCCGGCCTTTGCGAAAATCGCTATGGTTGCGCTTGCGGCGCAGCCAATGCCTCGTAATAGTTCACCTCGCGCCGGAACACGTCGCGGTCCACTGGCGCGAGGACTTCGTCAATCAGCGAGCGGGCTGGCTTGCCGGACAGGTCGCCGAGACCGGCTTTCTTCCACGGCACGATGTACATGACCTTTGGCAGCTCGCGATTGCCGGTGATCGAGGTCGTCTCGAGTTCCAGCCGGTCAACCGTGCTGAATCGTGATTCGCGCGGCGCCGGATCGGCGGCTGCCTCGGCAGACTTCTGCACCGGCTCCTGAGCCATTACAGCGCCAGACAGCAGCAGCGTGACGATCATCGTCCAGTATTTCATGGCGCTGCCTCCGCGCTTTGCTCTTCGCGCCCTGCACGTACCCGGACTTCCGTGATCCAGGCTGCAACCTGGAGATCCGGCTCCGGCAGCAAGGCCTGGTAACGCTCGTATTCTGCGAGGGCCGCCGTCGGGCGACCGAGATACAAGTCAAGAAGTACGCCAAGATTGACCACCGGCAGCGGATCCAGGGGGTCGAGCACCTGAGCGGCCCGGTAAGCCTCCATGGCCTCCTCCATGCGCCCCAGCATGCGTCGTACCACGCCACGGGCGGTCAGCACCGCAGGCGCAGGTGCGGCATTCGCCAGCCAGGCCTCGGCCTCAGCCAGGCGTCCGGCCGCGAGTTCGACCAGGGCGGCTTCGACTGCAGGATCGCCGGTAGCGGCCGGCAACCGCTCCTGCTTGCGATAGCGCGCCGGCTTCAACTCGGCGAGCGCCGCATAGCTCGCCCGTACGGGGTCGTCATACACACCCACGGCGGCGCGCGCCGCATTCGCCTCATGCAACTCGATCGCCTTCTCCTCGAACGGATAGGCTTGTTCCTCCAGCAGCAATTCGTACTGCTCGAGCTCTTCGGCATCGAGGTTGCGCGGGCGCTCCGAGGCCAGCAGGTCACGTGCGAGGCGCCGGTACATTTCGGCGGTCGTATATGTTGCGGCGGTCGCCACTTCGGCGATCCCGTAGTCAGCAGCCGCACGATACGCGGCAAGCGCGGCTTCCATTGCGACGCCTTTCGCCTTCAGCGATTTCGGCAACGGCGCATTGAGCACCACGGCTTCAAAGGCAACACGCAACGGTTCCGCGAGCTCGAGCGCAGCCTGTGCCGCCAGGCTGCGGCTGGGCTCGGTTCGATGCTCGCCGGCCGCGCTGTCAGCGGCGACAATGGCTCCCAGCCAGTGCGTCCGTGCGGCCGGGTCACCCGCTTCGCGCGAAAGGTCGGCCAGCTTCTGGCGTGCCGACATCGCGTCGTCAAGCGGCTCGGGGAAACGTTCCACGAAGCGCGCCCATACCTCGATCAATTGACCGCGGTCGCCGGCCTGCTCGTAAAGTTCTGCGGCCCGCAGGAGTGCCGCACGCCGCAGATCCGCAGGCTCGTCGCCGTCATCCGCGACTCGCTCAAGTTCGGCCGCAGCTTCCCGCGGCCGCCCGGTCTCGGCATACGCCACGGCGAGATCGCGCGGAACCGTGCGGGCGAGCGGGTGCGCCGGGAAGTCGCGCCGGAAGTCCTCGAGTATCGGGATCGCACGCAGCCAGTCCTTTTCGCGAAGCAACAGAGTCGCCGCATCGTGCTGGGCGTTCGCGACGAGGTTCGACCCCGGTGCCGCGGCTGCGATTCGCAGGAACTCGGTCACGGCACCGGCCGCATCCCCGGCCTGTGCGTGTGCCTCGCCCTGCTTGTAGATCGACGCCGCCAGGCGCTCGGCGACCGCATCGCGGTCCGGACCATCGGCTGCAAGCCAGCTCAGGACCTGGCCATACGCGGCTTCTGCCTCGGCATATTTTCCAAGCTCGAAGCTCGAGTCGGCGACGATGCTCCAGGCCGCGCGTTGTTCATCCGGCGACAGCGCCGGCAAATGCGCCGCCGCGCGACGGGCGCTGTCAGCTGCCTGCTCGTGGAGGCCCAACGCAAGCTGCTGGCGCGCGCTTCGCAACCAGATCTTGCCGGCCTCCGGATGCGCCGCGTGCACAGTCGCGAAGCGCACCGCACTGTCGATGCTTTCGCGATGCCAGGTGGAGCGTTCGGCGCCGGACAACTGTGGCTCGTGACGCTCACGCGCAACCAGCGCTGCATAGGCCGCGTCGCCACTGCGTAGCCCTGCGGGCCGTTCATAGGCCGTGCGTTCGTATTCAAGGGCGGCGTCGCGATATTGCCCGCTTTCGAACAACAGGTCCGCAAGCAGGTAATTGGTCTCGGCGCTGTCCGGCTCGTCCGGGAACGACTGCAGGAACTCGCGGTACCAGCGCGCAGCCTGCTGGTAGTCGCCCGGCTTGCTGCTCTTCTGCGCCAGCGCATGATGGTGCTGCGCCAGGTCGCGCAGATTCGACTTCAGCTGTGCTACGACTTCCGGCGCGCTCTCGCGCGTGCGAGTCGCCCAAAATGGCCCGCCGAAGGCATACAATTCGACGTACTCGCGCTTGCCCTGCAGCGCCAGCTCGGCGAAGCCTCCCTTCAGATACGCCTCGATGGCCCGGCCCTGCAGGACCGGCGAACGCGCATCGCCCGGATGCTGCGCCGCATACGCCCGATAGGCATTGGCCGCGTCCGTGTAGCGTTCCTTCTCGACCAGCAGGTCGCCCAGTGATGCATGCAGCCGCCACCCATAGGCGGGCGAACCATGCTGCGCGAGCGCAGCGGAGAGTGCGCCGGCCGGATCGTCAGCTGTGAACTGGATCCCGAGGACGCGCATCGTGTCCTGCACCAGTTCACGATCGGCGCGCGACAACTTGTCCAGACTTTCGACCTCGACACCGGGCGCGGTCAGCAGCTTGCGATCCAGCACCGACAGGAAAGACACGGAACTCTCTGCGATGCGGGATTGCTTGAACAGCGCCCAGCCATGCTTGTAAAGGGCTTGCTCGTGAAACGCCGACTCGCTGCCGATCCTGATGACCGCCTGGTAGGCGGACTCCGCATCCGCCCAACGTTGCGCGCTGAACAGGATCTCGCCGCGCCGGAACTGGGCCTCCTCAATATGGTGGCTTGTGGGAAATCTCGCGACCAGCCGGTCAAGGTACGAAAGCGCGCGTTCGGCATCTCCTTCCGCTTCCCATGCGCGACCGAGCTGGTAGAGCACGGAATCGATGCGCGGTTGGTCGGGCACCTCCGCAAGGAGCCGCTCGTAAAGCACGATCGCCGCGCGGGTCTCCGGGCCACCAGCGGCGGGCCCCGTGCCGTCGCCGCGCGCCGCGTCGGCCGCCTCGAGTTCCAGGTCCGCGAGCCGGCGCAGCGCTTCTGCGCGCATCTCCGGGTCACCGGCATTGAGTTCCAGGAATCGCCGGTAGGCCTCGCGCACCTTTGCGGCATCCACGGGCGCGGCAGGACCTGCCTGGACCGGCGGGGTCTTCCTGCGAAGGTCGCCGACGGTCTGCGCGTTGGCGGCAATCGCCGCGGCGGCGATCACGAGACCAGCGATTCCTGACTGCCACCTGCAATTCATGGCGTGCCCGCACTCGCGCGATCGTAAATCGTTGCGATCGCATATCGCGCCTGCACGGAATACTCGTCCAGGCGGCTTCGTTGTTCTTCGAGCTCGCTGATCGCGATGTCGGCGAGACGGCGGCCCTGGGCCGCCTTTGCCGTCTCGACGCGGCCTGCGAGATCAGTTACGCGCGGGGACAACGCATCAACGCTTACGGCCAACGCAGCTGCGCGCTCCGGCTTGCCTTGCCGCGCCTTGACCGACCCCGCCTGGCGCGTGCGGGTGTCGTAGACAGCCGCATCGAGTTCACGCATGGCGCGTTGCGCCTGCCAGACACGCGTCCTCCAGGCGGCATCCAGATTCCAGGTCACCACCCCACGCGCGAGTCTTGCCTTCTCGCGGGCATCGTCGAAGCTCGCATCGCCCGCATGAGCAGCAAGCTCCGCCTCGACGCCCGCCAGCATGGACAACCATTGGCGCTCGCGCTCGGTCGCGAGTGCGGCGATGTCGCGATCATGCAGCGCCGCCTCCAGCCGCGCGCGCAGTTCGTCGCGGCGCTGGCTGATGTCGGCCACATGCACCGTCGCAAGGCGTCGGTCAGCTGCAGGCAGCTTTGCGGCGAATGCGCTCTTGCGAGTCTCGATCATGTCGGAGAACGCGCCGAGACTCGTCGACCAGCCATAGAGGTTTTGCGCCATCAACTCGAGCGACCGATAGCTCTTGAGCCCTTCCTGGAACTCATTACCGGCCAGCAGGTGATAGAGATACCGTGACTCGGGCGCATCGGGCAGCGCCTTGAGTTGTGCAAACCAGTCCGGTCGCACACTGCTATCGGCGGCCAGCGTGGCAGTCAGCAGGCGCCCGGCGCGAATCGCCGCAATCGACTCGTCGATGCGAATGCGTTCGGCATCGTAGGCCGCGATTGCCTGTTCGTAGTATCCGACCGCCTGGCCGATTGCCGAGAGTTCCGCGTAGGCATAGGGAACCGCGAGGTAGGATTCCTGGACCGCGGCGTCGAGCAGATCGCGTCCGTGAAGTTCCAGCCAGGGAACGAGCGCCTGCTGGTAGGCCCCGCCGGCAGCGTCGGCCCAGCCTGCACCCAGCAGCGCCTTGTTCGCCTGCGGTCCCTCCAGTCGTACCCGGTCGAGTGCGACGCGCGCCGCAACCGGCTGGCCTGCCTGCAGCAGCGCGTATCCCAGTGCGAGGTTGGCTTTGTCGCGCAATGAAAGCAGTTCCCGGTCGGTTGTCTGCAGCAGCCCGACCTGTTCGAGCATCGCATGGCCGCGCTCAGCGCGATTTGCGCGCACCAGTGCGACGCCGAGATTGAATCGTCCGTAGGCAGTCCAGTTATCCGGGCCCTGCCAGCCATCGAGTTCGGCGACAGCCGCATCGAATTGCCCGCGGTACATGAGCCCCTGCGCGATCAGCAACCGGCGCTCCGACTCGAGCTCGATTGGAAGTCCTCCGGTGATCGCGCGCAAAGCCTGCTCGGATTGCTCGAATTGCCCGCTCGCATAGAGGACCTTGCCGAGATAGAACCAGGCGCGATCGCGAATCGGCGCCGGCGTCGTGGCGTCAGCGAGGAGGCGCTCGAAGATCTCGCGCGCCTCACGATGCTGGCCAAGTGAAAGGTACAGGCCGCCGCGCAGCAATTCGGCATCGCGGGCATGCGGTTTGAGATGACCCTGCTCCTGATACCCAGACAGGCGCACCAGCGCCTCGAAGTGGTCGCGGGCGTAGAAATGGAACAGCACATCGCCGTAGTGCAGATCCTCCACCTTGACAGGGGGCAATCCTGCAGGGTCTGGCACCGGAGAAGAGCCCACCGCAGGCGCGGCCCAGGCGGCGAGCACAGCGAGAATGATTGTCAGCCGCCAGGCCAAGCGATCACTCCCACACGCGAACGACGAATTCGGGCTGCAGCTTGCGCACGCGGTCGCTGATGCGCAGTTCAACGTACCTGGCGCCGACACCCTTTTCGATCGCCAGAGTGGCCCCGCGCTTGTAATCGCGTTCGTGCGTACCCTGCCCGGTAAAGAACGCAACCAGCTCATGCTCCCCGGCCTTCATGTTGCCGAGCCAGATCCGTTGCACGCCGCCGCGCAGCAGCGCCTCGCGCTCGCGCGCCGTGTACAGATAATTCGAGACTTCCTTGCCATCGATGCGGATCTGCACCGAGTCGAGATCGAAGAAAGTGCCGACATCCATCGAAACGAATACCGCAATCTGCGTGCTCGCAGGGAACAGCAGATCCTCTTCGAGCATGAACAGGTCACGATTGAGGTCGACGACCTCGCGGCGCAGCCCCTGTACCTCGGCGTCGAGCGCAGAGCGCTCCGGCGCGGGCGGTTCTGTCTGCTCCTCCGCCCGGCTCGTCGCCAGGGCCAGCAGCATGATTGCGGGTACCGCAGTCGCCTTGATCCAAGCTCTCATGTGTGGAATTCCTGTCTATTCATCGATGAGATCGCGCAGTCGCACCAGCAAGCCGTGCTCCTCGCTCTCGTCGAGCGCGTCGTAACGGGCGCGGATCACGCCATTCCGGTCGATCAGAAGAATCAGCGGCAAGCGGTCAGCCTCGTAGACGCGGCTTACCTTCTTGCCTGCATCCAGCAGCACCGGGTAATCGATGCCGGCCGCTGCCGCGATTGTCGCGGCGTGGGCCGGTTCCTCGTCGAGGCTGACCGAAAGCACGACGAGACCCGCAGGCGCATAGGTCGCCCGCAGTCTTTCAAATCGCTCGAGTTCGCGCCGGCAGTCGCCACACCAGCTGGCCCAGAAAATGAGCGCAACGACCTCGCCGCGGTGCTCGGAAAGCCGGTAATTGGCGCCAGCCACGGAGCGCAAGGCGAAATCGGGGGCGGTCGACGCCATGACTGGCGCCGCGAGCACAATCAGGATCGTGATCGCGAGAACGAAGCGCCCCACGCGCCGGTCGTCGTCAGCAAGATCCTGAGTACTGTTCATGGTATTGGTCCGCCGGACGGCCGACGGCTCACGCTCCTGCTGCCCGTCACGGGTAACATAATGCCGAGGCAGCGGGCACGAAACCACTGCCGTTTCAGGCATCGTCTGCCGCGGCCCCGCAGGGTTCACACGATTGTGCCGCTGACGATCGGGTTGAACGCGATCAGGCTGTCCTGAAGGGTCGCCGAGCCCAGGCCGTGACCTGGGAACAGGGACCCAAAGTTCCCCTGCTCGCCGTGCAATGCCATGTAGTTGAGGATGACCGTCTCGACCAGCAGGTTGACGTTGTTCGCTGCCGGAGTCCCGGCGGTTTCCACCGAGGCGTCCTGCCGGAACCAGCCGATCTGCTGGTGCTGCTCGGGGGGCCGGCTGTCGCCCGTGTAGAGCTGCGACCGGCCCAGGGGGTTGTAGACGAGGAAGAACGAAGCGGCAGTCTGCTGGTTGTCGCTGGTCCAGTCGAATTTGCCGCGCCCGTCCACACTGTTGTCGGCGACGCCGTCCGCCGACAGCGAACCGTCGCTGAACACATAGAGCATCAGCGGTACGCCGCGCCGCGCCGCGTATTCGAGGCAGGCGCCCATGCAGCGGCCGGCCCGCAAGTCGCGAAGCTCGCCCGTTGCGCGACCCTGGCCGTGGTAGTCGTAGCCACCCATCGTGATGGTGCCCGCCCCGGCGTAACCATTGATGACGAGCTTCATGACCGCGGCGGTCTTGCGGAATTCCGAATCGTTGTCGAATTCGGCGCGGGTGAAGATGCCCGCCGGACCGACGATGTCGGGATCGAGTTCGGGATTGAGCGCCGACGGGTCGCCATAGCGATCGGTCAGGTCGGCGGCCTTGACGTAGTTGCAGCGCACCAGGTCCTTGATCACCGCATCGCGGGTGATTCCGGTGTCCACTCGCGCAAGCTTGCGATCCGATAGACGCTGGATCGATTCCATGACCCGCACGGCGTCGTCCTGGTCGAGGAGCCCCACCAGCTTGCCCGTGTCCACGAGGCCCGTGACGTCACTGGTGCGGTCCACCTTGGTCGGCCGTGCCGAGGCATTGACCAGGGCGGCGGGCGACATCGAGTTGCCGCCCGATTCGGAGCTTTGCGATCCGATCAGTGTCAGCAGCTCGCCGTCCGCACCGGCACGAAAAATGCCGTACATGGGATTGTGCGGGTTGTTGCCGGTGTCGTTCTCGGAACGCGCCGGAATCACTGCGCCGTTCATTGCGGCGGCCGTGGTCACGCTGACGCGCTCGACGATACCGCGCTTGAAGGCGCTGTCCAGGTGGAATGAGAGCCCCAGGCTGCGGTCCACGAAATCATTGGTCGCACTGGCGGGATTCGGCGCATTCGGCACCATGTCGCCCGGCAGGCCGAGTCGCCCATAGCCGGCCACCGACAGGAAATCGAGCTGGCCGCCCGTGCCGCCGACCAGCACGTTGGAGCCGACCATGTTCGCGCCGCCGGCCAGGTCGATGCAGATGAATGGAATCTTGCCCGCGCCCTGCACGGCGATGCCGCAGCTCTGCTTGAGCGCCTCGAGATCCGGCGACAATGCCGCCTGCGCCGCGCGCGGATTCGCGAACAGCCCGAAGACGGTGGGCGCGATGACGGTTGCCGCGCCGCTGATGAATCCCTGCGAGATGAACTGACGGCGCGTGACCGGCCAGGGATGATCCTGCTGGTGGAGCGGCGCGTCCGGATGGAGCGCCCCGCGACTGGATTTTCTCTTCATCGGTGCAAGTACCTCATTGCAGCAGCGTGCTGGCGCTGCCGACCACTGCCGAGCAGACCGCCTTGACGATGACCAGCGTGCGATCCGCGGCGCAGCCGGCGCCGCAGACGGTCAGCCTTCCAGACAGCGCGTCGACCTCGGCCGTGATTTCGGCCGCCGACGGCTGCGTCGTCATGCCCGTGCCGACGGCGCGGGTCACCAGCGGACCCGAGATCAGAGCGCGCTCGGCGGGCGTGTCGAAAGCCGAGGCCGCGGGCGCACTGAAGTCGAATCCAGGGAAGTACAAGGCGCGCAGCGCAGGATCGTCCACCAGTGCGTTGCAGTACTCGATGGCGAGCTGAGCCGTGCCGACCTGGTGCGACGACAGGAATCCCTCGATGTTCTCGACCGTCGGCAACTGCTCGCGCACCCGGTTGTAGGTGTCCATGACCGCGGTGTTGGTCACCGGCACGCTGGTCATGACCGACATCGAGGCGGAAATCTCCTGGAATGTCCGCAGGCCGATTTCCGGCACCGCGGCGCCGTTGGCCGGCGGCGGCAGTGGGGTCGGCGCCGGCTCGGTGCGCACCTGCGTGGTCGAGCCGATTCGCTCGAAGCTCAGGAAGAACTGGTCCGCGGCCGGGCCCTTGTCGAGCGCGACGACGGTGCCGATGCTGGACAACGGATAGCCGGTGCCGCTGTCGTAACCCGCGGCCGCGACGGTTTTGTCGAGCGGGATATAGGCCTGGCCGACGCGCGCCTCAGCGCCATTGATGCCGATGCGCACACCGCGGATCGGCAACTGGTCCGGCGTCACGGTCGGATCCAGGCTGATGAATGCCGGCTTGTCGAACAAGTATGAGTAGCTGTCGAACTGGCTGCCTTCGAACAGCAGGTAGCTCTGCGGCACATTGACGAGATGCGCCACGGAGAACAGCAGGTAGAAGCGCTCGCCGACGCCGGCCTCGAAATTCTGCTGGATCTGGGCCTGGGTGAGCGCGCGGTTGTGGATCGCGACCATGCGCACCACGCCCTGCCACGGCCGGTCGTTGGATACCTCGTTGCCGAGCACCAGCGCGAAGGTGTCGTTCCAGTCGGTCAGCAGGCCCGGGGTGACCGGATCCGGCTGAGTGGCCAGAACGCCATTGACGTAGATGCGGCGACCATTGACCGGATCATAGGTTGCGACCACATGCTGTAGCGTGGCCTGCAGGACTTCGGCGGCCGCGGGCGTCGTGTGCGCGGGCGTGCCATTGGCGCCCGTCGTCGTGGCGCGGTTCAGGAAATCGTAGTTGTACATCGTCTGGCCGAGCGTGAAGTTGCGCACCGTCGTGCCGCCCGAGTAGCCGATGATGAAGGCGTCTTCCTGCACGACATTGGCCGGCGCGACCCAGCCCTCGACGGTGTACTCACCGGTCGCCCTGATCAGGTCATTCAGCTTGCGGCTGGCCGCCGTCGTGCCCTGGGCCTTGCCGCCACGGATGTCGATGCCCCAGCCGCCGACCCAGGTCACGCTGCCAGACAGCGTCAGGTTCAGTGCGGGTTCGACGCCACTCGTGTCATACGCGACCGTCCCGGTGCCGGTCTTGAACTCGTAGAGCGCAATCGCTGCGTTGTCGTAGCGGTTGCCGCCGCTCGCGACCGTGCCTTCGTACAGTGTCAATGCCTTGGAGAGCACGAGCTGCGGATCGACCTGCGTGACCGGCACACGGTCGGCGAAGGCCTGGACCGCAGCCTGCATGATCGCGGCGCCGGTGCGGCAATCGGTCCAGCAGTTGTGGAACTCGTCCCGCAGGCGGACGACCAGGCGCGAATCGGCCGGCGTGTCGAGATTGATCTTCGCGCGCACCGCAGCGTAGGCGACATCGACGTCGGACTCCGCGAAGAACGGTGACTGCGGCGTCCCTGCACCCGACGAGTGACAGCGTGAGCAGTACTGGGCCAGCAGCGGGTAGACAGTGGTCGCGAACGCGCCGGAACTCGCCGGGAATGACTTGCTGGCGCCGACGTCATGGAGCGGCGGCGGCTGGAGGTTCACGCCGCGCGTGCCGCCGAGTGTCGCGCCTGCCCAGTTGCGGATCCAGACCGTCAGCTGGTCGGCACAGGCCGAATCGGCCGCGAGCCAGCAGTTGTGGCCGCCGCCGACTTTCATGACCATCATCGACGCGCCGGGATTCCCGAGATCGACGACGCCATTGGCGGCCTCATAGGCCAGGTTGATGTCGTCATTGCGCACGAATCGCGGCACCTGGCCACCCGAGCCGTGGCAGGTGCCACAGCGGTTGCTGGTTTGCAGGTTGTCCCAGACATTGAGCTTGAAGGCTTGCACGTCCTGGCTCGCAGGCGGCGGGCCGGTGTACCCGGCCGGAGGCGGTGGTGCGACTACCGGATTCTCTGCGGTTGACGCGCCGCCGCCGCAACCAGCAACAAGCCAGACGAGCGCGAGCGGGAGCACGCGCACGAGGCGGATCAGCGGCATTGTGATTGCGTTGCTCATGGTCCTCACTGGCCCATGCAATAGGTAGCGGCATCGGCAAACGCCTGCTTCAGGCGAAAACCGCTCGCGCGGAATGCACTGACCATCGAGACAATCTGGCTGCGATCGCCGGCATCGATCGGCGAACGCAGGCAAACCGTGCGGAAAACCTTTTCGACCTGGCAGGAGGTGAAGGCGTCGCTGTTGCCGAGTTCCTGGCCCAGCGACTTCGCGCCGTTGCCCGAGCCCGGTAGCGTCGGATCCCAGCCAAGCAATGCGTTCTGGCCGCGGCGCCAGCGGTTTTCCCAGCTGTCATCGGATGTCACGAAGCCGTACTTGAAGGTGTCCGCATTGGTCGAGTACTTGGGTTGCACCGAGCCCGCCGTATAGACCAGCCGGCCCTGCGTGTCGTCATAGGTGTAGTAGGCGAAAGCCTGCGCCATCGGATCCATACCCGAGTGGCAGCCCACGCAGTTGTTCAGGAACAAGCGCGCGTCACCACCGGGGCTGCGGCTGACGTCCTGGCGGATGCGGTCGGGCGGGCGCGAGGTGTCCTGGGTCTCGTCGAGAGACCTGCACATCTGGTTAAGCAACGTGAACCGGAACATCGCGCGGTTGGTACCTGCGATGAAGAACGATTGCGCAGCCGCACGGCTCGTCATCACCCCGGCTGTCGCCGCGGCAGGTATGCCGTAAACGCTGGATTGCGTCGTGCGTTGCAGGCCGGTCATCAGGTCGATGCCGCGCGATTCCATCTGTTCGTAGTGCGTGTTGCTGCTCGCGGAGACCGCCGGCAGGCCGAGACCGGCGTTGCCGACATAGAGGATGTCGCCAGAAAGCAACTCATTGAATGGCACGTCGTCGCGCACCATGCCGATGACCGTGGCGGTGTAATCATTGAGTGGCGCAAACACCGTCCGGTCGCGGTTGGTCCAGGGTGTCACGAGATTCTTCAGCGTGACAGCGTAGAACGCCGGATCGTCCATCGCGCGCAAGGCAGCCTGTTGCGGCTGCCCCGCAACGATGTCGGCCTCCATGGCATTGAGTACGGCATCTGACGGTGGCACCCCCGCAACGCGGTCGTGCATCCGCTTGGCTTGTTCGCGCGGACCTGCCTGCGCCGCGACGGCGAAAATTGCGGCAGCCGCCACCGCAGCGGTGACGCGCATCACGATCATTCCGGTGTGGCGTGGCCACAAATGCATTTCCGTGCTCCACTCGCTCGCAGTTACTGAGGCTGCGATCGAATATATCTGCGGGCACTGAGACGCATAATGTCTCTGAACAGCGACATTCACCCGTGACTCGTGTCGAGTTACTCTGCATCCATGATTGGCTCTTGAATGCGCAAATGCCTTGATCCAAAGGGATTCAGGCGGCACTGCACAGCAGCGATGCAGTAATTCGCCCGCATTCTGTTATATGAATCGCCATGAATCGCTGTGCGCGTGCGGGGCAGGTTGAGATGGACGTCACGTTAATGCAATCGCGAATCTTGCTGTTGGCAGCCACCGCGCTGGTCGTGGCCGGCTGCGCGACCGGTCATGACGGTGACGTCAACATCGGCGGCGGGCAGGAACCCGACCCGGTCGTGCTCGACTTCCCCATGGCCTATGTCAAAGGCCCGCTGCCCGATGGGACCGAGGACGTGCGTAAACTGGAGACTTTCCAGGCGGGCTCCGACCTCTGGTTGCGTGACCGCGCAGCGCCCGATTCGCCCGAACGCAATCTGACTTTCTCCGTCACCGGCGGTTTGTGGAATGTCCGTGACGTCGATGTTTCATTCGACGGCAACAAACTCGTCTTTGCGATGCGCATGCCGCTGATCCCCGGCGCAATGGACAGCGAGCAACCGACCTGGAACATCTGGGAATACGATCGCCCCACTGACACGCTGCGCCGCGTGATCGCTTCAAACCTCGTCGCTGAGGAAGGACATGACGTTGCGCCGCACTATCTGCCCGACGGTCGCATCGTGTTTTCGTCCACGCGCCAGCGCCAGTCAAAGGCAGTGCTGAACGACGAAGGCAAGCCGCAGTTCGCAGCCCAGGATGAAGACCGTAATGAGCACGCCTTCGTGCTGCACGTGATGTCGGCGGATGGCAGTATCATCCGCCAGATCTCCTTCAACCAGAGTCACGACCTCGATCCCGCAGTGCTCGCGGACGGACGCATCGTGTTCAGCCGCTGGGAGAACGCCAGCGGCAGCTCGATTCATCTATATACAGTCAACCCCGACGGCAGCGGCCTCGAGCTCCTGTACGGTGCTAACAGCCATGCAACAGGGACCGGCACGACAGGCAGCGGCGCGACGCAGGTGCAGTTCCTGTCGCCCCGGCCGCGGCCCGATGGCAGTATCGTCGCGCTGTTGCGCCCGTTTGACGACACGGAACTCGGCGGCGATCCGGTCTCGGTCGACGCTGCGAGTTTCGTCGAGATCCAGCAACCGACATTTCCCAACGCTGGCCTCAGCGGTCCGGCGCAGACCAGGCTTTCCGTCAACGACGTGCGCACCGATCCCGGCCCTTCACCCGGCGGGCGTTACGCCTCGATCTTCCCGATGTGGGATGGCACGAACCGCCTGCTCGTCAGCTGGACCATTTGCCGGCTGCTCGAGGGCGGGCTTACCGTGCCCTGCACGGCGAGCCGCCTTGCAAATCCGGCGGCCGTGATGGCGCCGCCACTCTATGGCATCTGGATCTTCGATCCGCGCGATCTCACGCAGCGGCCGGTGCTGCAGCCAACCGAGGGCGTGCGTTACTCGGATGTCGTCCTGCTCGCCCCGCGCGCGCCGCTGCCGGCCGTGATACTCGATGCGGTGGCCGGCGTCGATTACGACCCTGTGCTGGCAGCGGGGGCGGAGAACGTCGGCATCCTGAATATCAAGAGTGTCTACGACCTGGATGGCGCGGACGTCGCGCCGGGCGGCATTACGGCGCTGCGTGACCCGGCGCGGGCGACCGCGGATGAGCGTCCGGCCCGATTCCTGCGCGTGGAAAAGGCGGTCGGCCTGCCCGATGATGAGGTCCGCGATTTCCGTGGCACGGCCTTCGGGGCCGCTGGTGGTCTCGGCATGCGCGAAATACTGGCCTATGCGCCGATCGAGCCCGACGGCTCGGTGCAGATCAAGCTGCCTGCTGGCGTACCATTTGCAGTCAGCGTCGTCGATCGCAATGGGCGACGCATCACGCCGCGACACCTCAACTGGATGCAGTTGCGGGCCGGCGAGGTCGTAACCTGCAATGGCTGCCACGTGCCTGCTGGCGCGCAAACCCCACCGGCGATTTCCCACGGGCGCCGAGGGTTGTTTGCCTCCGTGAATCCCGGCGCGCCGACCACGGGCCAGCCGTTTCCTGATACCAACGCGGCTTTTTTCGCAGACATGGGCGAGACCATGGCGGAGACGCGCGCACGCATCAGTTGTCAGACCGATTGCGCCGCCCAGCTTCCTTCCGTGGACATCATCTATGACGACGTCTGGACCGACCCGATCGCGGCAGGCCGGCCCGCCGACACCTCATTCAGCTATCGCTACAGCCAGCTGACGACACCGGTGCCGACCAGCGGCAGCTGCCAGTCGAACTGGACCTCGCTGTGCCGCATCACGATTCACTACCCCAACCACTTGCAGCCGCTGTGGACGTTGCCGCGGCTGACCCTGGACGCAGGTGGCGCGGTGATCGCCGACCGGACCTGTGTCTCCTGCCACAGCCCGGCTGATGCCGCCGGAGCCGTGCGAGTGCCGGCCGGGCAACTCGACCTTTCGGGTGGTCCGTCACCCGACGAAGCCGACCATCTGGTGTCCTACCGCGAACTGCTGTTCACGGACAATGCCCAGGAAGTTAACATGGGCGCGCTGCAGGACGTCCTGGTGCCGGGTCCGCCGGATCCGATCACCGGGCTGCCGGTGCTCGTGCCTGTGCCGGTGAGCCCCTCGATGAGTGCTGCGGGCGCAAGGGCTTCGGCGGGGTTCTTCTATGACGCCAGTGGCGTCAGCCGTTTCGATGCGGGCGGATCGCATGCGGGCGATCTGAGCGCGGCGGAGCTCAGGCTGATCGCCGAGTGGCTGGACATCGGTGGGCAGTATTACAACGACCCGTTTATGGCACCGACGAATTGAGGCGATGAGACTCTTCATCGCCTGTGCACTGCTGCTGTGCGCCGGCGCCACCTTTGCCGCCGACGGCGATGCACTCCAGGTCATCGTTGTCGATCCCTATCTGGAACTCCGCACCGGTCCCGGCCGTGGCTTCCCGATTGTGCAGGTCGTGCCGCGCGGCGAGACGATCCAGGTCCTCAAGCGGCGCACCGACTGGTTTCGCATCCGCGACGCCGCCGGCCACGAAGGCTGGGTCCATCGCAGCCAGATCGCCGAGACGCTGGTGCCCACCGGCGCAAAACTGGAAATCGAGGATCCTGCGCGCGAGGACTTCACTGCCCACCGCCGCGAGGTCGGCCTGCTGCTGGGAGATTTCGGCGGCGCCAATGTGGTCACCGTGTATGGCGCATACGCATTCAACGCGCACCTATCCGGTGAACTCGCGCTGTCGCACCTGCTCGGCAGTTTCTCCGATGGTCAGATCGCAGCGCTGGGAGTGACACACGTGTTCCGCCCGGATTGGCGTATCCAGCCCTTCGCGTCGATCGGCACCGGAGTGATTCACGTCGAGCCCAAATCCACCGTGGCACAATCACCCCAACGCACCGACCAGCTGGCCTATGTTGGCGTCGGCGTACGCGCCTACCTGGCGCGGCGGTTCATACTGCGGGCCGAGTACAAGGACTATGTGGTCTTTACGGACCGCGACGAGAACGAGGAACCCTACGAATGGAAAATCGGATTCGCGTTCTTTTTCTGATAGCGATTCTGGGGATGACTGGTTGTGCGTGGATGCCCTGGCACGACAAGCCTGCTACAGGCGCGATGCCTGCAGGCGAACCAGTCGGCGGCGGAACCACGACCCAGAGCACCGGCACGAACGCCGCCGGCAGTGACGAGAATCAGGTCGTCATCGATCCCCAGGTCGAACGGCGTGACATCCGTCCCGCTCGCATCGACACGGAAAACTGGGAGGCCGGCGTTTATCTCGGGTCCCTGTCCGTCGAGGATTTCGAAGTCAATGTGGTTTACGGCGCCCGACTCGCCTACCACATCAACGAGGACTTCTTTGCCGAGGGCATCGTCGGCCGCAGTGATGCCGGGCTGTCCAGTTTCGAGCGCCTTTCGGGTTCGGCGCCGCTATTGACCGACAGTGAGAGGGAGTTCACGTACTACAGCCTCGGCTTCGGCTGGAATGCGCTTCCAGGCGAGGTTTTCCTGGGTGGCAAGCGTGCCTTGAATAGCGCCATCTACCTGACGCTCGGCGCCGGCGGCACGCGATTCGCCGGCGGCGACCGGTTTACGGTGACGATGGGTGCGGGTGCGAGAGTGCTGATGAAGGACTGGCTCGCGGCACACCTGGACATTCGTGATCACGTGATGGAGATCGATGTCCTGGGCAAGAACAAGACCGCCCACAATTTTGAAGCGACGCTGTCGCTGACGGCGTTCTTCTGAGGTCGACGCCGATGCCACAGAATCGAAAATTGCATGTCGCTGCGCTGCTGACCGGGCTGCTCGCCCTGTCCTGGCCCGCGCTTGCGACCGACGGCGCGCCGCCCGCGCCGGAATTCAAGCTTGCCAGCCGCGCCGGCGGCGAGATGTCGCTTTCCGGATTGCGCGGCCAGGTCGTCATGATCAACTTCTGGGCCAGCTGGTGCGGACCCTGCCGGCAGGAGTTTCCTGCGCTCGACGAGATGTACCGCAAATACCGGCCGATGGGATTCACGATGGTCGGCATCAACGTCGAGAGTGAGAAGGCGGACGCCGAGCGCTTCCTCGGCATGCGCCCTGTCAGCTTTCCGATCCTGTTCGACCCCGATAACCACGTGAGCGGCAGCTATGGCGTCAGCGCCATGCCGACGACCGTGCTGGTCGACCGCCAGGGCCGACTGCGCTGGCAGCATCGGGCGTACAAGCCGGGCGACGAGGCCGAGTACATCGCGCAAATCCGCGCGATGCTGCGGGAACCGTCGTGAGCCCATCACGCGCATTGCTCGCCGCGCTCGTACTGCTGGCTTTCTCGGGCTGCTCGCGCATCGAGCCCTGGGTCAAACCTTACGAACGCGAGAATCTCGCGGACCCCATCATGGCCTGGGACCGCGATCCGGTCTCTTCTTCCTACATCCAGCATGTTTACGAGTCGCGCGAGGGTGCCCGCGGCGGCACGGGTGCGACCGGCGGCGGTTGCGGATGCAACTAAGCCGTACAGCCCGCCGTCTGGCGTGCGTCCTGGCCGCGGGTTGCCTGCTCGTCCCGGGGCTGACCTTTGCCGGCGTGCTGCCCGACGACCGCGCCGACGTGATGTACCACTACTACGACGGTGGCGGGGTCACGATTGACGGGCCCTCGGTGCTTGTGCGCAAGAAATTCGCCGAGAAATACGCCGTAGACGCCAGCTATTACGTCGACATGGTCTCGAGCGCTTCTATCGACGTCGTCACGCGGGCCAGTCCCTACAGCGAGGAGCGCACCCAGTACGGATTCGGCGTCGAATATCTGCGCGACAAGATCACCTACGCGGCCAGCTTCAGCAACAGCGAGGAAAATGACTACAAGGCCGATACCGCCAGCTTCTCGATCAGCCAGGACATGTTCGGCGACCTGACGACCGTCCAGCTCGCATTCAGCCGCGGCAGGGACGATGTGACGCGCCGCGGCGACTCGCTGTTCAGCGACAAGGTCGACCGCCGGATTTACGGTGTCGACGTCTCGCAGATCGTGAGCCGCAAACTGGTACTTGGGCTGTCCTTTGAAACGATCAGTGAAGAAGGGTTTCTCAACAACCCGTATCGCGAGGTGCGCTTCAGGGACGACTCGACGCGTGGCTACGACTACGAGTTCGAACGATACCCGCGCACGCGGACCGGCAATGCGCTCGCCGTGCGTGCGCGCTACTACCTGCCCTATCGTGCCGCGTTACAGGGCGACTATCGCTGGTACAGCGATACCTGGGACATTGGCTCGCACACGTTTGAGATTGCCTACACGCACCCGATCAGGGAACGCCTGACACTCGACGTGCATTACCGCTTCTACACGCAGAACTCAGCCGACTTCTACTCGGATCTCTTCCCGCGTGAAAATGCGCAGAATTTCCTTGCGCGCGACAAGGAACTCTCGACGATGGATAGCCAGACGCTGGGCTTTGGCGTCGCCTACGAATTCAAGATCCCGGGAGTCGGGTTTCTCGACAAGACGACGGTCAACCTGAAATACGACCGTATGCAATTCCACTACGATGATTTCCGCGACCTGCGCCCGACCGCCACCGTCTACGAGCCTGGCTTCGAACCGCTGTACAAATTCGACGCGAACGTCGTCCGGCTCTTCTTTTCGGGCTGGTTCTAGGGAGCCTTCGGCTCGCTTTCCACGGGGGGCGCCAGGCCCTTCGAGTAGAACACGCGACCGTCGCTTCGCACGATCACGGCATCGACGTCTTCCTGCGTTTCGATCAGCGCCAGTCCCCGCTCAGGCCCCATCACGAACACGCTTTTCGTCAGACCTTCGGTAATGACCGCCTCCGGGCCGATCACCGTGACGCTGCGCACGCCGACCGGGCTCTTGCCGGTGTGTGGATCGATGATGTGGTGGTAACGGACGCCCCCCTCGTCGAAATAATGCTCGTAGTCACCGGAGGTCGAGATCGCCGCATCCTCGAGCGGAATCCTGGCGATGACCCGGTTGGGGTCGTCGGGGTGCCGGATGCCGACAATCCACGGGCGGCCGCGCCGGTCGCCCAGGATCCGGGTGTCGCCACCGGCTGTGATGCTGGCATTCTGGATCCCGCGGGCGCGCAGGATCTGGGCGGCCGAATCCACCGCATAGCCCTTGGCGATGCCGCCGAGATCGATCCGTACGCCAGGCATCAGGAAACGAACGGTCGAGGCCTCGCGGTCGACCACGACGTGACGCCAGCTGATGGCCGGCAGCGCCGCCTGGATTTGGGCCTCGCTGGGATGGCGGCGCTCGCGGTAGTCGTAGAGGTAGCCGACACTCGCATAGGTGATGTCGAAGGCACCGCCAGAAAGTTCCGAGAACTCCAGTGCCCTGGCGATGAGCCCGGCCAACTCGGCATCCACCTTCACGGGCGCGGTCGCGGCGTCGCGGTTTATCCGCGAGAGCTGGCTCTCGGGCTTGTAATGCGACATCAGGGCGTCGATGCGGTGCATTTCGGCGATCACCGCATCGATCGCAGCCTCGGCCTGGACAGCATCCTCGTGCCAGAGCTCGACCGCGATGCGTGTGCCCATGATCGCGGCCTCGCGCTCGTGCCATTCGGCAGACGCCGCGGCCGGCATCAAGAGCATCAGCGTAGTGACCGCGCTTGCGAATCGGCGCATCATGACCTTCCCAGTCTGGACGATACGGTGCGGCGCTGTCGATTGGCGCGGACCTGACGTCGCACAACGGATACACTATCGCCACGCGGCCCGCCTGCCGGGGAACCTGTCACGATTGGCACGGTCTGTCCTGTCGGGCCCTAAACAGGAAGCACCGACATGAAATTTACCGGATTCATCCTTGGCACACTGCTCGCCGCCGCGCTGGTTGCTGCACCTGCGTCGGCCGGCACGCACGAGGACGCCATACTCCAGAACGCGGTGGTCGTGCTGCGCGAATTGCAGGCGATGCCGGACCTGCAGATCCCGGACCAGTTGCTGGCCCGTGCGGAGGGCATCGTGATCCTGCCCGCCGAGGTCAAGGTCGGATTCATCGTCGCTGCGCGGTTTGGAAGTGGCGTGCTGCTGGTACGAAATGCGAACCGCGACTGGAGCAATCCGGTCTTCGTCAAGACCGGCGGGGGTAGCTTGGGCTGGCAGGCCGGGGGCCAGGTCGCCGATATCGTCCTCGTGCTGACGACCCGACGCAGCATCGAGGGCATCAGCGACGGCAAATTGACACTCGGCGCCGAAGCCTCGGTCGCCGCAGGGCCGGTGGGCCGCACGGCCATGGCCTCGACCAGCCTGACATTCGATTCCGAAATCTATGCCTACTCCCGGACCAAAGGGCTGTTCGCCGGCGTGTCGCTGGAGGGCAATGGCCTTTTCATCAGCACGAAAGGCAATCGGAATTTCTACGGTAGCGAGGACAGCGCGACGGTGATCATGGCGAGCACGAAGGCACCGCCGCCGCCCGCCGACGAGCTGGTCGCCGAAATCCGCCGCATCACCTCTGGCGCTCAGCAGGCGGCTGCTGAAAATGCAGCACCCGCTGCGGAAAAGACGCCGGCCGAGGCGCGCACCTACCCATTGCCCGACCCCGAGCCCGGCGCCGAGCCGCGCTGAGATTCATACCAGGAAGGATCCGGCGTGAAAGTCGGCGTAATCGGCCTTGGCACGATGGGCCAGCCCATCGCGCGGCGCATTGCGCGCGCCGGCCATGAAATTCTCGCCTGGAATCGCACGCCCGGCCGCGCCGACAGCCTGCCGGCGGAGGCCGCAGTTACCGTGCGCACGGCAGGAGAAGCCTGCCAGGCCGAGCTCGTTATCACGGTGCTCTCCGACGACACGGCCGTCGAGGCCGTGATGTTCGACGGCGGCCGGCTCATCACCACCGGCATGCCGGGCCTCATCCATGTCTGCATGAGCACGATCAGCGACAAGCTTGCGCGGCGCCTGGCAGCGGCGCACAAGGCGGCAGGACAGGCCTATGTTTCAGCGCCGGTGTTCGGTCCGCCGGATGCGGCGGCTGCGGGCCGGCTCCTGATTGCCGTGGGCGGGCCGCGCAATGCGGTCGAGCGCGTCCGGCTGGTGCTCGAGGTGCTGGGCCGGGTTCAGTACATCAGTGAGGACCCTGCCGCAGCGAATGTCGTCAAATCTGCGGGGAACTTCCTGATGGCCGCGGTCGTCGAGAGCCTGCGCGACGCGATGCTGATCGTGCACGGCGCAGGTGTCGACCCACGCGAGTTCGCCGGCATCGTCACGCAGTCGCTGTTTCCGACACCGGTCTACCAGTTTTTGGGCGGCCTGCTGGCCGCCCGCCAGGCCCAGGGCGGCGCGCGCGTGCCGAATCCGTTCCTGCGCGGCGCGCAGCAGTGCGCCGACACCGCCCAGCAGCAAGGCGTCGATGCGCCGCTCGTCACTCACATCTTTGAGCGGTGCCGAGATTCAGCTAGATAGCGCCTTACGTCCGTCTAGATCCGCGCGCCGAGATAGGATGCGAGCCGCAGCAGATCGCCGAACACGCCGCCGGCGGTCACCGCAGGACCGGCCCCTGGCCCCTGCACAATCAGCGGATTCTCGCAGTACCGGTCGGTCACGAAGCGCACCACGTTGTCGGTCAGCGCCAAGTTGGCGAAGACGTGGCGTGCTTCGAGGCGCTCGAGTGAGACTGTCGCTTTGCCCGCCGCCGTCAATCGGCCGACATAGCGCAGCACCCTGCCCTCGCGTTGCGCCGCGCCCTGGAGTTCGCGCATGCGCGCATCGTGCGCCGGCAGCCGTTCGAGGAACTCGGCGACGCTGCATTCACGCAGGTCCTCCGGCACCAGGTTCTCGACCTTGACGTCAGCGAGTTCCAGCGGCAAGCCCATCTCGCGGCCAAGGATCACCAGCTTGCGTGCAAAGTCCATGCCGGACAGATCATCGCGCGGGTCGGGCTCGGTAAACCCCTGCGCTTTCGCGTCCGCGACGATTGTCGAGTACGGGACGCTGCCGTCGTAAACGTTGAACAGGTAGGCCAGCGTGCCGGAAAAGATTCCCTCGATCGTACGGATGCCGTCACCGGTCTCGCGCAGGTCGCGCACCGTCAGCATGATCGGCAAGCCGGCGCCGACCGTGGCCTCGTAAAGGTAATGCGTGCCGGCCTCACGCCGCGCCTGCTGCATGCGGCGAAATTCGACCAACCCGGCGCTGTTGGCCTTTTTGTTCGGCGTCACGACATGCAGGCCCGCCGCAAACCATGTGGCGTAGCGGCCCGCGACGCCGGCGTCCGCGGTGCAGTCGATCATCACGCGATGCGGCAGGTGATCCGCGGCGACATGGGCGGCAAAGCGATCAAGATCGAGCGGCTCTCCGTTTTGGTCCAGTTGCTCGCGCCAGCGCTTCAAGTCGATGGCCCCATCGGCCAGCAGCATGCGTCTCGAGCTTGCAATGCCACGCACACGCAAGTCGAGATTGAAGTCGCGGCGGAATCGTGCGGCCTGGGATTCGAGCTGCTCGATCAGCGCCGATCCGACTGCGCCCGGGCCGATCAGGCCGATCGACAAGGTGTGCGGCGACAGGTAGAAACCCGCATGCACGGCGCGGAGCGCCTTCACCGTATCCCTGCGATCCACGACCACCGAGATGTTGCGCTCAGACGCCCCTTGCGCAATCGCGCGTATGTTGACTCCGACATTTCCTAACGCCGCAAACAGCTTGCCGGAAATGCCGTGGGCGCCGGCCATGCCGTCGCCGACGATCGCGAGGATCGCGCAACCGCCGGTGACCTCGACGCTCTGGATCTGCCCGTCACGCAGCTCCACCGCAAAGGCGCGGCGCACGACGCGTTCGGCGAGCGCCGCCTGGCCGGCCGGGATCGCGAAACAGATCGAATGTTCCGAACTGCCCTGCGAGATCAAGGTCACCGAAATGTCGGCATCGTGCAGCGCGCCGAACAACCGGTGCGCCGTGCCCGGTACGCCGATCATGCCGGCGCCCTCGAGGTTGACGAGCGCGACCTCGTCGATGCTCGTGATGCCCTTCACCACAAGGGTGGACGACGGCGCGGCGACGATCAGCGTGCCGGCCTTTGTTGGCGCGAAGGTATTGCGAATCCGGATCGGAATGCCCTTCTCGACAGCCGGGGCCATGGTCTGTGGATGGATGACCTTGGCGCCGAAATAGGCGAGTTCCATGGCCTCGCTGTAGGACAGCGAGTCGATGATCATTGCATCGGGAACCTGGCGCGGGTCGGCGGACAAGACGCCGTCCACATCGGTCCAGATCACGATTTCGCGGGCATCGAGCAACGCGCCGAATATGGAGCCCGAGAAGTCGCTGCCGTTGCGACCCAGCGTCGTCTGCAGGCCGCGTGTGTCGGTAGCGACGAAACCGGGAATGACGAGCGTGGCATCGGTGTCCAGTGCAATTCGCTGCCCGGCATTGCTGCGGGACTGCGTCCACTGCACGCCGGGTCCCAGCGGACCCCATTCGACGACGACGATCTCCCGCGCATCCACCCAGCGCACCGGTTTGCGATGTCCACGGCCTTCGAGGAAGGCGGCGAACAAACGGGTTGACCACAACTCGCCGAATCCGGACACCAGGTCCCGGAGATCGCGGCCAGCCGAGCGCACCAGAGTGACTGCATGTAGCATGCGCCGCAGGTCGGAAAGGTCTCCCTCGAATTGCGGGAGAAAAGCGTTGCAGGCCACCGGTTCCAGCAGCTCCGCCGCAATGCCCTCGTGCAGCTGCTGCAGGCGCGTGAGCGCCTCCTCGCAGGCCTTCTGGCAGGCGCCTTCGGCTGTGACAACGAGCCCGATCAACTCGTCCGTGACACCACGACAGGCCGACAGTACGAGCGCGACTCGGGGCTCCGGTAGTTCCTCGACGATTGCCGCGACGCGCCGGAAACAATCGGCGTCGGCCAGGCTCGAGCCCCCGAATTTGTGCACCACCCAGCGTCGGTCCACGGTCGTGTCGGAATCCATGCTAGGGCGGCAAGATGACCGGATCAAAGCCCGCCGCCATGATCGCCGCAACGACAGCTTCGCCATGTTTGGCATCGCGAGCTTCGAAGGTGAGTTCCAGAGTGGCAGACCGTACCGGTAGCGCAATGGACAGCCGGCGATGATCCACCTCGAGAACGTTTGCACCGAGGTCGCTGATCGTCTGGCTGATCCTGGCGAGGAACCCGGGTCTGTCCGGCATCGTGATACGCATGCTGACAATGCGCTTCTGCCGCACCAGATCGCGCACGATGACCGAGGCCAGCAGATTCGGATCGATATTGCCGCCGGATAGCACCAGGCCGACCTTGCGACCATGGAATCGACCAGGTTCCGCGAGAGCGGCAGCGAGCGCCGCGGCGCCCGCCCCTTCCGCCACGGTCTTCTCGACATTCAGGAACAGCGTGATGGCACGCTCGAGCTGGGATTCGTCCACCAGCACGAGGTCGTCCACCAACTCACGCGCGATGCGGCGCGTGATCATGCCCGCAGATTTTACCGCGATGCCCTCAGCGATCGTGTTCCCGGCGCAGGCGATGGTCTCGCCCTTTTGCGCCGCGACCATGGAAGGATAGCTCGTGGTCTGGACGCCAATTATCCGAATTGCCGGGTTGCGGGCCCTGGCGGCGAGCGCCATGCCTGCAATCAGCCCACCGCCACCGACCGGCACGACGAGAGTGTCGATGGAGGGATGCGCCACCAGCATCTCCAGCGCCACCGTGCCCTGGCCGGCGATGACGGCGGGATCATCGTACGGGTGAACCAGTGTCAGACCCTGCTTGCGAGCGACTTCCCAGGCGTGATCAAAAGCGTCGTCGAGTGTCTCGCCATGCAGCACAACTTCCGCACCATGTGAACTGGTTTGCTCCACCTTCACAAACGGCGTGTGCAACGGCATCACGATCGTGGCGGGGATACCTAGGCGGCTCGTGTGATAGGCGACCGCCTGGCCGTGGTTGCCGGCGGACATCGTGACGACCCCGCGATGGCGCTGGTCTGAGTCCAGCTGCAACAGGAAGTTGAGTGCACCCCGCTCCTTGAACGAGGCCGTGAACTGGAAATTCTCGAACTTGACGAAGATTTCCGCGCCGGTCAGCCGCGACAGCGTGAGCGAGTGCAGGCAAGGCGTCTGCACGATGTGCGAGAAGATGCGCTCCGCCGCAGCCTCAATGTCCGCAACAGTGAGCGCGGTCTGACTGAAGTTCGCGTCCAATCGAGTTAGCGTTAGCATGCAGCCCTTGCTTCGTCCTGCTGCGACTCGATCAACAACGCCGCGGCGCCTTTCATCGTGCTTCCCGTCGCAAGTCGGCGAGCTGACTCAAGCCGCCGCCGAACGGCGCAACCAGCTCATCCGCTCGCGCAGGGTCTTCCCGACCCGCTCGATCGGATGGTCGAGGTCGCGCTGCAACAACTCGCGATAGTTCGGCAGTCCATTCGCGTTTTCGTCGACCCATTCGCGCGCAAACTGTCCCGAGCGAATCTCCTCGAGGATCGCCTGCATCGATGCCTTGACGTGATCGTCGATGACCCGCGGGCCGCGCGTCAGATCGCCGTACTTGGCGGTCTCGCTGACAAACTGATGCATCTTGGCGAGACCGCCTTCATACAGCAGGTCGACGATCAGCTTCAGCTCATGCAGGCATTCGAAATACGCAACTTCGGGTTGATATCCTGCCTCGACGAGCGTCTCGTAGCCTTTCAGCACCAGTTCAGTCGCGCCGCCGCAGAGCACCGCCTGCTCGCCAAAGAGATCCGTCTCGGTCTCCTCGGCGAATGTCGTCTCGAGCACGCCGCTGCGCGTGCCGCCGATTGCATGCGCGTAGGCCAGTGCGCGCGCCTGCGCGCGGCCGGTCGCATCATTCGCGACCGCAATCAGGCAGGGCACGCCCTGGCCCGCCTCGTACTGGCGGCGCACGAGATCGCCGGGTCCTTTCGGTGCGACCAGCACCACGTCGAGTGTCTCGGCTGGCTGGACGCGGCGGTAGTGAATGCTGAAGCCGTGGGCAAACAGCAACGTCGTTTTGGCCGACAGGTTTTTTTCGATCTGCTCGAACAGCGCACGATGGCTCATGTCGGGCGTCAGCATGGCAACCAGCGTCGCGCCCTTCGCAGCTTCCGCGGGCGTGCGAACATCGAAACCATCGGCCTTGGCCCGCGCCGCAGTCTTGCCATCGGGTCGCAACCCGACGACGACCTTGTAACCGCTGTCGCGCAGGTTCAGCGCGTGGGCGCGCCCCTGGCTGCCATAGCCGATCACGGCGATTCGTCCGTCTGCCAGCGCCTGTGGATCTACATCGTCTTCGACATACAGCTTCATCGTGATTCCCTCAATCAATCTTCGATCGATCCGGTTTCCCGGGCCTGAGAACGAGAAACCCCGCAGCGGCTTCACCGGTGCGGGGTTCAGTGTTGAGTTCGGCTTGAGACCGCCAGCTCAGACTACCCCGTGCCTCCGCTAATGAGGACTACGAGGACGCCAATGAGCATGCCACACACCGGCGAGAACACCGGTTTCACAGAATGGGGCGAATTCGGCCGTGCGAGTCGCATGAGATGCATACTCTTGGATTCACCCTGGCAAGTCAAGCCTCGGCCAAATACCGCATGGGTAAGCGCCAAGTACCTTGAATAGCGAGGCGGTCCGGGCCAACTCTTCGAGTGCCGCTGCCAGATTCGGGTCAGCCGCATGACCGTCGAGGTCGGCGAAGAACACGTAATGCCATTTCCGTTGACGGGACGGCCGTGATTCGATCCGCGTCATGCTGACGCCAAACCGGGCGAGCGGCTCGAGCAGCCGGTACAGCGCCCCCGGTGATTCCGTGTCGGCGATCGACATCAGGATCGTGGTTTTGTCGCGTCCGCTGGGCGCCAGCAACGCACGGCCCACGATGTGAAATCGCGTCGTGTTATCGGGGCTGTCCTCGATCTCCGCCACGAGCGTTTCCAGCCCGTAGATCTCCGCCGCAACCTCGCTGGCGATGGCTGCCGTGCCTGATTCGTCGCGGGCCCTGCGCGCACCCTCGGCATTGCTGGATACCGCTATCTTCTCGATACCCGGCAGAATTCCCTCGAGCGTCGAACGACATTGCGCCAGCGCCTGACCATGGGCGCAAATGCGCCGGACCTCGCCCAGCGAGCGCATGCGGCCCAGCAGGTGGTGGCGAATGGCGAGCTCCACCTCGCCGCAGATCTTCAGTGGCGAGGACATGAACATGTCGAGCGTGTGACGGA
>Ga0315281_10000511_pt1 | contig 53847 bp, 51 predicted proteins | sample YL17G07_0_MG_FD_204540 | JGI IMG/M metagenome (GOLD analysis project Ga0315281, IMG submission 204540) | Sediment microbial communities from Yellowstone Lake, YNP, Wyoming, USA - YL17G07_0 | ecosystem: Environmental > Aquatic > Freshwater > Lake > Sediment | place: USA: Wyoming | collected...
GGCTGGCCGCGGCGTCTCCTGCGCCAAATACCAGCACCGGTTCGCCGCGCCTATGCATGTCGCCGTAGAGCTGATGCTCCTTCCACGCTCGGTAGAGAAAGCGGCTGCCACCCATGGCGAGCACCAGCAGGAGCGGGTTAAGGATAAGTACTGAACGGGGAACCAGGTCCTGCCATTCCGCCATGAATACCAGGGCGGCAATGATCAATGCAGTAAGTCCTACGGCAAACAGGATGCGCTGCAGGTCGGACACGCTGGCGTAACGCCACATGCCCCGATAAAGGCCAAATTGCCAAAACACAACAGCTTGTAGCGGAATTACCAGCGCCAGCATTTTGACCATTCCACTAAGGTATAGGGGCGGAATTTCCATATTGAACCGAAGCCAATAAGCAAATACCCACACCGCAGTGGCGGCGCCGAGATCGTGGAGTAGCGCGAGAATGTTTCGATAGTGCATTAGTCATCTATTGCCGCGTAGCAGCAGACATCACTTTCGCAACGGCCGCGCAAACGTCGTGCATATCGACGCTAGTAAGCGTGGGATGAAGGGGAAAACACAGGCTGGTCGTGCTCAGGCGTTGAGCGACCGGCAGACGCGTGGCTGGAGCCAGACCGGCGCTTACGAAAGCTTTCTCCAGGTAAATTTCGCTGCAGCTACCATAAATACACGGAATGCCTTCTGCGTTAATCGCTGCAATCACGCGGTCTTGGTTCCAGCCCGGCCCGAGCCGATCCGGTTCCAGAAAGGCGTAGTATTTATAGTATGAATGTCCAATGTCCGCGCCTGGCCGGGTTACGCGTATTCCCGGCAGTGCGGCGAACCCGTCGGTCAGCAAGCCAGCTAAATCTTGTCGCTTGGCAACCCAGTGTGGCAATTTGGCCAGTTGCAGACGTCCCAGAACTGCCTGCATTTCGGTCATGCGCCAATTGGTGCCGAACGATTCATGCAGCCACCGAAACCCGGGAGGATGCTCGCGCTGGAATGCGGTGTCATAGCTTTTGCCATGATCTTTATAGTCCCAGGCTTTCCGCCATGCGACCTCATTATCAAGCAGCAACATGCCACCTTCGCCCCCCGTGGTGATGATTTTGTCCTGACAGAATGAAAACGCTGCAGCGTCGCCGAAACCTCCGACCGACCGGCCTTTATACGTGGCACCATGCGCTTGCGCACAGTCTTCGATGACTACCAGATGGTGTGCGCGGGCCAGTTCCATTATTGGGTCCATATCGCACGGCCAGCCGGCAAGGTGGACGACAATGATGGCTTTTGTGCGTGGAGTCAACGCGGTCCTAATGCTGTCAACAGTAAGGTTCTGGCTGACCGGGTCGATATCGGTAAAGACCGGAGTTGCGCCACGCAGCACCGCGCAACTTGCAGACGCGATGAACGTGCGACAGCTGGTAATGACTTCGTCGCCTAGTCCAATTCCAAACGCGAGCAACGCGAGTTCGAGTGCTACGCTGCCGTTGGCCAGTGCTATGGCATGGCGTCGGCCGCAGTATGCGGCGTAATCGGTTTCGAATAGCGTACATTCATCGCCGGTCCAGTAATTGGTGCGTCCTGAAGCCAACACCTGCTTGACGGCTTCGATTTCGTCGAATTCATAATACGGCCACTGCGCAAACAGTGCGGTGCGCAGCGGTTTCCCGCCATCGAGGGCGAGTATGACTTGTTGCGGGACGGCGGACGTCATGTCCTGGTCCGCAGCGGCTGGGCTGGGTTGCCCGCGGCACGGGTACCAGCCGCGATATTTCCAAGCACCGTCGAGCCGGCACCGATCACGACGTCGGCTCCAACCTGAACCCCCGGTATTACAATAGTGCCTGCACCAAGGAAGCTCCTTTCGCCGATTGTTACTCCGCCACACAAATGACAACCGGGGGCAATGTGCGTGCCATCCCCAATCACGCAATCATGGTCGATCGTTGCGCCGGTATTCACGATCACGTTTGTGCCGATTTTGGTATCAGAATTGACCACGCACCCGGCCATTACCACGGTCCCGTCGCCGATTATCACGCCGCGCGCCATTGTCGCGCCGGGGTGGATCGCGTTCGCTAGCTTGAAGCCCTGGGCGGTAAGCCAGGTTGCGATATCGCTACGGGCAGCATTGTCGCCGACGGTGACGACGCCAGCGGCCACCTTCTGACGACGCGCGATCAGTTCAGTGCGTCCGCCAATGACCTCGTAACCGCAAATGGACGAACCCTTGGCATGGGCCGCGTCGTCCACGGCGAAAGCCACTTCTACATCGCGCATTCGTTCAATTATGTCGATAACCACCTTGGCGTGGCCGCTTGCGCCGAATACAAAAATACTAGCTGCCATGCCGATTACCGGTAAATTTGCTCATGGTCGCAGCGCCAGGTTCATTGATGCCTTCCGCGCGCAATACCTGGATAAAGGTCAGCCAGAGTATGCGCAGATCGAGCCGGAAGGATTGGTGATCGACGTACCAGACATCCAGCTTGAAACGCTCATCCCAGTTCACCGCATTGCGGCCATTCACCTGCGCCCAGCCGGTGATGCCGGGTCGTACCGCGTGGCGCCGCGCCTGCTCCGGGGTATAAAGCGGCATATATTCCATCAACAACGGCCGTGGTCCCACCAGACTCATGTCGCCCTTTATTACGTTAAACAGTTGCGGCAGTTCATCCAGGCTGAACCTGCGCAATACGCGACCCAGCGGCAGCAGCCTAGTTTCGTCGGGCAGCAGCTCGCCCGTTGCAGCGCGTTGCTCCGCCATCGTGCGGAACTTGTAAAGCATGAACGGTTTGCCGTTGAGTCCGGGGCGTTGTTGCCGGAACAGCATCGGAGTGCCGATGCGGCCGCGGATCAACAGCGCGATTAAAGCCAGCAATGGTAGCGTTGCACCTAGTAACGTCAGGGCAACGCAAAAATCGAAACAGCGTTTCAGCATGCCCCCAGCGACTGAATTAATTCAGTATTTTCGCATAAAAACCGAGCAATGCCGACGTCAGCGCCGTCATGGAAAAATCTGACAAAGCCCGGGCGCGCGCCATTCCGCCCATGGTTTGTCGTAACTGCGGCTCCACGGCGAGGCGCATCATTGCCGAGGCGAGCCCAGTGCGGTCGCCGACGTCGTGCAGTATCCCGGTGGCGCCGTCCACTACCGCGTCGGTAATGCCATAAATGCGCGAGGCGATTGCCGGAACGCCACAGGCCGCAGCTTCGATTACTGTGGTGCCAAAGCCTTCGCGGTAACTTGGCAGGCAAAATACGTCGGCCGCCGCAAGAAATCGCTCAGGTTCTGCGGTGTAACCGGTTGCGCGCATGCGGTCGCCGCAGTTCCTGCAAATTGTTGTTACCTGTGGGAGCAACTCTTCCTCATCAGGCCCTATTAGTGCCAGCCACAAATTGCTACGTTGACGGCATATTTCGGCATACGCCGTGGCAAGATCGATTATGCCTTTGTCACGAGTGAGCCGGCCGAGATAAAGAAAAAGGATTGCATCGTCATCAATCCCGAGTTCACGCCTTGACGAAGCGCGTGCCACTGCGTCGGGCCGGAACCGCGTTACGTCGACACCGCTGACCGACCCATGCGCGAGGACAACGGCTTTGGTTTTCGACACCACCCGCTCAGATATAAGGAAGTCCCGCTGCGACGGACTATCGACAAGCACGTGAGTAGCGAGCATTGCCAGCAGGGCGTCCATGGACTTTAGGAACCAGCGCGCCGGTCCAGAACGTGTAACCCATACCTGACCGGTGAACACATGCAGCCGTCGCGGCACGCGCGCTAGGAATCCCGCGATCATCGCCAGCAGACCGGCTTTGGGCGAAACAGAGTGCACCAAGTCCACGCCACGAGTCCGGAACAGCCGGTGCAAGGCATATAGTCCGCAAATATCCGCGAGCAGAGTGATCTTGCGCTCGATGCGGATTGGTACAATCTCGGCCGCAATCCCGTATGGCACTAGGAACGATGTGTTTCCAGTATTCAGTGCCACGCAAACGTCGTATGTCGACGCCGTCTGGCGAATTTGATCGATCAAGAAAGCAGTAACGGTTATTTCGCTTGCAACGACGAAACACACCCGCTTGCGGCGGATTGTTCCTGCAGGAGGGGCTTTATTGTCTGCCGACATCATGGGGGGAAAGAGCAGCGGGATTGGCGGTTGCTATCGGACACCGGGAAAGGATTTCGGGAAGAAGTTGTAGCGCAGACCTTTCCATGTTCCAATGGTTTTCCCGACGTCTATGGTAAGTCCCGCGACTCCCAGACCGAGCAGCGCCTCGAGCGGATGCTCAATGTAATAACCGATACTGCGCGATTTCAGAATGGGGAGAACTAACGTTCTCGTCAGAAAATAGAAAAGAAAAATAGCTAGAGCGGCTTCAAAAGAAACCGCGACAACAATCAGGAACAACAGGGGGCAAACTGCATAGGCGTAGGGCGTCCAATAGGACTCGATCCCGACGGCGGGCGCGGCGTATAAAACCGACTTCCTGTAGAGCTGGATTAGGTCTGGGGCAAAATTAAATCCGATATATTTGATCATTACGGCTTCATTGATCCCCCGTCTAATGCCAAGCTTTTTGAGCTTGATGGCCCAAATGGCGTCGTAATGCGCGCGCCGTCCTTCTAGAAACAGCCCGGCAGTCTCAAACACTGCTTTTTTCGCGAGCGTGGTTGGGACGCAGGGGCGATTTCTTCTATACCCGTAGGTTTGCGTAACCGCGCAGCGATCTACCCAATTCTCTCCGACCAGATATACCACGCCGGACACAACATCCACACCGTGATCTCGCACGAACTGGAACTGTTGTTGCAGCCAGGTCCGTTCGAAATTCTGGCCGCAATCCATGAACGCAATCCATTCGGTATCGGCGTGCCGGATCCCGACGTTCTTGGAGGAGGCGGGGTTATCGGTTTGTTCGTAAAGATTTACGAAACGCGTGGGAAACTTTTGCTGATTTCTTGCGATCCAACCGTCGATAACATAAGAAGTGTCGTCGGTAGAGGACGAATTCACGAGAATAGCTGCTTTGGCCGGAAGGGTCTGTTCCCCCACCCGGGTGAGCGTGAACTCAATGGTTTTTTTTTCGTTGTAGTAAGGAATTATTACGGTGATATCGGGGCTCATGCTGGCCTTTGAAGTATCCTCGAAACCAATCGATAGTTTTGGCAATGCCTTCTTCAAATGAATGTCTGGGCGTCCATCCAAAATCCCGGTTAACCTTTTCATAATCCATAAATTGGCAATCGATTTCCCCGAAGGTTTCCCTCCCCTTCATCATTTGCAAAATTCTTTTAAAGTCTTTGGCCCGTCCGGTGCATTTGTAAACTGCTTCCAAGACTTCCCGGACCGACCGGGGCTTATTCGTTCCGGCGTTATAGGTCTGGCCCCTGATGCGGGCGGGATTCTTTGCAAGTTCTTCTCCAATGCGGAGGTAGAGATCGGCGACATCCTCGACATAAATGAAATCTCTGACCTGTTGCCCATTTCCCCTTGGCATAAAAGTTCCAAAACCCAGGCATGCCCTGACGGAATCTGGTATCAGGGCTGAAAAATTCAGTTGGCCAGGCCCGAAGATATTGCAGAATCTCGTAACAACGACTGGCAATTTGAACATCTCGGAGGCATAGCAATGGGCCACCATGTCCGCACACGCCTTGGAGGTGTCGTATGGATATTCAGGGCGGAGAGGATAATCCTCCTTGTAAGGCATTTCCCCCCGCGGATAGCTTCCATACGCCTTGTCGGAGGATGCGACAATCACCGACTTGACGGTTTGCGGGCAGTGTCTGATCGCCTCAAGCAAAGAATAAGTGCCCCTGACGTTTGTTTCAAAGGTCAGGTAAGGATTGGCGAGGCCAACACCAACTTCAACCTGTGCCGCGAGATGGAACACGGTGTGAATTTGCTCTTCCGAAACAATTCGAGTCAGAAGTTCCTTGTCCGTTATCTCGCCGTCTATCAGCGTGATCGCGTCGCTCAAATTCTCGTAAAAAAGGAGCGTGTCGCGTTTGGCATTACGGACGAGTCCGAATACGTTGGCGCCTTTGTCCAAAAGCAGCTTTGCCAAATTGCCGCCAATGAAGCCGTTAATTCCTGTAATAAATACATTCTTTCCGGCCCAGGAACCGGTTTCGGTATTGCCTAATTTCCGTGCGGATTTAACCGGTCGCGAATTCATCGATATTCTTTTCTGCGTCTTCAAGCTCGCGAAGCGTGTTTACAGTAATGTGTATGCCGTGATGCTTGAATCCTTTAAGTTTGCCTTGAGTTCCAAGAAATTCAAGAAACTGCGCATAAGTCGAAAAATCCTTCATCCACGTTAGGGCTGAATTTTCGTAGTAGAAATTGCCGATATTGATCCATTTATCCAAAACCGGTTTTTCCTGAAAGCGCGTGACGTTTCCATCCTGATCGAGTTCGGCCAATCCGAATTGACTCGTAAGGGGGTAAAGGGTAATGGTCGCTTTTGCGCCATGCGAATAATGGAAATCCTGGAGCTGGCTGAAATTGACGTCGGCCAAGGTGTCTCCGTAGAGCAAAATGAAGTCGCCCGGAACATGTGGCGAACAGGCTCTTACTCTATCGATGATGTCCACATCGCCGGAATTCACAATTGTCACCGCCAAGTCGTGATGATGGTCATCGAAAAACGCAGTTATCTTTTCGGCCTGAAATCCCGCGGCGACAATGACATCGACGATCCCCGATTTCCTGACATGCTCCAGAAGATAACTTAGTATCGGGCGGCCTTTGATGCACACCAAAGGCTTGGGTATCGACTCGGTCAGCGGACGAAGACGCTCGCCTTTGCCCCCGCACAATATGACTGCCGATACTTTTTTTTTCATTGGACTTGATTTATGGGTATCTCCGGATGCTCAAGGGCTCGCCGGCCGGCCTTTCCCGCGCGGTATCGGCGGGGGCCACGTTGAATAGTATCGGTGCACGCTATCGTGCACAAGCAATTCCAGATTTCCGGGCCGAAACGGGGTCGGTTACGACGCCGGATCAGTTGCTCGCCAACGGTACCAGTCCCAGTCTCCGCGCAGTTTTTGCCTGAACACCCGCGCGTTGTCCGCTTTTAGAATGGAAGTGCGCGCCATCAGTAGCGGGTCGCGGGACGGGCTATTGATGTCAAAGTGGCTGGTAAAACCGTAAGTATATCCGGCGCGGTCAGCAGCGGCGCGCACGCGGTGGTCGACGGCCCCGTAGGGGTAAGCCATGGTCGTGACCGGTTTGCCCGTTATATCCTCGAGGCAGTGCTTGCTCGAAAGCAGTTCATTTTCGAGAATTCGGTCATCGCATTGCGTAAGTGGTATGTGAGTCGCCCCGTGCGCGCCGATAGTAACGCCGGGACGCGATGCCAGCTCCCGCAGCTCGTGCGGCGACAGAAATGATTTCATGCCCTGCCGCACGAACTCACTGACAGCGAAAACCGTAAACGGATAACCGCGGTGCTCGAGAACAGGGCCTGCGATTCGGAGGTTGTCCGCGTAACCATCGTCAAACGTAATTACGACGCGCAGTCGCTCGTTGGAAGCATGCTGTCGCGAGATATCCGTAACCACGGTACTTCCGAGCGTGCCCAGGATCGTCATATGTGCCTCGAACAGCGCGGGCGGAACGGAAAAAATCCCGCGTTCGTCACCTATGACCGGCGAGCCCAGCGCATGATACATAAGCACCCGCAGCCCCGCGCGGGGGGGGCGAAAAGTCCCCGCGAGCGCTATCGTTTCAGCGATCGCGCGCGTGGTCAGTCGGCGCCAGTCCACCCGGGTTCCTGGAATATATCGATGGAAGGTGACGGCGTCAGAAACGGACGCCTTTTTCTGCCAATATGCTTTTGATGATCGCCGTGTTACGAAAATCTGCGATCTCCAGAAGATCGAATTGGACACCAAAAACCTGCTCCAGCTCGGTCACCAAGTGCACCATGCCGAGCGAGTCCCATTTCGGGATGGAGTCTGGCGAGGAGTTTTCACTGACCGTGGCGACGTCGACCCGAAAGACGTCGGCGATAGCCTGGAAGAGTATTTGTTCGTTGTTCACGCGTTTGCCTGATCGATAACCTTGACCCAGGCGGGCGGCAGCGCCCGGGCCGGAAGACTCAATTGGTAGGTGGAACGGTCCGCGCTGTTTGTAACTCGATGCATTCCCAGCTGGTCAAACAGGTCTGCAACCTGCTGGTTTTTCGCGGTACGCAGATATTCGGCATATACGCTGCGATAACCCAGGGCTGCCGCTCTTGCGACAAGCGATGTCCAAAGCACGTGCTCGGCGCCCCGACCCAGTGCACGGCAGCTGAGCAGAAACGAATCCACGCGCAATTCTTGCGGCTGCTCGCCCCGCAATCCGATTGCAAGTCCAATTATGCCTTGATCGCTGAACCGGTCGCTTAGCGACAGGACGAGCAGCACGTTTGCGTCGTCCAAGCACATGCGGCGCAATTCGGCCTCCCCGTGTCTACGGGTCGTCACGTTGAACTGGTTGGTTTTCGCCAGCATCTGGACCGCGCGCGGCAAGGTTGATTCGCTAACCTTTTTTATTACCGCTTTGATCTGCAGGCTTTCCAGAAACTGCTCGGGGTCTGCGCTCGACGTTTCGAGTTCCTGGCGTTGAGCCTGCGCTGCGTAATCGCCGGCGCGGACAAGATCTTCAGCGTTGACGCGGTGAACATCGAAATCCCGGCACTGCAGAAAGGCGTTCAAAATCTGCAGCGGATCTTCGCCCATTTGCAGAACTTTGACCTGAGGCAGGTGGAACGCCGTCTGCTCGCGCTCGAATGCCTGATCGTCGGCGAACACGAAGCTATCCAGTCCCAGATTAAGCTCCAGCGCGATCTCCTTGAGATTTTCGTGCTTGGGCTGCCAGTTGATCCTGTGCGCGGCGAAATCCGCAAGACCCAGTGGCATGTCCGGCAGCGCGGCAAACGCATCCACCACGTCCTGCAAATTGTTCTTGCTCACCAACGCCAGCAGTACACCGCGACCCCGGAGGTTCAGCAGCACTTGCTGAATGCGTCGATAGACATTGCCGGGATAATCGTGGCCGATTTTAAGGCCCTCGATACCGTCTTCACCAACCACGCCGCCCCACAACAGGTTGTCGAGGTCAACTGCGAGCACCTTATAGGGGGGCATTAGCAGCGGTCGCATGCAGTAGGCAATCGCGGACGCAAAGGACATCAGTGCCGATGCCGCAATTGGCTGTCGCGCGAACAAATCCATTTTCCGGTCGAATACGGGGCGCCCGATCGTTGCCTGCCACCCCGCGAAATCAAAGGCATATATATTGCCCGGCCGCGAAGCTAATTCGAGGATCGCGTGGTTGATGCGAATGACCGCGTCATGCCAGCCATGGGGTTGTTGGAGGTCGGATATATCATCTTCCTTGAAGACAGGCGTCGGCAGTGTCGCAAGGAAAAGGGGGGGCAAAGCGTTCCGCCGGTAGTTTTCGCACAAGCGCGTGATGCGTTCGATTACCGCGGAGATTGTTCGTGAACGTGCGTCAGCGGCCATTGCGTTGGGCGTAAACACGAGATCTGGCGCAAGCTCTTCCAGTCGCCATAACACCAGCACGGCGTTCGGCTGGGCCGACATCAGTTGCGAAGTTTCGTCGAGAAGTCCCTGCTCGATGTTTTCCAGATCGCCGAGCAGGATCGTCGGCTGGCAGGGGATAGCGGCCAGCGCGAGATTAAGTGCTTCGAGCTGTGCCTCAAGCGTAAATGTTCGGACGATACCGAGCTTGAAGGGTTTGCCGCGCAAATCCCGCGGCATAGATTCGATAGCCAGCACCGCATTGCGGATTGCCGCAATGCGACCGCTGCTTGCAGCATCGGCAGCATCTCGTTTTACGGTTTCCGGCCAATTCGCCGGCAGATCGTCAAATATCATTTCAAGGCATTCTCGCGCCACCCGAGACCGGCAGATTCACGCCATTGATAAAGGCAGCTTGAGGTCCGCACAGAAACACTACTGCCTCTGCCACATCTCGGGCAGTGCATAGCCGGCGCAGCGGATTGACCGCAGCTTCAACCTGTTTCACGCGCACCGGCATATCTCTAGTCAATGGCGTATTGATTAGGCCGGGCGACAGCGCATTGCAGCGAATTCCCTTTGGCCCGAACTCGGCCGCGATGCTCTTCACCAGACCCCAAGTTGCGGTCTTGCCGGTCACGTAGGCAGACATTTTCGCGGGCGGCACGTCGAGCATCGCCTGTGTAAGTACGGCGACGATGGCGCCGCCATTCACCATTCCTGGCAGCAGCCGTTGGGCAATTTGGCTGAAAGCTGCCGCGCTGACCGTCCAGTGCGAGTGAAGCTCGGCCTGGTAGCCTTCCGCACCGAAATCGCGGTACGCTAAAGGCGCGCAAGCGGCATGGACGAATATATCGATCGGCCGACCGCCCAGAGCTTTGGTAAGTGCTTTTTCGGTGGCTCCGCTGCTGAGCAGGTCCACGCTTTGCCAACTTTGAGCCGGGGACCCAATGCTCTTGGCAAGCGTCTTGAGCCGCATGGAGTCCCGCCCCCACAGCACGAGTTCGCATCCCTCCGCGTGCAGGTGGCGACATATCTCTTGGCCTACTTCGCCGCTGGCTCCGGTAACGAGCGCGCGTTTACCGGCTAGGCCAGCCCTGATGGTTGTCTGTTCTTCGGTCATGATCATCACCTTTGCGGTTCCATCCAAACAAGTTTCGCCGTTGCTTACATCAATGCCGGCGATTTGCATTTCGATACTGCGCGTGGCGGTCTGCACTGCCGTCACGCGCGCTTCGATCCGCAGGGTGTCGCCAATGCGGATCATTCTGCGCCAGTTGACCTGGAATGAGTGCCACAGTGCGCCTGGCCCCGGAAGCTGCTCGCCTATCAGCGTGGACACCAACGATGCCGCGAGCATGCCATGGACGACACGACCGCCCGCGGCGGTTCCGCGTGCATAATGCTCATCGACGTGCAGCGGATTGCGGTCCCCGGTCAGCTCGGCGAACGCCAGCAATTCGCCCTCATTGAAAGTGTGCACGATGGACCGGTGGTCACCGACCTTCCACGATAGCGGCTTAGGCGCGGTGCGCATGCGGTTCATAGGCTTGCGTCCCCGTCGAATGGCGATCCGTACCAGCTCTGGGGGTCAGCCAGCGATCGCGCAAGATCGGGATCAACCGCCTTGTACCAGAACTCCCACGACGGCAAGCGTCGAACAAAGGGGTTGCCGGCGGCAACACGGCGCCTGATGGGCTCGGGAAATCCAATCAATTCCAAGATGTGGCTGCCGTCGTGCCGGGCGTGCTCATGGGCTGTGGCAAGCAAATGGTCAATCACGTATCCCTCATCGTTTTCGGCGATCAGGTCAACGATGCGCGATCTGTCAAGACCAATGCTTGGAGAATTTTCGCGCGTAATCACGGCATAGCCTGATATACCCCCAGCGCGGCGGGCAACAAGCAGTGCAGCATGCCGCGCTGCCGCCATGGCGTGACCATAGCGCCACCGCAATACCGCCGCCGAGCGCTCGGCGAACAAACATTGCGGCCGGTCGCGTAACAGGCGCTGCCAGAACTCGTCCAGATCGTCGCCTGCATGTTGCGGCTCGACCTTCTCAACCAAAACAGAACCTGACGTCTTGACCGGATGGCGTCTTCGAAGTTTCATTTCTGCATTTAGCGCGGGAGCGAACACCTGGCCGGCGAAGCGTGCCATACCGGCCCCAATTCCCAACCTGCGGCAACCTGAAGCAAGGAATCCCGTCGGCCGCACCACCCAATATAAAGCCTGGTCATAATCATCCTGGGGAATTTTAGCCGCTTTCAACGCAGCAAATATTGCACTGGTTGGAACGTTGGCGCTGGTATTCAGCAGTAAATGAACTTTTTTTTGGGACAGAAACGCTGCAGCAAGCCGCATGCTGTGACTTCGAAACGCGGGATCAACGGCAAATCCGCGCGCCGTTGCCACCCGCAGAGGCTCACCTTGCCTATAGTAAATCAGCGGCACATTTCCCAAGTAACCGACAATCAAATCCTCCGATTGAAGTACCCATCCTGTCGGGAAATCAGCAGGAAATGACGGGAGCGCCGGGTTTTCCTGCCATAGCCAATCCCAAGGCTCGACCGGCATGCCATTGCGACACTTGACCTCCGCAATCGCGGGGCGATCGCTAAGTCTCGCCTCCCTTAGGATAACTTCCTTCACGGATTATTGTTGTCGCGATTACTGCCCGTCGCTGTCGTCGGGCCGTGCCGCCACGCCAGAAAAGGCCCGTTTCCACAGGCGAGCGGGCCCGCATGATAACGGCGGGGCTGGAGCGCGTTCCGGTAAGGTCCCACGGTTTGCACTTATATTACCTTAACGGTAAAGCAGTCCACGGCGCCAGAAGAACCGCAGAGCAAGGAAAATGCGTGCCGGTACAAATGACAGTAATAACAGGGCAAAAGACTTTGGGCTGTAATGCCAGTGAGCTTTCACGAGCGCGCGAGCATCGCCCGGTTGTCCCTGCCAAAGCGCGATTGATGCCGAAAGCAGATCGAGCTTGATTGCAAGCTGGTCGAATGCCCTATGGTAGCGGTCGGATGTGTCGAGGCTGCGTAACTTTTTCAGGACGCGGGTATGCTCGTCCATCCAACCATTGCGCTCCAGTGTGCTGGTGTTCTTTTCGTGTATACGGCAGACGGCCAAAGGCTCCGATACGTAAATAGCTTGCGTGCGGTACAAAATGCGCATGAACAAGTCGTACTCTTCGACCAGATTGAAGTTCTCATCGAATAGAGTATCAAGGTGTTCAAGTGCGGACCTGCGCACCATCACCGTAAGCAGTCCGGCCTGATAGTCCAGAAGAAATTTTTCGAAGATTTGACCTTCCGGCAGCTTTGCCGGGCGGGCGACTTTGCGTGTCCCTGAGTCCTCGTAGAGCAGGAAAAAATTGCCGTACACAAAACCGGCTTCGGATTTCGACGCTAGCAACGACATCTGTGATTCCAGCTTGCGGGGCAACCAAAAGTCGTCACAGTCCAGGAAAGCCACGAATTCACCGCGAGCTTCGGCGAGGGCGAGATTGCGGGCGTGTCCCAACGGCACCGTCGAATCCCCGCGGAAATAGCGCAGACGATGGTCGTAACTCCTGGCAATCGCGGCGCTGGCGTCGGTGGATGCGTTGTCCCAGAACACGATTTCCCAGTCGCCGAGAGTCTGGGCATAGACCGAGTCAATTGCCTCGCGCAAGTATGACTCGCAATTGAGGCAGTTCATGATGACACTGATGCGAGGCGCCGCCATGCACTTACCAGTAGTACGGGATCGCCGGATGATCCGGCGGCACTCTCTCGACTTCGTCCGGGTCGTGCGGCAGAGATGCGCAGTTGGCGATCAACGCGTCGCGGGTACCGCGCGCCTTAAAACCGTACCACACGCGCGGCGGGATGTGGATCAGGCCGTAACAATTGCTGCCGACGGTAATTTCCTGCACGACTCCCCGGGTTCGCGACTCCGGCCTATCGTCGAATATCACAAGGTCGATTTCGCCTACGGGCACCGCCAGGTTCTGGCTCATGCGCATATGCCGTTTCCACGCCTTGACCGCGCCCGGCCTGACCAGCGAGAAGTACGCTTCCCCGAATTGTTCGAACAATGGCGAATCGACGCGAAGCATGTGCATTACGGCGCCACGTTCGTCGGCTATCTGCCTGAGAGGAACGATGACCACGCCATCCAAAATAGGCACTGAGCTGATTACATCGCCCAAGGCAACCCTCGTTCGCGGGCAAGTTTCTGGTATTCGACAATTTGCGCTTCACTGAACTGTTCCATTTCGTTACCGCGATAGCACGCGAGATACCATACGGCGGTAAGTCTTACCGCGTCCTCGAAGGAGAGGGTCGCGCGCCAGGCGAGGTGCTGCAATGCTTTGTCGCAACACAGTTTGAGCAGGCCCGCTTCCGGTGCTCCCGTGGTTCGCGGGTCCGCTTGAACCGAGCCATCTGTCCAAACTTTCGCCATTTCTTCCACTAACCGCGATACCGGCTGATTTGTTTTGGCATCCGGACCGAAATTAAACGCTTCTCCGGCCAGCGCTGACTGCTTTTGCAGCAGGCCAGCGCCGAGCCAAAGATAACCGCTCAGCGGTTCGAGGACGTGCTGCCATGGCCGCGTGGAGTGAGGATTGCGCACGGTAAGCGGCTGCTTTTGGGTCCACGCGCGGATGCAGTCTGGGACGATGCGGTCGCGCGCCCAATCGCCGCCGCCAATGACGTTGCCGGCACGGGTCGTGGCAAGCTGCTTTTCCGTCCCGCGGAAAAAAGAGCGCCAGTAGGCACTGAAGGCGATTTCCGCGCACGCTTTGGACGCGCTATAGGGATCTTTGCCGCCGAGACGATCGCTTTCGCGATAACCGTAGTCCCATTCGACGTTTTCGTAGCATTTGTCGCTGGTGATGACGACAGCGGCGCGTACTGACGACGAATGGCGCACCGCCTCCAGAAAATTCACGGTGCCACCCAGGTTAGTGTCGAAAGTAAGTTTCGGGTCGTCGTAGGATGCGCGCACCAGTGGTTGCGCCGCCATATGAAATGCAATGTTGGGCTGAAATTCCTCGATTGCCCGAGACAGCGCGCCCAAATCACGCACGTCACCCCGCACGTCTTTCATCCGGGAACCGAGCTTGATTACCTCAAAATTCGAAGGGTCGGATGGAACATAGAGCGAATAGCCTGCAACCTGTGCGCCCAATCGCAACAGCCACTGGCAAATCCAAGAGCCCTTGAAACCCGTATGCCCGGTAACCAGGACGCGCCGTCCCCGATAGGCGTCATTGAACATGCGCGAACCCCATCATGAAGTTTTCCATGGCGCCGCATTGCTCGCCCACAGCTGTTCAAGCTGCTGCCGGTCTCGCAACGTGTCCATACAGTGCCAGAATCCGGAATGCTTGAATGCCATAAGCTGACCGTCCCTGGCAAGATTTTCCAGAGGCGCGCCCTCCAGCACTGTCTGGTCCCCGGCAAGGTAATCGAAAACTGATGGCTCGAACACAAAGAATCCACCATTGATCCAGCCTTCACCGGTTTGGGGTTTTTCCTTGAACTCGACAACCTGATCGCCGTTTAATACGATTTCGCCGAAGCGCGCCGGTGGCCTGACCGCAGTAACCGTCGCGAGTTTGCCGTGTGCACGGTGAAAGTCAAGCAGTCGCTTGATATCTACGTTTCCGATACCGTCGCCATAGGTGAGCATGAATGTACCAAGAGGTCTGAGCAGCTGTTCCAGGCGGTGCAGTCGCCCTCCGGTCATGGATTGCTCGCCAGTGTCGACGAGATCAACTTTCCAATCGCGTTGGGAGCGGCGTTGATGTTCGATACTGCCGGTTTTCAAATCGATGCTTAAATCGCTGTCCAGAGCGTAATAATTGAGGAAATATTCCTTGATCGAGTCGCCTTTGTAACCGAGGGCGAGGACGAACTCATTGCAGCCGTGGCCTCCGTAGATGTTCATAATGTGCCACAACATTGGGTGACCGCCCACGGTAACCATTGGCTTTGGCTTGACCTGCGTCTCTTCGCTCAAACGAGTCCCGAGCCCGCCGCACAGAATCACGACTTTCATTCGAAAACGTCCTCTAATTGAGCGCTTCGCGCAGCGCGGCAACGACCTGATCGGCTTCGGCCTCGCTGAGCGCAGCGTGCAGCGGAACAGACACCAATTCCTGGTACAAGCGTTCCGTCACCGGCAGCGCGGGTTTGCCCTGGCCGAACTTGGCGAGCAGATGGTTCGGCTTGTAATGTATTCCCGTTTCGATGCCTTGTTCCTGGAGCGCCGCACGCACCTCGTCGCGCCTGCCATCGAGGATCCTGACCGGAAGAATGTGCGGCACCACGGTGTCAAGATCGGTTTCGAACAGCCGCACCTGCGGCAACGCCGCCAGCTGTTCCCGGTAACGCCGCGCCAGTGCCATGCGCTTCGGTTTGAATTCGGAATCGAAACGGCCCAGCTGCACCCTGCCGATCGCCGCCATGATATCACTCATGTGGTAGCGCCACCCCTGTTCGGAGACCTCGAATTCCCAACTGCGCTGCCGCTGGTAGCGTTTTTCCGTATCGCGCTCGACGCCCAGCAACCGCAGGTCGCGCACCTTCGCGATCAACGCAGAATCGGCGGTAACCACCGCGCCGCCTTCACCGCAGGTGATGTTCTTGATGCCGTCGAAGCTGAAGCACGAGACGTCGCCGAAGCTGCCGATTTTCCCCCCCCGGTAGGCGCAGCCGAAGGCGTGGGCCGCATCGGCGATCACCCGCAGGCGATGGCGCTGCGCGAATGCGTAGACCGCATCGAGGTCGCCGGGATAGCTTGCGTAATGTACCGGCATGAGCGCGCGGGTGCGCGGGGTGATGCGCCGCTCCGCATCCACGAGGTCGAGCAATGCGTCCGCTACATGCACCTCGCAAGAGACGGGTATCGCGCCGGCAGCGGAGATTGCCTGGAAGCTCGCGACGTAGGTCAGTGAGGGCACCAGCACTTCGTCTCCTGGCTGAAGCGCTGCCTGCACCGCGAGTTGCAGCGCGGCCGTGCCGGTTGCGACGCACGCTACGGCAACGCCGCCGCCGATAAATGCCGCCAGTTCCTGCTCGAGCTGGTTGGTTTCGGGGCCGCTGCCGAGGAAGGTGCTCGCGAGCACGCGTCGCACCGCATCTTGTTCCGCATCGCCGACCAAACACCTAGACAGACGGATCATTCGGGTTCGCCTAATTCAAGCAGTTCCATTTAATGCCCCGCTGCAAAGAGCGGCCGACAGTTTCTCCTCAAACCGCCGGGACTCGGGACCCATGCCCAAATATTTGCGACCAATGATGGAGGCAGTGGCCTCGACTTCAAGGATACTGACGATGCAACGGCTAGTCTAATCATTACGCCCCCCCTCGATCCAGTAAACCCCATTACTAAGGAATCCGTCTTCAATCTGAACAAAATTCGCTGTCCGCATTGCGGTACGGTAATCCGCACGAGTTCGTAGGTAACCCCAGAGCTGACCGCGATGGCGAAGCAGACCTAGCGAATTAAGCGCTCGTCGTACCAGGTGCTTGGCATGACGAACCAATCCGCCCTGGTCGAACGAACCGCTAACCACGAGGCAACGGCCGCGGTGAACGAGCCGGCTCCGAATTCCGCCCAGATAGGCTTGCAGGGCTGCATTGTCAAAACAGTAGTCTACCGCGGAAAGGTAGACCAGTTCGTAGAGCTTCCCCGGTGGCAGACATTCGGGCACATTGCCCAAATGGATACGCGACTCCTCGATCAGCGGGCGCAGCCACTGGAGAGGCGCCGCTGAAACCTCGTTAATGTCCAACCCGCTTATTCCAGATTCGATCAAATATTTTTCTACAAAACCAAGCCCGCAGCCTGCAGACAGGAGTGGAGCATTCTGGTTGGGAATCCGACTTAGAATCAACTCCGCAACGTTGAGCTTGTAATCGACCCAACCGGGATCAAGAGAGCCCCAATTCTCATATTTATTGAAGAACTCCTTGTAAAACGCATCGTAGAAAGCCGCTCCCGCCACTTTCTTCGTGTCCACGTTGGCAAAAGCAGTGAACGGAATCCCGTGCCAACTACTTTCGTAATATTTCTTCACGGGTCGCTAGGAGATATAGATTGTCCGAAATCCAGTTTCCGTGCTCTTCCCATAGCTGCTCAAGGATGTGAATAGGTACCCGCTCATGGGTCGGAATATTGACGATATGCCGCGTTACCTTCTCCGCCGTGGGACAAGTTCCAGGAACGTAACCTATACTTTCGAGGTCCCGCATCCTGCCCTGAGCAATGCTCGTGAACCAAAGACCAAGATCGAAATACCGCCTGAACCGGTTAACCAATTGGTCCTGGTTTCGCACGAGAAAGGAATAGCGAAGCCAGCTCTGGTCATCGATGCGTTCTCCCGCCGTTCCGCGATACCATGCAACCCGGGACTCAAGCCATGCGGCAAGCGTTCTCCGATGGCCCAGGTTCCTGTCGAGCCCTTCCAGTTGCAACAGGCCTATTTGTGCCTGCACCGAAGAGAGTCGGCAGGGATAGGGGTATTTCGTTGGTTTGATGAGTTCTAGTTCGTCATCGAAAAAGAAGAAAAGTCCGAGCCTTCTGCAGAGGGACTGTAATGTTTGTCCAATCCATAGAATCGGGGAGGCGAAGAAAACCCTTTCGCTCAAAAATGCACGCAGGATGCCGCGAACCTGTTTCGCATGAAGGAACGGAGTCCGCACCTGAATGGCGGCAACACGCCCTGCCAGCTCCTGATTGTTCGTGGTGATCATCCCTCCCAGCATAGTGTTGATCACTTTGGAGTGATCGGTGCTGAAAAAAGCAACATCTCCCAGGCTTCCGGCCCTTTTTCCGTTACAGGAGGCCCCGAGTGCATGAGCAGCATCTTCGATAAGATACAAGCCGTGGCGGTCGGCGATCGACCGTAATCGGTCGATTTCGCAGACCACCCCGAAGGTGTGCTGGGCATAGATTGCCTTGGTGCGAGCGGTGATGGCGCGTTCTACCGCCAAAGGATCGATGTTGAAAGTAATAGGATCAATGTCGACGTAAACCGGTCGGGCTCCATAATAGAGCAGCGCATTGGGGACCACGACGCACGTGAATGCGGGAATGATGACCTCAGCGCCAGCGCCGATCCTAAGCGCTTCGAGAATCACGTAAAGGGACATTCGGCCAGATCCGAAGCTGAAAGCGTACCGGGTGCCCGCGGCTGCGGCAAACGCTTCCTCATAGGACTTAATAATCAAAGCATCGTCGTATGGCGCGCTTCCAGCGTAACTCTTTAGCACCAACAGCCATTCATCCCACCGGGAGGTTCCGGCAAAGATGTTGTAGCGGCGCCCGGGCAAGAGGAATTTAAGCTCGGCGAGCTTGACCATAGTACTATTCATCGCAAATATTTAGGCATTACGGGGGAGTTTCCACCAGAGGCACAGGCAGGAAGGCCTTCAAGGTTACGTCTGTTATCGGCTCGAAAAACGCGTCCCGCACTTCCTGGCCAAGTGATTTGCGCGTTTCGGGCGAAAGTGGATGGGCGGGAGACCACTGTTCAATGATCGAACTCAACTGCTTTGGCTCGTACACCAATACCCACATCTGCGGCGCGACGCCTTCCAACGGATTGATGTTAAGTCCCGCATTGCGGCCAACCACGATCACGGGGATACCCTGACAAATGGCTTCCAAAGCCGAACTCGAACCGCCGGTGACAACCAGCCGCACCTGGGCGAATAATGCGAACAAGGACTCCTCGGTCCAGCAAATGTCTGGCCGACCGAGCAATCCAGGCCAGCGCGTTTCAGCGATTGATCGGAAGTCGTTGGAGTTGTTATCAGGGTGCGGCTTGATGGCAATACGTTCGAACAGACGAGCGATTTTTAATAGTTCCGATGCAATGCAATCCAGAATAGCAAGCGACTCCTCAATAGAATGGGTGAGGAGGACGAGGAGCCAAGTCTGCCTTCCTGCGGGAATTACCTGACGATGAAGATGGGCATATCTCAAGGCCGGGACGGCCCGATATTGTCCGCGGCGGTCATACACGGACGCTTTCCCCACCAGCGCTTGCCCCATTACCCAATTCTCTAGCGGGGCAACCCCCGCATCCACTTCGCCGCTGGTTGTATACAAGCTGAGAAAGTTGGGGCTGGCGATATATTGTCTTGCCGCAATCACGGTGCATTGTGCGCAGGCCTTTTGGAACCCGATGATGTTGGCTTTGTCGATAGGCTGGTTCTCAAACCACTCTAAAAGCCATGTCGGTCGTATCCCCGCTGCTGCCAGTCTCGCGGGGGCACGGACCAAGACCAAGGGTAAGAACCCTGCGACAGCGGCTTGGAATGCTACGACGGCGGTCAGAGGAGCCGCATCGCTTCCATCAAACAACGGGTATGGAAGACGCGTGCCGCGCAAGCCCCGGCGAAAACAAACGACCGCCGCAGCCAGCAGATCGAAGAGCCGGATGAATCGCTCGAACGGGACAAACAGCGCTTTGCTCTTCAGCATCCGCCAATAGATTTCCGGCAGACTTCGAAGCGGAACATGATGGAAAATCGGATAATACGCGCTTTTCAATCCTTGCCCCACGTAACATTGGATCACGCCGGGGAAATAGCGGTCGTTGAAGGTGCCGTCCTCAGAAAGATCGCCGTCATGGATGAACGTGTCAATTAACATCTCGGTGTTCGGAAGTGCGGTTACGTAGGATTTTCCGAGAATCAATCGTACGACAAGAGCGCGGTAACCAAGCTGCAACACACGATATCCCAATCCAAGAAACCCCCTTGCATTGGCAATCCAGACGTTCGACACGAAAAAAACTCTGCCGATACATCTATCAGGAATGCCAAGACGGAGAGCATTTTGTCGAAGTGCGCGCGCGAGGGCAGGCGATGCGGTCACGACGACTAGATCAGAAGCGTTCTGTTTGAGCCGTTTGACGATGATCGCGAGCCAAACGCAATGCAAGAACAAGTTATTCGAAAATGGGTTCTTATACAGCGGGGTAAGCAACCACTCAATTTGGTCAGCGTCGCGGAGGTTAGCGTCAATCCACTCAACAAAACACTTCCTCAAATTCGCAGCTGCAGCCTGGAATTCTGCCGGCGATAACAGTCGCTTCAGCCGCAGGCCAAGAGCTTGCTCAACCCGCCGGAGTGCCTCCAGTTTTTCGTCCGCGTAGACCCACTCGCCGCGATTTCCCCGGTATTGATCGAGGCATCGGGGATGTATCACGACCAGCATGATAGGAAGTGAGGCAATTCTTTCAGATCATGAATGGCGCGAACGGCGGCGGGAAACGAACCACTGTCGGACCGGACTCGTGCGAGAAATCGAACGCCGGTGCTGTTGGCGCCCTCGTAATCCGCCTTTGAATCTCCAACCATCAATACGCGCTGAGCCTGGAACTTGCGCTCTCGCAGAATCCGGGCAATGATCTTGGATTTTGTCGCGGGGGCGCCGTGAACCGCCACAAAGTAATCGGCCATAAATCTGCCGGCTATGATCCGCTTCAACTCCGTGTCTGGCGTTCCTGATGCGACAAACAGGGAAATCTCCCGATGATAACATTCGAGAAATTCGCGGGCACCGGGCACCCATGGGGATGCGACTACAGCGTCCTCGACGAGCGCGGAAAAACGCACGCCGAGGGAGGTTTCTTCCTCAATGGAAAGCGGCGTGCCGAGAAACTCGCGGTGGAAGTGGCGGAATTTCTCGAAGCGCGAAATTCCGCCGTGGTCGAGATGGTAGGCGACGACCCGCGCCACGACCTCGGGGCCATAGGGCGCATACAGCGCCGCGAACGCCCGCGTCTTGACGTCCACGGATTCCACGATCACCCCGTCGAAATCGAAAATGACGGCGTCAAAAACGTAACCGGTCATTCCTTGGTACCATTGTCGACAATCAGCCAGTCGCCCCCGATATCTTTGTGCTGGTCCTTGTGCAGGCGTTCGTGAATATCGGCGAGGCAGTCCATGATGCCCTGCCCGATCTCGACATAGTCGTTGGCTACGAGCTTGTGCCCGACCTTCGGATGGAATGCGTAGGGCGTGATGTCGTAATGGCCTTCATTTCGCTTGCCGCCGAACTTTATCTCGACGCCACCCGGGATCATTTCGGAAACCATTTTCATCAGCGTCTTGACCGGCATGCGCTCGTGCCCGGACAGGATCAAATGGCGGTTGGCATATTCCTCGCCCAAAATCTGCACGCTCAATTTGGCGGCATCGACAACGTGGACGTATTCGCGCATTGCCTCGCCGCTTCCGCTGTAGGTGATGGATTTATCTTCAAGAGCCTGTTTGAGAAGCCGGAAGATGCCGTTGTGCTCATCGGCACGGCGCCCGTATAGCGAACCGTAGCGCAGTATGGTATAGGCCAGACCGTAACGCTCATGGTATGCCTCCACGAACCGCTCTGCGGCCTGCTTGCTTGCGCGATAGAACGAGCCCGACTCGGAATAGACGTAAACACTGCTTGCATAAATAAATCGTTTGGCGCCTGCCGTACGCGCCGCTTCAAGCACATGTACGTTACCGAGCACGTTCAGGGTGACGGTGTCAACGGGCCTGTTTTTGGCATCATCGATGTCGGCGAGCCCGGCGAAGTTGTAGACACAACTGCAGCCTTCCGCAGCCTTGGTCACCGCCGCCTGATCCATCAGGTCTCCTACTACCATTTCCTGGCCGGCGCGCAGATAGGGCGAACGCGCCCGGTCGAAAATGCGTACACGGTAGTTGGCGTCGGAAAGCGCATCGGCCACGTGACTGCCGAGAAAACCGCTCCCGCCGTATACCACCACCAGACCTTTGGCCATAATCAGCTCCTGCTATTGCGTGGCGGCAGATTCAGCCGCGATGACGCCCAGCGATGTTAGCCCGAGCAGAAGGTTGTGGGCTGCCTCCTGCTCCATTTGTATGCGCGATTCCCGGGCATACGAGCCCATGTGCGCCGTGAGCAGAACTTGCGGCATTGCCGCCAGCGGGCCGTGATAAGGCTCCACTTCGAAGGTGTCGAGCGCGGCGCCGGCGAGCGCGCCCGTTTGTAGCGACTCCAGCAACGCCGCTTCATCCACCAATCCGCCGCGTGCCGCGTTGATGAGGTATGCGCCGTGTTTCATTCGCGCCAATTGCGCTCGTCCGATCATATGGCGCAGTTCGGGCAATAGCGGGACATGCAGCGTGACGATATCGGAGCGCTGCAATAATCTGTCGAAGTCGGCCGCTTCGCAATAATCTGGAACGTCCGCCATTACCTTGTCGTGAATAAGAATTTTGGCACCGAATGTGTGTGCGAGTTCAGCAACGCGGCGGCCGATACGGCCAAATCCGATGATGCCGACGGTTTGGAACGCCAGCAGGCTGCCCATCAGTTGTTTCCATTCGTTCTGGCGCAGGCTGCGGTCGGCTTCTGCGACACGCCGCAGTAAGTTGAGCACAAGCGCGAGCGTCAGCTCGGCAACTGCCCATGCTGGCGCGCTGGGGGTGTTGTAGACCTTGATGCCGCGCTCGGCCGCAGCGTCAAGATCGACGCTATCAAGCCCGATGCCGCAACGCGAAATGATTTTCAATGAATGAGCCTTCCCGATGACGGCGCGCGTCAATGGTTCGACGCCGGCTATCACGCCGACGATATCGTTGCCGAGCAGATCCGCGACCTCGGCTTCGGTCAAGCGCCGCCCGTGCGGATTAGGTTCGACCTGGCACCCCGATTCGCGCAGGCGCCGCAGTTGAGCGTTGTGCTCAGTGTCGAATGACGACGTAGTGATCAGGATGCGGATCATGTGCCATGCCGGCGCTCATAGACTGACAATTTTACCTGAGGAAGTGGCAAACGGCAGGCGTTGGACCGCGGGTTCGCGCTCGGACGCGCCGGATGACATGGCCGCGGATGTGGCCGGGAGCTACTTGTGGATATGGATTACCGCGAGCGCCGGCTCGGCTTTGCCCGACGAACCGTGGCCGCGAAGAATGGCATCGAAGTCCACGTTCTCGGCGTCGCCTTTTCTGAAACCGACCACCTTGTTGGCATCGTCTTTCTCGAAATCGATCTTTTCGACGTCTTCTTCCTTCGAATAGTCGCCATAGTGCATGTATTTCTCCACGCACTCGTCCTTTAGCGCGCGGTAAATTCTGTCGCCATCAGCGGTGAGTGACTCCGCGCGTCTGATTTCGCTCCATCGGCTCTTCGGCATCTTTACATACAGAACAAAACATCTTCGTACCCCTTCGATTTCTTCCTTGGGAAACTGTGGCATCGAAAGCATCGTAGGGGCGGTAATGGACCGCGCGAGGGCGCCCTTTTTGACGTAACCCAACTGTTCCGAAAGTGTTCTCAGAGGGGTGCCGTGAAAAGGCGTAAAGCTGTAGGCATTTATGCCGTCAGACTTGAAATGCCGGTTTAATTCAATCGTGTCGAAAGCGAGCTCCCTCGTTTCAGTCGGAAACCCGATAATGTTATTGACGCTGATGGGAACACCCAGGTCGGTGACGATTTTCAGATTCTCGATGGTCCGCTCGTTGGTCACGTTGCGGCTCAGAACTTTCTTTCTGAATTCGTGATTGCCGTGTTCGATTCCGAAAGCCGCGCGCAGCAGGCCGATATCCAGCAGTTTCCGGTAGCGATGTTCCTTGACGGTTTCCGGCCGCGTCTGCATCCAGAACGGCAGTTTGAATTCCGAATACATTTCGCAAAACGCTTCGAACTCAGCCTCGTTCCAGGAAAAGAAGGTGTCCGCCCAGAAATAGAACGAGTCGGCCTGGTATTGCTCGATGCAATGCCTGATTTCATTGCGCACCAGATCGATGTTTTGCTTGCGGAAGAATTTGTAATTCAGGTCGTCGTAAATCTTCTCCTGTGACGGCGAGTTGCAGTAGGCGCAGGTATAGGGACAGCCCCTGACGGTTTCGATCGGCAGCATGCGCCGCAGCTTGCCCTGCATCGGCCGGTAGAACCGGCTGCCCTCGAACAATGAGTAATCGGGCAGCGGCAGCAAACCGACGTCATACGGCCGGGGCAGGTCATTGTTGATGGTCCTGCCGCCGCGCTTCATGTAAAGCCCGTCGAGCGTGGACAGGTCGTGCCCTTGTTCCAGCCGCCTGCAGAGTTCGGGCAGGGTTTCTTCGCCCTCGCCCTTGAGCACGTAGTCGATCGAGCCGTTGGCCAGTTCGTAGGCGAGTTCGGGGGCAAATGTCGGGAATACCCCGCCCATGACGACTCTCGGGCGGTTGCGCCCCAGCGCTGCGAGCAATGTCAGCCCCACTGGGTACATGTCCTCGGTCGCAGACACCGCGATGAGGTCCGGCGCAAATTCCTTGACGACGGATTTGAAGTCCTGCAGCGCATCGCCGGACTTCACGCTTTTCCGCAGCAGAGTATCGTCGAATGGCCGGGCGTTCAGGTTGTCCGACTTCAGCTTGTCGGAATTGACCTGGTCCGACAAACCCTCGTACATCGTGGTGTCGAACAGCGCCAGTCGGTGGCCTTCGCGCTTGAGGATAGCCGTAAAAATGCCGAACGAGGGCGGGATCATATTCATCCCGTACAGGTTTGGGTATACCAGCAGTATCTTCACGGGCGCCTATGCCTGGAACCTGATCCGGAACGAATCGTAACGGTGCTCGAGCTGGCTCAGTTTCTCCATTTCCAGATTATTCATGATGTTGCGGTCATTAGCAAAGTATTGCCAGAAGAGGTCGTTTTTGTAGTCCTTTTTGTACGTATCGTCGATTTTCACGCTAGCGGGAAATTTCTGCCTGATGCGGGCATAAGCCATGTCGCAAAAACTGTCCCCGAGGTTACTGGCGTCGCTCGCCACCGGGCCCAGCCCGAGCTTCTTACGCATCACGTTGATGTAAGCGGTGTTCTTGAACTTGAAATTGTAGTTGGCATCGTCGAGCGCGATAACGGCACCGTCGTTGACCAGTTCCAGAGCCAGATCGAGCTCCGGCCCGAGTACCGCATGTGTGTGCTCGGAATCGAAGAAACCGAAATCCACCCGTTGGCCCAGCTCCCGCAGGATCGGCAGCCCGAGGTCCTGCGAAGTGCTGACGTAAGGAACCGGGATCCAATGCTCGTAGACCGACCGCCGGAACAACTTCTCGATGGTATCGACGATGATGCTCTTGATGTAGGAGAGCTTGTTCTGGTTGATGTCCCAGGTATAAAGCTTTTTGCCGAACTTGAACGCAAAATGCGCGAGCACGATGGTACTCGCGCCGCATCCGGTTTCGATAATGACTCCGGTCGAAGCGGGATTCGCGATTTCGGAACTCGCCAGATCGTTGTAGATCGCCATGAACTCCGAATCGGGAATTGAATTACACCAGCGGGGCATCATGCGCTTGACCGTCAGCAGGAAATCCTGGTCATGCTCCAATACCTGCTGCGGCTCGCCAAAATAGAAGTCATACATCGGCTTTTCCTTTTTTCATCCGTGTCACGCCTTGCGTCATGACCGCGTGCCGTGCGCGCCGGTCACAACCAGTCGCCGCCGCTGACCGCAATGCATTCACCGGTAATGTAACCTGCCTGCGGTGACAGCAGGTACGCGATCATCGCCGCCACGTCGCCGGGTGCTCCGGCACGTTTCAGGGGGACCAGCTCGACTCTTTTTCTGAGCGCCGCCCGATCGCGCCCCATGCTGCGGCTGTGAAATTTGGTATCGATCATTCCGGGGGCAATCGCGTTTACCAGGATGTTGTGCGGCGCGCCTGCTCTGGCCAGCCCCTTCGTCAGGCACTCGATTCCGGCCTTGGCCACGCCGTACGCAATCGATGTCGCGCCGCCGCCATGGCGCGCCGATGCAGTGCTGGTCAGCACCACGCGGCCACCGGATGACTGCATTTGCCGCATCGCACGCTGCGCGAGAAAGAACGGCCCGCTCAGATTGAGGTTGATGTCGGCCAGCCACGCAGCCTCCGGCAGCTCCTGCCACGGGCAGGGTTTCGCAACATTGCCCGTGAGTTGCACCAGGGCGTCTATGCCGCCCGCCCACTTCACAAAATCGTCGACCAGTTTGTGGCAGTCGGCCTGCGAGCACAGGCTGCCCGGGAATAGGCGGAAAGTAGCGGCGTCGAGCCGACCGTCCGCCGCTATTTCATTGAGCGCCGACCGGTTCCGGAAGTAATGCGCGCCGACCGTCGCTTTTCCGGCGCCCAGAATTCCGATCAGCGCAAGGCCGATGTCGCTGCTGGCGCCGGCGATCAGGATGCGCTTCCCTGGCGCGGCGCCGGGCCGGGCGGTGTTACCGGACAGAGGAGGTTTACGCGGCATGCATGGCTCTCGGGTTGGTGGAATGCAGATAGTGTTGCATCACGTAGGCGACGCTGGCGGTTACGACTTCCCGGGTGTTGCCGAAACCGCGGCGCATTTCAATCGAAACGTAGTGTTGGTACCCTGCGTCGCGCAGCGCGGTTCCAAATCCGGCATGATCGCCGCCCGTGGATCCCGGCGGCGCGAGGCCGGCTTCGGCGACATGAAAGTGCTTCACGTGCTTTCCGTATCGGTTCATCAGCGCAGCCAGATCTTCGCCGGTCGCGCGCAAGGCACGCGCGTCGAGGTGCAGCTGGAAGTTCGGGTGCCCCACGGTCTCGACCAGACGCGCGCCTTCGTCGCACGACATGATGAACTCGGTTTCCTCCGGTGCCAGCGGCTCTATGCAAAGCGTCACGCCCAGCGGCGCGCAGCGGCTGGCTGCGCTATGAAAAGCCTCTGTCGCCCAAGCCTGGCATTCGCGGTAATCGCGGCCGTGCCGCACCCGGTTGCGCGGCGACCCGAATACCAGCAGCCGGCCGTTGAGGTCGTTGCAAAGCCTGGCGAGATCGACGAGATAATCCACGGCCAGAGCGAGCCCGTTCCTGTCCTTGAACAACTGCAGGTCCGGCCGTGTAAATAGCAGCGCATGGAATCCGGTCACCTCGAGCCCCAAACCGCTCACCAGGTCCTTTATCCTGGCGCGGTCGCCGGCTGTCGCGACGACTGGTTCAGGCCAGATGCAGCTGGGCGCCAACTCCACGCCCTGGCACCCCAAATCATGCAACAACGCCAAGTGCTCCGCCAGTTCCGCGTTTTCCCAAGCGATGTTGGAAACGGCAAGTTTCATTGAATGCCGGTTAAGTCACGGTGCAGCGGTTGCAGGGCGACTGCGACTGGCGGCGTTTTTCCAGATGCGCGCGGCGCAGTTTCTGATACGGCTCGCAGGTCCACAGCTCGCCAAGAGAACGTTCGCCGGTGTGCCCGACGCACAACGTCGACTTGTAGTCGGTATCGCAGGGATTGATCTTGCCGTCCCACCACACGAACATGCGGCGCCACAGATCAGAGCACGGCGTGACGATGTCGTTGGGCGGCTGCTCGTAGGTGTTTTCCCACGGATTGTAACCGACGAACGCGACTTGGTCGACGAGATTGCCCCAGAGCGTCTGCATCGAATCGATATTCTGGGAGTCGCTGACCTTTACGCCGGAGACCCGCGTAATCAGATGGGAGTCGCGGTACTGGGTGGAGCGAAGGCCCTGAAAACGCTCGATATTGGCCAGCACCGTCGCCAGCTTGCCTCCGACCCGCAACTGGCTGTAGAGCGGTTCTTCCGCCGCGTCGGCGGAAAATACCAGCGTCTTTATGCCGCTTTGCAGGATCGCGTGGCATTTCTCGGTGTCGAGCAGGGAGGCGTTGGTGTTCATCTTGAGATTGAGGAACTTGCCGCGCGTGTAGTCGAGCATCGGCACGATGTCAGGACACAGCAGCGGTTCGCCGCGCGAGGCGAGCGAAATGAATTCAACGCGGCCCTGCGCCTCGTCCACCACGCGCTTGAACATGTCGAGTTTCATGTGGCCCATGAATCCGCGAGATTTCCTGGTGAATGTCTTGTCGGTCTCGTAGCAGAAAACGCAACGATAGTTGCAGATCGAACTTGGCTCGATCTGCAGATAAGGCGGAAAATCGTCCACCAGATATTGCTGGGGAAACATCTCATAGCGGTAACGGTGCACGAGATAGCGCGGCAGCACCGCATCGTCGGGATAAGTATTGATCTCCTCGACTACGCTGGGCCCGAGTGCAAAGTGGCCCGCGGCCGGCGGCAGTTCGGAAAAAATGTCGGCGACTGCCTGCTCGAACAGTTTGCGGTGCGCGGTGGAGAGTTGCGCGATCAGGTCGTTGCGTGATCTGACCGCTGCGATGCGCGCCCGCGCGGCGTGCTCTGCCGCATCGTGCTTGTGGCGCAGCTCGACGAAGCTATTGTGCTTGCGGTATGGCTTGCGGGTTTTTTGTTCCATCAGCGGGTTCAGCTCGAAGCTTCCGCGATGCCGTGCTTGCGCAGCCAGAACTCCACTCCCGGCACCTGCCATTCGTAATCGATATCGCAGCCGCCCCATGAGCGAATCGGATAAATGTGCTGGCCCATCCATTTCTGCGGCAGCAAGCCGTCTTCCATGTGCTCGAGGCAATGCGGGCGCACGATCGAGACGCTCATGTCGGCAAAATACACGTCGCCCTGCGAGTCGCGGTCGCAGTTGAGCGTCTTGGGGTCGCCGAACGTTTCGAACGGCACGAACGGATGCAGGCAGCCGTCCGCGCCGATCTTGCGCGCGCGCAGCGGGCTCCACATGTTGTAGACCGAAGTGGTGACAGCGGAATCGAGCTGCGGGTCGCGGCGCAGCGCCACGATGCCTTCATCGATCAGCTCGCCGGTAATCGTCGCGGCATTGGCGAACAGCAGTACCATCAGCTCAACGCGTTTGCCTTCCGGCGCCAGGCGTCTGGCGATTTCGCGGTAACCGTGTGCAAACGCGTCTTCACCGAGCGCCTGCTTGGTGGCAAGCTCAGGCGGCCGCTCGATGTGCTCGGCGCCGGATTGTTTCCCGATCTGCATGATCTCCGGCGAATCCGTGGATACATACAGACGCTGCACGTGCTGCGACGCGCGCGCCGCAAGTAAGGGATAGGCGGCGAGCGGCCGGCCCATCACGGGCATCACGTTCTTGCCGGGGAATCCACTGCTTCCCGTGCGCCCTATCATCAGGGCGCACACCAGGCCGTCGCTCATTGGAACCTCATCTGAAATCAACGCCCGAGCCGCAACGGGATCATTTTGTCCTCGTTCGGCTTGCCCTTGAGCTTGGTAATATTGACCACTTTGCGCAATGAGCGTTCCGGGAGGACCAGCGGTGTGCGGAAGCGGCGGGTCAGGCTCCAGTATAAATGCTCGCCGATGAGCCGCAGGGCGTGCAACGGCGAATGCCCGCGCCAGAACGCGATTGCAATCGCGAGCAGCAGGTAGAACATGGCGCGCGTCATCCCGTTGAGCAACAGCGGAGCGAATTTTAGATTGGAGTGGATGTTGAAGTAGCCCGAGTCGGCGACGTAGTTGTACGCTTTGGCGTCGCCGCCGGCAGTCGCTGGCGCTGCGGGCACAGCGCTCATTCCAAGCGTGCTCGCGCGCACGATGGCGGGCCGTGGCATGCGCATTCGGCGGGCCACCCGGTCAAGCACGAGCTTAATGTAGTACTGGGCCAGATGCCACAATGACATTGCGGGCGCCCCCTTCTGCCGCAGGTAATAAGCATCGAGCTCGGCGAGAATCAGCGGCCGCCACATCAGCACCTTGAGCATGGGCAGGCCGGTATAGTTGATGAAGTGGTCTTCGTTATAGGCGTCGGTGTCGCTGATCTTGATCAGGTAGCGCTCCTCCTGGTCGACATCGTTGCCGATATGCCCATGTTCACGCGCCCATTCGTAGAGCGGCGTGCCGGGCAGCGCCTGCGCGTAGTTGATGCTGATCATCTCACTCGGCGCCTGGGTGGCCCAGAACAACTGGTATGGGGCGACCGTTTTGAGAAAGGCTATGGTTTCGTAAATGGTTTTGTCGGTTTCTCCGGGCATGCCGAGTACGAGCTGGATCACCGTGCCGAGCCCGGCCTCGTGGGTCCACCTCAGCGCATTGATGTTTTCTTCGAGCGTCGCGTTCTTTTCCATCACTTCCAGCATGGTCGGGCTGCCAGATTCGATGCCGTAGACCACGGAGACGCAGCCATTGGCCTTCCAGTGCAGCAACGATTCCTTCGTCACAGTACGGGTGCGCACGCCGGCACAACGCCAAACGATTCCGAGCTCGTGCAGCCGCGTAGCCAGTTCCCGGGCAATTTCCCGGTCCGAGCCGAAATTCTCGTCTGCGACGTCAACGAAGCGCACGTGATAGCGGTCCTTGAGATGCGTGATGTGCTCGACCACTTGGTCGACCGGCCGCGCCCGGAAACCTTTTTCCCAGCGATGACAGAACGTGCAGCGCGCGACGCAACCCTTGGTCATCACCACGGTTGCCAGCTTGTCGCCGGGCTTGATCGGACCGTCATGGCCGTCGAACCGGTCGTCGATCTGCCCGGAAATGAAGTAAGGCAACGATCCATCGGCTTCGAGAATTTCATAATCCGGCCATTCGATTTCGTCGGCGTCAGGCTTCCTGCCAAAGCCGGTGAACTCGAACTTGCCGTTGCCATCGAGAAAGCAGATGCCCTTAATCGCGCGCAGGCGATCATCGCTCAAGAGCGGTTCGCGAAGGGCGCGAATCAGGTCCTGGATGATGACTTCGCCATCGCCTGTCACGCAGTAATCCACCTCGGTCTTGCGCAACAGGATCTCGGCGCTTGCGGCAAGGTTGCCACCAACGATGATAATGGTGTTCGGAGCAACCGACCGGATCAGGTTGGACAGATACTTGGTATACGCGTAGGCGGTGGATACCACCGCGCTGATGCCGACCACGTCGAACTGGTTCTCTTCAAAGTATTTCCTGACCGCTTCGCGTTGGTAGCGGAAGTAGTCGATATTGAAAAACCGCACGTCCTCGCCAATCTTGCGCAACGACTGGATAATGGCCATGCTCCCGAATGGCGGGTAGGTCGTCGGCGCTGGCCGGATGGGGGTCGTGCAAATACAGATATTCACGGTGTTTCCTCAGGCTCGTGAGCCAGCCCTTGCGTCGGGACTCCGACCCTCTGTGTAACGAACTTGTCCCGCATGCCGCTACGCAAGAACCGTGGTGCCTTTGGGCGTCAGCCCAGACCGCAGAGGCGGTCTGGCTCCGGGTCCCAATGAAGTGCGCCATTCTATCAAGAAGCCATCCACCACTTCCACCAACGCAAGAGGCCCCGCAACCGGACTGTTTTGATGACTAGGGAGAAGTCAGCGTTTGCGCCATAACGCCAGCGCTAAAAACCTTGCCAGCGACTGTGTTATTTCGCTGCGCGTGATCCCGGCGATCCAGGGCATTGCCCAGAGCGTCGCTGCGGCAAGTATAACGAATGCCACCAGGGCCGCCGCGGACTGGGCGGGCAGTGAACCGCGCAGCATTTCGAAATCCCCGATGCGGTAGGCCAACCATCCGCACAGCAACATGGCGCCGATGGCGAGTGGTTGATAATGCCAGTCTTGCCGCCAGCCGTTAGTGCGCGCGATCCACCACCCCATCACATTGACGTTAACGACCACCAAGGCCAGCATTTTCACGGCCATTCCGATTGCGCCGAGTTCAAGACCGGGAATCTGGGCGGCTGCAGGTGCCTGTACCAGATAACTTACGGGAATGCTAATTGCCATAAAGATGATGCCGATGATTACCTGGGGCCGGGTTTGATGAGTGGCGAGAAACATAATGCCCATTACTTGGCCGAGGGCGCCGTAGGTGTGGTAAAGGAGCATGATGGCGAGGGCTGCCGCTCCTTCCGAGAAGTCCGGTCCCAGCGCGACCCGCGTGATCTGCCCGCTCCACGGAATCAGCAATCCGCTAACTGCGGCGCCAAACCAGAACACAAAACGCGAAGTGCGGCGGAACAGGGTCTCAATGCGCAGATGTTCCTGTTTGCGGTGTGCTTCGGCAATTTCCTTCCACAGGATCTGGATGACCGCCGTCGTGGCGAGCAGACATATGGAAGAAATCTGGTTGCTCACTGCGTAAAAACCCTGTTCGGCGCCGCCGCCGTAGTTTCGCAGCAGCCAGGTATCGGCGAACGCGTAGGCGAATCCCATCCAGGAATAGAGAATCAGCGGCTGGCAATACGAGCGGTAATCGCGGAGCATCGCGCGCCAATCGAATGGGGCATCGTCACCATCCATCGGCGCCCGGAAAAACCGGTATGCGAGAGGCAACGCCACAACATATTCGAGCACGATCAAGGCGAAAATGGCAGTGATTGAAATCCAGCCGCAGAACCACAACGCGACAATGGCCAGAAAATGCAGGATCGACAGAACCAGGCTGAAATACTGCACGCGGCGGGTCAGGCGGGAGGCTTCGCCGATTTGAGTCACTGTTTGCCACGCCTGCTGCTGGAGAAAAATCGCTAGCAGAGCGAGCAGCACAAGCTCGCGCTGCTGTCCGATCCAGATCAGGTCCACCCATTGTTGCGGGAACAACAGTCCTATGACTACGGCAGGAATCATAAATTGCAGCAACTGCCACAGCAGGTAAGTTTTCACGAACGCCGCCGGGCGGGGTTTCTGTGCCAGAAAGGTGTAAAACGCAGTTCCAGTTCCCAAGTCGAGCAATTGCCGCAGGGCGATGAAGCTGCCGAGCAAGAAGGTGAAATTACCGTATTGCTCCGGTCCGAGACCTCGAGCAATGATTATCCCGGTAAGAAAACTCAAGCCGGTGCGCATAATGTTGGCAGCCAGCGTTATGGCAAAGCGGGATTTGATGGATAAGGCGGACAATTGGGACCTTTGCGCCTAAGCGGTTTCTTGATGATCAGGCAATTGCAGTAATTCGGTTTTCCATTCCTGCAGCCAATCCTTCCGCACCACCGCGAACTGCGCGCAAAACCGCTCTTTCGCCTGTTGCACCGACTGCCCACGCCACCAATTTTGCGGATCGCGATAGATTTCGTTGACTTTCGCCGCCGCCGCTTCCGGCGTGTCGTGAAGAATTCCGGCGCGCCGCAGATCGTCGAATGCACCTTGTGCACCGGCGCGAAGCTCCCAGTGTTCCGGGTTCCAGAAGATGATGGTCGGGTAGTCGGCGACGAATGTTTCCAGGTAAGTCGTCGAGTTATAGGTGCCCACAAATAACCGGCTCCGGTTGAGTTGATCGATCAGCGGCGTGCGTCCCTGGTAGGTCTTGAGACGAGGCGCCGCATCGCGCAGCCGGCTTGCCGCGTCCCATCCGAAATCATGCGGATACAGACGCAACAGCAACATGTCCAGCACTTCCGGCGTGACTGACTTGGCAAACTGCTGCTGATCCTCGAAATACGCGAGCATCTGGGGGCCGACCGGCACGCTGTACATCCAGTAGGCATATCGCGGTAGTGACATTGAAACCCACAGGATTTGTCCATCCGGCCGGGGCTCAAGCCGCCGTTTGGCCCTGATTAGCGGGCCGGGGGAAAGCGGCACGCACGGTAGATTCGTCGCTTCCGGCTTCCAACCCCAAGTATAGTAGCGGTCGCTAATCCTGATTTTGTGTTCTTCTGTGCTTGACCACAAACCTGTTCCATCGTGGCCGCCGTGCTGGGCCACGCAAAGTTTTGCACCACGCTCGCATTGGTAGGCTGCCCAAAATTTGAACGCCTCGTCCTCCGAAAACGCGTTTGCCGTGAACATTACGTGTGGATTTCGCGGGAACGCGTTCAAGGCTTGCTCAAGCCTATGCCGATAGCTTTCGATGTACGCAATCGGAATTTGCTCTGGGACGAGCTGATTGAGTAATTCCCCAAACCGAGTTGTCGACGAATTGCAGGTCAATGTCCGCCGAAGTTCCGAGTCGACGCGTTCGGTTGCTACGTGGGGACAAGGTGAAACCAGATAGGGAATCTGACCGAGTGAGATTTGCACCTTGGCTTGGTTCCAGCGGGTGAGGTAGCTTGACACAATTACGACGCGATTGAGCGAGTCGGGTATTCGGGAAAACAACAATCCGGCGGCTCGTCGAGTAAGCGACGCGGTGTTGTCGTTTGTGTTGGGCGTGGAAATCGATCGCGCAGCGACTGCCGTCTCGAGTTTCTGCCCCAACATTCCGCCGAAAAAAGAGATGACCCGGCCGTAGAGGTATTGGTTGTACTCGTCGCCAACGTACCAACCAAGGAATTGTCGAAAATCGGCGGGTGTCCACGTGCTCGCGGACGCGTGCACAACCTTGGTTCCGGTCACCTTGCCACATTGGATCGCCGATTCGATAGAAAGAAAGCGGTCATAGAGGGCTTCAATAAAATACCTGAGCCACGGACCAATTATGATGCGCCAATACCGGATCGGACGTGATTCGCCATGCAGCAGATTCAACTGCAGGGCAAGGGATGCCAAGCGCTGTTCGTAGACGCTGGCGAGATACTGAAAATCCCTAAACAATCGCTGCCGGTCGTCCCAGTGATAAGGCAGGGTTTCGTGGTCGAGTTTCGACCAGACTTCCTTCCGGCCGTAGAGTTTGCACCATTCGCCGAGGAAGAGGATTTTTTCGTCGGATTTCCAGTAGCGTTCGTCGGCAGTGGTAACTAGAAACATTTCGTGACTACTACCAAGCCGACCGCCCACCATCAATCACAATGTTCTGTCCCGTCATATACGCGGAGGCATCTGAGCACAGGAACTGGATTGCGCCTATGTATTCGTCCTCCCGGGCCATGCGTTCCATAGGAATAAGTGCCGACAGTCTCGATACGAAATCGGCCGGCTGTTCCGTATATACGCCGCCTGGCGAAAGCGCATTGACTCTTACGCCCTGGTTTGCCCAATAGGTCGCGAGGTAACGCGTCAGCCCGATCAGGCCGGTCTTGATGACTGAATAGGTCACGGGTTTCACTGGCTGCTGTTCTTCGGGCAGGCCTTCCTTCCGGTACAGGCGCTGGTCGGGTGCAATTACCGAGAGATCGGAGGCGATGTTCAGGATTACGCCGCCGCCGTTGCCGGCCATCCACGCGCCGAACGCCTGGCAACATAGAAACGCACCGGTGAGACCAACTGCAATTTGGAAGTTCCACTGGTCGAGCTGCATGCTTTCAAGCCGGGAACTCGCCGCGACCGATTCGCCCGGCTCGACTTTGGGGTCAATTGCGGCGTTGTTGATCAGGATGTGAACGCCGCCGAGTTGTTTGAGCAATTGCGCGTGCACCTTCCGGATTGAGTCCGCCGACGTTACATCCAGATAGACCGCGATTACACGTCCGGCGGGAAACTCCTTGCACAGCTCCAGTGCTGCCTCTTCTGCAGCCTGCCTATTGACGTCAGCGATGACAGCGGTGGCGCCGCAGGCAGCCAGCGCACGCGCATGCTGCACTCCCAACAATCCCGCACCACCGGTCACGAGGCCTACCTTGCCGGCAAGATCAAAGCGCGTGGTGAGTTCGTTCATGCTCAGTCCAGCCTGACAATGGCAATCAGGGTATCGCACATCCCGAGGGTTCCCAATTGCGCCGCGTACGCCGCCGCCAGCACCGGCGCATCGAGGAACGACCATTTCTGGTGCCCGCCGGGTTGCCCCATGGCCAGCCACATTAGGTGATTCGACAGCGGGTAACGCTGGAATTGCTGGATAGTGACGTCGGCCGCAAACCCTGCCTGCTTCAGCAGCAGCGCCAGGGTATGCGCGTTATACAGGAACAGATGTGGGCTCCAGTAAGTGAACTCGCTGAATGGCTTGCAGTGGTAGAGCTGGAGCAGCGCGTCGTCGGCATTCGGCACTTCGATGAACAACATCCCGCCCGGCGCGACCTTCGCGCGAACTTCCGCGAGGAAAGGTCGCGGGTCGGCGATATGTTCGAGCACATGAAACAGCGTGACCACGTCAAAGCCCGCGTCTTCAACAGCTGACAGTGCGGGCTTGACAACTATGCCTTGCGCCGCGAGTTCGTCGCGCCAGCGCGATTGCGGTTCCACGCCGACCGCCGTGGTGCAATGCGGGCGCGCTCGCGTCAGCACTCCGCCAACTTCGCATCCCACGTCCAGGTATCGGCGGTTACCGATGAATGGCAGTATTTGGCCCACCCGCCGCTCGTCATCGGCCCGTTTTTCGTTGAGGAGGTGCCGCCAGTCCTTGCCGGGGTGGTTTTCTTCCGTGTAATCCGCTGCGTAATATTCGGCGTGGACATGGTCGAAGCATTCGAGGAACACCAAGCCGCAGCCGTGGCATTTCAATATGCCAAGCTCAGGTTTGTCGCGAACCTTGCCCTCGACCGGCTGGAGACGGTTCGAGCCGCACAGGTAGCAGGTACGCTTGGTCATGACGCGCGCTCAGCTCCGAACCTGCCCGCCATCCACCACGTACACGCTTCCGGTAATGAACGCGGCGCGCGGTGACGCAAGAAAGAGCGCGAGGTCCGCGATTTCTTCGGGGCGTCCCAAGCGTCCGAGCGCCACTTCCCGCTTTAACATGGCTTCAACGCCGGCGGGATCCGCAGCCAGCTTGTCTGCCCATACCGATCCCTCGAACACGATGTTGCCCGGTGCAATGGCGTTGATGCGCACGCCTCTTTTTCCAAGCGGGCGCGCAACGCCGCGCACATAGGCGTTCAGCGCCGCCTTGGCGGCGGCATAGATCACGGGTGCGCCCGGCACCGTTTCGACGCCGCAAATGGACGAGATGCATACTATTGCGCCGCGGCTCGCGATGAGCGCGGCGCGCGCAGCTTCGACCGTGTTGGTACAGCTCGCAAGGTTGAGCGAGAGCATGCGTTGCCACTCTGCATGGTTTTCCTGACCGGGCCCGACTGAGGCGCCGCTGCCGACATTGCACACCAGTACGTCGATCGCACGCCATTTTTTCAGAGTCGCTTTGACCATCGCGGCGCAGGCCTGCGGAGCGGTAACATCGCACGCGAAATATGCGGCGCGTTCGCCGAGCGCGTCCGCTGCGTGCCGCAAGGACTCTTCGCTGCGCGCATTGAGCATGACGTTGCAGCCCTCGCGATGAAACGCGCGGGCCACGGCATGCCCGATGCCGCGGGACGACCCGGTGATCAGCGCGGTCTTGCCTTCAATATCTAGTTGCATATCGCATGTATGACGATGTCAGCCCGCCTCAATCCAGCCCTCAACCATGTCCAGGTAGCGGCGCAGCGCCCCGGCGTGGCGCCCATCGGCAACACGCGCGGTTTGCAGGATATAGTTTCCCTGGTAATTCGCCGCCCGCAGCAAGCGGAATACTCGCGGCAGGTCGGCATTGCCCGTGCCTAGCGCGACCGAAGTCCCTCCGTGCAGGCGATCCTTGACGTGTACGTTAAGGATGCGCGCGCCGTAGACCCCGATTTCTTCGCTTGGATCGTAGCCCAGAGCCGCACTGTTGCCGATATCATAGTTGATACCGAACTGTTCTGCGGGAAAAGATGTGATGAAATCCTGCAGCCTTGCCGGGCAAAAGTCCGATTCGAACACGACGGCCAGTCGCGCACGGTGCAGCAGCTGGCGCCTTTGCACGAGTTCATCAGTCAGCATCCGTTCCTGGCTGGCGGTTTCCAGCGTACCGTCATCGACCAGCGGCACGACAAGGCGGGTAATCCCAAGATCCGCGCAAGCTGCCACGACCGCCTCAAAATCCGCCAAAAGTTCGCGCCGGGCTGCGCTGTTGGCCTTGTAGAATGGAGCCTGCATGAAACAATCCCCGGTCACGGAATCAATGCGAACTTCGTAAGCGGCGGACAGGCGGCGGATTTCATTTCGTCCCTCGCGCGTGAGAAGCGGGTTGTCGCGCAGGCGCTCGTGATCGAGAGTCCACTCCATCAAGCCGACTCCGATGTTCTGCGCCTCGGGGAATTCGTCACGCCAGTGGTCGCACGGGAAGGCCTGAATCTTCCCCTCCACAAGCGGGCTGAGACGGCCCTGCATGAATCCAATTTTTTGGTGCATGGGCGGTAACAGCAGCCGTGCCGGGCTATTTCTGCGCTGCGGGTTTGACCGCGGAGGCAAGCAGCATCACCTCCTTGGAAAACCGGATCAGTTTGCTATGGTAGCGGGTGGCCGACGGGGTGATCATCGCGAGAAGACTGCAGAGCGGGGCGAGCCACGGCATCTTCCACAAGAACGGCAGCTGGCGGAATCGCTCCACCTGCACCTGTTCGAAGCCGTGAATCAGCTGGATGTCGCACAGCGAACTCAGGGTAAACGGCGTGCGGTGCGTGTAGTCCTCGTAATAAATGCGATAGTTGTGTTCCCAGTCGGGCACCATAGTGATGACCAGGCCGCCTGGCTTCAGCACGCGGTGGATTTCGCGCACCAGCCGCTCCGGGTAGTAGAAATGTTCCAGCACCGATTTGGAATACACGACATCGAAGAACCCGTCGTCGTAGGGTATCGTCGCGTTCTCGAAATTGGCGATCCGGATTTCCGCGTCGGGACACAGTTGCGCCGCGGCCTGCGACTGGTCGGCGCCGTACCCCAGCATGCCGCAGCGCAGGAAGCCGCGCAGGAATTCGCCCCGGCCGCAGCCGAGATCAAGCAGCCGTGCACCCGGGATCATCTGGTAGCGTTCAACTAGGTGGCGTGCCAGCAGGTCGGGGTACTCGGTGAAGGGGCGGTCTGTCTCGTTATAGACGACCGCCACGTAGTCTTTTCCCGTCTCGGCCATGGACTAGAGCACTTGCACGAGTTCGATCAGCGTGCCGTCGGGATCGCGGCAGAACGTGACTTTGGCGTAGCCGTCCGGCGACAGCTGCGGGGGCGCATTGAAGCGCACGCCAGCGGCGGTCAGCGTGGAGTGCGTGTGCTCCAAATCTTCCACCGTGAAAGCAATGTGCGTAATCCCTATGCCGCACGATTCTGGGGGCGCCGGTCGCGGCCGCGGATGCGTTCGGAAATGCAGCAGCTCGATTAGGCTGCCATCCGGCGCCGCGAGCTTTACCGTTGTCACTTGCGCGCCATCGAGCGCCAGCATGTTATCTATATAGGCGCCGGATTCCTCCAGACGCTTCGTTTCCCGGAAGCCGAGCTGATCGCGGTAGAAACGCAGCGATGCATCGAGGTCGGTCACCACGATCCCGGTATGGCGGACGTTACGTATCATTTCTTGTCACCGGAAATTTCGGCGATGGCTTCACCCAGAACGGCAACGCCTTCCTCCAGCGCGTCATCCGCGATGGTGAGGGGCGGGCCGATCTTGATCGATTCGCGGCCGGTATGCACGACCAGCAGGCCCTTCTGCATGCAACGCTCGGCAACACGGCTTGTGAACTCGCTGTCGGGCTCGTCGCCGCCTGGTTTGTGGAACACCACGGCGGCAATCAACCCCTTGCCGAGCAGGTACTTGATCCGGGCCGGAAATTTTTTCTGCAGATTGCGCAGACAGTTGAACAAGAGCTCGCCCTTGCGCGCGGCTTCCTCGACCAGGCGCAGGCGTTCGATTTCCTCAAGTGTGGCGAGGCCAGCGGCGCAGATCACTGGGTTCGCCGAATGCGTGCTGCTCATGTTGCCGATTTCCGGCAGGTCCATGATGGCGGCGCGGCCGAGCACGCCCGATAGCGGGAACCCCGAACCCATGCCTTTGCCGCAGCAGATCAAATCGGGTGTCACCGCGTAGTGCTCATACCCGAAGCGTTTGCCGGTGCGTGCAAACCCCGACTGCATTTCGTCGAACGTTAGCAGCACGTCGTGCTCCTGGCATAATCGTTCGATCGCCTGCACGAAATCCTGCGGGTAAAACGCGGCCCCCCAGCCCTGGAAAGTCTCGAGCATGAATCCACAGACGTCGCGCTCCAGATCAATTCCGGCGGACTCCAAGCGGCGCAGGCCTTTTTGCAAGAAATCCTCGCCGCTGCCCCCGTCCAGTGCCCAAGGGTAGGGGAACGGAATGTGATGAAGATTGGGATCTTCGAAGCCTATCCATGCCTTCTGTGCGGCATTGCTGCTCATCAATTGCGCGCCCATGGTGCGGCCGTGCCAGTTGCCTTCGATGCAAATCACACCAAGCCGGCGCTTGCTGATTTTCTGCCCCTGCATGCGCATGAGCTTGAGCGCGGCCTCGGTCGCTTCAGTGCCGGCGGACAGCAGGAAAGCCTTTTCGAAGGGGGGGCCGGCGAATTTCAGGAGTTTTTCGAGATAGTCGGCGCGGATCGGGTTGGCGTAGGCGTAGGTATGGATGATGTCTGCATCCATTGCTCGCTTGACCGCGGACGTTACGTGCGGATTAGCATGCCCGACGTTGGTGACGAAAATGGTGGATGTAAAGTCTATCCACCGGTTGCCCGCGATGTCCCAAAGGCTGAAGTCCCGCGCACGCTCCCACACCAAGGGAAGCTGCCCGTGCATTGACCTCGATTCGTGGCGATCCAGGCGCGCCAGCAGCGCTTCGGTGCCGGGCGCGGGAATGTCGGTCTTGATGATACGGTAAGCAGTCCTTACCCGGGAAACCGGCTGCGGGCTGGAAGAAAAATTGTAGCCGGCCATTTTGCTTTCACCTGAACAACGACGTGTACGAGTCCCGGTCGCGCTGAATCTGGAACTCGAGTAGATCGAAATCGTCGGGCGTATCCGCTTCCACAATTGCTGGTGTGACGAAAGCCGCAACACGGTTGCCGTGGATCTGCAGTCGGGCACGCACGAACGATGTATTCAGAACGTCCACATAGCCGTTAGCATGGTAGGTCTTGGGGAAGCCTTGGCGTGGCCGATTGGCGGCCTCAAGTTCGAACGAGCCCGAACCCACACATTTCAGAATATCGTTTTCAATCTCGAAGCATTTGTAGGCCGATTCGGACATTTCATGTACCGAGCGAAGCGCGGTTGCAACAGTGTTTTTCAACATAGCATCGACCGCGCGTTCCACAACCTCGACACGGCGCAGCGGGGTGGTTGGTCGCAGGTGCACGATGTAATCAGGCACACGGTGTTCATTGTGTTCAAGCCAGTCCAACGCATGAGCAACAAATTCATAATCAGTTGATTTGTCGGCCGCAATTTCCGGTGGCCGTAGGAAAGGCACTTCGGCACCGTAGCGCTTGGCAATTTCGCCATATTCACGGGAATCGGTCGATACCAAAGTGCGATCAATATTGCGAGCATGAACACCGGCTTTTACCGAATAAGCAATAAGCGGGTGCCCCCCAAGGGGCCTGACATTCTTGTCCGGGATGCCCTTGGAGCCAGCGCGCGCCGGAATCAGTGCAACGACATAGGCCATTCTAGTCGTTGACTTCTACCCTGAGCTTTTTCCTAATTGCGGCTTCACTCGGGGTGATCTGCTTGACGCCGGAACCGAGGACGGCGGGAATTGCACGCACCGATTCGACAAAATTGCCGAGCGCGTGGGTCTCGATTGAAGCTGCCTGGTCGGACCCGTAGGCCGTGCGGTCAAAGGTAATGTGACGCTCGATAGAGGTGGCTCCCAGCGCAACTGCCGCTACGCAAACCTTGATCAGGCTGGTTTCATGCCCCGAGTATCCGACATTGCAGTTGTAGCGTTGCCGCAGCATCGGGATGCACAGCAGGTTGGCGTCCTCGTCCTTCATTGGGTAGGTGCTGTTGCAATGCATTAACTCGAAGGGGCATTTGCTTTTGGCGAAGATCTCGACGACCTGGTCGATTTCGTCCAGAGCGGACATGCCGGTAGAGATAAAACATTTCTTCTTTTCGCCCGCGATTTCCCGCAAAAGCGGTTTGTGCCCGAGCATCGCGGAGGCGACTTTGTTGAAAGGCACACCAAACTTGCGTATGAAGTGCTGACTGTCGATGTCCCACGCCGAGGCTGACCACGCAATGCCTAGTTCCTTGCAGTAACGATCGATCTCACCGTAGGACTCCGCGGAGAACTCCAGTCCTTCCTTCTGTGCGCGTTGGGTCGTGCCCCAAGGACTCTCGCGAGGGCTATCGAGCAGATCCTTGGTATACACCTTGTCAATCGTGCGTTTTTGAAACTTGACCGCATCAAATCCCGCGGTCTTCGCGGCGCCGATCATCTGCTTTGCCAGATCCAAGCTGCCGTTGTGATTGATGCCGATCTCAGCAATCAGATATAAGTTCATCAACTTCTCCCACATTAAGTTTTTCAATTCCCAGGAAACGCTCCACAAAAGCCCGCACGAAACCTTCTCCCCCGGCCTGCGGCAGCACGACGCTGGCGGCTTTCTTGACTCGTGCGTGCGCGTCACGAGGCGCGACCGAGAAGCCGGCCGCACGCATCAATTCCAGATCGTTCAGATCATTGCCGAGAAAAACGACACCGGCAAACGGATCCTTAATTTCGCGATGATGCTGTGCAAAGTAGCGTTTCATGAATTTTACCTTGTCGCCCACGCCGTGCCGGCATTCGAGGCCGACTTTCCTGGCACGCGCAAGAACGACGTTGTTTTTCTCCCTGGAAAGAATAAAAAACCGAGCGTTGATTAGACCATTGCGCTGATAGCGGCGAAGCATATCCATTGCAAGACCGTCGGCTCGATCACAACGTACCATTTCGCCGCCGGTTTCCGACACATAAATCTTGTTGTCAGTGAATACGCCGTCAAAATCGAATATGACGGTGTGAACAGAAGAAAGTTCGGGCCATCGGCGATTTACCGGGCGGCTCATGGTGAGATAGAGCGTTCCAGCAAATCGCAAATGATGTGTCCAGCCATGATGTGCATCTCCTGAATGCGCGCCGTATCGTCAGAAGGCACGATAAGGAAATGATCGCTCGCCAGCTTAATTTTTCCGCCGTCCCGGCCCAGCAATCCGACGGTAGACGCTCCCACGTTTCGCGCCTTCTGCAAGGCGCGCAGCACATTTTCGCTATTTCCGGACGTCGAGATGCCGACCACGACGTCACCTTTCCGGGCCAATGCGTCGACCTGGCGCGCAAAGATATCGGCAAAACTATAGTCGTTGCCAAGCGAAGTCAGTACCGAAGTGTCCGTGGTTAGCGCAATCGAGCGAATCGCCCGGCGCTCCCGCTTAAATCTTCCAATAAGTTCCGCGGCCAGGTGCTGAGAGTCAGCTGCGCTTCCGCCGTTGCCACACCAAAGGATTGTGCCGTCATTGCGCACACAGTCGATCATAAGACGAGCGATCGACACAACCATCCCTGCGTTTTCGTCCGGGAAGATGGATGCTAGCCGCAGATGATCATTAATCGAGGCAAGCGCCTCGGTGTGCATCATTTCGGGAGTCATCGCTCGAAGGGAAAATTATGGGTCATTCGGTTTGTGGTTGGATCGGAGACTCTGGCGGCCTCGTTGCAAGGCGAGGCCCTCAATTCATCACGTCGCTTCCGAGTGGAAGTTCTTTGTCCAGATGTCAATGCGCAAACAATACGGCATTATATACGACCGACCGAGTATGGTGGAACGATCGAATTAGAGAGCGGAAATTTCCGGATTATTAATACGACTGCTATTGTTGGTCCTCTACGGAAAACATTTTTTGAAAAAGCTCCTCGCAATATGTTCGTATACACATGTCGCTCGATGAGTAACGCCGCGAGCACTGTATTCCCAACTCGCATTGTCATCAATCTTTCATGTCAAGCAGCGCGAGCAGGTAGCTACCGTAATTACTGCCATGGTATTGCTTCGCCAACTTTTTTAGCTGGGTGGCAGAAATAAGACCCCTGCGGTAGGCAATTTCCTCGGGACACGCGACCTTTAGTCCTTGTCGTTTTTCAATAGTCTGGATGAAATGCGATGCCTCGAGCAGGGAATCGGGCGTGCCGGTGTCGAGCCACGCGCGGCCGCGGCCCATCAATTGAACGTGCAGGCTGCCGGCGTCAAGGTAGCGCCGCAGCAGATCGACGATCTCGAGCTCGCCGCGTGCCGAAGGCTTGAGCGACCGTGCGATGGCGGGAGCCTGGTTGTCGCAGAAATAGAGCCCGGGGATCGCGAACCGCGATTTCGGACGCGCCGGTTTTTCCTCGAGACTCACCGCGAGGCCCTTGTCGTCGAATTCAATCACGCCATAACGTTCGGGATCAGTGACCTGGTAGGCGAAAATTGTGGCGCCGGCTTTCGAACCTGCGGCTGTCTGCAGATCCTGCGGCAGTTCATAACCGAAAAACAGGTTGTCGCCGAGCATCAATGCGCAGTTGTCAGAGCCGATAAAAGACTCGCCGATCAAAAACGCCTCGGCCAGACCGCGCGGCGCATCCTGCACTGCATAAGCGAGCCGCAAACCCCATTGGGCGCCATCCTTGAGCAGCTGTTTGAAAAGAGGCAGGTCGTGTGGCGTCGAAATGATCAGGATGTCGCGGATGCCAGCCAGCATCAGCGTCGTCAGTGGATAATAGATCATCGGCTTGTCGTATATCGGCAGCAGTTGCTTCGAAACTGCCTGCGTGATCGGATACAGCCGCGTACCGGAGCCGCCGGCGAGAATGATGCCTTTCATTGCCGCCCCCTGTTCTGGTAGTTGGTGGCCAGCCATTTCTTATATTCGCCGCTTGTCACATTGCGTATCCAATCGTTGTGTTCAAGATACCACGCCACGGTTTGACGGATGCCATCCTTGAAGCGCGCGCGCGGCTGCCAGCCGAGTTCGTCGCGAATTTTACGCGTATCGAGCGCGTAGCGCCGGTCATGGCCGGGTCGGTCCGGGACAAAAGTAATGAGCGACGAGTGTTGAGGGTTGAGCGGGTCGGGACGCAGCTCGTCGATTACGGCGCAGATCATTTTGACAACATCGATATTGTTTTTTTCGGAATTGCCACCGATATTGTAGGTCTCGCCAATGCGGCCGTGCGCCAGTACTGTGCGCAGCGCCTCACAATGATCGGTCACGTACAACCAGTCGCGCACGTTCAACCCGTCGCCGTATACCGGCAGGGACTTGCCGGCTAGCGCATTAAGGATAATCAGTGGAATTAATTTCTCCGGGAACTGAAGCGGACCATAGTTGTTGGAGCAATTGGTGATGATCGCGGGAAATCCGTAGGTGTGACAGTAGGCCCGTACCAGATGGTCGGAGGCGGCCTTGGACGCGGAATACGGGCTGGTGGGCGCATACGGCGACGCTTCTGTCGATTGCGGATCGTTGGCGGCGAGCGAGCCGTACACTTCGTCGGTTGACACATGCAGAAAACGGAACTGCTCGCGTTCCGCAGGGCCAGCGTCGCGCAGATAGGCGCGGGCGGCCTCGAGCAGATTAAACGTGCCGACGATGTTGGCCTGGACGAAATCGCCCGGGCCCTGGATCGATCGGTCGACGTGACTTTCGGCGGCAAAATGCACGATTGCGCGCGGCCTGTGTTCGCGCAGCAGTTTCTCGGCCAGGCCATGGTCATTAATGTCGCCATGCACGAAAATATGCCGTTGATCGTTCCCGATCTGCGACAGATTATCGAGATTCCCCGCGTAGGTCAGCTTGTCAAGATTAGTGACGGGCGATTTTTCCCGGGCGAGCCACTCGAGTACAAAATTTGAGCCGATAAAGCCGGCGCCGCCGGTGACGAGTATCAAGATGAATCATCCGCTGTGGTTGAGCTATATCGCTTGAGTTCGCCGCGGCACGGCAGCTCGCAACGAATATCAGGCGCTATTCTATGCGGATTGGCACTTTGAGTGTAGGCTACGCGCGTTACAAATAGGGATCATCGATTTGCATTGATGGCTAAGAGCATCCTGCTGGTCAAAACCTCATCGCTCGGCGACGTAATCCATGCCCTGCCTGCCATCAGTGACGTCAAATCGATTGCGGCTGGCACGCAGGTGGACTGGGTGGTGGAGGAACCGTTGATGGCGGTGCCGCGGCTGCACGCCGGCGTTGCCCGCGTGATTCCGGTTGCGATCCGGCGCTGGCGCCGCGCGCTGTGGCAGGGCAGAGTGCGGAACGAAATAGCCGCCTGTCTAGGTGATTTGCGTGGTCAGGAATACGATGCGGTCATCGATGCGCAGGGATTATTCAAAAGCGCATTGATAGCGCTGTCCGCGCGCGGGACGCGCTATGGCCTCGACTTTCACAGTTCGCGCGAACCGCTCGCGCTGTTCTACCACCGGACTTTCAGGATTTCATGGGATTTGCACGCGGTCGAGAGAAACCGCCTGCTGCTGGCGCGCGCGCTGGGCTATGAATTGCCGCAACGTTGCAACTATGGCATCAGCACGGTTCCGCAACGCTTCGACTGGCTGACGGCCGAGCCGTATGTCGTCTTGTTGCACGCGACCAGCGGCGATTACAAGCTGTGGCATGACCCGAATTGGATAGCACTCGGCCGCGCGCTAATTTCTGATGGTATCCGCTGCGTCTTGCCGTGGGGCAGTGCGCGGGAGCGCCGGCGAAGCGAAAGCATAGCAGCGGCCTTGCGTTCCGTCGTCGTTCCTCCGGCATTGGGTATAGGCGAACTCGCAGGGGTTTTTGCCGGTGCGCGAGCCGTGATCGGCGTCGACACTGGTTTGACCCATCTTGCCGCGGCGCTCGCCGTGCCGACAGTCGGGATTTATTGTGGTACTGATCCTGCCGCAACCGGCATATACGGCTGCGCGCGGGCGCGCAACCTCGGTGGTATCGGCATTGCGCCGACTGTAGCGGATGTAATATCGGCCGTTGAAGAAGTCACATGATCAAATCGCGTTTCGTCTACACGCTGGTGCTTTATGCAATGCTGCCATATGCATTGCTGCACCTCTTATGGCGCGCCCGCCGGCAGCCGGCCTATCTCGATCATGTCGCGGAACGGTTTGGGCGCTACGATGTTGCCGTACAACCGCCATTGATCTGGGTACACGCGGTGTCAGTCGGCGAGACGCGCGCCGCCGAACCCTTGATCCATGCGCTGCAGCGCAAGTACCCGCACCACAGTATTTTGCTTACCCACATGACACCGACCGGGCGCGAAACCGGGGGAACTCTGTTTGGCGAACGCGTGCTGCGTTGCTATTTGCCGTACGACTTTCCGTTTGCGGTGAATCGTTTCCTCGATCACTTTAAGCCAGCTTGTGGGGTATTGCTCGAGACTGAGGTCTGGCCAAACCTGATTCACGCCTGCCATGTACGCGATATTCCGCTTTATCTCGTCAATGCGCGGCTGTCGGAGAAATCTTTCCGTCGCTACCGGCGTTTTAGTGCCCTGGCTGCAGCAAGTTTGCGCGAGTTGTGCGGGATTGTGGCGCAGGGGCAGGCCGACGCAGCGCGTCTCGAGACGCTGGGCGCGATGGTGGTAAAGACGACGGGTAATCTCAAATTCGATATCGTTCCCGATCCGGGAATGGTGGCCAAAGGCGTCGCGTGGCGTTATGACTACGGTAGATCGCGGCCAGTGCTGCTTGCCGCAAGTACGCGTGAAGGCGAAGAAGCGCTTTTGCTACAAGCGCTGCGTGAAAACGACATTCCGGAATTGCTGACCGTGATCGTGCCGCGTCATCCGCAGCGCTTCGACGAGATTGCGGCGCTGCTAGAACGAGAACGAGTGCCATTCCAGCGGCGTAGCGCCGATCAGCGAATTGCAGCTGAGACCCGCGTCGTGCTCGGCGACAGCATGGGCGAGATGTTTGCGTATTATGCGGCGTGCGATGTCGCAATCATCGGCGGCAGCCTGCTTCCGTTCGGCGCACAGAACCTGATCGAGGCGTGCGCGGTTGGCAGACCGGTGATTATCGGTCCTCATACCTATAATTTTAACGAGGCGGCACAAAGTGCGATTGACGTCGGCGCCGCTATGCGGATCACGGATGCACGAGCCGCGCTTGCCGCCGCAATCGAATTGCTGCGGGATCCGGCGCGCGCGCAGCGGATGGCGCAGGCCGGGCTCGAGTTTACGCGTGGTCACCAAGGCGCGACTGCAAAGGTCGTCGATCTGATCAAGTTCTGAACAGCAGTCTCAGGCGGCGCGATCTAATTCGGACCGCTATTTTTCCAGCCACTGGTTGACGTAAGCGAGGTCGTCTTCGGCGAGGGTGCCGGTGGCGGCTTTCAGCTTGAGTACGTTAATCGCATAGCTGTAAATTGCTTGTGCATAGTCGCGCCGAGCACTGATCAGTTGCTGGGTAGCGTTGAGTACGTCGACCTGCGTTCTCACCCCGACTTCCTGGCCGAGCTTGGTCGAGTCGACCGAGCTTTGGCTCGAAACGAGCGCCGCTTCCAATGCTTTGATCTGTGCGACACCGTTGGTTACGCTCAAAAACGCCGAGCGCGAATTGAGCGCCACTGTGCGTTTGGTGTTCTCGAAGTCCTGCCTGGCTTTTTCCTGGTTAGCCAACGCCTCTCTTACCTTGGAATTCGTCAGCCCCCCTTGGTAAAGAGGAACCGCGAGTTGTAGTCCGATGTACTTCGTGGTGCTGTCGAAACCCGCACCCCCCAGGATGCCGGCGCCCTGGCCGGTGTCGGCGTAGCTTGCCACTGCGTCCAGGGTCGGCAAATGTCCGCCGCGGTTCTTGGTAACGTCCTGGCTGGCGATGTCGAGTGTCGCCTGCGCGATTCTCACTTGCAGGCTTGACGCCATTGCTTGCTCGACCCATGCGTCCATGCTGTTGGGGGCGGGCAGCACTGGCGCGAAGCGCGACGAGAGCTTCGCGAGCGCCAACGGCAGCCGGCCGATAATTTGGCGCAATGCCTGCTTCTTGATCTCGAGGTCGTTCTGTGCGGCAATTTCCTGTGACACAGCCAGGTCATGACGCGCCTGCGCATCGTTGGCGTCGGTTATGGTGGCAGTGCCAACTTCGAAGTTGCGTTTCGCCTGCGCTAACTGCTCGGCGAAGGCGGCCTTCTGGGCGGCGGCAAGGGTTACGTTGTTCTCGGACAAAAGCGCATCGAAGTAGCCCTGGGAGACCCGCAAGATCAGGTCCTGGTTCGCCTGCAGGAAGGCTGCTTCCGCTTGCGACACCTGGTTCTTGGCTTGCTCGTAGGTAATCCAGTTCTGCATCCGGAACAACGGTTGGGTCGCCGTCACATTGACCGTGTTGGAGTTGAAGCGCGATGTGCTGGTCGCGGCGCCTCGAAACTGCAAATCGCGATTGTTGTATTGCGTGTTGGCGGACAACGTTACCGCGGGCAGCAACCCGGATAAACCCTGCGGCAGCTTTTCCTGGCTCGCGAGATAGCCTGCTCGCGCCGCCGCGTAAACCGCATCCGCGGTTTGGGCCTCGCGGTAAATCGACAACAGGTCGGCGGCCGGGCTGGTGGTGCAGGCCGCAAGTCCCAGAAAAAGCGTTAACACCTTGAACATTTGCTGTGCGCCTAATAACGCGGCATCGCCGGATCGACTTGGTCAGCCCATCCGGCTATGCGGTCGCGCAAGCTGCAAACGTGGCCGCATCCGGCTGTCTTATCAGAACACGAATCTTGCCGGCTGCGGCGCATTGCGCAGCGCCGGGATGCAGGTTTCGAACAGGCCGATCGCGCCGCAGGCGCCACCCGCCGAGCATGTTACCAGCCGCGCTTCCATTACCGGCGCTTCACCGACTACCGCAAGCAGGCGGCCACCCGGGTTCAGGCTGCGCGCGAACGCGTCCGCCAGCACGGGCACAGAGCCGGTCAACACGATTACATCATAGGGCGCGCGCTTTTCCCAGCCACGCGCGGCGTCCCCGACTTCGAGTGTCACATTGGTGATGCCGTGCGCGGCGAGTTTTGCCGCCGCCTGCGTGGTGAATTCCGGGAGAATCTCGACGCTGGTGACGTGCGAGCCGCTTTTCGCGAGCAGCGCCGTCATGTAGCCGCTGCCGGTGCCGACTTCCAGGATGCGATCGGCCGATTTGACGGCGAGTCCCTGCAGCATGCGCGCTTCCATTTTGGGTGCGAGCATTTTCTCGCCGTGGCCTAGCGGTATTTCCATGTCGACGAAGGCCAGGCTGCGATACTGGGCAGCAACAAAGTCTTCGCGCCGAACGACGGATAGTAAATCAAGTACCTGTTGGTCAAGCACTTCCCATGGCCGGATTTGCTGCTCGACCATGTTGAAGCGCGCCTTTTCGACATCGATCTGTGCAGTCATGAGCGGGGCGGGAACCGGACGGTTCGCAACTGGATTTGGAACTTGCAATTATCGCATAAATCCAGTAGCTTGATTGCCGCACGTTAGGGGTCCTGGCGGAGGTATTTTGCACCAACCCGCCGGGTGAGAGAGTCCCTCGGAACCTGATGCGGATAATGCCGCCGCAGGGAAGCGTGGCGCCGTCACCAAATTTCCAGCGCCGCTGCTCCCCTGAACATTAATGAGGAGCAGCCATGAACGCGAATCCCAAATTCCTGAACGCAACGGCGCACGTCGACGAGGCGGCGGTCAAGCCGCTGCCCAATTCGCGCAAGGTATACATTCAAGGCTCACGGCCCGATGTTCAGGTGCCGATGCGTGAAATCGCGCAGTCGGATACGCCGGCGGAGATGGGCGCGGAAAAAAATCCACCGATTTTCGTTTACGATACTTCGGGTCCGTACACCGATCCGGCGGCGAAAATCGACATCCGTTCCGGTCTGTCGCCACTACGCGCCAGATGGATTGCCGAGCGCGATGACAGCGAGGAACTTGCCGGTCCAACGTCCCGGTATGGTGTCGAGCGGCTGGCGGACCCGAAGCTCGCCGAATTGCGGTTTAATCTCAAGCGCCATCCGCGCCGCGCCAAGCCGGGCATGAACGTGTCGCAGATGCACTATGCGCGCCGCGGCATCGTCACGCCCGAGATGGAGTACATCGCGATCCGCGAAAATCAGTGCTGCGATTTGCTGTCGGATCTTATCAGGCGGCAGCATCCGGGACATGATTTCGGCGCAGCACTTCCTAAGGCGATAACGCCCGAGTTCGTGCGCGACGAGGTTGCGCGCGGCCGCGCCATCATCCCCGCCAACATCAATCATCCGGAAACCGAGCCCATGATCATCGGCCGCAATTTTCTGGTGAAGATCAATGCGAATATCGGCAACTCGGCGCTTTCTTCCGGCATTCAGGAAGAAGTCGAGAAAATGACGTGGTCGATCCGCTGGGGCGGGGACACGGTGATGGATCTGTCGACCGGCAAGCATATCCACGAAACGCGCGAGTGGATTATTCGCAATTCGCCGGTACCTATCGGCACCGTGCCTATCTATCAGGCGCTAGAAAAAGTCGATGGCAAAGCCGAGGAACTGACGTGGGAGATGTTCCGCGACACGCTGATCGAGCAGGCCGAGCAGGGCGTCGATTATTTCACCATCCATGCCGGCGTGCGCCTTGCCTATATTCCGATGACAGCGAAACGCATGACCGGCATCGTGTCGCGCGGCGGCTCGATCATGGCGAAGTGGTGCCTCGCGCACCACCAGGAAAGCTTCCTCTACACGCAGTTCGAAGAGATCTGCGAAATCATGAAAGCGTACGATGTATCGTTTTCGCTCGGCGACGGGCTGCGTCCCGGCTCGATCTATGACGCCAACGACGAAGCCCAGTTCGCGGAACTGAAAACACTGGGTGAGTTGACCGACGTCGCGTGGAGGCACGACGTGCAGGTCATGATCGAAGGGCCGGGCCACGTACCGATGCAGTTGATCAAGGAGAACATGGATCTGCAGCTCAAATACTGCAAGGAAGCGCCGTTTTACACGTTGGGCCCCTTGACTACCGACATCGCCCCTGGCTACGACCACATCACGAGTGCAATCGGGGCGGCCATGATCGGCTGGTACGGTACCGCGATGCTCTGTTACGTGACGCCCAAAGAACACCTCGGGTTGCCCGACAAGAATGACGTCAAGGACGGCATCATGGCTTACAAGATCGCTGCTCACGCCGCCGATCTGGCCAAGGGTCATCCCGGCGCCCAGGTCCGCGACAATGCACTTTCGAAAGCACGCTTCGAGTTCCGCTGGGACGATCAGTTCAATCTCGGGCTTGATCCCGACAAGGCGCGTGAATTCCACGATGAAACGCTGCCGCAGCATGGCGCCAAGCTTGCGCACTTCTGCTCGATGTGCGGCCCGCATTTCTGCTCGATGAAAATCACCCAGGACGTGCGCGACTACGCGGCAAAGCAGGGCATCGATACGCAGGCGGCGCTGGTGAAAGGAATGGAAGAAAAAGCCGAGGAGTTCGTGAAGAAGGGCGCCGAAATCTACGCCAAACTTTGAGATATCATCTCGCGGCAGAAGACGGCGGCTCACAAAGCCGCCGTTTTTTTTGGCCGCGCCGCGGGCCCATCGCTAAACCAGTTGCGGCAAATTAGCCGCTACAATGACAGTACTATGGAAATCCCACTGCTGCTTAAGGCGCTGATTCTTGGCGTGGTCGAAGGGCTGACCGAATTCCTGCCGGTGTCGAGCACCGGACATTTGATCATCGTCGGTCAACTGCTCAACTTCAACGACGAAAAAGGCAAAATTTTCGAAATCGTGATTCAGACCGGCGCAATGTTGGCAATCGTCTGGGAATATCGCGCGAAATTTCGCGGCGTGATTGCAGGCCTTGCGCGCGACCGCAAGGCGCAGCAGTTTGTCCTCAATCTGGCGATCGCGTTTCTGCCCGCGGCTGTCCTTGGGCTTGCCTTCGGCAAGTACATCAAAGCGGCGCTGTTCAAACCGGTGCCGGTCGCAATCGCGTTTATTGTCGGCGGATTCATCATACTGTGGGCGGAGCGGCGGCAGCACACCATTACAGTGCAATCGGTCGACGATATGCGCTGGACGGATGCGCTAAAAGTCGGCTGCGCGCAGGCATTTGCGCTGATTCCTGGCACGTCGCGTTCGGGCGCCACCATAATCGGCGGGTTGTTGTTCGGGCTGTCGCGTCGCGCGGCGACCGAGTTTTCGTTTTTCCTCGCGGTGCCGACGCTGATTGCCGCAGGGGCGTACGATTTTTACAAGAACCGCTTACTCTTTGATGCCAGTGATATTGGCGTCTTTGCGGGTGGCATGGCGGCGGCATTTATTTCTGCGTTTTTCTGCGTGCGGTGGCTGATTCGGTATATCGCGAGCCACGATTTCACCGTATTCGCATGGTATCGAATTGTGTTCGGGGTTGTGGTGCTTGTGACCGGCTACAGCGGGTGGGTGCAATGGTCGGCCGACTGACCGTGAAAAATGAATTCGGAGGGAGGCTGGCGAATTGTTGCGCGGCCCCCTCCGCTTGCCGGTTAACTCTGCACCCAAGGCAGGCCGGCGGCGCGCCAGCCGCCGACGGTGTTGCGGTGGCCGCTTGAATCGCGATCGCCTTCAAATCCTTCGAGCACGTTAAAGGCGGCGCTGTAACCGGCCTGCATAGCCGCGGTCGCCGCGTCGTGCGAGCGCCCGCCACTGCGGCAGACGAACATCACGACCGCATCCGGCGGCACTTCTTGCATAAGCTGCTGGAGGAAATTCGGGTTCGGTGACATGCCAGGATAACTTTTCCATTCGATTTCGACGCTGCCCGGGATGCGGCCGACGAAGTCAAGTTCGGCGCGGCTGCGCACGTCGACGACTTTGGCGCTGGGTTGCTGCTGAAGCAAAGCATGAGCCTCGCCCGGCAATAACGCCCCGGCGTAGGGCAGTCCTTTTTCTTGTCCCCGTT
>Ga0315281_10000512_pt1 | contig 53738 bp, 43 predicted proteins | sample YL17G07_0_MG_FD_204540 | JGI IMG/M metagenome (GOLD analysis project Ga0315281, IMG submission 204540) | Sediment microbial communities from Yellowstone Lake, YNP, Wyoming, USA - YL17G07_0 | ecosystem: Environmental > Aquatic > Freshwater > Lake > Sediment | place: USA: Wyoming | collected...
GGTGGCGAAATGTGGGTCGAAAGCACGCCCGGCGAAGGCTCGACCTTCCACTTCACCATCGCCGCACCGGCCGCCCAGGGAGTGCCCGCGCGGCCACGACCCTCGGCCCAGCCGTACCTGGCGGGCAAGCGGCTGCTCATTGTCGACGACAACGCCACCAACCGGCGCATCCTCGTGCTCCAGGGCGAGTCGTGGGGCATGGCCCCGCGCCCCACCGAGTCGCCCGCCGAGGCCCTCTCGTGGGTCGAATCCGGCGAGCCCTTTGACGTGGCCATCCTCGACATGAACATGCCGGGCATGGACGGCATCACGCTGGCAGAGGCCGTGCGCCGGCTGCGCCCCGCGGACGAACTGCCCCTCGTGCTCTTCTCTTCGCTCGGCCGCACCGACGTCGCTGGCCACGAACACCTCTTCACGTCCGTGCTCACGAAGCCGGTGAAACAGTCCGCGCTCTTCGACCTCTTCGCGGGCCTCTTCGCGGGCGGCGCCGCAACCGGGCGCTCGACCGGCGCTCCCGCGCGTCGCGGCGACCCGGCGATGGGCGCGCGCCACCCGCTCCGCATCCTCCTCGCCGAAGACAACGCCATCAACCAGCAACTCGCCCTGCTTGTCCTCGAAAGCATGGGCTATCGCGCAGACGTCGTCGCCAATGGCCTGGAGGCAGTCGAACAGGCGACCGCGCACCCGTACGATGTCGTCCTCATGGACGTGCAGATGCCCGAGATGGATGGCCTGGACGCGACGCGAACGATCATCGCGCGCCTGCACGCCCAGCGCCCGCGGATCGTCGCCATGACCGCGAACGCCATGCAGGGCGACCGCGAAACGTGCATCGCCGCCGGCATGGACGACTATCTCAGCAAGCCCATCCGCGTCGAAGAGTTGACGGCGGCGCTCCTCCGCACCCCGGCGCGCGGCGCGCCCGTCGCGGTGCCATCGGCGCAGCCAAAGGCGCAACGGGCTGTCCCTTCAGGCCTCGACCCGGGTGCGCTCGAACGGCTCCGTGCCATGGTCCCGCCGGGTCAGGAAGCGATGATCGCGAACCTCGCCGGCGCGTTCCTCACCAACGCCGAGGGGCTCATTGGCCAGATGGACGCCGCCCGCGCCTCCAGCGACGCGACCGCGTTGCAGCGCGCTGCTCACACGTTGAAGTCCAACGCCGCCAGCTTCGGCGCGAAAGAGCTCGAAGAGCGTTGCCGCACCCTCGAAGCCGCGGCTCGCGCCGGCGAGTTGTCCGATGCGCTCGCGATGGTGACGGCCGTCCGCGAGGCCTGGGCCGGCGCTCGCCCCGCCATCGAAGCACTGAAGGAAGGCTGACCGTGGCACACGCGCCCGCTCGCATCCTCGTCGTCGACGACGACCCCCTGAACCGCATGCTCCTCACCATGAACCTGAAGCAGGACGGCCACGACGTGAGCGAGGCCGAGAACGGCCGCCGCGCGCTCGAATCCCTCGCCGCCGCCCCCGCCGACCTCGTCCTCATGGACATCGAGATGCCCGAGATGGACGGCTACGCCGTCCTCGAACGCCGCCGCGGGGACCCGGTCCTGCGCGACATTCCCTGGATCGTCATCTCCGCCGTCGACGAGATGGCGAGCATTGTCCGCTGCATCCAGCTCGGCGCCGAAGACTATCTCCCCAAGCCGTTCGACCCGGTGCTGCTCAAGGCGCGCGTGGGCGCCTGCCTCGAAAAGAAGCGCCTGCGGGACGCCGAGAAGCAGCTCCTCGCGACCGTCACCAGCCAGGCCGACGAGCTCCGCGCCTGGACCGGCGAGCTCGAGACCCGCGTCGCCGACGGCGTCCGCCAGGTGGAGCGGCTCAACCTGCTCAAGCGCTTCCTCGCACCTCAGCTCGCCGAACTCATCCTCTCCGGAGGAGAAGGCCAGCTGGAGAGCCACCGTCGCGAGATCACCGTGCTTTTCTGCGACCTCCGCGGCTTCACTTCCTTCGCCGAAACCGCCGAGCCCGAGGACGTGATGACCGTGCTCCGCGACCTGCACGACGCCGTCGGGCCCCTCATTTTCGAGCACGAGGGTACGCTCGCCTACTTCACCGGCGACGGCATGATGGTCTTCTTCAACGACCCCATCCCCTGCTCCGACCCGGCCTGGCAGGCCGTGCACCTGGCCCTCGAAATGCGAGAGCACTCCCGGTTGCTCACGCAGGAGTGGGGCCGCCGCGGTCATCCGCTCGAACTTGGCGTCGGAGTCGCCAGCGGCTACGCCACCTGCGGCCGTATCGGCTTCGAAGGCCGCTACGAATACACCGCCATCGGCACGGTGACCAACCTCGCTGCCAGGCTGTGCGGCGCCGCCGCGGGCGGCCAGGTGCTCGTCAGCGAACGCATCTACAACGCCGTGGCAGACCGTGTCGTCGCCGACGCCCTGGGGCCCATGGAGTTCAAGGGTCTCGCGAGGCCGGTCATCACGTTCAGCGTGGCCTCGGCCCAGGACCTGGCTCCCTCCCAGGGCTGAGGCGCGTTACACGGGCTCGCCCGATCCCGGGCCGGTGAAGGAACGAAGCTGATAGAACGCGAGGGGTTGCTGTTCGCAGGTTGTGGCGACGACCTGGCTGGAACGGTCGATGTCGAGGCCCTTCGGCCCGCCCTCTTGTTTGTTCGTCCGGCCGCGGGCGAAAGCCTCGTCGTCGAGGACAACCATCGAGCGCGCCGGCACCCATTGTCCGCTCCAATCTGCTCCGCGGTCATAGACGTGAATCACCGGAGCTCCAGCGTCGGCAACCAGGACGTGGCGGTCGTCGGCTGAGAAGCGTAATCCGTGCGGATAGTTCGCCTTGCCAAGAGTTCCGGCAGGCGCAGTCCGCGGCTCCAGCTTGCCCGAGGTGGCGAAGATCTGCACGTCATGGGTCCGGTGACTGCTCACTGCGATCCATTCGCCATCCCGACTTAAAGCGATTCCATCCGGGACCTTCAAACTATGGCGGAGCAGAACCTCGTTCTTGACTACCCGATATCCAGCCCGCGGATCGAGAACGTGACGGGTGACGCGATGCGAGTAGTTGTTGCAGACGAGGACGCTAGCAAGGCCATTGGGCTCGTGCCTGACTGCGACCGAGCCGGGGGTCTTCACCCGGGAAAAGAAGCTGCCCCGAATCTCGCCGATGGGTAACACATGGCAATGACGGCCCGCAAGTTCGCCGGGAGGGAGCTGAAGGATCGACACGAGTCCATCGCGGTTGGCCACAACAAGCGTCTCGTCGTCGACAAAGTCGACCCCGTGGACAAGCCCTATCCCGTCCGAGCTTAGCTCCATGAAGTCGTCGGCAGACACTTGCGGCCCGCCCGGGGTGAGCTCGACGTTCACCCGCAGTAGGAGACACCGCTTGCGGTCGAAGCCAGCAAGCGCTAGGAGCCGGTTTCCGGGTGCGAAGCGCACGTCTTCCGTACGTCCGAGGGCCGAAATCGCGGCCCGCACGGGCTCGGTGGTCTTGAAATCGAGCCGACCCGTCACTCTCGGCCCTGGCGGGCTCTCGCATATGGGGAGGATTCCAACCGGGGTGGACCGGCTGGTGAAATCCCCACGACCATGCCCAAGGCAGGCACCCATGGCAGCTCCTGATCGCGCGGGCAGCATATGAGGAGCTTCGCCAGGCCGCCAGAGATCCTCCCACGCAGGGTTCGTCGGGCCTTCTTTCCACTCGGCCCGCATGGTGAACGGCTGTCGGTTTCGCTTCGCCATGGCGACAATTTCTGTCGTCGTTATCGTCAAGCATAGATTCAAGTTGTTGGTAGCAGGGGGGAGACTCGAACTCCCGACCTCACGATTATGAGTCGTGCGCTCTAACCGGCTGAGCTACCCTGCCACGCCGCGCACGTCCGCCTCGGGAATCTGCGCGAACACCCAATCTAGCAATGCCTCACCGCAGCGGCAACGCACAGCGGCCCGAAGAGTCGCGTCAGGCGTCGGTTCCCTCGGTCCGCGGGTCCACGCGATGGAGCCGCCAGCGCACGCCCTCGTCGTCGAAGTCGACCACCGCGGCCCAGCCCGCGCGCCGGTTCGCGTCGCTGAGTGGCATCGGCGCGCCGCTGTACACCGCGGTCGTCCCGCCGGAGCTCACGTCGGCGTGTGGCTCCCAGTGGCCGAGCGCGAGGTAGTCCCACTCGCCCGCGGCGGCCGCGATTTCGCTCTCCTGGATGAGCAGCGAGCGATTCTGCTCACCCCCCTCGCGCACGAAGTGGCCGTGCGCCATGGCCACGTGCCAGCGCCCGTCCAGCCGGCTCGGCAACCCGTGCAGCGGCCGGAAGTGCCAGTCGCTGTCGAGGTAGGCCCGGCCCCACACCACAAGGTCGAGATCCTCGGCGTGTATCACCTGCCCGGCGTGCTCCCGGAAGATGCGCAGCCGCGGCGCCATCGCTTCCAGGTCGTGCCGCCAGTAGAGCCGTCCCGGGTCCATCGGGTCGTGGTTGCCCGGCAACAGGAATGTGCGGCCGCGAAAGCGGTCGATCTGCGTCCCCGCGAAGTGCACCACCTCGTCCGGCACGCGGTCGTTGTCGAAGAAGTCGCCCGCGATCAGGAGCACGTGTGCGTCGATGCCGTTCGCAAGGTCGATCACGCGCTTGAACGCGCTCTCCATGAGTTCGCGGCGCGCCTGCCAGCGCTCCGATGGGTCGCCCACGTAGGCGCCCAGGTGCACGTCGGACGTATGCACGACGCGCAGTGGCCGGCGTTCAAGCATCAGCCGTCTCGGAGCGGCTCGGGGCTGGTGGCGTGGCGCGGTCGGGCATCAGCGCGATCCTACGGGCGTCCCGGGTGAGGAGATACCCCGGATGCTTGCGGCTCGGCAGCGCCGCCCGCGTGTTCTGGCCGCATCACGCGCGCTTGCGATACGGACGGATCAGCAGCAGGCCGCGAGAGAGCGGCTCCGGTTTGCCCGCTTCCAGGCTGTCGGGGGCCAGCCGGTGCCAGCGGTGCTCCACCACCAGCAGCAGGCCTCCCGGGCGCAGCACCCGGGCCGCCTCGGAGGCTGTGCGGGCCGACTCCTCCGGGGGAAGGTGCCCGGGCAGGTGCATCGCTACGACCGCGTCGAACGACTCGCTGGCAAACGGCAGGGCGGTTGCGCTCCCGTGGTGAAGCCGGGCCGCGAGCCTGGCCCGCGCGAGGCGCGCCTCTGCCGCTTCGAGCATGAACGGCGAGAGGTCCACCCCGTGCAGCGCCGTCAACGATGGGATGCCGCGGGCGAAGGCGCTCAGCGCCCGTCCCGGCCCGCAGCCGAGCTCGAGCAGACGGGCCGTACCCTCGCGCCGGAGCATCCCGGTCACCCGCCGGATAGCCGCGCCTTCGCGCCCCGCGTAGTAGAACGGCCGGACAAGCGCCTCGTAGGCGCGCACGCTGCGCCGCGAAAGATAGCCCTCCGGCAGGAAGTGCCAGCGTTGCAGATACCACTCCGGGAGCTCTACCGACGGGTTGTGGTGCGGCAGGGCCGCTGCCTCGGCGAGGCATTGGCGCCGGCGCCCGGGTGCCATGCGCTTGAGCATCGCCGCATCGTAGAGGAGCCGGGCGCCCCGGTCACGAGACGGCACGTTCCCGCCCCCGTAGAATCGCCACCACTCGATTCAGAAGGATGGGACCCATGATCACGCTCGTCGCCAAGCTGCAGGCTGCCCCCGGCAAAGAGAACGACCTGAAGGCCGCCCTCACCGAGATGGTGGCCAACGTCAAGAAGAACGAAGCCGGCAAGGCGGTCGTGTACTCGCTGCACACGTCCGACACCGAGGCCGGGCAGTTCATGTTCTACGAGCAGTATGCCGACGCTGCCGCGCTCGAAGCGCACGGCAAGACGGACCACATGCGAGCCATGGGCCGCGCCCTTCGCGATGGTGGCCTCATGGGCGGCGCTCCGGTCATCGAACGGTACACACAGATCGCGGGCGTCTAGGGACCCCTTCGCGCTGATTGCCCGTAGGGCCACCGCGCGGGACGCTCGCGCCGATGGACCTCTTCCGCGCGGCCGTGCTCGGTGTCGTGCAGGGACTCACCGAGTTCCTGCCGATCTCTTCCTCAGGGCACCTCATCCTGGTGCCCCGTCTCTTTGGCTGGGACGACCAGGGGCTCTCGTTCGACGTCGGCCTGCACCTGGGCACGCTCCTCGCGTTGCTGCTCTATTTCTGGCGCGACTGGTGGCGCATGATCACCGTTGGCCTGGGCGACCTGCGCGACCACCAGCTCCGCTTCCGCGAGCACCGCGTCGAGAGCCGTCTCCTCTGGCTGCTCGCTCTCGGTTCCGTGCCCGCGGCCGTCGCCGGGCTGCTCTTCAACTCCTGGATTGAGGACAACGTGCGCCAGCCGTGGCTCGTGGCGATCACCCTCGCCGTACTCGGCACCATCCTGCTCGCCGCCGACCGCTGGTCGAAGCAACGCCGGACGGTGAGCGACGTTGGCGTTGTCGACGCGATCGCCATCGGCCTTGCCCAGGCCTGCGCGCTCATCCCCGGTGTCTCCCGCTCGGGTGCGACCATGAGCATGGGGCTCTTCCGCAACCTCACCCGCAACGACGCCGCGCGCTTCGCGTTCCTGCTCGGCACCCCCGCGTTCGTGGGCGCCGCCCTGTTGAAGATGAAGGACCTCTCCAGCGAAAGCTCCCACCAGTTCGGCGAGCTCGCCGTCGGATTTGGGTTATCCGCTGTCGTAGGGTTTGCCGTGATCCATCTGCTGCTGCGCTACCTGCGCACCCGCAGCCTCGTCCCGTTCGTCGTCTACCGCTACGGGATCGCGGCGCTCACGCTCGTGATTGCCGCGATCCGCGTCTCCTGACCACAATAGGGCCGGGGAGGCGCGATTGATCCTCGACAAGCTTAGGCTCGACGGCCCTCCACGCCGCGTAGCCGTGGTCACAGGTGGCGGACGCGGGCTTGGCCGCGAAATTGCGCTCGCACTCGCCCATGCGGGTGCCGACGTGTGCATTGCCAGCCGCACGCAGGCCCAGCTCGACGACACCGGGGCCTTCATCCAGTCGCGTACCGGGCGGCCGGTGCTCGCTGTCCCCACCGACGTCCGTTCCTCCCAATCCTGCGACGCCATGCTCGCCGCGACGCTCGCCCGCTTCGGGCGGCTCGACATCATGGTCAACAACGCCGGTGTCGGCGACGCCCGCGGCGCGGGAAACCGCGTTCAGGACCTCAGCGACGACGACTGGGCCGACGCCATCGCCGTCAACCTCAACAGCGCGTTCTTCTGCAGCAGGTCTGCGGTGCGGCAATTCCTGGCTCAGGGCGAAGGCGGCGTCATCTTGAACGTCGCGAGCGGCATGGGCCTGCGCGCCGCTCCGACCGCCCTCGGCTACTCCGCCGCCAAGGGAGGCGTCGTTGCGCTCACCCGCTCACTTGCTGCTCAGGTCGCCGGCGAAGGTATCCGCGTGAACTGCATCGTCCCCGGCTTCCTCGCGCAGAAACCGCCCGAGACGGACGAGCCGCGCGAGCGAATGGCCGCGCGCGGGCGCTTCAACACCGCGCGCCGCATCGGTGAGGCGTGGGAGATGGGCCCGCTCGCCGTGCTCCTCTGCTCAGCCGCGTCGAGCTACGTCACGGGCGAGATGTTCGTGATCGACGGCGGCGGTCTCGCGGGCGGCATTGCCCCAACGGGCTACCGGATAGGCGAAGAAGCATGAGCGACTGGGTCCGGCAGCCTGGCTTCGATCTGGCGGGCGGCAAGGCGCTCGTCGTAGGCATGGGCAACCCCGCGGGGCGCGCCATCGCACTCGCGCTCGCCGAGGCCGGCGCCGACGTCGCGGTCGCTTCGGCCACACTCGATGGCGACGAGGTGATGGAAGCGAAGGGCGTGAGCAAGGCAGTAGCCGCCATGGGCCGCGCCACCATGTCGCAGGGCTGGGACGTCACGCTGCCCGGGAACATCCAGGTCGGGTTGAAGCAGATCGGCAAGGAGTTTGGACACCCGACGATCCTTGTCTTCAATGCCGACGCCGCCATCGCGAAGCCCATCGAGAAGCTCGGCGACGCGGAAGTTGGCCGCATGCTCCAGCTCAACCTCGCTGGCGCGTTCTCCGTCGCGCGTTCCTTCGCACGCGAACTCCCTGGGGGCCGGCCCGGACGCCTCATCTACATAACGAGCCTCTTCGGCGAGCGCGGGGTGGAGGGCCTCTCGGCCTACAGCGCCGCCAAAGCGGGCGTGAACGGCCTCGTGGCCGCGCTCAGCCAGGAGTTCGGCGCGCGCGGCGTGACGGTGAACGCCATCTCGACAGGCTGGATGGACTGGACGCCCGGCCGTGGCCCGGACGACATCGGCCAGAACCGCCTGTTGCGGTTCATCCCTCTGCGCCGCTTTGGCACCGCGGAGGACCTCGCCGGGCTCGCTGTGCTGCTCTGCTCTGGCGCTGGCGGCTACCTCAGCGGCCAGGTCTTCCATGTGGACGGCGGCATCTCCGGTCACCTGTAGCCATGCCCGCGAAGCCGCTCGCCGTCCGGCTGCTCGAACAGCGCCGCATTCCCCACACCGTGCACGAATTCGACTCCGTCATCCGCTCGGCCCACGAGGTCGCGCAGGCAACCGGGATGCCCGCCGGCGCCGTCTACAAGACCCTGGTCGTCGAGGAAGATCCGCCGCGCGGCAAGCCCAGCCTCGTCATGGTGCCCGCCGACAGCGAGCTTGACCTGAAGGCACTGGCCCGTGCTCTGGAGGTCAAGAAGCTCCGCATGGCGAGCCACCGTGACGCCGAGCGCATCACGGGTCTGCTGGTCGGTGGGATCAGTGCGCTTGCGCTCACCGCGAAGGGCTTCCCCGTGTACGTCGACGCTCGCGTCCTCGGCCTCGAACGCGTTCTCGTGAGCGCCGGCCAGCGCGGCATGGACGTCGGCCTCTCGGTTGCCGACCTGCTCACGGTCACCGCCGCGAAGCCGGTTGAAGGCTGCTCACGACCGGCCGGGAAGGACGAGCCGTGGGCTCAGCCGCCGGCCGACGCCTGCATCGAGCCGATCTCCTGCTCCTCGGCGAGCACGATCACGATGTCGCCGTCGTGAATCTCTTCCTCCGGCCGCGGACCGACGACCAGGTCCCCCTTGCGGTGGCGGATGCCGAGCAACGTCGCGCTCTTCGCGCCGGCCACCAGGTCGCCGCACGTTCGCCCGGCGAGCCCGTTCTCCCGGTTCGCTTCGAACTCGGCAAGGATGAGTTCGCCGTGGCGCCCGCTCGCGAGCGTGTCCATGAAGTCAGCCGCCAGCGGCTGCAGGGCCAGCAACACCATGCGCCGCCCGCCGAGACTGTAGAGCGAAAGCACACGGTCCGCCCCGGCGAGCCGCAGTTTCTCCTCGTTGTGGGGGTAGGCTGCGCGCGCGACGATGAAGCACGACGGGTTGATCGAGCGGGCTGTGAGTGTGATGAACGTGTTTCCAGCGTCGCTGTCGCTCGCGGCGAGCAGAGCGCGGGCCGCGAGAAGGTTCGCCTGCACGAGCACGCGCTCCGAAGCGGCGTCGCCATGGATGACGTGGTACCCGAAGGCGCGGGCGCGCTCCACCTCCTCCGGCGTCTGTTCGACGATGACGAATTCGACACCGCGTTCGCGCAGCTCGCGCGCAATCTCCTGCCCCACGCGTCCGAAGCCGCAGAGGACGTAGTGCCCCCGCATCTGCTCGATTTCCAATTCCATCCTCCTGCGGTAGAAGCGGCTGCGGATGTCGCCTTCGAGCGACTCCTGCATCACCAGTCCGAACGTGTAGAGCGCCGTGCCCACGCCGAAGACGATGAGCACCATCGTGAAGATCTTCTCGCCGGTGTCGAACGGTTTGACCTCGCGAAACCCGACCGTCGTCACCGTCGTAATCGTCTGGTACATGGCGTCCACGAACGACAGGTCTGCCAGCACCATGTAGCCGGCCGTGCCCACGACCATCGTTGCCGCGAAAAGGCCGAGGGCGACCCGCAGCCGGGCACTGATGGGCACGGAGCGGACGAGACTGCGGCGCATGCGCGATTATAGGCACGGCCGGGCCTCAGCCCGGCGAGGACGCCACATGCCGGAAGCTACCTCGATGGGCTGGAACCTCCACTACGAAACGATGGGCGACCGCGGCCACACCCCGGTCGTCATGACACTGGGGCTCTCGCACCGGCTCGCACACTGGGGCCGCCTCCCGGCCCTGCTCGCCGAGAAGCTCTTTCTCGTCACGTGGGACTGCCGCGGCATGGGCGAAAGCGACAAGCGCGACGAGCCCTTCACCATCGCGGACGAAGCGCGCGACATCGCGGCCGTGATGGACGCCGCCGGGCTCGACAGCGCCGTCGTCTACGCCCGCTCGCGCGGTGGCATGCTCGCGCAGGAGTTCGCGCTGACGTTCCCCGAGCGCACCCGTGCTCTCGTGCTCGTCGGCACCAGCCACCGTGGCCCGGGCTTCGTCGGCTGGAACGAGCGCGTCACGAGGGCCATGAACTTCACGCCCGGCATGACGCGCGAGCAGATCTTCACGGAGCAGGCGGAAGCCCTCTCGGCGCCAGGCTGGCGCGAGCGCGACCCAGAGGCCTTCGCCTACAACCTTGCCGTCGACCTGGAGGCGCCCCCGCGCCGCTTCGCCGTCCAGCGCCAGATGCAGGCGTTCGAGGGCTGGACGAGCTATGGCCGCCTCGACGCAATCCGCTGCCCGGCGCTTGTCGTCTGCGGCGAAGACGACGGCATGACCCCGCCCGAGAACAGCCGTCAGCTCGCCGCTATGATCCCGGGCGCCCGCCTGGAGATGATTCCCCAGTGCGGCCACAACCCCATGCTCGAAAAGCCGGAGACGGTCCGCGACCTCGTGTTCAGCTTCCTCGCGGTCTGACGGCGAGGAGCCCGGCTGCTACTTCAGCATCGCCATGTACTGGCGCTTCATCCAGTCGCCCTTCGCGCGGTACTCGGCAGACGTCGCGAGCGCTCCCTTGCGGCCCGTTTCCCGCCCGTAGGCCAGGTTGAGCGCTGCGTGATGGTTCTCTCCGGGCCCCCGCAGCCGCGCCCGTTCCCGCGCCGCGCGGTTTGTCCACGTCTTGCAGTGCTCCACTGCTTCACGCAGCTCCGCGCCGAGGTCCACCACGGACGGCGCCGGGGCGATCGCCGGTCGCGCGACGGCAAGAGGTGGCGCCGCCACGCCGAACATCGTCAGTTGCTGACCCTCCACGTACCGGCCCGTGTGGTCGAGATACGCGTCGCCCGCTTCGGCCACGTCGATGATCTCGGGGCGGTTTCGTGGCTCGTCGTCCTCGTCTTCCACCAGGCGTTCGTCCTCGTCTTCGACCGCCTCCGGGGCGTTCGCTTCTGCTGCCATGGCCACGGGTGGCGGCGGGACCTCCCGCTCGAGGTGCTCGATGATGCCCGCCAGCCGCGGGTCCCGGCCGATGAACACGTTGAGCAGGTTCTGTGCCTCCGGCAGCTTGTGGTTGTAGCGCAGGCCGCGGCCCAGTTGCTGTATGACCGGCTCACGGCTGAACACCGCGTCGAGCTTCAGCAGCACCGAAACCGTGGGCGCGTCGAAGCCTTCGCTCGCCTTCCGCACCTGGATGAGCACGTCGTACTTGCCGGCGTGGAAGCCGGCCATGCGCCGCTCGTTCTCGGCGTCGCCAATCTCGGCGCTGTGCATGACCACGCATCTGAGCCCGGGATGGTGGTGCCCGAACAGCCGGGCGAGGTGGTTGGCGTGCTCCGTCGTGGCGGCGAACACCAGCCCCTGGTGCTGCTTTGGCGCCGCCGCGATCTTCGTCTGGAGCGTGAGCGCAAACTCGCGGACGAGTGGCTCGACATAGTCCTCGTTCCAGCGGAGCTGCTGGCGCACGCAGCGCTGGTCGAAGTCCGGCAGCTCCGCCATCTCCGACGCCGTGAACTCGTAGACCTCGCCCTCGCCGTTCCGGAGTTGGACCGCGTAGTCCTTCATCTGCATGTTGAGGTGCTTGAGGATGCGCCGTTCCTTCCACGCCTGGCGCATCGACACGTGCACCAGCGGGTCGACCACCCGGTAGCCATCTTCGTCAGTCGCGTAGCGCGCGCCCGAGATGGCGTCGCGGTCCAGCCGCACGGGCGTCGCGGAGAGCAGGATCGTCGAAGCCGGCCGCATGGCCCCCACGGCCGCGGCCCAGCGGCCGCTCTCGCCCAGGTGGTGCGCTTCGTCGCAGACCACGTGCAGGCGCCGCTCCCGCGCGAGCCTCTCGTACTGCCGCGGGGCGGCCACGACCTGCTGGTACGTCGCCACCACGAAGTTGGCGCCCGTCGAACGCACCCGGCCCGGCGCCGAGTTGTCCGCCAGCAGCTTCCGCATCTCGCGCGGGCTGCCAATGACCGTGAGCGCCCGGTCCAGCCCGTCGTACACCTGGCTGCGCAGGATGCCGGTGGGCGTGAGGTAGAGGCACGTGTCGGCCACGCCCAGCGAGGCGGCAACCTCGAACGACCCGACGCCGATCACCGTCTTGCCGTAGCCCACCGGCACCACCACGAGCTCGGCGCGTGACCCGTCGCGCAGCGCCTCAGCCCAGCGGGCGAGAGCCTGGGCCTGGCCCGGGCGCAACCCGGTTGGGCGCGTTACCGGCACGGACGGCCGCCCTTCGACCGCCCGGCTGGCATACTCCGCCTGGCCGCGCGGGGTCGCGTCACCGTGTCACTATTGGTCGCCGGAGGTCACGAGCGGCATGTACGTCCGGTACAGCAGCAGCGGCCGCGGGGGGTTGGCCGAGCTGGCCGGCGCTGTTGGAGGCAGTTTCTCCAGGTATTGCGCGGCCACCCAGCCGTCGCCGAGCGGCGTTGTCACCTGCACCCAGGCGCGCCCGCTCGCCGTCACCGGCGCCGCCGACGTGACGGTCACGACCGTGCCGTCCGGCAGCTTCGTGATGATCGCCTTGTCCGTCCCCGCTCCCGCGCGCAGGTTGAGCCCGTCGCCGTCGGCCTTGACGACTGCCCGGTCGCCCGCGCTGAGCGTCGTGCTGCCGCCGGACGTCCCGCTCGTGGGCTTCGCTGAGCCGGTGATGCGGTAGATGTGGAAGGTTATCCCGGGGTACCGCGCGGCCGAGGCCGTGGGGTCATACCCCGCGCGCTGGCGCACAATCCCGTCCCACTGGGCGTTCGAGTCGATGCCGTTGACAAGGCCTCCGCCGAGGTTCTCGAGCACGATGAGCGTGTGCAGGCCCGGGTAGGAGGCGTCCGGCGCAGTGTTCGCGTCGTTCGCGAGTTGGATCACGTCGCCGCTGCGCGCGTTGGCCAGCGAAACTTCGACCGCGCCGCCGTCGAAGAAGCCCTGGCGGTAGTCGAACCCGATCTCTTTGCCCGTGGCGTCGAACACCACTTTGCGGACCCACGGCCAGCATTCGCCCTGGTAGGTGCCGTCGTCGCGCAGCGCAGCAGAGGCGATCGGGTCGTACACAGCCGCCTGCTGCTTAGCGGAAACGCTGACTCCCGAGACGGCGAAGACAGCAAGCAGTGCTGCCAGGATGCCGGCCAGGGCCAGCCGGTGGGGGGACATCGGCATCGCTACACCTGGTAGGTTCTTCCTGAGGGCTTTCTGCAAGCTAACCCACGGGTATCTAACTGCCAACCCCTTTTTTCGGCGCCTGCGTGAACTCTGGGGGCGAATTCCGTGAGCACCCGCAGGTTCGTGCGGGTAGTCCCGGGCCGCCGTAAGATCGTTACACGCCCCCGTAGCTCAGCGGATAGAGTGTCGGCCTCCGGAGCCGAAGGCACAGGTTCGAGTCCTGTCGGGGGTACGAATACCCATCTGACGCCTGTGGGCGCCGAAGAGCGAACCCGGGCCGGCGCGCAGCGGGTGCCATCGGCGGTAAAGGCGGAGCCACGGGGCGGTGCAGCGGATCTCGTTGCGAAAAAAACATGGGTTGAACGCATCGAAGGTCCGTTGGCGGCCGGGTTTTGGCCATTGGGCAAGGTGTCCGGGCGTGGTGCGAGCCATGAGACGACGGTGGGGCGGGCGGGCCCGAGATGGAAGGGGCTGGTGGCGCTGAGGACGATTGCCGGAAGGTGCGAAACGGGGCCGTTCCTGGGCTCGACCCTTACTCCAGTGCGTCCACGCCTGCGATTTCAACATCGGGATCAATGGCAATGATGACTGACTCCGCCAGTAAGTATCCGTCAGAGGGCCGGGGTTCGGCGGATTTGAGCGAGTGATGCTGGAGCCACAAGGCACAAGCGACGGGGAAGAGATATCTGTCTGCCCGCGTTTGAACCTGCTCAGGCGTGCTCTCGCGGGCCTTCAGCGCCTTGTCCAAGACGTCCGCATGACGGTGTTAACCCAGATGATGGTCTCGTCGTCCTCAGACACGTAACCCACGACAGCCGCATTTAGCCCCTCGTGCTCTTCCCAATGATCGCGTGTCACCCAGCGGACATCGGGTCCACCCGACCCCCGTTGCGACTGCGGTTCCTGCGCGGCGGGCTCGGGGGCCTGAACAATCGCCACGGTGCGGTCGGATAGCAACCCCGAGGGTGCCGCCAGCGGGCGGGCCTACGGACCCTCCACGTTGTGCTCAATACAGAAGCCCACGACTGCATTGTCTAGGAGCTTGGCTCTCGCCGTACGCCACCCACCGTTGATGTGACTGCCGAGGTCAACGCTGTTTGCGACTTGATGGTAGGTGCGAAAGATCTCCTCACAGACCGCTTCCTGGTTGTATTGGAATTGCGAGGACCAGCCGAAGAATCGACTCGTGTACATCCGGTCGATTGGGGCCACAAGGTCCGGAAGGATATGGTGGATCGCCTTTGCTCCGGCGACCAGGGGGGCTTTGTTGTCCACGATGCCAATATCTCGAATGAGCGACCAAAGCACGGCGACGGTCCGATCGACGTTGAGTTCGGGGTCGTCAATCAGCATTCCGTCGAGGGCGGCGAAGGCTGGACGTTGAGCGCGAAGCCCGACGGAAAATCTCTCTAATAGCTCTAGTTTCGATCCCCGCTGGCCAATGCCCCACGCCCGCAAGGTCGCGTAGAGACTCGTCAAGAAGCGTTCGTCCTCAAGGGCTGAGACCGCTGAGCCTGCCTCAGCTCGCAACCGAAGCGTCTCGACATGTCGGGCGAGTTGACCTTCTCCCCGGAACGGCACATCGCGGTCGTAGACTCCAAGGTAGTGCGCGAATTGCTCAGTGAGCATTCGAACACGTGCGGAGACCGTTGACCGTGGGAAGTTGGCGGAGCTCAAGGCGCCCTCCACTCGGGATGGTACCGATTGTCCACAGAACACGCCATGGCGATGGCCGGCTTTGAATTCCTCCATCGTCAACCCACGTGCAGTTCTACCAACTCGGTAGGCAGGTCGAAAGCATCCGGTGGGGCCGAGTCCTGTCGGGGGTACGAATACCTGTCGCCGTCCGAGTCCCTCAGCCCAGGTCCACTGCGTAGATGACGTAGCGGCCTGAGCGGAACATTGGCGTGAGCCCCTGCATGTGCTCGAACTTGTCGAGCCCCGCGGGAGTGCCGAACACCCACTCCTCGGTGCCCACGACCACGTACTTCACGTTGTACTTGCGCAGGAAGTCCGCCGCGGCGGCGGCGCTCGGGTCGGTGAAGAACCGCGCCGTCTCTGCGCGACGCTGCTGCACGAGACCGTCGTAGTCGGTGCGGTACTGGGTTTCGTGCCAGTCCCAGCCAATCACCGTGGGCAGGCCCGTGTTCCACGAGATGCGCCCCGTCCAGTGGTACAGCGGGCCAACGGCCTCCACGATCACCGGGCTGCCCCGGACGTTCTGCCGCAGCCAGTCGATCAGCGGCTTGTCGTCAGCGAGCACCACGAGCTGGTCGTCGCCCTCCGCGGGGGTGCCCTTGTCCTCCTGGAACGTCCCGTAGGAAAAGTAGGCGAAACCGTTCAGGGTGGGTGAAAGGTCGGCAAAACGGGCCTCCTGCCGCGCCCTGGTCCCCGAATAGACATAAATCAGCGAGCCCGCCACGAGCACCAGCAGGACCGCAGTCGCGCCGCCCGCCGCCAGGCGCCGTCCCGGCCTCATGGAGACACGCCAACCCTCCGCCCGCCACAGCGCCTGGCTCACGTACCAGGCCGCGTAGGCGCTCGCCAGGGCATAGAGCTGCCACGCCTGCAGTCCGAACTTGAAGACCGTGTTCATCCGGACGATGTCGTTGCGCGCCTGCACCACGTCGACTCCGCCCGCCACGCCCACCCCGGCCGCGAACAGGGCCGTGGCGACGATTCGGGCGACGTCGCGCTCGGGGCTGCGCCACTCCAGCCAGAGGAGGTTCAACAGGAAGATCAGCGCGACCACGGTCAGGGCCGCCGTGGTCAGGCCGTAGCTCCAGGTGAACGCCGCGAGGCCGACCACGAACAGCGACATCGCGCCCAGCTCCCACGGCCCGGCGATTGCCGCGAGCACCGGGTTACGTCCCGGCGACCGGCCGCGCGCTGCCAGCTCTTCGTGATACCGCACGGCAAGAAACGCCACCGTGAAGGCCACGAAAAGGCCGAACTGGGCGAAATACTGGTACGGCTTCGTGGTTTCGCGGGCGCGCACCAGGCCAGTGTCGAAGACCTCGAAATGGGCGGTGTACGGGCTGAAGGCGACCAGCAGGATTCCGGCAGCAAGCACCAGGTGACCGACGGCGTCCCACCAGCGCTGCTGCCAGCGGCCCCTGGCAAGCAGTTGTCCCGCGGCCACGCCCGCGGCTACCAGCAGCACCGCGGTCGGAAAGTCCCAGGTGTTGACTGTCCGCACGAGGCCAAGCGCCAGTCCCGCGACCCCGGCGATGACCCATGCCTGGTTCTTCAGTCCGGCGCGCACCGTCGCGATGTACGCCAGCACGAGCGCGATCACGAGCCCGAAGAACGGCAGTCCCATGAGGTGGGCATGCAGGTCGCCGAACAGGAACGTCCAGAACGGGAACTCGGTGATGTCGATCTGGCCGATATGCACGCGGCTGCTGCGCCACCAGTCGAAGGGCGCCATCGTCGCGCCGTCGAACAGCCAGCGGTAGAGGCCGCTCATGAGCCCGACGGCGCCGCCGAGGACGGGCACGTCCTGGAAGAGCGTCCAGTGGTAAGTGGGGCCGGCCGCCGCCTGCCCGGCGACGTTGAGCGCCTGCAGCCGCTCGATCGCCTGGTGCGCGCCGTCGAGGTTGCCGATGCCGACGAGCAGCACCACTGCGGCCACGCCTGCAGCGATCGCGGGTCGGCGCCAGCTTCGCCGCTTCGTCCCGTCCCCGGGCCGCGAGCGTCCAGCGGTCAGCCCCACGAGGTTGTGGACGGTCGAAAAGGCGACCGTCCCAGCCATGGCTGCGAATGTGGGGATGCCCAGGTTGAACGCAACCTCGGGCAGGATTCGCAGGGCGCGAATGGGCACGGCGAGGAAGAAGTAGCCCATGTAGTAGTAGTTCATCGTGCCGCCGGCGAACCACGGGTCGTAGGGCGGCAGCGTCGTCGAGCGCGCGACGGCGGTCAGGTACGCCAGGTCGATCGGCTTTTCGCCACCCTGCGGGTGGTACCAGAGGTCCGGGTTGAAGGCGCGGATGGCGAGGAAGGCGAAGAACACCGCCAGGAACGCGGCCTCCATCGCGAGCCACGAATGCCAGCGGCTGTGGAAGTCTGCCGCCAGCTGGCGCCGCCGGAAGTACCCGATGGCGTAGCCCGACGCCAGCACGCCCGCGAACACGCCCCAGACAAGGTTGCCGGAGAAATGGGGCCCGCCCCACGCGACGAGCATCCACGTCGGCAACGCGACGGCCGTGAGCCCGGCCAGCTTCGAAAGCCCGTAGCCCCGGTCAGGGAGCGCGCGGAACAGCCAGCTCAGCCACGGCAGCGTCGCGAACGCCGCGAGTTCGAGCCAGAGCACCCACCAGAGCCACGGCAGATGGCTCGTGAGCCCGTGCGCGTCGAAGACGTCCGTGAACGTCCCCCCCGACTGCTGCACTTCCGCTTCTGCAGCCGTGAACTGCAGGCCGTTGGTCCGCCCCTGCTTCGGCAGCAGGTTCACGGCCCTCTCCGGGTGCGCCTCGTCCAGCAGTTCCACGGCCCGTGCGGCGTCGAAGTCCGCCGTTTTCTTGTAGATGCGCACTTCCGGGTGGTCATAGACCGTGAACGACTCCTCGGCGCTTGAGTCGTCGATCGCAAGGCCAAGGAAGGTGGGTCGCACCGTGAACCTGGCCACGAGCTGGAACCCCAGCGCACCGCTGTCCAGCAGTTCGTAATAGCGGATCGTCGCGGGATACTCGCGTTCGAGCCTTCCCACGCTGTCGCGAATGCGGTTCGACGTGATTGCGACGTAGTCCGCGCCGTTCAGCCCCGACTTCGCCGGGCTCCCGCCCTGGCCGTACACGAGAGCCTGGACCTTCGCCAACGAGTCCGTGTCGTACGGTGTCGTCTCGACGAGCTTGTACTGGCCCGCGTCGTAACCGGGGATCGCCATCGGGATCGTGTCGTCCCAGATCTCCCCCGTGATGCGGGACCCGGGCGGGACGTTCTCGTAAATCCAGCGGCTCGCGGCAATACGGGGATTTTCGACGCTGTACACGGACTGGAAAGCCGCCGCCCACCACGCGGTCGCCGCGAAAACGAGCAGCACGGCCGCGCAGGCCCCGTACCGCAGAGCCCGTGGCGACGGTCTCAGCCGTCTCACCAGGCGCGCCATCCCCCCGCCACCAGCGCCAACGGGCGAACGCGCGGACGCGCCACGGGCGCGTTCGACCAGCGTCACGGCCCCCCACGCTGCGAACAGGCACAAAGCCGGGTAGGCCGGCACGAAGTAGCGCATGTACGCCACCAGCCGGCTTCCGGGCACGGGCACGACCCCGAATGCCACCTTCTGGAAGGCGATCACCGCGACGACCATCACCAGCGGCAGTACGAACGAGAGCTCGCGGCGTTTGAACACGAGCACCGCCGCGACCGCCAGCGAGACCCACACCGCCACGCCAAGGGCCGGGCCGAGCCCCCACAGCACCATGTTCCGGAGCGGCCACAGGTACGGGCTGCGGCCCGCCCAGACCACGAAGGGCGGGTAGTCGACGTTGCCCTGCTGGAAGTCGCTTTCGCGCTGGATGTCGTCGCGCCATTGCTGGTTGACGCCCATGTCCCAGAAGTGCGGCCCGCTGAACGCGTAGGGCTGCGCCACGCGGAACACGACCAGCGCGAGGGCCAGCGAGAGACAGAGCAGCGACAGGTCGGAGGTCCAGTGCCCGCCGACTGCCGGGCGCTGCCCGCGCCATTGCAGGCCCAATCGCGGCAGGTCGCGCAGCCCCGCCCGGATGGCGACGGCCAGCACTGGCCCCAGCGCCAGCGGCCACGCGCTGACCTTACTTGCCAGCCCCAGGCCAACCGTCAGCCCCATCGCGACGAACAGGAGGGTGGTGAGCGTGGAGTCGCGCCGCGTGCCCTTGTCCGCCCGTACGGCGAGCACCGCCAGCAGCATCGTTGCGGTGCCGAAAAACACGACATAGGGGTCCATCGCCCAGAAGTGGGCCAACTGCGTCGGCAGCACAGCGAGCGCGTAGAGCAGCGCCGCGGCCAGGCCGATCTTCCTGCGGAACAGGACCGCGCCCAGCGCGAACACGAGGAGGATGGTGGCCGTGTCGAAGGACGCGGTGAGCTTGCGGCCGCAAACGATGGTCGAGTCGTAGCCGTCGCCGTCACAGAGCAGGCTGTGGCCCGGCAGGCTGGCGACGCCCTTCGCGAGGAACAGGGGGAACGTGCCGTACACGTAGGACGGCGTGTCGGGGGCGTTGTACGGGTTCAGCGGACTGTGCGCCGTGTCGAAGTACTGGCCGAGCGACGAGGGCCACTCGAGCCGGTCCGACACCATCGAGATGAAGCGCTCGTCCGGCTGCATCTGCAACGGCTGCGACGCGCCCGCCGGCTGGTCCCAGTCCAGCCCGTGGAACCGCAGGAAGCCGCCCAACACTACAACCAGGACTACGGCGAGAGGCCACGAGACGCGTGCCGCGGCGGACCGCATGGCCGGAGAGCCCCACGGCGCCGCCAGTACACGCTTCAGTGGGGTCTCGGCCACGCGTGCTCCCGGCGGAGGAATGTCCTACATCCTACGCGCGGCGCAGCCAGCGGTCGCTTCGCCGGCAGACGCTCCGTACGGCCGCTTTAACCTGGCGGAGCGAGCCCCGCCTGGCCCCCGGGGGTTGATGCCGAGGCTGGTTCAACACTCGGCGATGAGTGCTGCTGCGTCGATCAGACGCTCCCTTCCGTTAGGCATCAACACGTAGACGCGCCACTCCACATCTTTCCGTTCCAGGCATCGTTGCAGGGAGGCTGAGAGTTGTGCCTGCGCCTCGTCGGGAATCGCGAAGACCGAGTTGTCCGCGGGGAGTACATAGGAGAAGACGCGATTCATTCGGTAATACGTGATCTCTACCCTGAAGCCAACTTCCCCCGCGGCGTCATCGGTCCATGCGAGGCACTCCTGGCCCCCGATGCTGGGACGGTAAAGGCCTCCTCGCGCGTCTCGGGGCGGTTCGCACCCGGCTGAGTCCCGGTCCGGTGCGCACGAGATCGATGCGATGCCCACGGGCTCAGTCTCCCCGGCACGCAGCACAGTTGCCGTGAGCGAAAAGCTCCGGTCACGTGAGCACCCGTTCGGCCCGTACGGGGACTGCGCTGCCGGTACCAGATAACGGGACTCGCCTGGTCGCGCATTGACGGCCAATCGACTGCCATCTTGCAGCTCCAGGACCACCGACGCTGGCACCAGGGCCCGCAGGTCGATGCAGATGGGGTCGCCGAGGGACACGAAGAACAGTCCGGCGTTGTCCCGATCGGACGCACCGGCACAAGGCTCAAGGATTGGGGCGGTCGCTGGTGGCTCGGGCCCCGGGGATTGCCTCGTGGGAGGCGTCGGTTCCGGCTCAACGCTGGCGGTCGCTGTGCGACTTGGGTCTGGGGCGGCCTTTCCATTCCAGGATTCAGCTTCTGGGCCGTTCGTGCACGCCTCGTACAAGGCGGAGACCGCAAGCAGCGCAGCGACTGCCGTCGCTGCCCTAAACCTCAGCCGAGGCTTTGAGCCGTCGGGCCTGACGATTCTCGTAATCCGCCTCCGCAGCGGTCAGGCTCCCTCACCCGCCACTGTCCCTTAGACGCCTTTGTCCACCAAGAAGTTGCACAGGTCACTGATGCGGCAGGCGTAGCCCCACTCGTTGTCGTACCACGCGGCCACCTTCACCAGGTTGCCCGCGACGACGTTCGTCGACAGGCCGTCCACGATGCTCGAGCGCTCGTCGCCCTTCATGTCCATGGAGACGACGGGGTCCATGGTGAAACCGAGGATGCCCTTCATCGACCCCGCCGCCGTCTCCTCGAGCAGGGCGTTCAGGGCTTCCTTCGTCGTGTCCTTCTCCGTCAGCGCGACCACTTCCACGATCGAAACGGTGGGCGTCGGCACGCGGTAGGCGATCCCGTCGAGCTTGCCTTCGATCTCCGGGATGACGAGCCTCAGCGCCCGCGCCGCGCCCGTTGAAGTGGGGACGATGTTCATGGCGCCCGCGCGCATCTCGCGCAGGTCGCTGCCGCCCGCCTGGTCCAGGATCTTCTGGCTGTTGGTATAGCTGTGGATGGTCGTCATCTGGCCCTTGACCACGCCCAGGTGGTCAACCAGCACCTTCACGACCGGGGCGAGGCCGTTGGTCGTGCAGCTCGCGTTCGAGATGACGTGGTGCTTCGAGGGGTCGTACTTGCCCGCGTTCACGCCCAGCACGATCGTGAAGTCTTCGTTCTTAGCGGGCGCGCTGATGATCACCTTCTTCACCGAGTCGCGCCGGTGGGCTACGGCCTTCGTCGCGTCGGTGAAGAAGCCTGTCGACTCGACCACGATCTCCGCTCCCGTGCTGCCCCAGGGAATCGCGCCCGGCTCCCGCTCGCTGAACACTTTCACCAATCGCCCGTCGACCACGATGCCGTCCGCGCTGGCGCGCACTTCCCGATGCCATCGGCCGTAGTTGCTGTCGTACTTCAGCAGGTGGGCGTTCGTCTCGACCGCGACGAGGTCGTTAATCGACACGACTTCGAGCTGACCGGGGTAGCGGTCGGTGATGGCCTTGAGCACCTGCCGGCCGATGCGGCCGAACCCGTTGATCCCAACTTTCGTAACCACGTGCGACCCCACCGTAAAGAAAGTGGCTTCAGACTACCGGCTCGCGGCGGATTGGGGAAACTGCTCTCGGGGCGGTCCACACGTCGCTGTCCCCCTGTTGGCAACCAAGCATCAACCAGTCGTTTACATCCATAGTATGAGACTATCGGACTGCCTGCTCCGCATAAGAAGAAAGGCCTACCACGCCCAGCCCCGACATAGGACTGTGATATGGAAGCATAGCCTCTCGGGAGAATTCCATGACTCGACGCATCGTAAGTTGCCCTTCCTGCGAACTGCACTTCCTTTCGGCCCGCCCGAAGACCTTCTGCCCCGGCTGCCACCAGTTCGTGGAGCCGTGCGAGGTCGTGGCGTCCGCCTGACCGCTGTTGGGTGGCCGCGCCGCCAGTACGCCACATCTTCACAGGGGAGCCCGGGCTCCCCTGTCTTGTTGCCCTCGTCCGCCCGTTAGGGCCCGACCAGTGTCGGCAGATCAGCGGGTCGCAGGAGTCGCGGGAAGCCGCCCGGCTCGCTTGCTGCCCAGCCGGCCTCCAGGCATACGAAGCCGGCCTCGCCGCCGGCGCGGAGGTCCGACACCTCCCCCGAGACGAGCGCGCATTCTGCCGCCGGATATTCGAAGAACGCCAGGCACTCGGCGGCCCGCGCTGCGGGAGCCCACGCCGCGCCCTCGGGCGTCCCGGAAAGGGCTCCGACAAACCGTTCGAGCCCGGTAGATTCGATCTGGCGCCGCGCGACGCGGTGCTGCTCGCGCGAGATGGCGCCGATCTCCACACGCCCTGCCCGCAACTGGTCGAGCGCCATGCCCAACCCATCGTGGATGAGCAGCCGCTTCATCCCGCTCCGATGAAACATCTCTCCGCAGAGCGCTGCGCAGCGGGCGATGTCACGTGGGTCCCTCAGGAGCACGCCCAGGGCGTGTTCCCATGGCCGGTGGCGATACTCGTCCGCGAGCGGTCCAGCGTCGACTCGCTGCCCCGAGATGCTCGCAACCGCCTGCTCGACAGCGTACTGCCAGGCACGCGCCCGCAGCAGGAGCGTCTCGTCCAGGTCGAAGATGATTGCTCGGAAGCGTGGCCGCCCTTGTCGAGCGAGGGGCATGATTCAGGACGCGAGCCCGAATGCCCGTAGTGCCTGCTGGTAGTCGCCGGGCGTGTTCAGGTCTACCTGCAGCGAGGCGTCAGCTTCGATCTCGCGCATCTCCGTCGCATGCGCCCGCAGGATGCCGCGGAGGCCGTCGTTGTCGTCGGTCACCTCCAACAACTCCTTGCGCATCCACCCGGAGAGCACGACCGGGTGGCCATGGTGGCCGTCGAACGACGGTCGCGTGGCCGCGAAGCGCGTTTCGTGGGCAGCGATCAGTTCCTTGATCAGCGACGTGGGCCTCGGCTGGTCGACGTTCGAAATCACGATCGCGTCGGCGTCGCGGTTCACGGCCTTGGCGCCGATTCGGAGCGAGCCCGCCCGCCCCGTGTGGAAACGCGGATTCAGCATTACCCGGCACGGGAGTCGCTTGATCGCCCGGTGCACCTCGTCGCCGCGGTACCCCAGCACCACGATGACCTCGTCGACGCCTGCCTCGATCAGCTGCTTGACCTGGTAGCAGATCAGCGGTTCGCCGCCCCAGTCGAGCAGTGCTTTGGGTTCGCCCATGCGCGTCGACATGCCGGCGGCCAGCACCATGCTCGAGATCATCCCATCACCCCTCGGACGTTTTGAGTCTAGGCGCGAGCAGAGTTCCGGGCCATCACGAGAGAGCCCGGTAGACCACCTCGCCCCCGAGAATGACCATTCGCACGCGTGTGAGCGCACCCAGGTCGGCCGTCGGATCGCCGTCGACGACCAGGACGTCGGCGACGCTGCCCGGCAGAAGCGTGCCCCGACCTTCCAGCCCCAGGATCTCCGCGGACGTGCTCGTCGCGAGCTTCAGCACCTCCACCGGCGGAAGGCCGGAGAGTTCCGCCAGCACCTGCATACCCCCTGCGAGTTGCCCGTGCGGCACGCCCGGGATGCCGCAATCAGTGCTCATGATGAACCGGCAGCCGGCGTCGCGCAGGCTTCGCAGCACCTCGCCGCGGCGCTTGCGCAGGCCTTCGTCGGGCCAGCGCTGGTACCCCACGCTCACCGTCGGCGAGATCACGATCCCCCGTTGAGCGATCTCCTTCGCGAGCTCCGGGTCGTAGTCGATCGTCCCGGCCCCGGTGAACGAGCAGTGCTCGATCATGTCGACTTCGGCCGCGACGGCGTTGCGGATGCCTGCCGTGCCGTGGCAGTGCGCTGTCACCTTGCGGCGCAGGCGGTGCGCGTCGTCCACCACGGCCGCGAGTTCGGCCACCGTGTACTGCGGCGCGAGCGTATTCGTGCCGCGCGTCATGTTCCCGCCGGTCGCCATCACCTTAATCCAGTCGCAGCCCGCCTTGACGCGTTCGCGCACCGCTTTGCGCACCTCCAGATCCCCGTCGGCCTCTCCACCCATGAAGTGGCAGTGCCCGCCGGTCGTGGTGATCGGCGCGCCCGACACGAGCAGGCGCGGCCCGCGCGCCAGGCCGGTTGCGAAGGCCTCCCGCAAGCTCACGGCCAGGTCGGTCGGAGCGCCCAGGTCCCGCACGGTCGTGATGCCCGCCTCCAGCATTGCCCTGCCCGCCCTGGCCATGCGCAGGGTCAGCCGCGAGGGAGTGTCGCTGTCGTACACCGCCCGCCAGTCGCTGCCCGCGTTGAAGCAAAGGTGCGCGTGCGCGTCGATCAAGCCCGGTATCGCCGTGCAGCCGTGCAGGTCGATTGGAGTCGCGTGGGCCGGTGCGCTCGCCGCGATGCGACCCTCGTCGATCCAGAGGTCCGCCGCCCTGGACGCGGACGCGACCCCATCCCAGGTGCGCACGCCGCCAAGGGCGAGCGAGGGCGGTGTCATGCCGTCGGCGCCGCCGGTCCAGTCCGGGTCTCGTCGAACGTGTTCGTGATCCCATACTCGGAGGCAAGCAGTTTGAGGAAGTCTCGCAACGGCGGAGCGATCGCCCGGTTGCGGAGGACATGCACGCCCACCTCGCGTTGCGCGGGCTGCTCCATGTCGCGAATCTCGACGCGCTTGAGCGTTCCGGTTGTCGTTTCGCGCTGGATGGAGACCTCCGGGAGGATGGCGACCCCCAGCCCCGCTTCCACCATGTGCTTGGTCGTCTCCATGGAGTCCAGCTCCATCACCGACTCCGGTACCACCCCCACCCGCAGGAACATGCTGTAGATCAGGCTGTGGTAGCTGGAATGCCGCTCGAAGAAGAGGAATGGCTCTCGCCCTGCCTCTGCCACGCTGACCCGCCCCTTGACTGCGAAACGGTGCCCCGGCGCCACCACCAGGGCGAGGTCGTCGTTGTAGAGATGCAGCGATTCGATCTCCGGGTGCTGGGTGAGCCGCGTGATCGCCACGTGGATCTCTCCCGCCAGCAGTTTCTCGACCATCTCTTCCGTGTTCCCGGTCGCGAGATGCACGTGTACGCGCGGACGCGTCTCGCGGAAGCGGCTGAGAATCGCGGGCAGCACGTACGTGGCGATGCTCGAGCTCGCGCCGATGCGGATGCTGCCCACGTCGCCGTGGCGCACCGCCTCGATCGCGTCCGTGCCCTCCTGGACGGCCGTGAGCGCGCGCTGCGCGTGCGGGATGAAGGCGTGACCGGCGTCCGTCAGGGTGACGCTCCGGCCCGTGCGCTCGAAGAGCCGCTCACCGATCTCCCGTTCGAGCGACTGGATGCGCGCCGTGACCGAGGGCTGCGTCAGAAAGAGCGCCTCAGCCGCGCGGCTGAACGAGCGGTGATGGGCGACCTGCAGGAAGGCGTCGAGTTGTGCGAGTTCCATGGCAACCTTCCCGCCCCTCAGTGGTAGAAGTCGGCGTTCACCCGGATGTACGGTTTCCACGCCTCGGGCACGTCGTCCTCATGGAGGATCGCCGTCACCGGGCAGACGAGCTCGCAGGCCGCGCAGTCGATGCACTGCTCGGGGTTGATGTAGTACTGCGGCGCCTCGTCCGTCGTGTGGATGCAGTCAACGGGGCACACGTCGACACACGAGGCGTCTTTTACGCCGATGCACGGTTCCGTAATGATGTAGGGCATGGCGTGCTGGGGACCCTCCGGGATCTAGAGCGGCGCAACACCCCGCTTATACACTACGACGTCGCCAAGGACACGCGCCTGGCAGGCCAGGCGCAGCCGCGGGTCTTCGACCGAGCGCGGACCGCGCTGACGCAGCAGATTCTGGCGCTCATAGCGCCCCATCGCGCTCAACCGGCCCACGCCGGAGACGACCTCCATGGCGCAGTTCGTGCACTCGCCGTTGCGGGCGCATCCCACCGGCCAGAAGTAGCCGGCGCGTTCGGCGGCGTCCATGATGGTCTCGCCGTCGCCGGCCTCCACTTCGACGCCAATGGGTTCGACGCGGATGCGGGGCACGCGAGTATCGTAGCACGCCACGCGCTGCCATCTCGCAGCGCACCTCACCCCGGAGGACGCCATGAACATCCGTGCCCGCCTGATCGTCGACGAGCTCGCCCGCCACAGGGTCCAGTTCGAGCACCTCTGCCACGACCTCAGCCCCGCCGAGCTGGCGGTGCCCATCCCCGGGGCGCCGTGGACAGTGCGTGACTACATTGCCCACCTCTGCACCATCGACGCCCTCATCGCCTCCGCGTTCGCGCCCATGGTCGGCCAGTCTGCGCCTCCGCCCGACGTGCCCCTGGGCCAGCCCTTCGACATTGACGACTGGAACGAGGCGATCGTGCGCGCCCGTTCCGGCGCGAGCATGGCCGAGCTGCTGGCCGAAGCAGCCACACATCGTCAGCGAATGAGCGCCGCCATCGCCGCGATGACCGACGCCGACCTGGACCGTGTCATTCCCTACGGTGGCGACCGCAAGAGCCTCGGTCTCGCGCCGTCTCCGGTGCGCTTCGGCGGCCTGCTCTGGGGCATCGCCATCCACGACCCGACACACACACGGGACATCCTCGAGGCGCTGCCCGGCCGCGCCGGGGAGAGCTGGCTGAGCGAATGGCTGGCGAGCGTCAACGAGTCGCTCGTGCCCGCGGGCGTGCGCGAGCAGCGCGTCTAACCGGCGCGAACCGCTCCCGGCTGGTACGCTCGAACCACACCTACTCAGGAGCCGCACCTTGGCGAAGCAGTACTCGTCCGCGCCGGCGATGGCCATCGACCCGGCGAAGTCCTACACGGCCACCATCGAGACCTCCGCCGGCACCATGACTGCCGAGCTCTTCCCCGGCGACGCCCCCCAAACGGTCAACAATTTCGTCTTCCTCGCCCGCGACGGGTTCTATGACGGCGTCATCTTCCACCGCGTCATCAGCGGCTTCATGATCCAGGGTGGCGACCCCACCGGCACCGGCCGCGGCGGGCCTGGTTACCGATTCAACGACGAGCCTGTGAAGCGCAAGTACACCCGCGGCACGCTCGCCATGGCGAACGCCGGGCCGAACACGAACGGCAGCCAGTTCTTCGTCATGCACGCCGACTACGGCCTGCCGCCCAGCTACACGATCTTCGGCAAGCTCACCGCCGGGGAGGACGTGCTCGACCAGATCGCGGGCGCAAAGAAGGGCGCCGAGGATCGGCCCGTCGAACCGCCCACCATCAACTCGGTGACCATTAGCGAGTCGTAGCCAGGGCCCCGCGCGAGGACGCGCCCTCAGTGCGCGTGCGCTTCCTCCAGCGCCTTCTTGTGGTCAGCGACCACCTTCTGGACGATGTGTGAAGGCACCTCGCCATAGTGGTCGAACTCGAGCTCGAAGGCCCCGCGCCCCTGTGTGATGGAGCGCAGGTCGCTCGCGTAGCGCTGCACCTCGGCGAGCGGCACTTCCGCCTCGATCACACTGGTCGTGCCATCGGGGTTGATGCCGTGGATCTTCGCGCGCTTGGTGTTCAGGTCGGAGACCACGTCGCCGGCGTTCGCCTCGGGCGCGTACACGCGGATCGTCATGATCGGTTCGAGCAACGTCGCCGCTGCTCCGGCTACGGCCTCCTTGAGCGCCTGCGAGGCCGCGAGCTTGAACGACATTTCGGATGAGTCCACGGGGTGGTGCTTGCCGTCGAAGAGGACTACCTGGCAGTCCGTCAGGTCGTAACCAGCGACCACGCCTTCTTTCGCCGTCTCGACGACGCCCTTCTCCACGGCGGGGATGAACTCCTTCGGCACGGAGCCGCCCACGACGCGCTCCGTGAACTGTAGCCCCGAGCCCCGTGGCAGCGGGTTCACCTCGATGGCGACGCGTGCGTACTGGCCGTGCCCGCCGGTCTGTTTCTTGTGCGTGTAGTCGGCCGAGTTCTTCTTCCCGACCGTCTCCCGGTAGGGCACACGCGGCAGGCTGAGCTCGACGTCGACGTTGAACTTCCGGCGCAGCCGCTCGATCGTGACCTCCAGGTGGGCGTCGCCCAGGCCCGCGAGGATCGTCTCGGCCGTCGACGGATCACGCGTCAGCCGCAGGCCCGGGTCCTCTTCGATCAGACGCTGGAGGCTCGGGCCAAGCTTGTCGACGCCCGCCTTGGACGTCGGCCGGACGGCCATGCTGTACACCGGGCTGGGGAACACGATCTCTGGCAGCGTGTAGGGCCGCTCCCTGGCGCAGAGCGTGTCGCCCGTCGCCGTGTGCGTCAGCTTGGCGACCACGCCGAGGTCGCCCGCCATCAGCTTTTGTACCGGTTCCTGGTCTTTCCCGCGCTGCACGTAGACGGTGCCGAGCCGCTCGTCGGAGGCCTTGTTCGTGTTCCAGAGGTGGCTGTCCGAGCTCACGCTGCCGTTCATCACACGCATGTAGGTCAGCCGCCCCACGTAGGGGTCTGCTGCCGTCTTGAACACGAGCACGGCCACCGGGCCGCTGGAGTCGGCCGTGAGGTCGGGGTGGCCGTTGTGCGACGGGTCCCGGTCGGCCGGCGAAGGACCACTGAAGGCGATGTTGTGCAACAGTTGCCGCACACCGATCAGCTTCGTGGAGGAAGCAACCGTCACTGGCACGATCAGCCCGTGGTCGAGCGCGTCGTGCAACACGCCCCGCAACTCGTCCTCTGTCAGTTCTTCGTCGGCGAAGTACTTGCTCATCAGCGCTTCGTCGGTCTCGACAATCGCCTCGATCAGGCTGGCTCGCAGACGCTCGGCTTCCCCCTGGAGGTCGGCCGGGATTGGGGCTTCGTCCCCGTTCTCGCCCACGTAGGCCTTCATGTGGAGCAGGTCGACAACGCCCTTGAACGAGTCGTGTGCGCCGATTGGCAGTTGCAGCGGTGCGACCTTTGCGCCCCAGCGTGCCTGCGCCGCCGCAAGCACGGTCCCGAAGCTCGCGTTCTCGCGGTCCATGCGGTTCACCACGATCATCCGCGGCAGGTTGAGCCGGTCCGCGATCTGCCAGACGCGGTCGGTACCCACCTCGGGCCCGGCCACCGCGTCGACCACTACCAGCGCCAGGTCCGCGGCCTGCGCCCCGCAAATCACTTCGGAGACGAAGTCGGCGTAGCCCGGGGTGTCGACGAGGTTGATCTTGCGCCCCTCCCATTCGAGCGGGAGCAGCGAGAGGTTCAGGCTGAACTTCCGCTTGTGCTCGTCTTCGTCGTAGTCGGAGACCGTGTTCTGGTCCTGGATCGAACCCATCCGCGAGGTCGTGCCGCTCACGAAGAGGGCCGCCTCCCCCAGCGTGGTCTTGCCCACGCTCCCGTGACCGATGAGCACGACGTTGCGGATGTCCTCCGTGTTGAACACTTTCATAGCCAGCACCCTCCCCAACCAGTCGAAGTGACGTGACCCGTTGCCGCGATTCTACGGGTTCGCTGGAATGCCCCTCAACAGCACCGCATCCTGCGCGGCTTACGCGAGCAACTTGACGTAAAGTACTATTTCGCCTGGCTGCACGTGAACGTCAACGGGTGACCGCCGGCCGCGTAACACTGCGTTCGCGCGGGTGAGATGAGCCGTCTACACTCGCATCACATTTCGCACGGATGTTCGCAGTGGCCGGCCGAACCTTTGTGGCTCTCGACATTGAAACGACTGGGCTCGACCCCAGGCGCGACCGCGTCACGGAAGTGGGCGCCGTGCGCTTCGACGAGGACGGCGTCGAAGTCGCCACCTTCCAGTCCCTCGTCGACCCAGGCCGCGACATTCCCCGCTTCGTTGAATCGCTCACAGGCCTGACCAGCGCCGACGTGCGCGGCGCGCCGGCGCTCGCCGACGTCGGCCCGCGGCTGCTCGCGTTCGTCGGCGAAGGGCCGGTGGTCGGCCAGAACATCGGGTTCGACATCGCCCACCTGCGCGAGGGTGGGGTCATCCTCAATATGCGCGCCATCGACACGTCCATGCTCTCACGGATGCTCCTCCCGGAAGGCCCGCGCGGCCTGGGCGACCTCGCAAGCCAACTCGACGTCGAGGTTCCCGTGGCCCATCGCGCCCTCCCCGACGCGCGCACGACGGCCGCCGTCTTCACCGCACTGCGGGCGCGAGCGCGCCAACTGCCGTCCCAGCAGCGGCTTCAACTCGCCCGGCTCGCGAGCATGCACGACCCCGAACTGGCCGAGTTCATCGCCGGCGACGATTGGGCGACGGCGGAAGCGGGTGAGCGCGCGGTCGTCACGGTGGAACCTGGACCGGCTTTTCCCCAGCTGGTCCGGCGTGAGCCACGAACCCCGGTCGCGGCCGCCGACGTCGCGCGGGCGCTGGCTGCCGGCCCCAACGGGCTCGACGGGTTCGAGGAGCGGCCCGAGCAGCGAGAGATGGCGGAGGCGGTCCGGCAGGCACTGAGCGACGGCGGACATTGGCTGATCGAAGCCGGGACTGGCGTCGGCAAGTCGCTCGCCTATCTCCTCCCCGCCGCTTTGCACGCCCTTCGCAACGGCGAGCGCGTGGTCATTTCCACGAACACCATCAACCTCCAGGAGCAGCTCCTGGCCAAGGACATCCCCGCCGTGCGCCGTATGCTGTGCGCCGCGGGCGTCATCGAAAACGAGGACGATCTGCGCGCGACTGTGCTCAAAGGGCGCGGAAACTACCTCTGCCTGCGGCGCTGGACCGCCAACTTCGGCGCCCACATGGCCGACCCCGACTTCGGCAGGCTTGCCGCCTCGCTGCTCCTCTGGCTGCCGCGTACCTCGACCGGCGACCGTTCCGAGTTGCGCCTCGACAACACCGACGGCGCGACCTGGCAGCGCCTCTCGGCCCAGGACACGGGTTGCCTGGCGCGCCAGAACCCATTTGTGCGCGACGGCCGTTGCTTCCTGCAGCGGGCCCGGAAGGCAGCCGAGTCCGCACACCTTGTCATCGTGAACCACGCCCTCCTGCTCGCCGACATCGCCTCCGGCGGGAGTGCGCTGCCCCCCTTCGACCACCTGATCGTCGACGAGGCCCACAACCTGGAGGACCAGGCGACGAAGCAGTTTGGCGGCAGCGTGAGCCGCTGGCGGCTGGCCGAGGCACTCGAAGGGCTGCACCGCCGGCCAGGCCCCACACAGCGCGAAGGCGGAGTGGCGGCCCTGCTCAAGTCCCTCCCGGACGGCGCGGCGTCTATGGCCGGCGCCGCGCTCGAAGCGGCCGTTGCCCGCGCCGCTGCCCAACTCGAGCCAGCCTTCGACGCGCTCTCCACACACGTCCCGCGGACAGGTGACGAGGACAAAGCGCCCCTCGATCGTTCCCTCCGGGCCCAGCCGGCCTGGGCCGGGGCTGAGTCCGCCTGCGGAGCACTCGACCAGTCTCTGCGCGACGCCGTTGAGCACGCACAAGCGGCGGCCCAGGTGTTGCGTGAAACCGCGCTCGTGGAAGAGACCGACGCCCTCGCCGGCGAAATCGAGACCGCCTGCCGCAAGGTGGATGAGCTGCGCGCGCTCATGACCTCCCTCATGACGACAGCCGACCCCGGCACCATCGCCTGGCTTGGCCGGGAGCGTGACGGCACAGCCTCGCTCAACTGCGCGCCGCTCGAGGTTGGGCCGGTCCTCTGGGAGAAGCTCTTCTCGGGCAAGCGCACCGTCGTCGCCACCAGCGCGACCCTCAGCGCGGCCGGGAGCATGGAGTACACCTCTCGCCGCCTGGGCCTCGAAGGTCCCCGGACGCTGCAGCTCGGCTCACCGTTCGACTACGAGCGGTCCACGCTCCTGGCGGCGTTCACCGACGTCCCGGAGCCCGCCGACCCTGCCTATGCAGACGCCGTGGCCCTCGCCGTGGCCCGTCTTGTGAGGGCCTCTGATGGGCGCTCGCTCGCGCTCTTCACGTCGCACAACGCGCTGCGCAAAGCTGCGACAGCGTTGCGCACGGAACTCGCGGAGGACGGGATCGCCGTCCTCGCCCAGGGCGTCGACGGGACGCCGCGTCAACTCATCGAGCGCCTCGTGGAAGACCCCCGCACGCTCCTCCTCGGCACGTCGAGCTTCTGGGAGGGCGTCGACGTGCGCGGTGACGCGCTTTCGATGCTGATCATCGCGCGCCTCCCGTTCGCCGTGCCAACCGACCCGGTGCAGCGCGCCCGCTCCGAGGAATACGACGACCCCTTCCGCGAGTACTCGCTCCCGGCGGCAATCCTCCGCTTCCGCCAGGGTTTCGGGAGGCTGATTCGCTCCCGCACCGACCGTGGCGTCGTCGCCGTCCTCGACCGCCGCATCTACGAAAAGTCATACGGCCGCGAGTTCCTTGCCGCCCTCCCGCCCTGCACGTTGGTCCGCGCCGACTCGGCCACCGTCGCTCTTCGAGCCCGCGAGTGGCTGGAGTGACTGGCGGCGCGGAGACGCTCGCGCCGCTCTTCCCGACCTCCGGCCCACGCGTCCGACTCGAACTCGGCGAGGGGGCGAGCGGCCGTCTCGTCCGCGTCTCTGATGGCACCGCCTGCGGCACGTTCACGCTCGAAAGCACCGCGTCAACCCTCGCCGTCCAGTCGCTCTGCGTCGACGAGTCTCTGCGCGGCTACGGCCTTGGCTCCGAGGCGGGCGGTCTGTTGCGCGGCATCGCCGAGCTCGGCCCCTGGCAGCTCCTGCGCGCCTGGGCTCCCCCGGACCGCGGCCTCGCTGTCTACTTCTGGATACGCATGGGCCTCCACCCGCTCGCCGGCGAAGGTCCCAACGGCGGTCTCTGGTTCGAACGTGAAGTGGGACAGCCGTAACCGGCATGTGGTGAGGGGGAAGCCGCCGATTGGTTCGATTACAGCTGGTAGGGCACGCGCACGTCCGGGTCGTCCGCCGGGAAGTCTCTGGTGTTGCGCGTCACGAGCACGAGCCCGTGGTGGCGGGCCGTGGCCCAGATGATCGCGTCAGGCAACTTGAGATGCCGTTCTCGCCGGATTCGGGCGGTCTCCTCCGCCACCGCCTCGGACAACGGGATGACTGAGAACGTGGAGAGAAGCTCCCGGCCTCGCCGTTCTGAGGCCGGGTCCCGCAGGCCGGCCACCACCTCAATCCATGTCACGACGCTGATGGCCGGGGCATCCGAAGCCTCGATGGCCGCCATCGCGGCCGCGATGCCGTTGAGGTGATCGATCACGATTGTGCTGTCGAGGACCTCCGAAGTCACCGATCCCACTCGGACCGGAGCTCCGCAAGATAGCTGTCAGTGTCGATGCCACGATCCTTCCACATCCCGAACGACGCTGCCATGGCCCGCCGCCGGCGCTCCCTGTTGTCTTTCTCCAGGAGCCCATCGACAGCGCGGCGGACCGCCTCCGCGCGCGAGATGTGTTCTGCCGCACACACCGCGTCCAGAGCCGCCACCTGGTCGTCGCGAAGGTCGATAATCGTCCTCATGGCGTCATCATATCATGATGACGAGTCGGCGGTGCACTACAGTGCCAGTGACGTTGCGCCGAATCATGCGTATCGTCTCAGCCAATTCCGGGCGACTGCTGGAGGCCTGGCATGACTACTTCCGTGACAGCTGAACCGGCGTCCGAGGTCGCGGCCAGCGGGGTGCGGTTCCAGGGAGAACGGCTCGTCGTTGCGCTTGATGACGGCCGGGAACTGAAGATCGACACTGTCGCTGTCCCGTGGCTCGGGTTCTTGAAAAACGCGTCACACGATGCGCGCCGCCACCGGACCATCGAGCCGGGGGGCTTCGCCATCTACTGGCCCGAACTTGATGCCGGCCTTGAGGTGTGCCACCTCCTGACTACCGCCCGCGACCTGGAGGTGGTGGCGTGAGCTACGACACGGTCACGCCAGGTGTTCGGGCGTCCTCGGCGACGTGGCGGCGCACCTCGCCGGCGTGCTCGTCCGCCTGAAGGAGGCGGAGGGCCTGGACGTAATCCGAGGGGCTGAAGGCGAGGCGGCGCGCGCCTATTTCGGGGCATTCGGGTATACGCTCCGCGCGGGGCCCGACTTCGGCTTTGACACGCGGTCACGGCGCCCGCCCCGCGACCGCGTGAACGCGATCATCTCGTTCCTCTACGCGCTTCTGCGGACGGAATGCGCCTCGGCACTGGGGGCGGCGGGGCTCGATCCGCAGGTTGGGTATCTTCATGCGCTGCGGCCAGGCCGGCCGGCCCTGGCGCTGGACCTGATGGAGGAGTTCCGGCCCCTCCTTGCCGACCGTCTGGCCGTGACGCTGGTGAACCGGCGGCAGTTGCGGGCCGTGCACTTTGAACCGTTACCGGGCGGAGCCGTGCAGTTCACCAGCGAAGGCCGCCGGCTGTTGATTGGGGCATACCAGCAGCGCAAGGAGGAGCTTGTTGCCCACCGGCTGCTTCGCCAGCGCGTGCCCCGCGGACTGCTGCCGCACGTGCAGGTGAGACTGCTGGCGCGCTGCCTCCGCGGGGACCTTCCCCACTACCCACCGTTCATCGCGAGGTGACCTGATGGAAGTGCTCGTGGTGTATGACGTGGCGACCGCGACGAAGGCGGGCGAACGGCGGCTCCGGCGTGTGGCGGAGGTGTGCGAGGCGTACGGCCAGCGCGTGCAGAAGTCGGTGTTCGAGTGCCTCCTCAACGGGGCGCAGTTCGAGCAGTTGAAGTACGACCTGCTCGAAGAGATCGACGAGCGCGTGGACAGCCTGCGGATCTATCGTCTGCGAGAGCCGTTCGCGCGGCACACATTCCTGGCCGGACTGCAGCCGTTTTACGACCTTCGGGGTCCGCTGATCGTGTAGCGCCTGCGCGGATCGGTAGCGGTGGGCCGGCAAGCGAGAGGTCCGCCTGGGCCGGGAGGCGCGAGAAGCCGCAAGAGAAGGGCCGGGAGACGCTCTTGGCTGTCCCGGGGTGAAGCCGGGCTGACAAGGGGTGCCGCGGGGGCGGAAAAGTTGTCAGATGGCAGCAGCACCCGCCCTTCGGGGCGGGTGAGGATTGAAACGAGGATATCGCCTTCCTGACCGGAAACGGCGCCGGCCGCAGCACCCGCCCTTCGGGGCGGGTGAGGATTGAAACAGCCCGCCCACTGCACGAACATGGGCGAGACACCGTAGCAGCACCCGCCCTTCGGGGTGGGTGAGCATTTAGACAGGTGGGTGAAACAACACGGTTCACCTCGCGGGACAGATCTCTGATTCGGAACACTACACCAGGCTGACTGCTCTGGCGGCGCGGGTCCGGTCGAGTTTGTCGTGCTGGTGCTGATTCCGGTAGTTCCGCAGACAGCCATAGCACGATGAACTCTCGCCACAGGAGCATCCTTCGCAAACGCGGCGTGCGGCCGCCATTACCTCGCCCGCCCGCTGGAATGCCTGGCGGGCCAGTCCGGCTCCGCCAGGAACGTTGTCATAGAGCACAAAGACAGGCTTGCCGTGCTCCACGTAGTACGTACCCGCCAGGTCCTCCCGTGGAACGCTCAGTTGGCGGGCGGCGCCTTCAGCGATGGCAGACAGCAGCGACTCGCGCAGCCCCTCGACCTCGCTTGGGTCGTCTCCCTCATCCAGGAGTGGAAGAACGAACTCCACGATGTCTGTCTGGAAGCGGTGGCCGAAATGGACCCGGTTGGTGTACTGACTGCAGTCACGCCCAGTGACCGGGTGCCGGTGTGGCTTGCGGGTCCTGGGCGGCTTGAGGGGACTCAGTTCAGCGAAGCCACACTGGTGGCAGAACATGAATCCTCGGCCTCGGCCCGTGTTCACGACTGCGAGAACTCCACGCCGGGAATGCCGCGCTGTCAGTGTTGCCTGGCCGCCGGCACCGATGACCACGGGCGTTCGCGCCTCTGGCTGGGTGCCGTCGATGTGGGCGAAGAATACCTGCGAACTGAAGAGTCGAAGAGGGCGATCCTCGCCAAGCGCACGGGTCTCAGGCTCCTGTGCTACGAACCCAAAGATCGGTTCAACCATCGTTCCGGCTCCTACAAGCGGGCCGGTACACATCGGGCACGAGCCCTCATCGACTGCATAGACGATTCGACGACAGTTCGTGCAGGTCGCGTAGCGCCGTTCTGGCAGGGCGTGATTCGGGAGGAGATACACGCCGGCGCTGGTCCAGAGCCTCTTCGCAGCAACCACGCCGGACCCCGGGGCGAACTCCGATATCGCAACCCGGAGGTCTCGGTTGAGGTCGATTCGCGCGGCGTCATGAGACGCGAGATGGTTGGTCTTGAGTGGCACCACGTCGACCGGGAATCCGTACTTCGGGAGGACGTTTCGAGATGCCAGGTGGCCCAGCAGGTAGCGGTCTTCGACCGTCCGCTGCACGCTCTGGAAGTAGGCCGCCTGCTTGAAGCTCTTCTTCGCACTGGCCTCCTCGATCATGCGCTCGTACGCCTCATGGTCGGTCGCGATCTCGTCTGCTGCGTGAAGCAGCGGGGAGCCTTCCGCAAGCAGCTGGTCCACCCACTCCCAGGTGGCAACCCCAAGCTCCTCTTGCACATCTTCGGGAACAATCCGCAGCGCTTCGTCCCTCAGCCCCTCCGGCTTCGCCGCGAGCCATGCGCGAAGGAGCTCCCCTGCCTCGGTCTTCACGAAGAACGATCCGGTCGAGCGCCACGCGTCCCGGATTTCCCCCGGGAGTCCTTCCCGGAAGAACCTTGAAATTGCCACGGAGTGAAGGTGACGGCGAACGACACGGCTGTTTGACGCCGGGATGAGCGGCACGGGAACGCGCCCCGAGACGAATCGCTCAGGGTCCGCGAACGCTTGCTGGTCGTGAGGGCGAAGTTGCGCGAAGGTCAGCGCGTAGGCCGTGGAGTCGAGCCGCCTGCCCGCTCGGCCTGCCCGCTGGATGTAATTGGCTGGCGTCGGAGGTACGTTCCGCAAGAAGACAGACTGCAGTTCGCCAACGTCCACGCCGAGCTCGAAGGTTGTTGAACAACTCAAGACGTCGATGTCGCCGTTGACGAACCGTTCCTGGATCGTGGCCGCTTCCCGGGTGTTCCACTGGGCAGTGTGCTCTTCCACGGCCATCTCGCCGGCGCCGGGAGATTGGTAGAGCGCGCGATAGTGGTCCTCGTCGTCGCCCGGGTCCGGCGCCAGTTGACCGGCACAACGCATCGTTGGGCACACCCCGTGAACCGAGTCGGGTTGCCGAAGACCGCAGTGGCTGCACTTCCAGAGAACGGCTGGCTCAGCGAACTCCCAAAACGCAGTGTCGAGTTGATACCGTGCTCCGTGCCTGTTGTCATGCGAGGCGACCAGGCAAATGCGCAGCGGCCCCCTGGTGATGTCATCCCAGACTTCGGCGAGCAAGTTCCTCGCGTGATCCCGGGCAGCCGAGTGACCCACTGACACGCGGTCGAGCACTCGCGTCAGGTAGTTCAACCTGCTGCTGTCGAGGTGGGCGCCGTCCGGTAGCCACGACATGATGCCGACCTTACTTTCCGCGCCATCCCGGCGGAAGAAGAACTGCCGGTTGCGCGGACTGAAGAGGGGCAACGCGGGATCCACTCCGTCTGGGAAGACGATGGCCTGGCGGTCCACCATCGTCGTGAGCAACGCCTCGACCAGGGTCCACGCTTCGTCTCGATTCAGGCTCCACGGAGGCGACAAGGCCGATGGTGGGGGATTCCAGTCGCGCGGGCATCGCAGCCGTCGCACCACGAGCCCCACTCCATCTAGCGACTGACGGCGGTCCGTGGCTGTGAGCTCGGCTACAAGCCACCCCAGGACAACCGCCTTCTTATCCAGGGCACCCAGTCGTCCCGACCGGAAGTAGCCCTGGGATTCAGCAGCCTGCCTGACCCGTAGCTCGAGGGGATTCAGCGTAATAGATTCGCCGGGGTTCTCCTTCCAGAGGTGTCGAAGTGCCTGGAGGATCAGGCGGCGCCGGCTCGTTGTACCGTAAGTTCGCTCGAGGTACGCCGCGAAGAATGCGGCGTCCTGACGGCTGTCAGCGAACGAGATGAACTTGGGGTGCTGGCCTCCTTCGCCACCGGGGAGGCTGTCGTAGAGAGCTGAAGCGAGGACAGCAGGAGGGCCGTCGGAGCCAAGCCTCATTCGGCGCGGGCCGCTGGTGGCCGACGTCGCCGAACAATTGACGCAGCGGGCGGAGCCGCCTGCCGTCCGGGCCGCTACAGTGAACCTCTTCTTGCCCTCGGGAGGGCAGTGGCACGCAGGAGCAGTGGTGCCCGCCGCGTGGCAGTACGTGCACAGTGACAGCATCTCAGCATCGGCGGACAGCGGCACGCCGTCGGCGGCGATCTCAGCCGCGGGGTTCATCTCTTCTGAGATGTCTTCATCGGTGTCCGATGACACTTCCTTGGCGGGCGCGAGGTACTTCACCCGAGGATTGCTGTCGTCGTAGTACTGTTCGCGCCGCAGTCCCAGCCTGTCGAGCTGCCCGCGCAGGTGCCATTGCCCGCAACGGCGGCACGTCGCGAGTTCGGCCACCGGTGCGTCCTCGCCGCAGTCGGCACAATGGCGCTCCGGTTCCAGCGAGACGAGAGGTAATCTTGACTCGCCGTGCGGGCGCAGACAGATGAGTGCGCCGTCCACCGCGCGGACCAGCGTGTGGTAACGCGCGCTCAGCAACGGAACGTCGGCGTTCGGTACCCGCGATTCAGCAAGCGCCTGGACGAGGCTCGCGGCCGTGCTTCGGCGCCGCGCGTGGCCGGGGAAGAGTTGGTCGGCAAGCGACTCGAGCCGCACCGGATGTTCAGCCACTGCCGCGAGGAGCGCTTGCGCCACCGGATGTGCGGCGAGCCTTCTCCCGCGTTCCGCCGGGTCGGCCTCAGCGAGAACTTCCTCGAGGTCTGCAGCGTCCTGTGCCGTCGGGAGGGCGAACGTCCGCCGTCGCCCGGCGATGATGTCCTGGCGCGCAGGGTCGTCCCGGTCGAACTCAAACGGCGCACCGAAGAGGGAATGTGCGAACTTGGCCACTTCGGGATAGTCATCGGCGCCGCCACCAATCGTTGCGGACGTTCCGATACACCGAACTTCCCCTGGGCTCTTACCAATCCGATCAAAGAGCCGGCGCAGGAGCATTCCGATTTCCGTGCCCATCACGCCGTTGTAGGAATGGACCTCATCCAGCACCACGAACTGCCAACCCCGCCCGTCGTGCTCAAAGAGTTCGGAGTCGTCCGGTCGCATCAGGAGATACTCGAGCATCGCGTAGTTGGTGAGGAGGAGGTGGGGCGGCGCTTTCTGCATCTCATCGCGACTGAGCAATTCGTTGGGAGGGATGTCGCGGACGTTCATCGCGCTGAGCGCCGCCTCACCTCGTTTGCGTGTCTGTTCGGTCTCGCCCGTGTACCGGCCGAACGTCATCTCAGGCCAGCCGCGGAGCAGTTCTCGCAGCCGCTTCACCTGGTCATTCGCGAGCGCATTCATCGGGTAGATCAGCAGCGCGCGTACGCCTGGGCCGAGCGTGCCCCGCTCCTGCTCACGCATGAGAGCGTCGAGGATGGGTATCAGGAACGCCTCGGTTTTCCCGCTGCCTGTCCCTGTGGCGACGATCACGTTACGCCCCGCTGCGACCTTCGAAACGGCGGCGTCCTGGTGGGCATACAGGTGACGCGCCGGCGGGAGCGCTCGTCCGGTCCTTCCGAAACTCCAACTTCTGGAGAGGGTTCCGGCGGTGACCAGTTGCTCGATGCTCCGGCCGAGTTCGAACGGGGGCGACGATTCGAGGATTGGCCCCGCAACGAGCGGGCGGCGCAGTGAATCCCAGGCAAGGTCCACGGCAGCGTTCACGGCTGCGTCGTTGGTGCGCATCGCCGACCGGATGTAGCGCCGATAGTTCGACTCAACTGCCGCAGTAACTGCAATGGGGTCCAGCCGCGTCACGGCATTACCCGGGCAAGCACGAGTTCGGCGAGGCACAGGTCACGGGTATGCATGGAGGGGATCCTCACCATCAGCCACGGGGAGATCGATTCGGTCGCCGTTCCTGTTCCGAGCGAAAGCTCCGATCGAACGCCGTGCGCGGCAACCCGGTCCCAGAGCCCTGATGCCAGCGAGAGAGTGGAGACCGCCGCCAGGGAGGAGAATCCAGCCGGTCCCGCCGCCGGAGGTTCACGAACTTCGCACGGGTCCCATCCCAGGCACTTGCGAATCTCGGTCCTCATCCTCGCTGCGGAGTTGGCACGAACTCGTCGACCTCCTCCCGGAGCAAAGCTGCGGATAGGAGATCGTTGGCTTCCTGGAGTCCGCGCTGCCATGCGCCTTCGCTGAGCAGCGGTCCGCCGTCGAGCCGGTAAACGCCGGTGGCCCCACCCACCGACAAGAGCCCCAGGGCCACGGCCAGGTCTTGACGCGAACGCATATGCGCGAGGCTGTTACCCATGAACTGCTGCGAGCGCTCCAGCGCGCCTTCGCTCGCGTCGGACAGGTCGAGGATTGCTCCGAGCGGAGCCCACAGCGCCCAGAGCCCCCGGCGGGCCGACTCGCTCACCTGTGATCGTTGCCTCCACACGGCCCGCCATCGTGGGAGGTTGAGTCGCTGGACGAACGTCCTGAGCTCGCGTGACGGCTCTGCGTTTCCCAGCGCGCTGAGCAGTGGCACCACGTCTGCGGACGAGTCGCCCAGCGAATGTGCGAGTTCCCACCATGGAAGGTTCGCCCATTCTGCCGAGAGAGGGCGCGCCACCGCCTTCGTAATCGCGTCAATGAGTCCATCAGCGCCGTCCGCAGTGAGGCCGCTCGCTATCGACCGTAGATGGACAGCAGCGCTCGCTGGGCGAGCAAGCGCCCGTTCGAGGTTGTCGACAGGAGAGTTCGACAAAGACCGGAGATAAGCCGTGAGTTCAGCCTCGGTGCCGATGGTAAGTCGTCGCGAATAGACGCGGTGCTTTCCCACCCACCGGTCCTCGGTGAACAGTCGGAAGGAATACTTTCCCTGGTGCGAAGGAGATTCGACAAATCGTGCTTCTCCCTGTCCGTCGTGCAGTATCACAGCGACCGCTTCCGTATCGTCCCAAGGACGGAATTCTGACCTTAATTCCGCAGAGAGCCTGTGCGCGGCCCCAGCGTGAGACCACCGAAACACCAACTCATTGTTCTCAAATTCGGCAGAGAGGTCCTGGATGCGGGAACCCTGGGTAACCGCGCCGACGATGGCCGAATCCTGGACCGTCCCATCCCACTTCCGAAGCGACAGTTGGAGATACACCGTGTTGTAGCCCGATTCTGCGATGGTGGTGCTGAAGTCGCGCGCAGGAGTCGTTGCCCTCACGCCCGGGGCGCCTGACATCGCGACCGTCTGAAGCACCTTTCCGTCAGGTGCCAGCGCCGACAGAAACGGCCGGACCGGAGACGTGGCGGTAATCTCGAGAGCGAGGTCCGTCTGCGCGAGAAGCTCGTTCAGATCGAGGGCCGCTGGCGTTGCAGGCTCGTACTTCGTCAACCCTCCGCGCCAACGCCAGTGCGCAGTCGGAAGGAGGAACACCGCCGTCGTTTGTCGCAAAGTGCGCAGATCACGGACCGTGAAGGGGATTCGTCCGTTGCGGTTCTTGTCGTAGAGGACCCATGAGCCGTCGACCTGCCTGGCCTCATCGCCTTGCTCCAGGACCATGATCGGGTCCGGAGTGTCGACGACGACTTCACGCACCAACCCGTTGCGAATGCAAATTGCCGGGTCATCCGACACAACGATATCAAGGGCTGGCAGCAGGGCGAGGCGGGCGGAGATGCTCAGCCCGAGAGGGCCGCGCGCGTCGATGCGCCATGTCCCGACGTCTTCGGCGAGGATGAGGTCCTGGATACCAATCACCCAGGCGCTCTTCTCCGTCCTCACTGTGAGGTCCGAAGGCGATGCTGCGAACTGGTCTCCCGTTTCTTCGTTCGTCGCGACGAGCTGCCAGAGCCGGAGGTAGCCCTTGTCGCCCGCATCGGAGCCGGAACGGAAGGGAATCACCACCTCCGGGAGTCTGTCCTCGAAGGCGACGATCGCGTCGTCGACGCTGCCAAGGTACGCCGGCGGCGCCGCGGCCTCTACTCGGGCCCGCGGAGGATCGCTGATGAGCCGCATGACCGAACTCGGGACGCCGTGGAGCCCGAGGTAACTGGCGTTCGCGACGAGTATCTGCTCGGCTATGTAGTTGCCCCAGGATCCGCTCGGCGGCCCGAACCCTTGGGTTACCACCAACTCACCGTCGCACTCGTAGGCCAGGCTGGCGGGCCGAACGACAATCCAGGAGTCACCTTCGAGGAACGTCCCCGAGCTTCGCGCCTTGCCCGAGGTTGCCGAGAAGAACAGCGCGGGTTGCTCGGGAGAAACGGCCGGGACGGGCCATGTGGCAATCGTGCAGAGCCCTCCCACGAGGCTCACCTGCAGAGAGGTCATCGGGCGCTCGATCTCGAGTTCCTGGTATGGTCCCGAACGTGCCCAAATCTCTGCACAGGCATCGAGGCGGACAGTCCCAATGTGTGGCGAGCCTACGATCTCCCATTCAGCAGCTGGCGACAGCCCGGCGTCTTGATATGGAAGTTCGAGGTACACGCGCCCCAGGCCAACGTCGTACCGGAGCGAGGGAGACTTGAGACGCGGCCCCGCTCTCACGACGCCGCTCTGCACGTCTCCGTTGCTCGCAATCCACAACCGGATGTCGCTCGTGAGCCAGTCCGGAAGACCGGCGCCCGTGTCCGGTGACGCTTCCCTCACCGAGACCGAGAAGAGAATGCAGCGATCGACGAGATCCCGGGCTACCCGTCCGCCGTGGAGCACGAATCGTTGCAAGGCGAGCGGGAGTTGCGGAGGCGGATTCCGCCAGAGTCGCTGCTGAATCTCGTCTGCAGACCCACCGTGCGTGTCCGGGCGGACCACGGCTGGCCACACAACGTGCTGCATGAAGGCTTCGACAAGTCGCCGCGGGACCATCGAATGAGCGATGATGCGAGTGACGTACTTGCGCGCACCCTGGTCGACGAGGTGATCGAAAGCGGGGAGCCGATGGCGGTGTACAAAGTTGTCGAACCAGCCGCCGAGTTCGAGGCTTCCGGGGTCGAGTCCGAGCCTTTCGCCGATCGACGGCCAGACTTCCCGTCCGTCGGTTGTGTCCCGCGCTATCTCGACGACCAGAGCGGCCAGCACACTCGGGCATCGGACCGTGGCGCAAAACCGCCCGCTCCCAAGTTCCCGGACCAGTTCCGAGAGGTCGTGAACCTCGGCGGGAAGCAAACCGAGTTCCCCGAGCAACTGGACCTGGCGCACGCGATCCGCCATCGCGTCGTCCGTTGCTTTGGCCCGGTCAAGCGTTTCCGCCCGGATCATCGGCCGCTCCCTGCTCGGCGGCGACAGTACGCTTCTGGCCTTCCGCGGGCAAATGTGCGCCCGGGTGTCGGCAACTCCAGTAAGTGCTCGACTGCATCGAGCGCGGCACCTGCGACTCTTGAAGTGGTCCAAGCAGTGCAAGCCCAGTCAGCGCGCCGGCCGTCGGTGCGTTCGCGGTTCTCAAGGGCACGCTTCTGGTTCGGCGTAAGTAAGTGGGCGGCTTGGTGCGCCTCGAAGCGCCCCTTCGGGTTGACCTTCAGGATCTCGTTCAGGCTGAATTCGACGTGCCAGCCCGGCGCCCGTACACGAACTGATTCCCGTCGTCCAACACCACGGGCAGGCCCGAGTTCACGTCCCAGGTGAACGTCGTCGTGCTCCCGCCTACGGTGCGGCTGTTGCGCAGCCCGTCGCCCCGGTAGGCAAAGGTCGTGGTCGTCCCGCCCACCGTCGCCGAGGTCATGCGGTCCTCGTAGTCCCAACTGAAGCCGTCGCTGCCCCGCGCCGTCAGGTCGCCGTTGTTGTCCCAGGTGTAGCTCACCGACGGCGCAGGGCTCGGCGGGGTGACCGTCGTCAGGCGGTCGGCGTCGTCGTAGCTGTAGCCCGTCGTGCCGGAACCGTCGGTCATCGAGGTGCGGTTGCCGGAGGCGTCGAAGGCATAGCTCGTCGTGGCAGGTCCCGGATAGGTGACGCTCGTCAGCCGGTAGAGGCTGTCGTAGCTGTAGCTGTGCGTTCCCGCCTGGTCCACACGCTGGGTGCGGGTGCCCACCGCGTCGAGCGTGTACGCCACCGAGGCGATCGTCGTCGAGCCGTTCTGCACGTGCGAGACGCCCGTGAGACCGCCGGCATTGTCGTAGCTGTAGTTCGACACGATCCCCGTCGAGGCCGGGAGCGTGGCCGTCGTCATCCTGTTCGCATCATCGTACGCATAGGCCACGGCGCGCGAGTTCCAATCGGTGACAGACGAGAGTCGGTTGGCGGCGTCGTAGGCGTACGTCGCCTGGTTTGTGCCGCCCGGGGCTGCCCGGCAACGGAATGTGGGGCTGGTGGGCGGTACTGGACTCGAACCAGTGACCTCGTCGGTGTGAACGACGCGCTCTAACCAACTGAGCTAACCGCCCGGCTCCTAGAGTCTAGGGCCGCCCCTCCCCCGGTTCAACCGCGGCGCCCGGTTGAATCAAGGCCCTTCGCGGGCGATACTAGACGTTCCGTGCCGAAGTGGCGGAATGGCAGACGCGCTACGTTCAGGGCGTAGTGTCCTTCACGGGCGTGTGAGTTCAAATCTCACCTTCGGCACCACCCCTCGGGCGCCCGTAGCGCAGTGGATAGCGCGTTTGGTTGCGGACCAAAAGGTCGGAGGTTCGAGTCCTCCCGGGCGTACCAGCTTACCCTTCCCATAAGGCCGGGCACCCTGCCCGGCCTTCTTGTTGCCCCACGCGGACAGTCCGCGGGGGCCCCGGGTTCGCAGAACGCGCCCGGCCGTCTGCTCCTACTTGAGAGCGAGTGCGTTCGGCGGGCTGCCCGTCCCGCCTTCAACGTTGAGCGGCGCAGCCACGAACAGGCATTCGTACACACGGTCTGCCGCGCAGTCGGCCGAAAGCCCCGTCAACTGAAACATCTCACCGATCGCCATGCCAAACCGGCCAATGATCCAGTGGTGCAGGAAACCGTCCGGCTCCAGGAAATTCGGCGGCGGCCACGCTTCCAGCGCCGGGTTGTCGCCACAGAGCGCCGCCGGGTGGTGGTTGAAGATGTACTCGGCCATCGCCTCTGAGCATTGCAGCCCCGGGGTCTTCAGGTTCGCGGTCACGGAGAGCGCCTGGCGGACGCCCGCAGGCTGCGCTTCGTACCATTCGATCCAGCCAGTGTGGATGAGCCACACGTCGCCCGCGCGGAACTCTACCCCCTGGGCCCTCCGCGTCGCCTCGAGGTCCGCCACGGAGATGTCCACGCGCTCGCCGCAGTCGAGGGGACGCCCCTGCGACGCGAGGTACCGCCCGACGTCCAGCACGACGGCCCGGCCGGCGATGCCGCGCTTCGCCCAGTGGTCGATGCCGAGCCGCGTCTTGTCGCCGCTCTCCCGCAGCGAGGCACTGGTGACGCCACCCCAGAAGCCGTGCTCGTAGTCGCCGACGTGCGTCAGCCCGTCCCACTGGCTCGACGCCTGTGTGTAGAAGTTGTCGAGGACGTCGTCCCCGTGGTTGCCGATCGGGATGTCGCGGAAGACCGTGTGGCGGAACTTCCCGCGCCCGTACAGCGGCGGGTTCGGCTTCTCCTGCTCCCAGTTCATGGCGAAGACGGCGCCCTTCTTCACCAGTTGGGCTGCCCCGGCGACGCGTTCCGCCGTCTGCAAGTTGAACATCCCGACGTTGTCGTCGTCGCCGAACAGGCCCCACGCAGTCTTCGGCGGGTTTCCGGCCTTGTACGGCAGCTGGTTGTAGCTGGGCAGGTCACGGGGGACCTTGGACATGGTTGCCTCCCTCTCGTCTCGTCAACAGGAGGGCAGTATTTGGACGGCTGGGACCGTTGTCAACGCCGGGACGGCGCAGATGGCAGGCGTCCCGGTAAGTGGAAGTTCCCTCACAGGGCGGGAAGTAGCACCTCGACCCTGGTCCCCGCGCCCGGCGCGCTCGAAACCAGGATCGCTCCGCGGTGTGATTGGACGGCCCCGTGGACCAGCGCCAGGCCAAGTCCCCGCCCGGTGAACTTGGTGCTGAAGAACGGGTCGAACATCGACTTCTGCGTCGCTGTGTCCATCCCGGTCCCGTTGTCGGCGACTTCGATGAACACGTACGTCCCCTCGGGCTCCTCGCTTCCGAGCAGCGCTCCGCGGAAGTCCTCGCGAGTCATCCGTCGTGAGCCGGTCCTGACGACGACGCGGCCTCCGGCCCCCTCCGCCGCCTCGACTGCATTGGTGACCAGGTTGATCACAGCCTGCTGGAGCTGGTGCTCGTCTCCGGTGACCGAGGGGAGCCCGCTGGCGAACTCTGTTTCGAGCTCTGCCCGGCCGGCGGCCGTCTCGTGCAACCGCGCGAAACAACCGCCCACAGTCGAACTGAGGTCCAGCGGTTCTCGTTGCCGGAATTGCACCGCCGCATAGGTGAGCATCTGTTCTGCCACCCGCTTGAGTCCCGCCGCCGCAGCGTCGACGTCGTCCAGGAGAGCAAGTGCGGGGGAGTTCTCCGGGATCTCTCCGCGCGCGAAATCTGTCGACCAGATGATCACCGTCAGGAGGTTGTTCATCACGTGGGCGACGCCCCCGGCGACGAGGCCCAGGCTCTCCAGTTTCTCGGCACGCTCCAGCTTGGCGGCCGTCGCCAGCCGTTCGCTCACATCGCGCAGCACACAGACGGATCCGTCGGGCTCGCCGTTTGCACCATAGACCAGCGTGACCGCTCCCTCCACGACGAGGCGTCTTCCGTCTACCGTCAGGAGGACGGCGCCGGGTTCGATAGCCGTCGCCATGCCCGAATAGAGACTCGCCGTTACCGGGCACGGCATGGCAGCGCCAGACTGCCCCTCGGCGAGGACGACAACTGACGGGAACGGCAGGCCCCCGGCACGTTCCTGTGTCCAGCCGGTCAGTCGCTCTGCGGCGGTGTTCAGGAGCGTGACGCGCCCGGTTGAGTCGGTCGCGACAAGGGCGTCGGCGATGCTCCGGACGGTCGCCTGGAAGCGCTGGGCCACGCGCTGCCGCTCGCGCTCCGCCGCCCGCCTGTAGAGCGCGAGCTCCACCGCAACCCGCAGGTCGCGGTCCTGGCAGGGCTTGTGCAGGTAGTTCATCGGTTCCGTCCCGCTCGCCCTCCGGACCGTCTCGTTGTCGCTGAAGGCTGTCAGGTAGATCACGGGGATCTGCGTCTGCGCGCGGATCTGGTCCGCAGCAGTGATGCCGTCCATCTCCCCGGCCAGGTGAATGTCCATCAGCACTACGTCCGGACGGGCCTCTACCGCAACCGCCACTGCCGCCTCGCCCGTGTCGACGATGTCGGCCACGCGATAGCCGAGCCGCTCGAGCCGGTCCTGCAGGCCGATCGCTACGATCGGCTCGTCCTCTACGATCAGCACCGACGCCCCGGTCATAGCGCCTTCACCTTCGCCTCCTCGCTCCGGAACGTCAGGCGGAAGCTGGTTCCGCTGTCGCGCGTCACCTCGACAACAGCGCCGAGTTGGCGCGCGAGCGAATGCACGAGCCGCAGCCCCAGGCTCGGCGACCGTTGCGGGTCGATCGCCGCGTCAAGGCCGACGCCGTCGTCGCGCACTTCGAGGCTGGTGCACCCGTCTTCCCTCAACGTCACGTTGACGTCGAGTGTCCCGCGGCGTCCTCCTGGGAACGCGTGCTTGAACGCGTTGGACACCAGCTCGTTGAGCACGAGGCTGAAGGGGATGGCGCGGTCCAATGAGAGGGCGATACGGTCGACGTGCGTGCGAATCCGCACATTCGAGGCGTTGCCTTCGTAGGTCTGCGCAAGCTGCTGACAGATCCTCTCGACATGCTGGCCAAGGTCGATTGCCGCCAGGTCTTCGGAGCGGTAGAGCATCTCGTGCACCAGCGCCATCGTGTATACCCGGTTCTCGCTCTCCAGCAGCGAGTTTCGCGCCGAGCTGACCTCCTCGCGGTGGCGCTGCATGCTGAGCAACTCGACGACGATCGCGAGGTTGTTCTTGACGCGATGGTGGACTTCCTTGAGCAGTGTCTCCTTCTCGTGCAGGGCCGCCAGGGTCACCGCCTCGGCCCTCCGGCGCTCGGTGACGTCGCGCGTCACGCCGAGCACCATCTCCACTTCGCCATCCGCGCCGCGCAATGGCGTCGCGTGCGTCTCCAGGAAGCGCTGCGTGCCTTTGCGGCCGCGGATCTCGAATTCGAGCTCGGCGGATTCGCCCGCCAGGACCCTGCGCGTCAGGTCGATGAACGCCTGCCGGTCCGCGTCAACGACTAATGAGGCCGCGGGCGCGCCGAGAACCTCGTCCAGGCTCTCCGCTTCCATCATCGCCAGTCCGGCCGGGTTCATCGCGACGACCCGTCCCTCCCGGTCGAGGAGCTTCACGCACTCGGGCTCGGCTTCAAAGATCGCCCGCATGCGCGCCTCGCTGGCGCGAAGCAGCGTTTCCGCCTCCTTGATTGCCGTGATGTCGTGCACCGTCCCGACCGACCGCAGCGGGTGGCCGTCTTCCGCATACTCCGTCTGTCCCTGTTCCTGCACCCATTTCACGCGCCCGTGTGCCATCAAGAGCCGGTGGACGATCGCGTAGGGCATCCTCTCCTCCACCGAGCGGGTGTAACCCTCGTTCACCATTTCCCGGTCCTCCGGGTGGATTGCCCCCAGGAACGCTTCGTACGTCGCCCCGAATCGCTGGGGGTCGACCTCGAAAATGCGGTAGATCTCGTCAGACCACGTCAGCTCGTTGGTTTCGAGGTTCAGCGTCCAGTACCCGAGGCGGGCGATCTCCTGCGCCAGCCGGAGCATGCGCTCGCTTTCGGCCAGCGCCGCCTCCGCCTGGCGCTGGTCAGTGACGTCCTGCGAGTAAATGGCCAGTCGCGTGACACTCCCCGATTCGTCGAGCACCGGGTAGACCTGGCTGTCGATCGTCCGCCCGTCACGCTCGTCGACGGCACGCAGCGGCGCTCGGGTCTCCACGACCTGCCTGGCCCATTCCTTCCGGCGCGTCGCCACGTCCGCCGGGAGAGTGTCCCAGATGGATGAGCCCACAAGACCGCTCGCGGACGTCCCGGCTTGTCCAAAGGGCACATCGTTGCCGGCCAGCACAGTCCCGCGAGTGTCGATGAGGAACGCCGGCGAGGTGTACGCGTTGATCAACGCTTGCGCCGTCTCCTCGCTCCGGCGCAGCGCCTCCTGCGCCACCCGCTGCTCCGTCACGTCGCGGAAGTAGAACGCGATCGCTCCGTCGCCCTGGGGGTAGACCGTGCCTTCGAACCAGCGGTCTAAAGGCGCGTAGTGGTTGAGGAACGTAGCTGGCGCTCCGGTCGTCCGGGCCTGGTCGGCGGCGGTGGTGGGGGGAGCCTTGGCCAGGTCCGGGTACAGGTCGCGCAGGGCCGTCCCCAGCAACTCCTCCCTCGCCTTGCCGACCGATGCGGCGGCGGGTGTATTGACGAACGTACACACGCCATCCCGGTTGATCGTGAGGAAGCCGTCGCTGATGTTCTCGAGGATCGCTTCCAGGCGAGTCTCCCGTTCGCGCACGGTGGCATCCGCTGCTTTGCGGCCGCTGATGTCCTCCGCGATGCCGACGTATCGCGCGACTTCGCCGCTTTCGTTACGCACCGGGAAGCCACGGTCGTGGATCCACCGCTCGTCCCCATCCGGGCGGACGATCCGGTATTCGATGTCGAACTCGCGTCCCTGGCCCATCACGGCAAAGGCCGTCTCCACCGTCGGGCGGTCTTCCGGGGCGATCGCCTCCATCCAGAGGTTCGGGCTCTCGTACAGCCGGGCTGGCTCGATGCCCCAGATCTGCTCGAACGCGGGACTCACAAAGAGCGTGCGGCGCAGGTCGCTGCTCACCACCCAGAAGACGTCCCGGATATGGCTGGCGATGTCGCTGTCCCACCGCTCGAATCCGCGACTCGCCACAGCCCGCTTGCCGGGTCCCCGGTAACGCCCGGATAACGCGAGCGCGACAGCGGCCGTCAGCGCCCCGGCCCCGGCGAGGAGCAGCCAATGCGCTGCGTCTCCTCCAGTAATTCCCGCGACGATGGCCGCCGTGCCGAGTAGCGCCACGCTCGCGGCGCGTACTACACGCTGCGCCCCGGCGCCCCGCGCACGAACGAGCAGCGCAGCCGCGCAGGCCCAAAGCAGTACGGCGCTTGCCACGTCCAGCCCACCCGTGAACGTGACGGGGCTCAAGCGAGGCTCAACCAAACGCCATCCTCCTCCACGCGCTCGCCGGGCGCCGGGGGGCGGCGCCGTGCAGTGAGCTGCGCGAGCTTCGTCTGGCGCTGCCGGCTCAGGCGCCACCTGACTGACCGAGAGAATTTTTCCGGTTTCACTGCGTTTAACTCTATCGGGCAATCCCCTACGAGGGACCGGGAGTTCCCCGATTGGGCTCCACATCGCACGTGAGCAGCCAGGTTCCGGCTGGCAGACCTACTTCGTGTGCCGTACCAGGTACTCGACGCAGCGCTCGAGTGTCTCCATCTCGGGGTAGTCAGCCTCCGGGATGTCGACGCCGGTAGCCTCGTGCAGCCCGATGATGAAGTTCAGGAAGTCCATCGAATCCACGTCGAGCTGCTCGCGGAGCTCGACGCGTGGGTCGAGGATGGCCGGGTCGGCCTCCGGTGCAACCTGCCGAAGTGCTTCCAGGACCACCGTCCGCGCCGCCTCGGGGGTCATAGCCGTTCCGGCTCTTTGAGCAGGCGCTCGACCGCGGTAAGGAAGAGGCCCCCGCGGTGGCCGTCACTCGCGCGGTGGTCGGCGGCCAGGGTGGCCGTGATCACCGGCCGCGCAGCCAGCATCCCCGCTTCCGCCCAGGCACGCTCCGTGATGCGCCCGAAGCCCACCAGCGCCACCTGCGGCGGGTAGATGACCCCGTGCACGCTGTCCACGCCCAGTTCGCCGAGGTTCGTCACCGTGATCGTGCCGCAGGTCAGTTCCGATGCTCGCAGCTTGCCTGCGCGCGCCCGTCCCACCAGGTCGCGGAGCGCGGTCATCACCTCCGTCAGGGGACGCTCGCTCGCGCCCGCGATCGCCGGCGCGACCACGCCCCCGCCGCGCAGCGAAATCGCGACGCCGACGTTGACGGCGTCCCCGGGCTCGAAACTACCGTCGCGCCAGTAGCCGTTCACTTCGGGCACCTCCCTGGCCGCCAGCGCGACCGCCTTGATGAGCAGCGCTGAGTAGAGCACGCGCCCGGTGACCGGGCGTTGCGCGTTCTCGCGCTCCAGCCATTTCAGGGCCCCGGACATGTCGACGTCGAGCCCCAGGTAGTAGTGCGGGATCTCGCGGTTCGAACGCTCCATCAGGGCCGCTATCGGCCCGCGCCTCTCTGCCGGGCGCGCCGGGCGAGGCGGCGCCGGTGAGGGTGGGCCCGGGACCTGGGGCTGCGTAGCCCTGGCCGCTGCCTGCACGTCCTCCGCCGTGACGGCTCCGCCTGGCCCGGTGCCGTGCGCCGCGCCGAGGTCCACGTGCAGCTCGCCCGCGAGCCTCCGCGCATATGGGGAAACCCGTGCACGCCCGGTCTCCCCGGCGGCCGGCCGGGCTGAGGCGGCCCGCTCCACGTCGCCGCGGGTCACCGCTCTTGAGATGCCGGTCCCTGTGACTGTCGCGAGGTCGACCCCGAGCTTCGCTGCCAGGGCGCGGGCCGTCGGCGTCGCCCGTTGCGGCTCGAGCTCGCGGTGTGGAGCCGCTTGCGTTGGCGCAGGGGCTACTCGGCGTGTCGGCTCGGCCACAGCCGTGGTGGGCGCTGGCCTGGCCGGCGCCTGGCCCGGCGTTACGCCCTCCCCGATGAGCGCCAACGGCGTGCCGACCGGCACCCGTTCACCCTCGGCGACGAGCAGTCGCGCTACCACGCCGTCCTCGAAGACCTCCACCTCCATGTCCGCCTTGTCCGTTTCGACCTCTGCCACGATGTCTCCGCGCGCGACCCGGTCTCCCGGCGCTACGAGCCAGCGGGTGAGCGTGCCCTCGGTCATATCGGCCCCGAGCGAGGGCATGCGGAACTCAGCCATGCCTTCCCACCACCTGGAGGGCCGCCTCGACGATGCGCCCAACCTGCGGAATGGCCGCTTCTTCGAGGTGCTTCGCGTAGGGGAGCGGCACTTCCTCCGTGCACACCCGGGCGATCGGCGCGTCCAGGTCGTAGAAGGCCTGCTCCAACAGCCGCGCCATGATTTCGGCCGAGATCCCCCCGCTGCGCCAGCCTTCGTCCACGATCACGGCCCGGTGCGTCTTCCGCACGGATTCCAGGATGGTCGGCGTGTCCAGTGGCCGCAGCGTGCGCAGGTCCACGAGTTCGGCGCTGACACCCTGGCGCTCCAGTTCCGCGCACGCCTCCAGGCTCTTCGGTATCGAACCGCCGTACGAAAGCACCGAGACGTCGCTCCCCTCGCGCAGCACCCTGGCCCGGGAGATCTCCACGGCCCCTGCGTCTGCGGCGAGTTCGCCTTCCATGTTGTAGAGCAGCGCGTTTTCGAAGATGAGCACCGGGTCCGGGTCCTCCAGGGCTGTCCAGAGCATCCCCCGCGCGTCGGCGAGCGTGCCGGGCGTCAGCACCTTGATGCCCGGGATGTGCGCGTACCAGCCCTCCAGGCTGTGGGAGTGCTGCGCCGCGAGCTGGCGCCCGCCGCCCGTCGCCATGCGGATGACCAGCGGCACGTTGAACTGCCCGCCCGACATGTGCAGCAGCGTCGCGGCGTTGTTCAGGATCTGGTCGAGCGCCAGCAGGCTGAAGTTCACGGTCATGATTTCCACGATGGGCCGCATGCCGTTCATCGCCGCGCCGATCCCGGCCCCCACGAACGCCGACTCCGAGAGCGGCGTGTCGCGGATGCGCTCGGGCCCGAACTCCTCCCAAAGGCCCTTGCTCACGGCGAAGCAGCCCCCGTACGCGCCCACGTCTTCGCCCATCAGGAAGACATGGGGATCGCGCTGCATCGCCTCCCGGATGGCCGCGCGCACAGCCTCCCGGTAGGTCGTCCGAACCATGCCCGGCGCGGTCACGGCGGCGCCTCGGAGTAGACAAAGCGCGTCAGATCCTCGACCGGCTCCAGGGGGGCAGCCTCCGCAAAGGCGACCGCGTCCTCGATCTCGGCTGCTATCTCCTTCTCCGCCGCGGCCAGCGCGGCGTCGTCGAGCGCGCCCGTTGCCCGCAATCGCTCTGACATGGCCGTGATCGGGTCACGTGTCTTCCAGCGCTCCACCTCTTCTTTAGCCCGGTAGAGCTCCGGGTCGTACATCGAGTGCGCGCGGAAGCGGTACGTGCGCAGCTCGAGGAAGTAGGGCCCGCCGCCCGCGCGCACGGCTCCAGCGGCGCGGCGCGCGGCCTCGGCCACGGCGAGCACGTCCATGCCGTCCACCGCCCACGAAGGCACGCCGTAGCTCGCTGCCTTCACCGCGACGTCCGTCTCCGACTCGGAGCGGCCGAGCGCCGTGCCCATCGCATACAGGTTGTTCTCGCAGCAGAACAGCACCGGCAGATGCCAGAG